>Ga0268299_1000267_pt1 | contig 192671 bp, 186 predicted proteins | sample NOBtaG_FD_193484 | JGI IMG/M metagenome (GOLD analysis project Ga0268299, IMG submission 193484) | Activated sludge microbial communities from bioreactor in Nijmegen, Gelderland, Netherland - NOB reactor | ecosystem: Engineered > Bioreactor > Aerobic > Activated sludge | place: Netherlands... | reverse complement strand
CGCGAGTACTTAAATTATCTATACCACTTAATTTTCTTCAGCGCCGAACCTTAATCTTCAACTTAAAGTCCAACAACTCAAGCATAAGTACTCACACCTATCGATTGTCTCTATTTTTAAAGAACATGTTGCATACAAGAAAGATACTCTGCAGCAAAGAAACGGAATTATACCTGCTTAAAAAAATTTGGGCAACAACTTATTATTATTTTGTGTAGAGAACAAATAAACAATCACTAGGTACCTTTGTAAAACCTCTGACCTCTTAAAGTCCAGCCAGAAATATGCGACTCCAGTCGGACTTGCTCATTTTATGGATTTTTACGGAAAAATGCGTGAATTAACACAAACTCGCCTTGTTTTCTGGTGTTTTCCACCAGCTTTCTGTTTAAAAGACGCATTTTTCCTGTCTCATCAAACTTTCAATAAACAATTTCGGCAACCTTTTCAAGTTATACGCCAAGGCTTGCAGAATATGCCAGACACGCGCTTTTGCCAGTCTCTGATAGCGCAGGATTTTGCTGCCGAACCAGTGCGCCTGACTGCCAAAAGTACGCTCAACAACACACCGGAGTCGGATAATCAAACGATTGCGCTGCAATTGCCGCACGGTCAGCGGTTTGTTCTTTATCGCCTTGCCTGAATGCCGTTTTTGATGCTCCGCGCTTTCAGTGCTTTGCGGTACTTCTGGTTGCCACAGGCTTTGTCAGCGTGAAGCCGACAACCCGGCTTTATTCCAGCTTTATCCAGCAGCGCAGCATGGGCTGACTGTCATGCCGGTTGGCGGCAGCTGTCTCCACCGCCACAACCAGACCAGTGTTATCACCCCGTGTATACTGCTTATAACAAAATACCGATTGAGCGCCTGTTTCATCATCGCGATCATGAACCACTTCATACGCCGGTTTCGTCCTGGGTTTGCGCGGACTGTGCGTAATGCTCGCATCTATGTAATAGCCTTTCGTTACCGTTACATTGCGTACCTGTATTTGTCGGATACCGGCGCGCAGTATTGCGCGATTGTTTCTTCGATGAGCGACCAATCGATCAGCCGATCGATTTGATTCAGAAAATTGCCTTTGCGTGTTCGACGGTTAACAAAACTATCGACCAGACCTAAGCCAATGATAAGTAATACACTGAATGAAAAAGATATTATTCCGTTCTCGCTTGCCTAGCGCCATTTTTGCGGTGCAAAGGCCTCTCTTGATCAAAAATTTCGAAATGAAAAAGAATGCAGGGATTAAATCACAATTACAACCTTGTACTACTTCGCGAAAAATTTTTAGTGAGAACTTCTTCAGGGTCGACTATTTACAGTCTCAGACACTATCACTTGCTGCTTACCGACTGAGTCCCAGCAATTTATCCGCTTCAACAGGGATATTCAATGTGAAGCTCGTCGGCTCCCTGCGCTGAAAAATCAGTTCGGCAGAGATCTGCTCACTCAGCAAATACACAAGCTGCAAGCCGAGCGTCGATGAATTTTCCAAATCAAACTCATCTGGAATGCCTACGCCATTGTCGGCGATATACACCTGCAGCACACTGGGTTCGGTATATTTCAGACTGATCTCTATCATGCCGGAGTCATGCTCGCCAAACGCGTATTTCATTGCGTTGGAACACAGTTCATTAACAATCAATCCCAGAGGAATGCTGATATCAATCGGCAGGAAAACAGGGTCCGTATCTATGCTCACCTTTATTCTGGAAGCATCCAGCGCATAGGAATACTCCAGATTACTGACCAGCGCGTGAAGAACACTGGAAAAATCCACATTATCAAAGTCTGACGATTCATAGAGAATCTGATGGATCAACGCCATCGATTTCACCCGGTTCTGACTTTCTCTCAACAGCGAAACCGCCGTCGCATTAGCCAATATATCGGACTGCATGCCGAGCAGGCTATCAATGATCTGCAGATTATTTTTAACCCTGTGATGTATTTCGGCTAATAAAAGTTCTTTTTCCTTCAGAGCGGCTTTCAGTTGAAATTCCTGGTGTTTCCGCTCGGTAATATTGATGACCGAAGCCAGCACCATCATCCCCCGCGGCGTGCGGATCGGATTCAAGCCCACTTCGACCGGAAATTCCTTCCCGTCCCTGTGCAAGCCATAGAGATCTCTGCCATGCCCCATTGAGCGCGTACTGGGTTGTTGCAGATAGCTTTTCCGCAACTGCGGATGATTCTTGCGATGGGTCTCAGGAATCAGGATTTCAATTGATTGTCCGACCAGTTCATCGCGGCGATAACCGAACAGTATCTCGGTTGTTGAATTCACCATGACAATGGTTCCATTCTTATCGGTCATCACCATACCGTTGGGAGACGCCTCCACGGCCAGATGTATCATTTCCTCCGCATGCTTGCGATCGGTTATATCGACAATGGCCGCCAGTACAAAAACGCCATGATCGGTTTCGACTGGATTCAGTCCCACTTCAACCGGAAATTCGCTGCCATCCTTGCGCAGACCGTAAAGCTCTCTGCCATGCCCCATAGGACGGGTTTTCGATTCGCCGACATAATATTCCCGATACTCGGGATGCTGGTGATTGAACCGCTTCGGTATCAGTATCTCAACGAGCTGTCCGATGAGTTCCTGTCGTGAATAGCCGAAAAGTTTCTCCGTAGCGGAATTCACCAGGACAATGAAACCCTCGCGATTAGTCATCACCATACCATTCGGAGAAGCCTCCACGGCAAGATACATCATGTCATCGGTATTGTTGAAATTCTCGAATCGAGTCGGTGGCGTCATATTGATAAGCTCCGGTTTCAAGGTATAAGCCAATGAATAGATATATCAATCTTCTGAAATATCGGTACTGTTCAATTGTTTCCGGATTAAGTCAGGTATCTGCTCCGGCACAACCGGTTTTCCAAACAGATATCCCTGCAAGTCCGTGCAGGCGAATTTCGCCAGAAAATCGACCTGCTCCTGCGTTTCAATGCCTTCAGCAATCACTTTCAGATTGAGCTCTTTCGACAACGCCAGAATCGCCGCCGCAATCGCGCAATCGTTTTTATCCTGAGGTATATCCTTGATAAAACTGCGATCAATTTTCAAACGATGTATGGGAAGATTCTTCAATGAACTCATACAGGAATAACCCGTACCGAAATCATCGATGGAAATCGATACGCCCAGTTTTTCCAGTTGCTGCAGACAGGTAACATTAACCAGATCGTTTTGCAGGCAGGATTCCGTTATTTCCAGTTCAAGCAGGCGCGCAGGCAGTTTATATTCTTCCAGCAATTCGGCAATAAGGACCGGCAGGTAATTGTCGGAAAACTGTCGCACCGAGATATTCACTGCCATTTGCAGTTCGGAAAAACCGAGCGCACGCCACTCACTGAGCTGCCTGCAGGCCTCTCTCAACACCCAGTTCCCGATAGCGACAATAAGACCGCTCGCCTCCGCCACGGGAATAATCTCTGCCGGCGACAACAAACCCTTGGTCGGATGCTGCCAGCGTATCAGCGCTTCCACGCCGGTGATCCGCAAGTCTGACGAAGAAAACTGCGGCTGGTAATGCAACACAAATTCATTTTTCTCCAAAGCGATATGCAATTCATGTTCCCGCGTCAGATAATGCGCTGCTCTTTGTGTCAGCGAAGGATGATAAAACAAAAAGCGGTTTCGTCCGCTATCCTTAGCTTCATACATGGCGGTATCCGCCATCTGCACGAGCCCGTCGTGGTGATCGGAGTGATCCGGATAAACGCTGATCCCGATACTGCAGGAAGGGACGATTTCCAGACCCTCGACGATGATAGGGCTGGACAGGCTATGCATTATTTTTTTGGCGATGCTTGCAAGCGCATCGCGGGAATCGGCGTTGGTGACAATCACGACAAACTCATCGCCGCCCAGTCTGCCGAAGGTATCGCTCTGCCGCAGTATCGCAAGTATTCTCTGAGAAATATGACACAGCATCAAATCCCCGGCTTTATGGCCGAGCGTATCATTCACTCTCTTGAAGTTATCGATATCGATAAACAACACACCCAGAAGCGACGATTCACGCGCTGCTCGCGCAAGTGCCTGTTTTAAACGGTCCATCACCAGCCTGCGATTGGGCAAGTTGGTCAGAGTATCGTAATAGGCAAACTTCGACAGCTGTTCCTGCGCCTCCCGTACGGCGGTAATATCCGATATCATAGCGATGCATTGCGCATCTTCATCACCGTTGATAACAGGAATTTGGGCAATGGATAACCACACATACATCATTTCGTTATTATTCTTATATGCCGTGACTTCGCCTTGCCAGCTATCGTATTGCGCCATTCTCTGCCAGATTCCGTCATAAACCTCGCCACCCAGAAACTGACGGTTCAGAAACGGTAATTCCCTGTCCATTAAATCATCATTCCGGTATCCGGTAATGGCATAAAAAGCATCATTCGCACATTCAAAATACCTGTTTTTAAGAATGACGATGCCTTCCGCGGCGTACTTGAAAACGGCGGCCGCTTGCGCCAGCCTATTGATGACGCGGTGATTCTGTGTGGTTTCCTGCAGAATACCAACAATCTGACGATCGCCCGACTGCTTGTTGATAAAGGCTCTGCCATACAGCTTGTACCAGGCATCCTTGTTTGTATCCGAATTGACACGGAACTCGATTTCGTTCGTATCACTCTCCGGACACAAGCGTAATTTCTCAAAAAATTCAATGACTCTCCGTCTGTCATTTTTAGCAACCGACTGGAAAAATTTTTTCCAGTCGGGTATCGGTTCAAGATTCCCTTCCCTGCTTTCCTGCATCGCTACTTCGCAGGGCTCGATTTTCATTTCCCAGATACCCAAATGCGCGGCTTCCAGCGCAAGCCGGAAATGCTGCTCATTTTTTATCAGTTGCATATCCTTTTCATAGCGCTCCATGCTGATCTGAATCATGACATGCAGTTCTCTATCGGAAAACGGTTTTAACAGATACCCATAAGGCTTGGTTTCTCTTGCCCTGCTCAGCGTTTGTTCTTCAGAGTACGCCGTCAGATAAATGATCGGAATATTGTGTATTTTCTGCATTCTGGCGGCCACTTCCACGCCATCCATCTTGCCCTGTATATGGATATCCATTAACACAACGTTAGGCGCTTCCTTTGCCGCCAAATCCAACGCCCTGCCACCGTTAGCGGCCATGCCGGCAACCTGATAGCCCAACCTCGTCAAACGCCTTTTCAGGTCAAGCGCGACGACCTGCTCATCTTCCACGATTAATATTCTGATGCACTTATCCATAGTATCTTCTGTCAATGATCATTAATTTTCAGCTACCCTCAAAATGCAAACGAAAGCCGCTCTTACTCTTACTGTCAGCATCAGAATGTAAGTTATTTCCGACACCCAACGTCCTGCGTATACCTACAAAAATTCCTTACTATTTATGGAGTTAAATAAATAATTCGCTTTTCGAAAGATAATTTACCACACATGACTGCAAAAACATTGAATTTAGGAAAATGATCACGGATTGTTTTGAATGTTCCGGATTGATTGAAGGCCCGTCAATTCGATATATATTAACGGCAAGATGATTGGTTGATTAGTAGATGATAGCTTCATTAGTTCGCCAAAAAGGCTGCTAAAGCTTGTGCTAATCATTGCTAGCAGTAGTGTCTGGTCTTGTAATGATCACTTCAATTCCAAAAAGAACATCCACAGATTCTGAAAAAGGCCGTTGAAACCTGCGTCCTCTTTATGATCTCAGCAGCCTTAAAAAAGCAGGATAATGCAATCAAATAAGCAAAATGAACACCTGAAACTATTCTGCCAAGAATTTTAACAAGTAAAGTAAGTCGTGCTTTTTAAAATGCATAATGACTACGGCTGTTTCAATTTTCGACCGAAATAAACTAACCCTATCATCAGCAACATTACAGGCGCAGGTTCAGTTAGAAATACAGGCGAACTAATCGGATTGATCTGGGCATCAAAAAAAACCCATTCGTAAGCACGATTAAATGCGTTGACTCCACCGTCATGCGCTTCAATTTCGATGATGTTATGATCTGTCGGATCGCCAGCCAAAATATCGTTCAAATACTGATGAAAGCTCATGGCTACCGGTATCGGTTGGCCGCGATCATCCTGATGGTCGGTAAGCAGGTAGGTACCCACCTCATGTCCATTGACTGTCAGTTTCATCCAGTCGTCCGCAGCGACCCATGCATACGTTATCCCTCCTCCCGCAAATGTGCTCGTTTGCAGATCAAATTCATATTTGAAGTACACTGTATCTGGACCAGACGCACCATCCGGGATGGTATCAGGTGCTGCATACCACATTAATTGCGCATTTGTAGTGCCAATATCGGGAATAAGTCCACCATTCAAATTTGGATTAGGTGTTGTGATGGGGTTTGGATAGGGTGCATATGCAGGAATCCAGTTAACCTTATCAGTACTTACCTGCCAGCCGCTGCCATCGGCATTACCCGAGCCACTCACAATATTCAGCACCCTGTGCGCGTTCGCTGACATTGTGCAAGTCATGATTGCGACAGTGAATACTATTGGAAACAATCGGCGAATCTTCAACTGTATATTCATTATAAGTCTCCCTGGAGTAGTGGATGGAAAGTCGAGCATTTGGGCACTATATTTTCATTGTCGAACAGCGGATTTTTCAAAGCAACCACAAGTTAAAATTTGTCAGAAACAAGTAGATAAAAAATACGTACTAACATGTGTATGTACAATATATGTCAAACGATTCTGCCCGCTCAGGACTTTGAAATAGCAGATTACTTTCTTTATCCAGAAAATACAATATTAGATCAACAGAATATTCCGGCGAACAAAATGAGGGAATTAGATCGATTCGACTTGCATTATCGTCTTCTGAAATTCACCGTCAACCACCCCGCCGCCAGGCATGAAACCGTTCCACCCAGTGCAGTATTGTTTGTGGCGCATGCGCGCGCCTCCATTCTCCGGCTGCGTATTTGCTGGCTTCCGGCCAAGTCGGATAAGTGTGGATAGTACCGAGGATTTTGTTGAGGCCCAGACCGTACTTCATCGCCAGTACAAATTCCGCGAGCAGATCGCCGGCGTGTTCACCGACGATGGTGACGCCCAGGATACGGTCCTTACCGGGTGCGGTCAGTACTTTGACAAAACCGTGCGCCGCTTCGTCGGTAATGGCGCGATCCAGATCGTTGAAGTGATAACGCGCGACTTCCACCGCAATACCGCGCACCTTGGCTTCATCTTCGGATAATCCCACGCGCGCGACTTCGGGATCGGTAAACGTTGTCCACGGCATCACCGAATAATCAACCTTGAAGCGCCTGAAATCGCCGAACAGCGCATTGACCGACGCATACCATGCCTGATGCGCCGCTGCATGCGTGAATTGATACGGCCCGGCGACATCGCCGCAGGCGTAGATATTCGGATACAGCGTTTGCAGCCATGCGTTGGTTTCGATGGTATGCCGCGTTGTAGTTGGCATGCCGAGTTCCTCAAGGCCGAATCCTTCGGTGCGCGGCGCGCGTCCGACCGCGCACAACAATGCATCAAACGGCAGCACAGTTTCGTTGCCGTCGCGATCCGCCACGATCAGTTGCTGCCGATTGGTTTTCGCGTCTGTTTCACAGCGCACGGCTTTTGTCTGCGTCAGAATCTGCACGCCGTCATCCAGCAACGCCGCTTTGACCAACGCCCTGGCGTCGTTGTCCTCGCGCTGCATGATATCGCCTTGCTCAATCTGAATAACTTGACAACCCAACCGCGCAAAAGCCTGCGCGAGTTCGCAACCAATCGGCCCGCCACCCAGCACTACGAGCCGCTCCGGACGCTCTGTCAGTGACCAGATGGTATCGGAAGTATAATAACGCACGGATTCCAGTCCCGGAATATCAGGAATTACCGGACTGGCACCGGTAGCAATGACAATCGCGCGCGTCGTCAATATCCGGCCATCGACTTCGACCGTCCACGGTGACGTGACTCTGGCCCGCCCCTCAATGACTTCAGCGCCAAGTTGCGTATAGCGCTCGATGGAGTCATGCGGTTCCACGGTTTTGATCACGCGATGCACGCGCGCCATGACATCAGCGAAATCGTAATCCACTTGCGTTCGCGTCATACCGAATGATCTGGATTGCTGCGCGTGTTTGAGAAACCTGGCGGAACGGATCAGCGCCTTGGACGGCACGCAACCGTAATTGAGGCAATCGCCGCCCATTTTATGGCTCTCGATCAAGGTGACTTTTGCTTTTACCGCTGTGGCGATATACGCCGTGACCAGTCCTGCAGCACCTGCGCCGATCACCACGAGGTTACGGTCGAAGATTTCCGGCCGCGGCCATTGCGCATACAGGCGACGCGTTCTGATCAGCCCCATCCCCCAGCGCGCGAGCCACGGAAATACGGCCAGCAGCATGAACGACAGCATCAATCCCGGAGACAGGATATCCGACAGGCTGCTGATCGACGCCAGTTGCGTGCCGGCATTGACATACACCGCGCTGCCCGCAAACATGCCGGTCAGACTGGCCCAGAAAAACGTCCGGCTGCGAATGGCGGTCAATCCCATCAGCAGATTGATCAGGAAAAACGGAAATGCGGGCACCAGACGTAGCGAAAACAGATAAAACGCGCCGTCGCGCGCCAGACCGTTATTAATCGTCTCCAGGCGATCGCCGAAACGCCGCTGCACCGTGTCGCGCAAAACATAACGCGCCGCCCAGAATGCCAGCGTAGCGCCAATCGTTGCGGAGATCAGCACCACCGGCACGCCAACCCACAAACCGAACATCGCCCCACCCGCCAGTGACATGACCGCCGCGCCCGGCAGCGACAGCGCCGCCATGACGATGTACGTCAGCGAATAAACGGTAACAATGTAAAGCGGCTCGTCTTCATACGCCTGCTGCAACGCGTCATGACTGTTCTTCAACGCATCCAGGCTGAAATAACGATGCAGATCAAACATATAAAACAGGATAATCAGCAGCGCCAGCAACCCGATGAGTAGCCAGCGCTTATTTACACGTTTGTTCATTGGGTTATCCTCTTACGTCATCTCGCTACATGAAGCGCCGAATTTGAAACAGCTATAGCAGCGGTGATGCTTCATGCTGACGGGAATCCGCAGGCTTTCGGTTAATGTATCCGCCAGCGCATAATCCGGATCGTCGTCGACCAAGGTGCACGCATAAACGCGACACCGGTGATCCTGCTTGACCACCATGCGGCTGAACGCGCACATGAATGCGCGACGCGACGATTCGGTCTGAAAATCGGTCATGCAGCTTTGCGTGATCTGCGGCGCGGCGACGACGGCTTCGGGCGGATAAAATTCAGGAAATTCAATCCGGTGCAAATCTTCCGGCAATCCTGCATGGCGAAAAACTTCCGCATAGCGTTGCGCAACCTTGTCCGGTGGCATGTCCATCATCATCTGACTGGCCACCGACAGATGAAATCCCATCGCGTACAGTTCGCGCATGCCTGCCAGCGCCTGGACAAACATGCCCACGCCGCGTCCCTGATCATGCGCTGCGGCGTCGTAATGATCGAGACTGACACGAAAATGCAGTGGATGCGCATGATCGCGCAGCGGCTTCAGTTGCCTGATGCGCTTCATCAGCGGCTCGGTCGCATTGGTCAGAACCAGACAGGAACGATGACGCAGCGCATAGTCCAGCAGGCGGATAATATCCTTGTTAATGAACGGTTCGCCGCCGGTAAACGAAAATTGCTTTACGCCCAGCATCAGGGCTTCGTCGATATACGGTCTGGCATCGTCAAAACGCATCAATTGCAGCCGCTCATCTCCGGGTTTCGAACCCTCCAGACAGAACGGGCACGAAAGATTGCACGCTGTACCGGTGTGAAACCACAGTTCATCGAGTGCGTGCGTATGAATAAAACCGCGTGGTTGGCCTTCTGTAGTGCGACGCCACTCTGATGATCGTTGCTGTACTTCATTCGGTGTCTGCTGAAGTGCAACCGGACCGCTGCGGTTCATGATCAGCAGCAGCCGCTACTTGCGGGCATGCCTGTCACATCGTCATCGAACGGTATGCCCATGCCGCATCCCGGAAAAATGCCGTAATGACGGTCAAAATTCCCGTAAAACTCGAAGTGATCGGCAAAGCGCGTATCATGCAGCATGCGCCAGGTATTGCCACACACGGTGAACTGCCTGCCGGTTTCGATAAAATGATGTTTGTCCAGCACAAAAGCATGCGGATGATGCGGAATCGTGCCGCGATAAACCACCGACTGGCCGTGATCTTCGCAGGCCAGTTCGAGTTCGGGCAGTTTGAACAATCGGTAGGTCGCCGAATAAAAACGGATATTGCCGGTTTTATCCTGCAACTGAGGATTGGCTATGGTGACCGGACGGTCGTCAACCAGACGCGGATCGATAAAACCCTGCGCGCGCGCCAGTGGCACAAAGTCGTTCCAATACAGTGCGCCGCTCAGGCATTCACCATAGAGCACTGGATCATTGACCAGCGCTTTCGGAATGCGCCGGTCGCTGTAGACATCGGAGAAGTATAACTCGCCGCCCGGTTTCAACACCCGGTAGGCTTCGCGCAACACCGCCGCCTTGTCCGGCGCAAGATTGATCACGCAATTGGACACGATCAGGTCAATGCTGTTATCGGCCAGCTCCAGCTCATCCAGTTGTTCGATATAGCCATTCAAAAACTGCACATTGCTGCGCCGGTAGCCAAATGCCTGCTGATGAAACTGTTCATGCCTGCGCGCCACAGCAAGCTGTTCTTCGGTCATATCAACACCAATCACCCTGCCCTTTTCGCCGACAAGTTGAGACAACACGTAAACATCGCGCCCAGCGCCACAACCGAGATCGAGTATCGTCAAACCTTCGAGATGCTGCGGCAACACCAGTCCGCAACCGTAATACCGCATCAGTACTTCATCATGCACTCTGGCCAGCAGCGGCTTGACGTATTCCGGCAGACTGGTATCGGTGCAACAGGCGTTGGTTTGCAGATCATGACTGCCGGATAATGTTTCACCGTAATATTTCTGGACTGTTTCTTGCATCATTGTCATCACCTGTTAAAAATGAATAGTTGATCAAAAACTGCGCCGTTGCAGGCATGAATTACCGGCTTCATACTGCGCCGCCAACACCTCGGGCGAGACACCCGAGGCAAACTTCAATGCGAGCTGGCGATTATGCCAGGTACGCCGCCACCAGCCGTCGCGTTGCCAACGGCGCGGATTGACATAAATCGATTCACGCAGTGCAACAAAGCGGCCCAGACGGCGCGCGTTGCGGACAAGTGGCACCTCCTCGAACAGCGGCCAGGGCGCATGACCACCAGCCACGCGATAACTTTCCCGCACCATGAACAACCCCTGGTCGCCATAAGGCACACCCCACCGGCAGCGCAGCGCGATCGCCGGCTCGAGGATCACTGCGGGCCATTCACGCGGCGCTGCAAAACGGAAACGGAAAAATCCGCCAGCCACGCCCTGATCAACCGCTCGCGACATCGCTGCAAAAGCGGTAGACGTGACCTGCGTATCCGCATGCAGAAACCACAGCACATCACCCCGCGCCTTCAACGCGCCAGCCATCAGTTGCCGTCCCCGACAAGCTTCGCCAACCAGCCAGCGCGCCTTATGGTCGTGACAAACCGAACGACAGGCCATGCTTGCAGCGCCATCCACGACAATGATTTCCGGCGGCGTCACCGCGGATATCGTTCGTAACTGACCCAGCAGAATTGTCAGTTGCGTTTCATCGCGATAGCAGGGAATGACAATACTGAAGCTAGGCATGCGCACCGCTTTTATCACCATCCATCGCTGACCGCGTTTTCACGGCCAATGCGTGTAAAGCGCGCCGCGCCGGTCGGTTATCGCCGATCAGCCAGTCCGCCAGACGCAGAAAATCATCCGGTTCATCGATATCATACCCTTCCCGCGCCATGTGCACTGAAACTCCGACCATCCGGCAAGCATCGGCCAGAGCGGCGCTCAACCCTGGCGTGCTCCAGGGCAATGCGGACAAATCCGGCCAATGTCTGCAATTCGCCATCAATACCACACCACCGTCAGCAGCGGGTATCAACACGACATTATCGTTCCTCAATTGCCGATCCACCGCGAAATAATCCTCCAAGCCCAGTCCGGGCGAATCACTGCCGATAAAAACGAGCCGCGACATACCGCGGTTGCGCAAAATCTGATCCAGCGCATTCAGTCGCTGCCCCAGATTACCTTCAATTTGTGGCAGCACATGGCATGCACGTCCGATACGGTCGGCCTGTACCTGCGCCCAGCTAGCATCTTCCTGACGCGCCGGTGAAACCACCACCGACCCCGGCCACGCACCGGCATCTTCAAGGGCGCAAGCCAGCAACGCCTGCGCGATTTCATATGTTAACCGCGCGCCAAAGCGTACCGCAAGCCTCTGCTTGCCAAAGCCTGGTTGCGGCTTCTTACAGACGATCACCAACGTTGTTTCAGTCATGATAATAGGAATTTCCGCTTATTCATTGGTATATTCGCCGCTCAAGGTTCATTAATCGCACCACCGCATTCATCCTTACAGACCGTGAGGCAGATTGAAAACTGCGTCCTGATACACTTTTATCTTTGGTGTTTTATCACCACACTTCACAATTTTTTTATACACATAATGCTATAATGGTTATTGTATTTATAGGCGTGTATTCTATCCGCTGCTGACGGAACACTGAAAACATACGTAAAAATCGTAAATCGTATCAACACCCTGAATAAGATACATCGCACAACGGCAATACAGCAATCCCAGGCGCAGCGGGCCGGATAGCATAATTCTTCATTCACTATTCATCAAAAGGAATCGACTCTATAAACAGACAAGTCAGACCGGATCCACATTGAATCTCGCCTTCGCATCACAAAAAGTTTAACGAACGACCCGAATAATCAGAAGGTTTTTTAGAAACAAAGGAGCACATAAACATGACCAAAAAGATTGCACACGTCGACGATGACGCAGATATTCGTGATGCTGTCGCCCGCATATTGCGAAAAAAAGGCTACGAGGTTACTCAGTATCTCACCATGCGGGATTTTATCGCTTCGCTTGAAACAGACGCCGAGCACCCCGACCTGGCCATACTCGATGTCATGGTGGAGTCCATGGATGCGGGACTTACGGCTTACGCTGAAATCCACGCAAGACATCCGAGGATTCAAACCATTTTTCTAACCTCGCTGGGCGACATGATCAGGCCGTATTTTGACAAAACATCAAACGAATGGGTTTGCGTGATGGAAAAACCGGTTGAACCTGACAGCCTGCTCGGTGTTATTGAAGATCGGCTCAATTATACAGCCGCTCAGTAACTGCCCCCCCTCCGGCATTTTCGAACAACTTATATTATAGGACTGCACCATGGCTATCGCTAAATTCTCCTGGAATCAAAACCAGCAAAAGGCGATTCTATCCAGGAATAATGAAAATGCCTGCAAACTCAACGATGAGATCCTGATCAGCAATATCCGCTGGTTTATTATTTTCCGCTGGGGTGTTATCGGTGCATTGATTTTAATCCACATATTCGCGCTGATCACTCCAGATACGCTGATCCAGTTCCGCATCATCGAAGAAAACAACTGGCCGCTGACGATTACATTAATACTGAGCCTGGCCAATCTTGGCTACCGCTATGCGCTTGATTACTGCAAGCCCGGCAAATTCAACTCTCCAACAATTAACCTGTGGACGCAGATTGTCGTCGACCTGATCTGTCTGTCGGTCGTCGTGCATTTTATCGGCAGCACAGCCACACCGGCGCCATTCTTTTACATACTGCACATCGCACTGGCCTGTATTTTCTTTTCCACACTGGAGAGTCTGCTGGTCGCAGTTATTGTCAGCATCATGTATACGATCGTACTGCTGGCGGAATACACATTGTCCATACAGATACCGCAATCGATTTTAATTGACCCTGCATTGATGAGTGACAGCAAGATCAAAAACCATTTACTGTTCTGGATGACTGCGCTGAACATCCTGTTTTTTACCGTCTGGTATGTTGTTTCGAGACTCTCACTGGTCGTGCGCGCGCATGAAAACCGACTGACGGAAGCCTATCAGCAGATTAATCAGGCGCAGCAGGAAAAAGACCAATATGCCGTACTGATGACGCATCAACTTAAATCCCCGCTGGATGCCATTCGCAGCAAAATCAACCTGATCAAAGGCGGTTATTGCGGCGAAGTCACGCCCGAGATCGACGAAATTGTACGGAAAATTGACCAGCGCGCCGCAAACATGGCCAGCCTGATACTGGATCTGCTCAGATTACAGCGCTTAAAAGAAACCTGCTCCTGTATGGCGGAGATAAAGCCGGTAAAAATCAGCAGGGCATTGCAAAAATGTCTGGAAAAACTAACCCCGGTTATCAATACCAAATCGATTATTCTCAATGTCTCCATTGATGACTTTATCTACAAAGGCATACGCGATCAGATTGAAATCCTGCTGGAAAATATCATTTCCAATGCCGTGACCTACTCGCATCACAATGGCATCGTGGAGATCACATCCAGAGTGGATGCAAACACCAGGACAGCGACAATAACCATTACTGATCACGGCATCGGTATCGACCCCGAAGATTTGCCGAATATCTTCAACGAATATTTTTATTCGCCGCGTGCAGCGCTGCATAATAATGCAACCAGCGGCCTCGGTTTGTCGATCGTCAAGATCGCAGCGCAGAACAACAAGCTGAACATCAACGTCGCCAGCGAACCCGGCAAAGGCACTGCATTCACCATTCTGTTTCCGGCAGTTCAATTGCCTGCAATTATAGAAGAAGAATACGGACGTGGCAGCGCACCTATCGGCAGGCCACTTGCGGAGTGATCAACGCGGAGACGCGCCGGACTTTACGGCGCCATAAAGCGCCAGCGTGCCAAACAGCGTATTGAACGACCGTAACTGCCTGATTTGGAAAAACCCTGCCTGCTCGAAGACTTCCGTGAATCTTCCGAAAACATTGTCGCGAGTATTGGCAGATCTATCCACCAGCTGCACCATGTAAAACAAACCACGCATCACCCGGTTTTCCGCACGCCCCCCCCCCCCCCCCCCCCCCCCCCCAATCGAGCACATGCAGCGTGCCGCCCGGCCTCAACACCCGGTACATTTCGTGCGCCGCCTGCTGCTTGCCGTTCCAGTCCAGATGGTGGTGGAAAAACAGACTGGAACCACGCGACCAAAGCATGCATCGGCATACGGCAGGTTCTGCGCATATGCCTGGACAAAACGTATATCCATCCTTCGCCGCGTTGCTTTATAAGCGGCGCGCGACAACATGATCGCATCACAGTCAAGCGCAACAATCTGCACCACCGGGAAACGCCGTTTTATCGCAATGGCCAGGTTTCCGGTACCGCTGGCGACATCCAGTATCCGGCCGTTCCGAACAAATTGCACGCAATTTGTCAAAGCGCTCAGATAATCATTATCGCCACCGGCAAATGCGCTGACGCCGTCATATAACGGCGTCAGCCAGATACCCCAGCGCAGGCATCTCCTCCAGATACAAAATGCGCTCGATCAAGAGATCGGCGCGCGTTTTCCATTGTTCATTCCATGATCAATATGCTCACAAGGCTTGGGTAAAAATTTATACGTCGCTAAATTCGACAACAGTACCTTCCTCTGCTGGCTGAACATATCGAAAAGGGATGATAAAAACTGAATTGTGCCGCGCGATGGACATACAAGACCGATCACAACGGCCAGTTGTAACCTGTCGTTCCCAGCCAGTGCACGCCGATCAGAGCGATACCGCCGACGCCATAAATCAACGGGCTGTCCCAAGTGTGCGGTGAAAACGCTTCCGCCAGTGTAATCAGAACCGGTATTGCCAGTAATGCGACGGCAAGCTGAACAGCGTTGAAATACGAATGAAACGCCAGAATGGAAATAAACGTCGCCCCATAGACGCACGCGCTGCCCGCATAACTACGCTGATATTTTTTCCGGGTGAACAACGCGTAAGTGGTATATTTCCGCTTGCCAAACCGCACGCCGACCGGCTCGGCGAGACCATCGCCTATACCATTGGCAAGAATAATAATCATCACGAGCGGCAATATATCATGACGCTCAAAGTAGACCAGCAACGGAATCAGCACCAGATAGCTGGCCAGAAACTGCGTATAAAGCCATGTCAGCGTCAGCGGCCTGTCTTCAGGCCGATCTATGGAACGAAACATAATCGACGCCAGCTTGAGCCGGTTACGGATGGGTTCAATAAGCAGGGTCAGAAAGACAAATACAAACATAATATCCATCAGGAATGCGACTGCACTATAGTCATATGAAATGATCGACTGCAACAGAACCGGCAAAAAGAAAAAAGCAAAGTGATTGATTTTACGTGTGTAGTTGACTCTGACGTCATAGCGGATAACCAGCAGGCCACATAAATAATGAATCAGCAGTAATAATGCGTAAAACAACGCATGATGCAGCCAGTATTCGAGTGGGAGATTCATAGTATGATCAATGATTTTACCTGCGACTCAGTTCTGCCCGTTGACCGGCCTGCACATCAATCGATAATAACGCGGCAGGCATAATGCGGCATATAAGATAATCCTGTATTTTTATGAAAACTATTGTGTTATTCGCACTGCTCGCGTTGCTGGGTCTTTCAGGTTGCCAGCTCCCCGTCAAGCAACCCCTGCAACCCACAGAACCCCAGCCGTCAGAAAACATACCCTTAACCGATACGCCTTATCAGCGCAAGGACTGGCCGCACTGGATCGATGCCGATAAAAACTGTCGCAATACCCGTCAGGAGCTGCTCATCGCGACCAGCCGGGTGCCGGCTCAGTTCAGGGATGCCCGGCAGTGCACAGTCAAAGCCGGATTGTGGATCGGACCTTATACCGGCAGGACATTCACCAAGGCTTCCGATGTCGATATCGACCACATCGTGCCGCTCGCGCATGCCCACCGGCATGGTGCATCCGGCTGGACGCGTACGCAGCGCCGCATTTTTGCCAACGACTTCGAAAATCTGCTCGTCGTCGATGACGCTACCAATCAGGCGAAATCCGACAAAGCCCCGCACGAATGGCTGCCGCCAAACAGGGCCTTCTGGTGCGAGTACGGCCGGCGCTGGCAGCGTGTCAAGGACAAATATCGGTTGCGTTTCAGCGCAGCGGAGCGTTATGTACTGAAACAACTGGCGGACACCTGTTTCCGGTAGAAAGTCCATTGGTTAACGGTACACCAGGCGCGTCGAATGCATTTTGCGGACGCCATTTACAACAATACACGCTATTATAAATGTCCGCACATACTCTGTTTAATGTCCCTGGAACGTTATGATGAAAATCAAAGACCTGTTTGAAAAATGGAGCCTCACCGGCCTGAAGATCAAAACCCCCATCCTGGACATGGACTGGAAACCGTCCGATCCGGACAAAGAAGCCGCATGGGATCTTTATGTGGAACTGCTGACGCGCATCACGACGCAGCCGCTGCCCGATGAAGATGGCATTGAGCAAACGGCGCTTGACAGTATTTACGCACTGTTTGCGCTCACGCGGCAGACGCTTAAGACGCATGGCCGCCAGAGCATTGCGTTTGCACGCATTGCTGTCATTATCCTCAATCAGGTGGTACGGCCGTTCACCGCCAAATGGCACCGCCGCAGTCAGAATGGCGCGTTTGCCTCACCCGGACAATGTGCACTGTTCCGGCATGAACTGCACGATTTGCAGATAAAACTCAGAAATTACACCCGACTGCTCGCCGATCTGGCGGATGTGGAAGACTTAACGGAGATTGAAGCGGATAATGCTTAATAATCAACAGGTAATGGAATGGACGCCCACTACTCCAAACGGCATCTAATGTACCAAAGCAGTGGTGTATTAGCCATTCAACCGCCCGTCGCTGTTCTTCACCAGCCGGTGAATCAGTGCGCCCTCCGTATCGACCAGCTCGACCTGCAACGGCATTTTACCGAGCGCATGCGTCGCACATGACAGACAGGGATCATAGGCGCGCACGGCCACTTCCAGATGATTCAGCAAGGCTTCGGTAATTTCCTGTCCATCCAGATACCGGTTGGCCACGATGCGAAGCGATTCGTTCATCGCCTGATTGTTGCTGGTGGTCGAAACAATCAGGTTGGCGCGGGTGACAATGCCTTCGTCATTAACCTGATAGTGATGAAACAATGTACCCCGCGGCGCTTCGATTACGCCGATGCCTTCCTGCCGCCTGCCGGCTTTTTCGGCGACCAGGTCTGTGCCGGTGATTTCGGGATCGTTCAACAGAATCTGGATCGATTCCGCGCAATGCAGCATTTCGATCATGCGCGTCCAGTGATAGCCCAGCGTATCGTGCACCAGATTATCCGAACTGACCGCCTTGAACTGTTTTCGCGCCGCTTCCGCACGCGGCGTAGTAATGCGATCACAATTGTTGACGCGCGCCAGCGGCCCTACGCGATACCAACCCTGCGCTTCGCCAAGCTGAAGCAAATAAGGAAATTTCATGTAGCTCCATGCGCGCACTTCCTCGCGCAGGATCTGCTGGTAATCGCAATAGTCCAATTGATCGAAAATCAACCCGCCATCCGGATAACGTGCGCGCAGTCCGCCGTGATACAGCTCCAGCTCGCCATTTTTACCAACCAGGCTGAGATAATTTGTCGGCATCGTGGCGAAGTCCGCATGTTCCACATGCGTAGTATGGATCTGCGCGTTGAGATCTACCGCCTGCTCAGACCACCGCAAAATATCCGTCGACTCAGCCAGCAGCGCATCACGCCTGTCCGACGCGAGTGGTTTGTTCATGCCGCCCGGAATCGTGCCCGTACCATGCACCCGCTTGCCGGTTATCGCCTCGATAATCTGCTGACCGAATTTGCGCAGCTTGATACCCTGCATGGCGATTTCCGGATACCTATCCAGCACGCCTGCGATGTTGCGCCGCAGTGGATCGCCGCCAAAGCCGAACAGAAAATCCGGCGAAGACAGATGAAAGAAATGCAGTGCATGCGATTGCAGCACTTGGCCGAAATGCAGCAAGTGGCGTAGTTTCTCGGCTGTTGGCGTCAATTGATCGACACCGGCGAGTTGATCGACCGCCTTTGCCGCGGCCAGTTGATGACTGACCGGGCAAATACCGCACAGGCGCTGCACAAAAAACGGTACGTCCCAGTAGGGCCGGCCCTGGATGAATTTCTCAAAACCGCGGAATTCAATAATATGCAGACGCGCCTCCTGTATATGATTGTCCTGATCCAGCAGCAAGGTGATTTTACCATGTCCCTCGACCCGCGTGATCGGATCGATGGCAATACGCCGCGTGCCTGGTACGTTGGATTTTCCGGATGTCATGATGATTTCCTTAATCGTAATAGAATCTGCGATCAGCCACCTGCGGTGACGCCTCACCATTCAGCAACGGCAGCAGAATCGCAAGAAACGCATCAGCAGGCGGCGGACAGCCGGGCAGAAAATAATCTACCGGAACCACTTCCTGAATCGGATAGACTTTATCGAGCAGCAGCGGCAATTCCACGTCATCCGGAATCTGCGGATTTGTCACACCTGCGCCGTGGAGATAGACTTCTTCAAGACATTCACGCAAGTCAAAATAGTTGCGCATCGCCGGTACGCCGCCGGTAATGGCACAGGCACCGACGGCAATCAGGATTTTGCAGTTCGCACGAAACTCGCGCAATACGCGGACATTGTCCGCGTTGCACACGCCGCCTTCGATCAGGCCGATATCGCTCGGCCCGCAGTGCTTGATGTCGGTCAGCGGAGAGCGGTTAAATTCAATCCGTTCATTCAGCTGCACCAACTGTTCATCGATATCCAGAAACGACATATGGCAGCCAAAACAGCCCGCCAGGGAAGTTGTCGCGATTCTGATTTTCCGGTCTGTCATCGGTCTCTATCGCCTTTCTTCCCGCACATGTTCATTCAACGCCACATCGCTGATTTGTTGCCGGTCGTAGATCCGTTCGCCGATGGGCGTCACATAACCGTGTTCCTTGAACATAATCGCGCCCACCGGGCAGATATTCGCCGCCAGATCGCTGACATCGAGATTGCTGTCGCCGAGTTTTCCGCTGACGGTATTGACAATCAGGCGCGCATCAGCGCCACGCCCGGCGATGGCAAACACGTTCTTTTTGTCCACGTCATGGCTGGCGCGCACGCACAATCCGCACAGAATGCAGCGGCCGCGATCCAGAAATATGTCCGGGTGCGATGCATCCAGCGCTCGGTGCGGATTAAACTGCGGATAATGCTCCTCCAGCATGCTCAGATAATAGCCCATCGCCTGCAGCTTGCAGTTGCCGGATTTTTCACACGACGGACAGATATGATTGCCTTCAACAAACAGCATCTGCGTGATCGCCTTGCGCGCCGCGTTCAATTCGGCGGTATTATTACTGATTTGCTGCCCTTCCCTGGCAGCCGTCGTACATGCGGCAACCTTCCGGCCATCCGCTTCCACCACGCACAACCGGCAATTGCCCGATGGCGTCAGTCCCGGGTAGTGGCACAGATGCGGAATATAAACCTGTGCGGACAATGCGGCATCCATGATCGTCTGACCTTCCATAAAACCAATGGCCTTGCCGTCAATAAAGATCATGTCCTTAGTTTCTGTCATCGGTAAATCCTCATTTCAGATGCGCATCCGCGTCATCACGCTGCGTCAGCTGCCGCGCTGTTTCCAGCGCAGCATCGAGATCGAATGCAGGTGTAAAAGACTGCTGCGCCAGAACATTCCGGATATGCCCGGGAAAATGCTGCAAGCTGTCCAGAATATGATTGGCCGCGGTATGCCCCAACCCGCAGTGCGAATAGCGGCTGACAATCCCGCTCAATTGCTTGATTCCATCCACGTCGCGCCATGTCCCGCGGCCATCGGCGATTTTACCGATACTGTTTTCCAGCAGACGGGTGCCCACGCGGCAGGGTGTGCAGAACCCGCAGCTTTCATGGGCAAAAAAACGTGCGAAATTCCGGTTGATCGATAACAGATCCCATTTTTCGTTGAAAATCAGAAACGAACCACCGGTCGATACGTCTTCGAAACTGATCCGCCGGTTAAAATCCTTTTTCGCCACCAGCGATCCGGCCGGTCCGCCGATCTGTACAGCCTGAACCTGCGTTGCACCACAATCGTCCAGCACTTGCTGAATGCTGACGCCATAGGGATATTCATAAATACCCGGCGTTTGGCAATCGCCGCTGACACTGAGCAGTTTGCTGCCCGGGGATTTTTCCGTGCCCACGGCGCTGAAACCGTCACTGCCGTAACAGATGATATGCGCCGCTGCGATGAAAGTCTCGACATTGTTGACCACGGTCGGTCGGCCAAGATAGCCATGCGTTACCGGAAAAGGTGGACGGATACGGGGTATGCCAGGCTTGCCTTCGAGCGATTCAATCAGCGCCGACTCCTCACCGCAGATATAAGCACCCGCGCCGACGACGATTTCGATATCAAAACTGAATCCGGCCTGGCCGAGAATGGATGCGCCTAATAATCCGGAATCATAACGCCGTCGCAGCACTGCCTGTAAATGTCCGAGCAGATAGCGGTACTCTCCGCGCAGATAGAGAAAGCCTTTTTCCGCGCCAATGCCGTAAGCACACAGCGTCATGCCTTCAAACAGAGCGTCTGCGTGGCATTGCAACAGAACGCGATCCTTGAATGTCCCCGGTTCGCCCTCGTCGGCATTGCAGACCACGTAACGGGTGTCACCCTCAGCTTCCCGGCAGAACAACCATTTTTTTCCGGTGGCAAAACCCGCCCCGCCGCGACCGCGTAGACCGGATTGCACGATCGACTCCAGCATCAGCAGTGCATCGCCCACCAGCGCTTTTTCAAGACTACTGCCGCATTGCAACGGCGTGTTCAACAGCAAACCAGGTCTGTGGATGTGATTATTGATTTGAAACCAGTCCGCCGGCCAGTCATCCGGCGATTGATTTGCTGCAATCAGGTCGCACAACTGTCTGATGCGGTCTTCATCGAGGTTGACGATGGGTACGCCGTTCACCAGTGCCGAAGGGCCATGATCGCACATGCCGATACAGGATGTCTCATCGGCACTGGCTACGCCGTCCGTCCGCATTTGCCCAGGCGTAATATTCAATCGCTGGCACAGCAGCGCCAGCAGATTGACTTCACCGGACTGATAACCGCAACTGGTGCAATTGCTGAAAAGCAGGTGATAACGGCCTACCGGCTGTTGATAAAAAAAGGAATAGAAATTGACCACTGCGGCCACCTGACTGACCGGCAGCCCGGACTCCCGGGCAACCTCCGCGATCAACTGCGGCGGGATATGACGATGCTTCTGCTGCAAGCGGTGTAATTGGTGCAGCAGATGATCGGCCATAAAATCAGCGTCAGTATTCTTTCCGGTTTTTGATTCTGAATGTTGGCTCAACATAGCGTCACCAGTATACCGCCATTTTTTTGCAGGTTACAAAAAACGGTACTCGGGGTCAGGCCAGCAATGCCGCGACGATACCGGTGATAAAAATACCGTCAAATGTCCCCGCCCCGCCGATCGACGCCTGCGGCGCACCCAGACCTGGAATGGCCTTTAAATGCAGCAGGTCGGCGCCGATCAGTACGCCGAACGTTCCACTGATATAGGCCAATGGCGCGCTGAATTCAGGGCTGAGAAACAAACCGACCAGCGCCGCACTCACCGGCGCAATCAGAATCGGCATGCCGATGCCAAGTCCGGGTATCGGGCGGCTGAAGAAATAACTGATCAGACTGACGATGGCGATACCGAACAACGTCACGGCAATCGGCAGACCACTATTGACAAACAGGTAAATCGAAACTGCCAGCGGTATCAAACAACCGCCAAGATTGACTGAAATCTGCGTTTCGTTCAGAAACGGCTGAAACGATATTCTGAAAATACCCCAGCGCTGATAGACCTGCATCTGTTGCGGCGGCTGTTCCGAGCTGATCCGGAAAACCGGCAGATTGATCGCGCTGCCGAACAGGGATAGCACGAGTATCAGCATGCCCAGCGTCGGCGACAGGTTCAGTTTCTCAAAGGCAAAAGCCAGCAATTCAAGCTGTATCAGCAAGAACAGGAAAAACAGCAAAAAAAACAGCAAAAACAGGTGCTCGAAGGAAAATTGATTTTTCATCATGCTGTTACCACCGCCATTCAGGCGAATTCAAGTTTCTCTCCTCGATTCTGCCGCCCACCTTTACTGGTGATGGTCAACTGAGATTTCTCAAATTCGATCATACCGTTTCACCTGGCAACACACCTTTACGAAATAAGGCGGCAACATCCATCATCAAGGCAACGCTGCAATGTACAAAGAAACCGAGCCATATATTCCGGCTTTTCAGGCTCATATACCCAAGAATCACACCGGCAATTATCGCTGCAATTGTTTCCGGCATGGGTTTGCCAAAATGAATCATACAATACGGCACAGTCATGAAGAAAATCGCATAGAAGCCAAACCGGTGTTTAGTGCCATGTAATATAAATCCGCGAAACAGGAATTCCAACGCAAAAAATTGCAGAAAATAAAAGATTTCCCAGATAAAAAATTTTGGAAAAAGCGGCTCGCCCGGCTGCGTCTTATAAAAAGGATAAGTTTTCAGGAAACCTTCGGTTGCGGAAAAATAAATCACCAACGGCGCCATCACAATCAGCATCAATATATATATCCGGTAATATTTGAGCGACCCTTTGAAAGCAATGCCGTAGTCCGAGAATCTTTCCCTGAGTATCCATTTAATGCAAATCGCCGGCAACGCCAGATAGCAAATAATGACCACCGAAGCCCAGTAAATCGGACGATAAAAACCTGCATCCGCATGCAGGGTCATGGCATGATGAAATTGCCTTGCCCAGTCCGTTAATCCGAAGTTCAGGAGTAATGAAACCAGATACTTGTAGTCGCTGAAATAATACGACCCGGTCAGCACCAAAGCAGTGACTATGCAAACGAGTACTACTTTATAATCGAAGCTTCCCAGATTCCTATGTAATGCTTTATACGAGTAAGCCTCTGATCTTAAGAATGTCGTGATAAAAATTGATAACGATTTTCTGGTAAACATTTCTTCAATCGATTCAAAAAAAATGAAAAAATGAATATTTTAGTCAGTTATTCCAAATTTTTATCCAGTATTTTATTTTTCTGCGCAATAAACTCGCTTTCGGTCAACATACCGCTATCGCGCAACCGCTGCAAACGCTCCAGCTCAGTCAGCGGATTCCCGCCAGTCTCTTTTTCATCGGCATTCATCAGATCCGGCATACCGGGTTCCGTTTTTTGTTTAAATCCAAGAAACAGGCCGATTTTTGCAAAAAACAATTTTATCAGCCGCCACAGTTTCGGCAGCATCCAAATAGTCAGTGCAATAAAAATAATAAACAAAGCCAGGAAAATCAGCGGATAATTCAGCGCTGTCCATAAACCACCCAGCACAAGAAGATCTTCAGAAAGGGACGCTGACCAGTTACTGACCGGCTCGGGCGAAGTGTTGATCAGCAAGCGTGTACTGGCTTTTGTTGCATGGCTCGTAGCAGCTATACTTCCACCCAGAATACCGGCAGCGATCTCCAGCGCGGGGGTCACGTCGCCTACCGTACCGGCGGCCAGCATTGCGCCAGCCGGTATGCGAATAAACGTATGAATCGCATCCCATACCGAATCAATTCCGGGTATTTTATCTGCAAAAAACTCGACAAAATACATGATACCTGCAGCGGCGATCACCAGCGGATCTTCCAGAACAGACAGCTCGGACGGCAAATCAATATGCCCCGTCGAGCCACCCCAGCCCAGCACGAGTAGTACCGCATATAAATTTATGCCACTGGCCCAGGATACGCCCATCAATAAAGCCAGTGTTGTTAATAAAGCTTCATAGTTTTCCATGTGCCATTAGAAAATAAATTTTTCGATACCAGCATACTACACCATCAAGTCACGATTAGCGTAAGTTCAACTTAGTTCTGCTCTGTCGTTCTACCCCAAATAATGAAATGATACCGGATCAAAAAATCTGTTAGCGACTCCTTTAGCAGAACGGTATCACACTGACAGGATAGGATTAGAAATCAACTTGCACACGCGTCAGGAAGGCAGTGATATTGGCATCATCAAATCCCTGGCTTCTGTGATTGGCCATCGCATCACCCGCCGCATTGAAATTGACGACATTGGCTGTATTGATGTTCAGAACATGAATGAGATTGGACATTACGCGTACATGGGAGTGCGGATACCAGTTTAATGCGAACCGGATCACATCAGCCTCGCCGCCGCGAATAGCGCCATTATTCATATTCAGATAATCGTAGCCAACTGCGAACTCCCAAGCCCCCCAACCGGGTCCCTTCCAATGAAAATTACTATTAGGCGTAATTCGATTCCAGGCACCATTCCTGACATGATATGCACGGGATTCTCCAGTCAAAAAATAACTGATGTAACCATAATAACCAGTCAAATGCTCACCGGAATATCCTACCCCATTGATATTGGTACGCAAGAATTCTGCTTGTGCGGAAAATGGCCCATAAACCAACGCACTTTCCGCGCCAAAACGATCATAACTGTCTATGCGGCGCGAATCTGCTCCACCAATGGGGCCGGATGTTAGATTGCCTGTGTTCAGGATATTCGTGCGGTCAACGTTGGTTCCCAGAAAGGCAACAAAAGACATACCGCCTGAATTTTGTCCAGGAGTCGAATTAACTTGCGAAAAACTGCCGTCAGCGCGGTATTGATTATTGACTGTCGTATGTCCTGCGGAAATACCAACATGCAGATATTTGGTCTCATCAATCATCCAAGGCCTGCCTGTAATTCGCCCTATGCCTTGCCACCCGATATCGCCTGAGCCATTGTTTCGACTCTGATTGCCATTTGCATTAACTGAAGACACTGACTGCCCAAATCCACCGACAGGTTCCGTTTGGAAAGCGATACCAAATTGCCAGCGTGGCACAGCGTAATTAAGACCAATACCTGTTTTGTAGGTATTCGGGTTATCCACAAACGTATTGACAGACATATGACGTTCTATGAATGTATAGAAGCGATTGCTGGTCGCCTCTTCCAGACTGAAGGGTTCTTTAAATGAACCGACTTTGATAGAAAGCGGATTATCAAAGTTATAGCGAAGAAAAGCATCCGTTATACCTGCTGCTACCGTTCCCGCACCGCGACTGAAGTCGTATTCGAATTTGTAATCCCAGTTCTTGAGAAAAGTCCCTTCAACACCTAAGCGTGCGCGACGAATATTTGCACCGCTATTCAATTCATAGGGTAAATCCGTTCCGGTTGCCGGTAAAACTTCATTAATCAGATTCGATTGAGAATCGATCTGAATTCGACCATCGATCGATGCCGTAAAATTGCCATCGCTGGATTCATAATGTAATCCTGGTACCGGTTTAATTTTTCCTTTTTCAGCAGTTTTGAGTTTCTCCTCCAGTGCTTCCATTTTCACCGACTTTAATTCGAGTTCCTTGCGAATTTCTTTTATTTCTTCAGAATTTGTTCTGGCATCATCTGATGTCTGCTGCAATGTCATATGCGCCGCAGGTTCTTCTCTGTTTCCGGACGTTTCATCAGCTCTGACATAAGAACCCATGTGTACGCGATTTGGTCCGGGTTCGGCATAAATTTGTTTTGTTACTGTGTCAACATATAAATCCAGGGCACTGGCACTGGATACGGCATATATATTTAACAAAGCTGCAATAATAAATGGCGTTAACAATTTCATAATCATTAGTGGTTTTATTAGTTCTAAGAATGAACATGTAAGGTGTTACGCCTTTATACGCGACAAATGTTACATTTTTATTACAGTATTAAAAACGTAACATTTTTGTAAAATTTACACAAAAAAGCCTCTGCCGATACCTTCTCGACTATTTCTAATTCATTATTTTTATTGAAATTACAGGATATTGTAGAAATAGGGTTTTGCAAATGCCCCTTAAAAAGACCTATGCAAAAAACCTATAAAGTAAGCATCAATACTGGCGCTGTCATTCAATCAAGGCGATTGAATGAACATTGGAACTAATGATTCCGCTTGCTTAAACCAAGCTGATTGCTGAAGATTCGGTTTCTATGTTCGAGACTGCTGATTCATCAGGATCTCGGACAGTGTTCTAAGCACCCCATCCTGCCAATCCGGCAAGTACAGATTAAATGTTTTCTGCAGCTTTGCAGTATCCAGACGGGAATTCAGCGGCCTTACCGCCGGTGTTGGATATTCCGCGCTCGGAATAGGATGCAGATTGCCTGTCGTCGTTTTAAGCGAAACATTCGCGCGGGCTGCTTGCGTAAGGATGTAATGCGCAAAGCCATGCCACGATATATAGCCTTGTGCGGCCAGGTGATATAGCCCGCCGATGGATTCTTCATTCTCTCTTGTTCGCAGTGCCTGCACGATATGCGCCGTTACGTCGGCAATCAGTTCCGCACCTGTCGGCGCACCGATCTGGTCACTAACGATTCGCAGCTGGTCGCGTTCCTGCGCAAGCCGAAGTATGGTCTTGATAAAATTGTTGCCATAAGTGGCGTATACCCAACTGGTGCGCAAAATCACATAGCGACAGTCTGTTTCGATAATATTGCTTTCACCGCCCAGCTTGGTTTTGCCGTACGCATTAAGCGGATTCGGCGTATCGTTTTCCGTATGAAACTGATCACCGCCGCCGTCAAACACATAGTCGGTCGAATAGTGAATGAACCAGGCATTCAGCCGCCGGGCTTCCTCAGCCAGCACACCAGGTGCTACTGCATTGACGGCTTGCGCCAGCTGCGATTCCTGTTCCGCCTTGTCAACCGCTGTATAAGCGGCCGCGTTAACAATAATGTCAGGTTTGACAGTTTGTATCGTTTTCCGAATACCCACCGGATCGGCAAGATTGCCGCACATCGTTTGACTGTCCGCGCCCAGGGCGACCAATTGACCGGATGATGCGAGAGGCGCCAGACTGCGCTGGAGTTCCCAGCCGACTTGGCCGTTTTTGCCAAACAACAGAATTTTCATTGCCGTTGCTGGATATAATTTTTTTTAATCCAGTCGCGATAAGCGCCCGTCTGAATGCTGGCGACCCAATCCTGATTGTCCAGATACCATCGCACGGTCTTACGGATACCGGTTTCAAACGTCTCAACAGGTCTCCATCCCAGTTCGCGCTCAATTTTACGGGCATCAATGGCGTAACGCGTATCGTGACCGGGACGATCCCTGACATGAGTGATCAGATCCAGATAATCACCGTTAGCTGGCCCACCGGTCATTTCCTGCAACAACCCGCAAACGGTATGCACAATTTCAATATTGGGTTTTTCATTCCACCCGCCAACATTATAGGTTTCACCCGTCTTCCCGGCTTCGAGCACACGCCGAAGCGCACTGCAGTGATCTGCAACATACAGCCAGTCGCGTACCTGCCGACCATCACCATAAATCGGTAATGATTTGCCCGCCAGTGCATTAGCGATCATCAGTGGTATCAGTTTTTCCGGAAACTGATAGGGACCGTAGTTATTGGAGCAGTTAGTGATCAGCGTTGGCAGGTCGAATGTACGATGATACGCATTAACCAGATGGTCACTCGATGCCTTGCTTGCCGAGTATGGGCTGCTTGGCTGATAACGATGCATTTCGGTAAATGCCGGTTCATGTTCGGTTAATGAACCATAGACTTCATCGGTAGAGACATGCAGAAAGCGAAAATCCTTTTTTCCGGCTTCGTTCAATTCGCGCCAGTAAGCAGACGTCGCTTCCAGCAGCCGGAAGGTTCCTACGATATTGGTTTGAATGAAGGTCTCCGGCCCCAGAATGGATCGATCAACATGACTTTCCGCAGCAAAATTAATAATGGCGCGCGGCTGATGCTCGATCAGCAGCTTCGCCACCAGCGCACTATCACCAATATCACCCTTGACAAAAATATGCCTTTCGTCACCTGCCATGGCTGTCAGATTCTGCAAACTGCCTGCATAAGTTAATTTGTCGAGATTGATAACAGGTTCATTCGATTGCGAAAACCAGTCCAGGATAAAGTTTGAACCGATAAAACCTGCGCCGCCAGTTACTAATATCATTATTTTGTTTTTTTCACTCTTAATTATTTCATTACGCCGAAAATCATTCAGCCTGCCATTCGGGCGCTATCCCCATTTCTTCCGACGTTGCTTGAAATTCACAGTCTATGCCGATTCCCGGCACCCAAACAAGCTTCTCATCGCAAAACAGCAAAGGTAAAGTATAACGCGACCAAGGCGGAATTGAAGCTTCCTGCAGCAAGTTTTTCAGACTGCGTCTTGGTCGGTGACAATCCGGTTTGTAATGCTCGCCACCCTGACGCGCTCGGATAAAAACAGGCGCCTGCATTAATTTTCCCAGACTCAATCCTTGTCCCTGAAGCCGTTTAAAATGGATTGACCCGCCCCAATCTTCCAGTCTTAATACTGATTCACCTTTCCACGCCTGCTGTGAATCCTTTATGGAATGCCGATTGATCGCCTGGATATAAACCTGCCCCCGATAAGCCCGGATCTCATGCGTGCCAAATGCAACATGCATACGCGTATCGCTGTTCGCGTCCCGCAACTGTCGCAAAATTTCTTCCAGCCTGACCGCACTGGGCGGCTGAATGTCCCGTTGCCACAAAACATAACGCAACAGATTTCTGGCGCGTGACGCACTCAATTCACGCAGTCCGGCAATATCCAGCCTGCCGGAAACCACGCAACGCTGAGCATCCTGTTCCGCCAGCTCATCGAGCAACTCGGCTGCTTCAGCCATATGTCTGCTGGCTCTCTGCAAGGCCTGTGCATAACCGGGGTACTTCTCGCGTAAAACCGGAAAAACCTTGTGGCGGAGAAAATTACGACTGAACTGGATACTGTCATTACTTTCATCATGTATCCACTGCAACTGTCGCTGCTCAGCGTAGATTTCGATACTATCGCGCGATACGTCAAGCAATGGGCGCAATATCTGCGGCGCAGTCCCGGACGATTGTTTTCTGCACAATGGCATCGCACTCAACCCTCTGACGCCCGCACCACGAAACAATTGCAGCAACAAAGTTTCCGCTTGATCATCACGATGCTGCGCCAGAACCAGATAATCAACCGCATCCATACCATCCGCGCGCAAACGATTGAAGACCTGGTAACGTTTCTCGCGTGCGATGGCTTCCAGACTCATTCCGGTTTCTGGCGTCACTTTGACATAGCTCACCACAATCGGAATACCATAGATATAACACAGGTGACAGCAGAAATGGCTCCATTCGGCAGCATTTTTACTGATGCCATGATTGACATGCACCGCGGACAATTTGAAGCGCATTTCTGTGGAAAGTTTTGCCAATATATCCAGCAGAACCACCGAATCCACACCACCACTCAAACCAATTGCAATGTGACTATCTGAAGTGACGTAACGCCGTAGAACATTGCGTGTGTCACGGACAAGACCGTCAAACCTGGTCGGTTTATTCGATTTTTGCCTCTTTGTAGGAACCATATTTCATCAATCGTTCCAGGCGTTTTTCAATAAGTTTTTCGGTAGAATAATCCTGAAGCTTTCTGAGAGAATCCTGAACAACAACTTTAACGGACTGCATTATTCCGGGGTAATCGCGATGCGCGCCACCAATTGGCTCATTAATGATGCTGTCAATTAAATGAACATCTTTCAGACGCTCGGCGGTGATCCCCATGATCTCGGCTGCTTCCGGCGCTTTATCCGCGCTTTTCCATAAAATGGATGCACAGCCTTCCGGTGAGATTACCGAATAGGTCGCGAATTGCAGCATGTGAACCAGGTCGCCCACCGCAATTGCCAAAGCCCCACCCGAGCCGCCTTCACCAATCACTATGCAGACAATTGGCACTTTCAATTCCGACATCACGTATAAATTTTTGCCAATAGCTTCTGATTGACCGCGCTCCTCAGCATCTATGCCCGGGTACGCGCCTGGTGTGTCAATGAATGTAATCAATGGAATTGAAAATTTTTCGGCCAGTCGCATTAAACGCAGCGCTTTACGGTATCCTTCGGGTTTGGGCATACCAAAATTACGATGGATTTTTTCACGCGTATCACGCCCCTTTTGATGACCAATCACCATCACGGCTTGTCCGTTAAAACGCGCAAGACCGCCAACTATCGCGTGATCATCGGCGAAACAGCGATCACCGTGCAATTCGTGAAAATCGGTAAAAATATGTGCGATATAATCCAGCGTATAGGGCCGTTGCGGATGCCTTGCGACCTGCGAAATCTGCCAGGGTGTCAGCTTTGCATAAACACCTTTGGTCAGCGCCACACTTTTCGCTTTCAATCGCTCTATTTCTGCTGAAATATCCAACGCGGAATCGCTCTGCGCAAAACGCAATTCTTCTATTTTTGATTCAAATTCTGCGATATTTTGTTCGAAATCCAGAAAGGTGATTTTCATGTAAACAGTAAAATTAAATCCCAAAGTCGTGATGATACAGGATTTGGAAAAAATACAGCAGGCGTGAATTCATTTTATTCAAGTAAGTCATATTAGTGTTAATTCATACTTAAACTAACTAAAATTCGGGGAACAGATGAACAGGAGATATTTTTTGACCGGTATTGGCGGCGCTGTTGTTACCGCACCTTTTGTTTATTTCTATCGGACGGTTGAGACACTCGCGGCAAGTGTTCCAGTTACCGCCGAACGCTTAACAAAACCACACGAAGAATGGCGCGAACTGGTTTCGCCGGAAGCCTTCAATATTTTGTTCAATGAACACACAGAACCACCGGGCAGCAGCACGCTGAATCAGGAATATCGTGATGGAACATATATCTGTGCGGCGTGCTACCTGCCGCTGTTTGAAAGCCGCCACAAATATGACAGCGGAACTGGATGGCCAAGTTTTACACAACCGATCGCCGGCCATATCGGCACAAAAAAAGACTACCAGCTGATCATTCTCAGAACTGAATATCACTGCGCACGCTGCGGCGGACATCAAGGTCATGTATTCAACGACGGCCCGCAGCCACGCAAGGAACGCTGGTGCAACAACGGGCTGGCGCTGAAGTTTATTTCGAGTACGGAATCGTTACCTCCGCTCAGAGGTTAGAAAAATAACATGCCAACCGATCAAATGCGATTTAAAACTGCTTTTGCCACACTGCTGCTACTGATATTGGTAAGCGCCTGTCAATTCTCGAGCGAGACCACAGCTAAAAATCAAACCATACCAGCGGAATATCTGGATACCGCCATCTTTGCTGGCGGCTGCTTCTGGTGCTCCGAATCTGACTTTGACAAACTGCCCGGCGTCATTTCGACCACTTCCGGATACATCGGCGGCACGGTGATCAATCCCACATACGAGCAGGTTGTAACCGGCAAAACCGGCCACTTGGAAGCAGTCAGCGTTCAATTCGACAAAACCGTGACTGATTTTGAAGCGCTGCTACATGCTTTCTGGCGAACCATTGATCCGGTTTTTCCGGATGGCCAGTTCTGCGATATTGGCCCGCAATACCGCAGTGCAATATTTTATTTGACTCCTGAACAGCACACGTCAGCTGAAGCATCGAAAAATGCATTAGCCGTCTCCAGACGTTTTGGATTGCCAATTGTTACCGAAATTTTACCGGCAACAACATTTTATCCCGCTGAAGATTATCACCAGGATTACTATCTCAAAAACCCGAAAAACTACACACAGTATCGCAACAAATGCGGCCGTGACGCACGCCTGAAACAACTCTGGGGAGACGAAGCATTAGTACACTGAAAACTATTCCACTGGGTGAATTGACTCATGAAACTTTTCTGCGGGAATATTGGCAAAAAAAACCTTTACTGATTCGCCAGGCATTACCTGGTTTTATTGGCCTGCTCACAAAACAGGAACTGATTACGTTATCCGGTAACGAAGACGCCCAGTCCAGACTTGTAACGTATAGTAACAATCAATGGCAGCTCAGACACGGACCGCTGAAAAAACGCGATTTCAAAAACTTGCCCGGCAGCTCCTGGTCATTATTGGTACAGGATGTCAATCACTTCATTCCGGCAGCTCACGATTTGTTAAAAAAATTCAGCTTCATCCCTTACGCTCGCTTGGATGATTTGATGGTCAGCTTCGCTCCGGCTGGCGGCGGCATCGGACCGCATTACGACTCTTATGATGTTTTCTTGCTGCAAGGCTCCGGCCGCAGGCGCTGGGAAATTGCCGCGGATTACGATGACATGCTTATCCCGGATGCTCCGCTCAAAATTCTGCAGCATTTTAAAGCCGAACAGACCTGGATACTGGAACCGGGAGATATGTTGTACCTGCCGCCTAATTACGCGCATCACGGTGTCGCTGTTGATGCCTGCATGACTTATTCCATCGGATTTCGCGCACCGAGTCATCAGGAGTTAATTTCGCACTTCCTGATTTATCTTCAGGATCACCTTTCGGTGGATGGCTGGTATACAGACCCTGATTTGAAATTGCATCGTAATCCGTTCGAAATCGACTCCGATATGCAGCGACAGGTTCGTTCAATTCTAAAAAAGATCACCTGGAAACATTCTGATATTGAAGAATTTCTTGGTATCTATTTAACTGAACCAAAACCATACGTTTTTTTTACTCCTCCCGAACAACCGTTAACTTTTAAACAATTTAAAAAAACAATTCAAAAAAGATCGTTACAACTCAGCCTAAAAAGTCGAATCCTGTTCCAGCGCAATAAGGTTTATCTTAACGGTGAAATCTTCAATGTCGATCATACTGCAAAAAAAATACTTGCGGCGCTTTTGCTCAATCATAAAAAACTCTTACCCAAAAACCTTGATGGCGAAACGAAAAAAACCCTTTATCAATGGTATGTTAATGGATATGTGTTATTTGCAGGCAGTAATACGGAATAAATAGACTAGAAAAATCTTATCACTGGATGCTAGACAGCGCTAATTTAATCTGGTATTAGTTAATAGTCTTTTGAATTTTGAAAGACTGAAGAGCTGTTTTACACAATAATTCATCATAATTTTTTAAAAATAGGAGATTTTTAGCATGAAATACTCTTTATTTATAGCAGCATTATTTACAATGTTTTTAGTCGGTTGCGGTGGCGAGGGAAAACCAGGTCAATATCCACCAAGCTTATATGAAGATGAGTCAGGCGAAAGACTGGGAGCTCCTCCCGGCGGCCAGCGATAATTGGTTAACTAACTATCAAACGGCTCCTATCAGTCATCAGGAGCCGTTTATTATTTAGGATTAACACCAGAAACAATTCTCTTCATCACAATTCCGACTCTATGTAAGATACCGTGGAGAAATGCACTAACTTCGCCCGGAGGAGAGCATGTCTCACAAATCGTTGAACAGTGCTTTAAAACGGTAAAATTCACCCAAAACGAGGTATAAACGAACGATATCATCCAGTTGCTGGTCTGTTCGGTCACCCCGATCTGTCACCCCTTGATAACATGCACACACCGGCATTGTCAGCACCCGCCTATCATGTACACAGCGCAATTGCCCAGCCTCACCAGGAAAACACACACCTTCTCGTTCGTAAGTTTTTGTAAGGGTAGTATATTGCGGTCAAAAGCTTTATACTTAAAACTAGAGTATGGCTATATTAAATCCACATGACTTGACAGTTAGCAGCAATCACATTATGCATATTCATGTGTGCGTGGTTTATTGATTGTCGATATGCTGAACAAGTCATGGTTTTTTATATTTCCGTACTTCGTATTACGCACTTTTAATTTTTATAAGGAAATTCAATAATGAAACAAAGTCTCTTAGTTCTGTTTTTGGCGTCTTTCTTTTTGGCAGCTTGTGGCGGCCCTAGTCAAGCTTTACCTGAACAAGAACGCGAAAATTTCGAAAGAATACTGCAAGAAGAAGCTAATAAAAACAAATAACTATATAGCTTCATCATAGTATTCAGAACTAATAACTGAGCATAAAAAAACCACCTGTGAGGCGGTTTTTTTATGCTGACATAACGCACTAACAGAACATAGCAACCGGACAACCAGAACAGTAAGCAGGTAGTAAGTTCGTTTCATTCGACTTTACCCATGTGAGTCAATCTTATTTAAGCTGTTCATACAACAATTTCAGGATACTATCAGCCACATTTTTTGGTATCGATGTATCATCCTCGTTCAGTACTGAAACCGTACTGGTATTAATGCCCGTCTCTTTAACCTGAATGCGATATTTCGCAGCTCTGTCATTTGCATCGCCCTTGCCTCGCCAAAACATCAAGCCAGACAATAACCCATCATCGTCTCCGGTTTTCCGGCTATCGGTATCCGGATTAATGTAACGCACAAAATAAATACCATCCAGCCGATTACGATCCTCTACGGTGAAACCAATACGATCCAGTGCCAGTCCAACACGCCGCCATGATCGATCAAACGCCTCATTCACAACAAGTGCATTACCCACTCGTCTGTCGATATAGGCTCTTTCCTGATTCGAGCTGCCCGAGGTCGCCAGCTCCAGTCTGGCGCGCTGCTCTTCCACGCCGAAGCGCATCATCAGGCGTGACAGCATTTCCGCTTCCAGGTTTGGATCGGCAGAGCGCGGCTGCCATATCGAGCGATTAGTGGCGCCCCCTTCCAGTACTTCATCCATTCCACGGTGGCTGATATATACTTCGGTCGTGCCCATTTCTGTGCGTTCCAGCCGGGTGCGGAACTTGTCACGCTCGGCGGTGGAATAAATAAAATCCAGGAATCTTGAAAGCACATTCCGAATCGGGTCCTGCGGTATCTTTGCCCGATTTTCCGCCCAGTCGGTCTCCATGATGCCTGCTTCAGGAACTTCCAGTTTTATCAGAAATCCCAATTCCTGCCAGAATTCCTTGATAACCGGCCATACTGCTTCAGGCGGTTGTGGCACAACCAACCAGCGCTGCGTTCCGGAACGTTCAATGTACACGTTTTGAATCGACATCGGAAGCAATGACGATGATCCAGCCCCTGGATTGATCGCATTGTCTCTGGCAAATGCTGAAAAAGTAGTGCTGCCGGATACGGTATCCGGTATCGCATATCGTTCATCCGTGGCTGGCGTAATAAGGTCGGGCGGCACATCCAGCGGCGGCAATCTCCCTGCGGATTTATAATCGATTTCTTTAATTTCCGGAAACAGGGTGCAGCCGGAATTGATTACCGACAGGATGAGAACCATTGAGGATGCAATTATGTGGCGCCAGCGCAATTTTTTCATTTCACTCCTTTGTTTCAAGAATCTGCGCCAAATCCATTGCTTCTTTAACCAGCGGATGGTACTGACTGGACAAACGGGTCAGCGGCAAACGGATGCCATGCGCGATTAACCCCATCTGCGCAACAGCCCACTTCACAGGAATTGGATTTGCTTCGACAAACAGATCAGCATGCAACCGTAAAAGCTGATTGTTAATCATCCGCGCAGTCTGAAGATCACCGGTCATTGCGGCTGCGCACATTTCATGCATCAGCCTGGGCGCAACATTCGCAGTCACTGAAATCACGCCACGCCCGCCGAGCAGCATCAATGCAAGCGCGCTGATATCGTCGCCGCTATAAACAACAAAATCGGGCGGCGCACGGCGCAACAAATCACTGCCGCGACCCATGTCACCCGTGGCATCTTTAATACCGATGATATTGGGTATTTGCGCCAGCCGTAATGCTGTGCTGTTGACAATATCAGCAATGGTTCTACCCGGCACGTTATACAGAATATGCGGAATATCAACAGCTTCCGCAATTGCCCGGAAATGCTGGTAAAGTCCTTCCTGTGTGGGTTTATTGTAATAGGGCGCAACGGAAAGACAAGCATCAACACCGGCATCCTTCGCATAAATGGATAGATCGATAGCCTCGCGCGTCGAATTGGCGCCAGTGCCAGCTATGATGGGTATGCGTCCATTCGCATGTTCAACAGCGACCTGCATCAGCAACTGATGTTCTTCGAAATCCACGGTCGGAGATTCTCCAGTCGTACCCACGACGACAATACCATCGGAACCCTGCTCAACATGAAAATCAATCAGCGCGCGATAGCGCTCCAGATCCAATCCCCCATCATCCAGCATTGGCGTCACGATGGCAACCAGACTACCTCTAAACATGACCATTTATCCAGTGAAAAACGAATATTCTACCTGAAACCAGTCAAGCGGAAATCCCTTCCCTTGAACTACCATCCTGTAATTTCCAAAAACATCATTAATGAATGGCCGCGGCGGCAGCCATTCAGCAGTTTAACCTGTTTTAGAAAAGCGTATCCGACCATTGTCATAATCAACGACAATTATGTCTTTCGCTGCAAAATGCCCCTCAAGAATTTCTTTCGCCAGCGGATTCTCTATCTGGGCCTGAATTGCCCGCTTGAGCGGCCGCGCACCAAACATCGGATCGAATCCGACTTGCGACAATTCAGCAAGGGCTGCATCGCTGACGCGCAAACCCATATCCAGAGCAGCCAATCTTTTTTCAAGATACTGCAACTGAATCTGTGCAATCGATTTAATATGCTTCTGATCGAGCGCATGGAATACAACCACTTCATCGATGCGATTAATAAACTCCGGACGGAAGTATCTTTTCACTTCGTCCATTACTGCTTCCTTGACCGTTTGATAATCCTGTCCGTGCATCTCCTGAATCATAGGCGAACCCAGATTGGATGTCATCACAATGACGGTATTCTTGAAATCAACCGTTCTTCCCTGACCATCCGTCATTCGGCCGTCATCAAGCACTTGCAACAGTACATTGAAGACATCCGGATGTGCTTTCTCCACTTCATCCAACAGAATCACCGCATAGGGTTTTCGCCGTACAATTTCGGTCAGATAACCGCCTTCTTCATAGCCGACATAACCGGGTGGCGCACCGATCAAACGCGCCACCGAGTGTTTCTCCATAAACTCGGACATGTCTACGCGAATCAAATGGTCTTCCGAATCAAACAGGAAACCCGCCAGCGCCTTGCACAGCTCGGTCTTGCCAACCCCCGTCGGCCCCAGAAACAGAAAGGATCCATAGGGACGATTGGGATCGGCCAGGCCTGCGCGGGAACGGCGTATCGCATCGGATATCAATCGCACTGCTTCATCCTGCCCCACAACCCGCTCATGGAGTTTCTGCTCCATCAGCAATAATTTCTCGCGTTCTCCTTGCATCATCTTGGAAACCGGTATACCGGTCGCGCGTGAAACGACCTCCGCGATTTCCTCGGCGCCGACTTGCGTACGAAGCAAGCGGGGTTTTACGGTGTCGATACCTTGTTTTGCGCTTTCCTGCGATTTAAGTTGCGATTCCAGTTGCGGCAAACGCCCATATTGCAATTCGGATACTTTCTGCCAGTCATTTTTGCGTGTAGCGGCTTCAATCTCCAGTTTGACTTTTTCTATTTCCTCCTTAACTTGCTGGGAACCCTGGATTTGCGATTTTTCCGCTTTCCAGATTTCTTCCAGATCAGCATATTCGCGCCCTTTTTCCGCAATTTCTTCTTCCAGCAACTGTAACCGCTTACGTGAAGCTTCGTCCTGCTCTTTTTTGATCGCTTCGCGTTCGATCTTGAGCTGGATGAGCCTTCTGTCAAGCTTATCCATCGCTTCCGGTTTGGAATCGATTTCCATCCGAATGCGCGCGGCTGCTTCATCGATAAGATCGATCGCCTTGTCAGGCAGAAAACGGTCCGTTATGTAGCGATTGGACAATTCAGCGGCAGCGACAATGGCCGGATCGGTGATATCCACGCCATGATGTACTTCATATTTTTCCTGCAAGCCACGCAATATGGCGATAGTCGCATCGACAGTCGGCTCTTCAACCAGCACTTTCTGAAAGCGCCGCTCCAGCGCCGCATCCTTTTCGATGTACTTGCGGTACTCGTCCAGTGTCGTCGCACCTACGCAATGCAGCTCACCTCTGGCCAACGCCGGCTTGAGCATGTTTCCGGCATCCATCGCGCCTTCTGCTTTGCCAGCACCTACCATGGTATGCAACTCGTCAATAAAAACAATGGTATTACCCTCATCCTGGGCCAATTCTTTCAGCACGGACTTTAAACGTTCCTCGAATTCTCCGCGGTATTTTGCACCCGCCAGCAATGCAGCCATGTCCAGCGACAAAACACGCTTGTTTTTAAGATTCTCCGGCACCTCGCCATTAATAATTCTTTGTGCCAGACCTTCAACAATTGCTGTTTTTCCGACGCCGGGCTCACCGATCAAAACCGGATTGTTTTTTGTGCGCCGTTGCAGCACCTGGATGGCACGGCGAATTTCATCGTCACGCCCGATTACCGGATCAAGCTTGCCCAGGCGCGCGCGCTCAGTTAAATCCAGCGTATATTTTTTCAGCGCTTCGCGGCTGCCCTCTGCTTCGGCACTGCTGACCTGCTCGCCGCCACGCACGGCAACAATCGCTTTCTCAAGCGCAGCATAACTGGCGCCATATTCCTTTAATAAAGCACCGATCTCACCCTTGTCTTTCAATAGTGCCAGCAAAAACATTTCCGAGGCAATAAACTGATCGCCCCTTTGCTGCGCCTCTTTATCAGCCAGATTGAGTAAATTAGCCAGATTCCGTGACAAATTAACTTCGCCGCCAGTACCCTCGATTTTCGGCAAGCGTTGCAAGTTGTTTTTCAGGGCGTCACGCAATGGCGCAACATTGGCTCCGCAACGCTGCAATAACGAAACAGTGACGCCGTCTTCCTGTTGCAGCAAAGCCAGCAGCAAATGCGCCGGTTCGATATAGGCATGATCCTGCCCGACGGCAATGCTTTGCGCATCCGCAAGCGCCTGCTGAAATTTTGTAGTTAATTTGTCAAAACGCATCCGATTCTCTCCTGGAAAGTTATTGGTCACTACGTGGGGGAGTCCGCTGAAATTTCAACCCGCGCCACTATTTTTCCTTCTTGATCCGGAGTAAGCTGCATCAGCGCCGCCAGCGCCTGTCCAGTTTTCGGGTGCCGATCAAGTGTAATGAATCTTCCTTACTTTGGTTATAGTTATGCCACTTCCGCACCAGCGCCATGATGATCGTCATAAACACCCCAAACAAAACAATAACAACATGAATATGTACTTCAAAGAAAATCAGCAACGCATAGATAGACAACATCGCCAGAATACTGAGATTTTCATTAAAGTTCTGCACTGCAATCGAATGACCCGCACCCATCAGGATATGCCCGCGATGTTGCAGCAGCGCATTCATCGGCACAACAAAAAACCCCGCCATTCCACCGATCAGGATCAACAAAAAAACGGCAATCCATAAATCATGGACAAAGATCATGACCGTTACCACAAGCCCGGTTGCAAATCCCATCGGGATAACAGACAGAGATTGCTTTAATGCGATCATACGCGCCGCCATGACCGCACCTATAGCGATTCCAAGCGCTACCACGCCTTGTAATTGCGCTGCTTTATTCAGCTGAAGATCCAACGCTACTCCGGCCCATTCGATAACGATAAACTGAAGTGTCGCACCAGCGCCCCAGAACAATGTCGTTACAGCAAGCGAAATCTGCCCGAGCTTGTCCGTCCACAACAACTTCACGCAATGCGCAAACTCCTGTATCAGGTAAAGCGGATTTTTCTTCGGTATGCGGTGATCAATACCGGTATTGGGAATGAAGAGATTAAAAACCGCGGCTGCAAGGTAAATGATGGCAACAATAAAAATACTTATCTCAGTGGCTGTATCGGCAAGCGGCAGATTCAGCGCAAGCAGATATTGCGACACAGCGGGAGTAATTAAAGTACCGCCCAGAACAGTGCCCAGCACGATTGAGGCAACTGTCAATCCTTCAATCCAGCCGTTTGCAATGACCAGCTTTTCTGGTGGCAACAACTCGGTCAGAATACCGTATTTAGCTGGAGAATAAGCTGCCGCTCCCAATCCAATAACTGCATACGCCAGTAATGCGGAATACTGATGCATCGCGAAAAACAACAATCCACAACCGACAATCTTGATGGTATTGCTGATGAACATCACCCTTCCTTTAGGCATGGAATCTGCAAAAGCGCCGACAAAAGGCGCAAGAATGACGTAAAACAGGACAAAGACAAACTTGAGCAAAGGAATCAGAAACGCAGGCGCATGCAAATCAATCAGCAAAGCAATTGCCACAACCAACAACGCATTATCTGCGAGGGAAGAGAAAAATTGCGCAGCCATAATCGTATAGAAACCGCGATTCAAAATATTCCTCTAGGCGTTGTTATGTTTTAATACGTGCCCCATTAATCAAGAATTCGGTTTATACCATGAAATGACCTGAAGACGTACTACATCGGAATACAAACACGCAACAAATCCATCGACAAGCCAATCTGATGCGGCGCAGTTGAAACAATTCTGAAATAATTTATGAGAAAAAGCGCAGCAAAATTCGAAAAATGAAAAATATGAATTATCATAGCGTGCAGCGTGATTTTTTTCCAATATTGCGCATAATCTGAGCCAGGCATAGAATCTGCCGCGATTAATACTCAATCAACATAAACAAGTCCATCCTGCAGATCACTACCAGCCGAACCGTAAATAAACATTGCAATATCCATCAAGCAACATATAGAAAAACTGATGTCCCGCCCCATTCTTGCTTATATTGATCAAGCCGCATTAAATCATAATCTGTCAGTTACGCGACAATATGCCCCTGACGCACGTATCATGGCGGTTATCAAGGCTAATGCCTATGGACATGGACTTATGTATGCGGCTCATGCACTAAAAAGCGCTGATGGTTTTGCGCTGCTGGAACTGGATGCTGCAATCGACTTACGTAATGCGAATTACAAACATCCCATATTGCTGCTTGAAGGTTTTTTCTCGACACAGGAATTGGCTTTATTTGAAAAATACCGGCTAAATGCAGTCATTCATCACGAAGAGCAAGTTGCAATGCTGAGCAATTGCAGACACCGTGGACTGAATATTTTTCTGAAAATCAACACGGGCATGAACCGCCTTGGATTCCCAGTCGAACATTTTCCCTCTGTGTTTGAGAGATTAACGCACAATCCGGCAATTGCAAACATCACGATAATGTCCCATTTTGCAACGGCTGATGAAACAAAAGAAAACGACAACTTTAAACAACAATTACGCTTATTTAATCAAGTTACGCAAACCCGCGCGCTGTCTCCGTGTATACAAAACTCAGATCGCCATCATTCACTGGCAAACTCAGCGGCTATTATCCGTTATCCTGAAACGCATCGCGACTGGGTACGCCCGGGTTTGATGCTATACGGCGCTTCACCGTTTAGCAATCAGTCAGCCGCAGATCTCGGTTTAGAACCGGCCATGATGCTGACCAGTAAAGTCATTGCCATTCAACACCTCAGAAAAGGCGACAAGGTGGGTTACGGTTGCAGTTTCCAAGCCGACAAATCCATGCGCATCGGTATTGTTGCGTGTGGTTATGCGGATGGTTATCCACGTCATGCGCCAACGGGAACGCCAGTATTAATCAATAATCACAGATGCCGGTTGATCGGAAAAGTATCAATGGACATGCTGACTGTCGATATCACCGAAGTTGTTGATATTCAACTCAACAGTCCGGTTATTCTGTGGGGTAAAGGATTACCTGTTGAAGAAATTGCGCATCATGCAGGGACGATCAGTTATGAATTACTCTGCGCGGTTTCCAAACGCGTAAAAATAGCTGTTAATCATGAAAGAACGCCGATTGATCCGGCCTCCGGTGCTCAGCGTCCTTCATGCACATCTACAATAGATCGCTAAATATTTATTCCACTTTTGCTTTAGCGCGAAGATCCTGAACAAATGCGGCAAACTCACGCTGCAATACACGCTGCCGCATGTTTTCTTTAACTTCGTCGAATGCCGGCACATCCATTGTCCGAGTATCCACCAATTCAATGACATGCCACCCAAAATTGGTTTGTACAGGTTCATCGGACAGCCGGCCTTTCTGGAGTCTTGTCAAAGCTTCGGCAAATGGTCTTACATATGCTGCAGGAGGGCTCCAGTTCAATTCGCCGCCATTGGCCTTACTTCCTTCATCGAGCGACTTTTCCGCTGCGATTCGTGCAAAATCACCGCCTCTTTTCAGGTTGGCAATAATATCCCGTGCTTCACTTTCTCTTTCAACAAGAATGTGGCGTGCTTTGTATTCCTTGTCGCCCATCTGGATTTTCAACATGTCGTATTCTCTTCTCAACGTGTCGTCATTGACCTTATTATTTTCAATATAATCAGCCTGGAACGCACGTATCAACGCCGCCTGCTTGGCTATTTCTATTTGCGCAATGACATCGGGATTTCGATCAAGTCCCTTCTTAACCGCTTCCTGCGTCAGGATTTCTTCCGTGATCAGATTCTCTCTTAAGGCCTTTCTGAGCTCAGGGCCATCTTCCTGGCCCTGCATGGCGCTTGCCTTGACCATGAAATCAAGCCGGGATTGTGGAATCGCCACACCGTTTACTCTGGCCATCGTTCCGGCTGACTGGGCATGTACCGCCAAAGTCATAAAACTCAAAGAACCAATAATCAAAAACTGTGATAGTCTGGTCAAATGCATGAAATTTCCTTTTGTATAATTGGATTAACAGATTGAAAATTGAGGTTGCGCAGATTGGTAGGCTGGCAGCAAGTATACGCTTTAAAACAACTCATTTACAAACAAAAAAAGTGATTTTTAATGTGCTTTTATTCTGGAAAAACTCTCTTAAATGGTTTAACAAAAACCTTTTTATAAACACCGGCTGTTACATATGGATCTGAATCGGCCCAAGCGCGTGCAGCCTCAAGTGATTCAAACTCAGCCACGATCAAACTGCCGGAAAACCCGGCGCCACCAGGATCAGGACTGTCTATCGCAGGAAACGGTCCTGCCAGCAGCAGGCGGCCTTCATCCTGCAGCCTTCTTAATCGATCAAGATGTCCGGAACGTACCGACATTCTTCTTTCGAGGCTGTCCACTACGTCTTCACCAACAATGACATACAACATGATCTCAATCCTTGCTCGTATGGTTATCAACACCATCGCGACGCAGCCCCGAAGCGTCAGCAGCACGCGAATCCACCACGACCGGAATCATCGTATCCAAATATTTACGAATCATGATCAGTTGTGAAATTACAAACACCAGCATGAGTCCTGTTGAACCAAAAAGCTTGAAGTTGACCCAGGTATCGATCGGAAAATTAAATGCGATGTACAGATTGATACATCCCATGAAGCTAAAAAAAACAATCCAGCTGAGATTCAATTTTTGCCACGCCGAATCCGGCAAGGTAATCTGCTTCTCCAGCATGACACGAATAAGATTTTTTCCTGGATAAAAAAGTGCGCCCCACAGAATACCTGCGAACAGCCAGTAGAGCACGGATGGTTTCCATTTAATAAAAAGCTCATCCTGAAAAATCAGTGTTGCGCCACCAAAAAGAATAATAACCACCAAGTTAATCCACATCATCTTCTCGACCTGACGGTGACGCAGCCATACCCAGCAGATCTGCAGAAGCGTTGCAGCGATGGCAACAGCCGTAGCAACAAAAATATCGAAAGCTTTGAAAGCGGCAAAAAACAGAATAACAGGAAAAAGATCAAATAAGAATTTCATCCTAAAACCCTCAGGTAGTATTTTTCATTTCAGAATGGCTGGCAACTCCGTGGTCAGGGCATTTTTTTCTGCAACCGCCTTGCCTAACAGCGCAAAGCCAAGCAACTGTCCTGCCTTACTCTTAAAGAGTGCCTTAACGCCCTCTTCGTCCGATGCAATTTCCCACTGACCTGGTTCGTCCGCTTGCGGCGGCGACACCACTGTCGGGCAGGCAGGTGTCTTTACCAGCACCGGCATCGCAGGATAGTGCACAGATGTTGCATTTCCAGTCAATGTCGCCGCCAGCGCTCTCGCTGCGTGTGTAATCGGCATAACGAAGGGCAATACCTTGCCGGCCACTTCGGCACAGTCTCCCAGGGCAAAAATATGCGCATCACTGGTTTGCAGCAGTTGATTGACCACAATACCGCGATTGACTTCCAAACCGGCTTTCTGTGCTAACTCGATCCGCGGTTTCAATCCCACCGATGACAGCACGACATCCGCTTCCATCACATCGCCATCCGCCAGTGTCAAACGCAGCTGTTCTCCAACCTGATCAACCGATTTTACGGTCGCGTTAAATTGAAATGACACGCCAATCGCTTCCAGTTTTTGCTGCAGAAACGCACCGGCCTCGGGCGGCAACAACCTGCCCAGCGGCTGGGCGGCAATGTCAATCAGCACAACCTGATAACCTGCCGCCGCCAGATCGTTGGCAAACTCGCAACCTATCAATCCTGCGCCGATAATGACAATCTTTTTTTTACCGGCCAGAACATTACGGAAATGCTTGTAATCGTCAATGTCATTCACGGTTAAAATTTTTCTCACGCCATTGCCCTGCCAAGGCAGTCGTATCTGCTCAGCACCCAGCGCCAGCACCAGTTTTTCATAGGACAACCGCTCTTCATCCTGAACAGTAATGATACGGTTTGTTTTATCAATCGAAAAAACACGGCAATTCGGACGAATGGTAATGTCAAGCTGTGAAGCCATTTTAACCGCGTCAGCATTAATGATCGCTTCGGGTGTTTTTCCTGTTGACAGCGCATTGGACAACATCGGTTTGGAATAAAAACCAGCGTGATCATCAGATAATAACAATACGGCCCGTTCCGCATTCAGCTTGCGCAATTCACGGGCAACCGCATAACCCGCAAGTCCGCTGCCGACAATAACAACTGGATCAGTCATGTGCTATAGCTCCTCGCCATTTCAAAAGTAGCATTGCTGACACCACAACCGAGGCAACGCCAATTATCCGGAACATTGCTCCGTTGCGTTTCTGACCCAACGCCGTAAGCGTGACCATTTACTGATTCATCATCTATAAAACCGCACAGTATGCTGAATGGATATCTTTTCATTTCATCGAACTCTATATTTTGATTCCGCAATCATCGCTACACACCGTGAGGCACGTCAGTTGAACATACTGGATTTTGCAACAGACTTTTTCAACCGGGATAACAAATTGATCTGAACATGCTGCACCTCGACTCAGGTGCAGCATCAGAACTGATTTTAATAGGAATTTTGCTTAATTCTAAATTTAACAACGTAGCTGCAAAACATTATCATGCACTATTTATGCAACTCTGTATCGTCGTTATTGACGAGGCTTTCCCGCCGCTGCAGATAAGCATCTCTGACAAATTCGTATTTATCAAGCGCGGCTTCTTCCAGTGTTTTATCGACATCAAGCAATTTCGCGCGCTTGTCGAGCGCCATACCAGCCGCAACCGGTGTGCGTACCGCAGCATTCAGGTAATTAACCTGATTCAAATAAACAATTGTCGTTACAGGATGGACAATCAGACTGTCAACTCCCACACCTACTGCATCCCGTATTGAGCTTGGCCCCAGGAAAGGAATAACCAGATAGGGGCCGCTTGCAACGCCATATCGCCCCATTGTCTGGCCGAAATCTTCATTTCGTTTACTGATATTGAGATCGCTGGCCTGACTGATGTCGCTCGCAATGTCAATCATTCCAAACACACCGAAGGTCGTGTTGATCAAAAACCGCGTGGCGCTTGCAGCAGCACTTTCAAAATTAAGTTGAAGCAATGAGTTCGCGGTTACAACAACATCATCCGCATTGGAAAAAATATTACCGACAACCATGACAATCGGCGCCGGTACATATTTTTTATAACTCCTGGCGACGGGTTCAATAAAATTTTCATCGATCATTTCATTGAACTCAAATACAGACCGGTTCATCGATTCAAACGGATCCTGCGTATTGTCTGTATCCATCTTCGTTGAAGCACAACCGCTCAAAAAAACACCCAAACTCAACAATCCGGATAGCAAAACAGATTTTGATTTCGCAAACTTAATCATATTCAATTGTTCTTATTTAATAGTTAACAGGATGTTGCCATATTTATGGCTTTGGTTCAATAAAATACAAATCCGTCACGCCCCAGGAGGCTGTTCGAAAATAGGTTGATCTACTGCGGACGATCACCCTGGCTGGCTCGATTTTCCGAGCTCTTTCGGTGAATAGAGCGACTTTACCTCAAATGATCAAAAATCCCGCTCAACCAGTCTCGCCCTCGCTACGACCGCTATTCTCCGGCAGCCTCCTGGTTTTCACCGGCTTCATAAACACGACACCTCGCCAGAAAAACTTAACGGATTTCTTCAATACCGGCACACTCCCTGCAAAACTTCTCCTGCCAATATGTTATCAACGCGGCATTTTACTGTATTATCGTGTATAAAATCATTGGAAAATTGGGAGACGATCGAATGCAATCAATGAATATGAAAAGCTGGCTTGTGCTGATGTTTATCCTTCCTTTTACTGTCAGCTGTGCGCCAATGGCCGCAATCGGGGTTGGCGCAGGGGTTGGCACGAGCGCTGCCGTCGCGGAAGACCGCAGAACCAGCGGTATCTTTATCGAGGACGAAGCGATCGAACTTAAAAGCTCAAGACGTCTCTATGAGCAACTGGGCAATCGGGCGAATATTAACATCACCAGCTTTAACCGTATTGTCCTGCTGACCGGCGAGGTGCCTGACGAAGCCATGAAAACGGAAGCAACCAGACTCGTCCGTAGTATCGCTAACGTACGCAATGTCATTAATGAAATCACCATCGGCGAAAAAAGTTCCCTAGCTTCGCGCAGCAATGACACTTTTATCACATCAAAAGTAAAAGGCCGCTTTCTGACTTCCGGCAAGTTTCAGATTAATCACGTCAAAATTATCACCGAAAAAAGCGTTGTGTTTCTGCTCGGGGTCGTTAAACGGGCAGAAGCTGATAACGCCACAGAAATCGCCAGCTCTACATCCGGTGTTACCAGAGTAGTCAAGGTTTTTGAATACCTCGACTGATTACTGCAAAACCTTGCTGCACCCTTACCCGGAAACAACCTGAAAGACCATTGCAACCCATTGCCATTCCAGATGAATCGCCAATTGTTCCCGCAAACTTTCACGCTGAATAAATAGCGTATCCTGCACTCCTGACGCCCCATGCTGCCGCCAGAATTCCACGCCGCACTACAGGACATATTCCCACCCGATCGGTTTTACACCGACCCTGTCGATTGCTATGCCTATGCCTATGATAACAGTAGAAAAATATTCCCGCCGCAAGCTGTTGTTTTTCCACTGAACACCAGTGAAGTGCAAATTGTTATCATACTCTGCAATCAGCATAAAATACCCTTAGTGCCGCGCGGGCGCGGCACGGGCACATCCGGCGGCAGCTTGCCTGAACAAGGCGGGATTGTGTTATCGCTCGAACGCATGTGCGATATCATTACAGTTGATCCCGCAAACCGGGTTGTTGTTGCCGAACCGGGTGTTCTGAATCAGACGATACAGGAGACGGTTAAATCGCACGGCTATTTCTGGCCGCCGGATCCATCGAGCGCGGCGTATTGCAGCATTGGCGGCAACATCGCCACCAGCGCAGGCGGCCCGCACGCTGTTAAATATGGCACTACGCGTGATCACGTACTGGGCCTTAAAGCAATCACAGGCAAAGGTGAAATAATCAAAACGGGCTGCTACACGACAAAGGGTGTTGTCGGTTATGACCTGACACGCCTGTTGATCGGCTCGGAAGGCACACTTGCCGTTGTCACTGAAGCCACGCTGAAATTAACCGCATTGCCCACTGCAATCACAGGCATCACTGCCTATTTTCATGACTTGGAAAACTGCACCGAGGCTATCGTAAAAATCATGTCCCTGGCGCAATTACCCAGTGCGCTGGAATTTCTTGACACCGGTTCGCTCAACCTGATTCGCGGCGGTTACCCCGACATGCTGCCGCCAGATGCCCGTGCCATGCTGATGATAGAAGTGGATGGCACGGAAAGTGAAATTCAAGGCTCGGCTGCCGGTATTCTCAATGCCTGTAAAACCGGGGGATTGATTAAAGCGGAAAAAACCGGAGACACTGCGGAACTCTGGAAAGCAAGAAAAGCACTGTCGCCATTACTGCGTGAAATCGCACCGAAAAAAATTAATGAAGATGTTGTTGTCCCCGTCACAGCGCTTCCTGAATTCCTCGACACGCTAAAACAGCTCAGCAATCGGTATCAACTGAAAAATGTCAATTTTGGTCATGCCGGAAATGGCAATATTCATGTCAATTTATTGATCAATCCTGATGATCGTGATGAAGTGCATCGCGCCGAACACTGCCTGGACCAGATTTTTGATCTGGTGATACGCCTGAAAGGCACACTGTCAGGCGAACATGGCATAGGCAGCGAGAAACGCGCCTTTGTCAACAAGGAAATCGATCAACCGACACTGACGCTCATGAAAGCAATTAAAGCATTGTTTGATCCAAACAATATTCTCAATCCGGGCAAGATTTTTCCATGAATCGGGGGATCTTACGTAAAATCGAAACGGAGTACTTCATCTCGATAACTTGGTCATTCATACCCCACGCTTTATAATCGCGTCACGCCAGACAAATGACAAACAGCACATTGCCGAAAAAACCACCGGAACTTATTAAAACCGACTGCGCACCGCAGCTATGACTATGAATCAGCATCTCGATCTTCTGCAACCCTATCCTTTTCAGAAACTGAAGAAATTACTTGCCGACACGACGCGTAACGCGTCACTCAAGCCTGTCGATCTGCATATCGGAGAGCCCAAACATTCAACACCGGATTTCATTCGCCAAACCATGATTCAGCAGCTGGACGGTTTAGCCCATTATCCGACAACACAAGGTTCACCCGCCCTGCGCCAGAGTATCGCCAACTGGTTAATGCAGCGCTGCCACCTACCTGCCGTTAATCCGGAAACGGAAGTCATCCCCGTTAATGGCAGCAGAGAAGCCTTGTTTTCCTTCGCACAGGCAGTAGTCGATACAACCAGAAGCGAATCTCCCGCGGTTATCTGTCCCAATCCTTTTTATCAGATTTACGAAGGTGCGGCCTTGCTGGCCGGTGCAAAACCGCAATTTATCAATACCGCAGCTGAAGATCACTTCCGTCTGAATTACACGCAGCTACCAGAAGATGTCTGGAAGCAAGCGCAGCTGATTTATGTGTGCAGCCCTGGCAATCCGACCGGCAGCGTGATGACTATGGATGAATGGCAGCGGCTCTTTGAACTGTCCGATCATTATGGTTTTATCATAGCTGCGGACGAATGTTATTCAGAAATATACCCGGATGAAAACAATCCCCCGCTTGGCGCGCTGGAAGCCGCTCACCGGCTGGGACGCACCGGTTTCTCCCGGCTGGTGGTGTTCAACAGCCTGTCCAAACGCTCCAATGTTCCCGGATTGCGGTCCGGATTCGTCGCTGGGGATGCGCAGATTCTGAAAAAATACCTGTTGTACCGTACCTACCAGGGTTGTGCGATGAATCCCGCGTCTCAGGCAGCCAGCACCGCCGCCTGGAATGATGAAATGCATGTCGCGGATAACCGCCGCATGTACCGGGAAAAGTTTTCCCAGATAAAAAGCCTGCTGGCCGGAACACTGGCAATCCGGTTGCCGGACGCCAGTTTCTATCTCTGGATAAAAACACCGATCAGCGATACAGAATTCACTAAACGATTATATCGTGACTATAATGTGACTGTTCTGCCCGGCAGTTATTTGGGCCGCTGTGTGCGCGGCGTTAATCCGGGTGAAAATTTTGTGCGCATAGCGCTGGTTGCGCCACTTGATGCCTGCGTGGATGCCGCCAGCCGGATAAAAAGCCTGCTGGACCACTTAAATTCATGAAATCTCTCTAACCATCTCGAATCCAGGAAAAATAATGAAGGAATTACAAACCACCATCGAAGAAGCCTTTGACCGCCGCGCGGAAATCACGCCACGGAATGTCGACGCCAACCTCAAAGAATCCGTTGCACAGGTGCTGAACATGCTGGATAGCGGCAAGTTGCGCGTTGCCGAGAAAATCGACGGCGACTGGATAACCCATCAGTGGATAAAAAAAGCTGTTCTTTTATCATTCCGGATTGAAGACAACAGCTTTATCAAAGGCGGCTTTTCCAATTATTACGACAAAGTGCCATCAAAATTTGCCGACTACAGTTCGCGTGATTTCCGCGATGGCGGATTCCGGGTCGTGCCGCCGGCCGCGGTGCGTAAAGGCGCATTTATTGCCAGCAATGTTGTTCTGATGCCTTCATATGTCAATATCGGCGCATATGTGGATGAAGGAACCATGGTGGATACCTGGGCGACTGTCGGTTCCTGCGCGCAAATCGGGAAAAACGTGCATTTATCCGGCGGCGTCGGCATCGGCGGCGTACTCGAGCCTGTTCAAGCCAATCCTACCATCATCGGCGACAACTGCTTTATTGGCGCACGCTCTGAAATTGTTGAAGGCGTTATTGTCGGTGAGGATTCCGTCATATCAATGGGCGTATATATCGGGCAAAGCACTAAAATTTATAATCGAGAAACCGGCGAGGTCACTTATGGGCACATTCCGCCGGGCTCGGTTGTCGTTTCCGGCAATCTGCCTTCAAAGAATGGTGAATACAGTCTTTACTGCGCGGTTATCGTGAAACAGGTTGATGCCAGAACACGTTCCAAAACAGGCATTAATGAACTGTTACGGGGCATCTGACATCGATCAGCAATCAGCATGCATCTTTCCATCATCATTCCGGCCTACAATGAAGAACAACTCATTACACACTGCCTGAGCGCTGTTGCCGAATCGCTGAACGCCAATGCAAGACCGGATCTCACGCACGAAGTCATTGTTGTCGACAATAATTCTGCGGACAAAACAGCCGAACTCGCCAGACAATCCGGCGCGCATGTCGTTTTTGAACCGATAAACCAGATCAGTCGGGCGCGTAACGCCGGCGCTGCTGCCGCTAAAGGGGATTGGCTTTTATTTGTTGATGCGGACAGCCTGCTTAATCCGGGCATGGTTGCCGATATTCTTGCGTGCATCGATTCAGGTCGCTATGTCGGCTGCGGCAATCTGATGGAAATGCCGGGATCACCCTGGTGGGGTAAGGTCATTCTGAAAACATGGAGTATCGTATCGGTGACTTTTGTATGGGCATCCGGTGCGCTGGTAGTCTGTCGAACGGATGCGTTTCGCGAGGTTGGCGGATTTGATCAGGATTTGTACGCCGCCGATGAAATTTATTTGAGCGGTTTACTTAAAAAGTGGGGCCGAAGGCACGGTTTGAAATTCACCATACTAAAGCGCCATCCGTTGATAACTTCCGCACGAAAACTCAGGCTTTATTCGGGTATGGAAATCGCAAAACAATTTCTCAAACTAATATGCAATCCGCGTAACGCTTTAAAAAACCGGAACAAATTACCCGTATGGTATGATGGGCGGCGGTAATTAGCTACTGCGTTACTATAGCCCGCCCCTTTCTCTATTCGTTCTTTTTTGCGTACAGCGTGGGGGTCGAATATTCAGTGAATTCATAATTCACACGCTATCCAGATAATTGAATTTCCGTCACGGCTGTTTGCTTCTCATGATACGCAGTTGTATTATTGACTGAATTTTAACTGATCCTGATATACCCGGAACATGGCAGATCGCATCTCAATTGTTTCACAGCAAGCTTCTTGCCAAACATATTTCTGGTAACAGACAGAACTTGAAAATCACTAATATTGATCAACTGAATATCCGGGACTCCCTCCCCAGTCCTAAAGGCGTCGCCTTGGCCTTACTGCAAATATGCAGCAACGAAAATATCTCGATTCATGAAATCACCAGATTGATCCAGACTGACCCGACCTTATCCTACCGTCTGATTTATCGCGCCAACTTAACCAAAATCACCAGCAGACAGATTTCATCCGTATCCGATGCGATCGTTCATCTCGGCATTCAATCAGTCAAGCAACTGGCAATGGGTTTCTCTTTGATTGATCAACATCAGCAGGGAAACTGCAAGGCATTCAATTATCACCAGTTCTGGTCACATTCACTGTTGATGGCCATTGCATCAGAAGCATTCGGCAAAGTCATCAGAATCAGTGTGCGGGAGGAATTATTCACCTGCGGATTACTGGCGCGTATCGGCTGTCTGGCTTTAGCCACCATTTATCCGGAAAAATATTCGGAAATACTGGAAATCGAGGACACACGTCACGTCCTGATTGAAAAAGAACGCCTGCATCTTGAGACTGATCATAACAGTTTGACTGCTGCAATGCTCATTGACGCCGGTTTTGCCATGGAACTGGTTGAACCCGTTTATTATCATGAAGAACCGATGGAATCCGGATTCTTCCAGGATTCACGTTCTTACCAGTTAACTGAATTACTTCATCTGGCAAAGCATTTAGCGGATATCGCCATTTCCACCCAAGCGGAAAATTTTGAACAAACCTCCGAGCTCATGTTGCTTGCAAAAAAAATCGGTTTCGAAACAGAATCTTTTGCTGATATGATTCAAGACATCATTGACACGTGGAAAAACTGGAACACGCTGCTCAAAATTTCGAATACAACCCTGCCCGCCTTTCGGACAATCTCTGAAACAATCGAGCAATTTTCCGGAAGCAATCAGAGTGCTTCTTCTTTGCGTGTTCTGGTTGTTGAAGACGATTCGGCCAGCCGCCAGTTGATCGAAGAAATCCTGTCCAACACCTTAGGTCACACCATCTTTTCCGCTGAAAACGGTCAACAGGGCTTATCTCTGGGACTGGAAACGATGCCGGATGTCGTCATCACCGACTGGATCATGCCTATAATGGATGGACTTGAATTGACGCGCGCTCTGCGCGCTACGGACTGGGGACAGAATATCTATATCATCATGCTGACCGGCATTGAATCAGAAGAAAAACTTGCCAGGGCCTTTGAAACCGGTGTAGACGATTACATTATCAAGCCGATCAACATACGCACTTTCCGCGCACGGTTACGCGCCGCCTGGCACTATAAAAGACTCCAGGATTCCTGCCAGAAGAATCAACTGCAACTCAAACAATTTACTGCGGAACTGGCGACATCCAATCGCAGACTTGAGCAGGCAGCGCACACCGATATCCTGACCGGGCTACCAAACCGACGTGCAGGAATGGAAGCTTTATCGCGCGCATGGAGTATTGCCAGCCGTTCACATCAACACATCGCTGCTGTTCTGATCGACATTGATAATTTTAAACGCATTAATGACAGCCACGGTCACGCGGCGGGTGACACTGTTCTCAAAGCAGTTGCAGCGTCAATACAGAATACAGCGCGCAAAGGGGATTTTTTCTGCCGTATCGGTGGTGAAGAATTTTTGATCATCTGTCAGGATAAGAAAACGGACATGCACTCAACTGCTGTTTTTGCCGAAAGACTGCGTAAAAAGATTGGTTCGGAACCCATAGACATTCATGACCAGACAGCCGCGGTAACAATCAGCATCGGCATCGCGTTGAAAGAGGACTACATGCAGAACGAAGACCAATTGACCAAAGCGGCCGACAAAGCGTTATATGCTGCCAAGAACGCGGGCAGAAACAGGATTTACTGTGCAACCGGCGATCATTTTTTTGTCCCCGATCTCGGCAGCTGATGAAAACGCCGCCCAGAATCAGAAATTCTGCAAATAGCGCAGTAACAATACAATCCGGTTGTTGATAATATTTGTACGATAATCACCGCGTGAAATGACCGCTGCACTGCCAAAATTGGCATGGGTCCAGTTGCGCGCAATGAACTCAAATTCCTGATCGCGGTAGCGAAGCCATTGCTTCTGGGAATTCTTCAAAGCACGTTTGGCTTCATCGCCGAGCTTCGCTATCAACTGGTTATAAGCATTATCAAGTTCATCACCGAGAAAACCCTCATAACGCGCATAGACCGTAATATATCCCTGGGTCGTATGCGGTGTCTGTTGAATGTCGTCTTCATACACCTTTGCACGTTCGAGAAAATCCGCAACATAATCAGGCGCATCCGGATTATCAATGGCATGGACCGAGGTGCTGCAGCACACCAGAAGAAGCATCAGCACAGCTTTGCGCCAGATTTGCACTGATGTATTTCTCCATGAATTACCAGTGCGCATAGACGTTCTTCGAATAAATATTCCATTCCGCATCGCGCCGGTTTACCAGCCCCTGCATCACTTTTCCCTGCGATTGATTCCATGCCTTCCAGGCAGCTTCCAGATCCGGATAGCGCGTCTGCACGGCAGGATTGTTGATCAGCTTCAACACCGAAGAACTGGCAAAATTGCCCAGTCCGATATTAAAAACCAGCAAGACAAGCGCATCAAACTGATTCTGCGAAAGCGTTTCCGTCACTTTGTTATTCACACCGTCAACAAACGGTTGCAGATCTTTCTGGAATAATGCTTTTGCCTGATCCTCACTGATGCCGTTCTGATACATGCCGCCGAATTGATTCCATTCATCCTGGCTGATCAGATGGCCATAACCGATAGTCGCGCCTTTTACCCAGCCGGAAATCCCGGCGCCTGTCTGGTCGTCATAAGGCTTGCTTCTGAACGACTCGATCGCCATCAATAACGCCATACCTTCATCACTCATCTGATGCATTACACACCTCCATTTTAGTCGTTTTGCCGGACCGGCAATCCATGAGACTTTGGAATTGCAGCTACTGCATGTATAGTGTAACAAAAGATTTAACTCTCCACGGAGTATCAAAATGACCATCGAAAGCATGAATCATTTTACGGTATTGAGCAGCAATCTCGAAAAAACCAAATCCTTTTATATCAACCTGCTGGGACTCACCGAAGGCTATCGCCCACCCATGGCGTCCGAAGGCGCCTGGCTGTACGCCAAAGACAAGAACCACTCTGTTCTGCATATCATGGCCGGACGCCCCATGCCGGAACATGCGCCGGGTGTTATCGATCACATGGCGTTTACTGCTGCCGGTTTGCAGTCTGTCATCGACACACTCAAGCAGCATGGCATTTCATACAAGCTGAACCGCATGCCGGAGTTGGGCATCTGGCAGCTGTTCTGTTTTGATCCTGACGGTGCAAGGGTTGAACTGGACTTTGCCGCGGACGAACCTGTGCCAGTGGAGTAGCTCAGAAGAAATAGCTATTAGGGCGTCTTTAAAAATTCAAAGTTTTAAACAGAACATGAACAAAATGCGGCGCGAGCAAAAAATGCTGCCGCAGCATATGATCGATATGCAAGGAAACATTTTTTGCGAGTAACAAAGTGTTGTGACAAAACCTGGATTTTTAGGGATGTCCATTACTTGACGCAGTTCGGTCTTTTACCTGCTGCATGCGCCTGCTGCATCAAATTCATCGCCTTAGGCATCAGCTTCTGGAGATCGTCGATACGGGTGGCATGCGACGGATGAGTCGAAAGAAACTCTACCGGTTGCGCACCTTGACTGGCCTGCGCCATTTTCAGCCATAAGGTAACGCTTTCCGAAGGATTGAAACCCGCCTTAGCCATCAATTCCAGACCGATGGTGTCCGCTTCGCTCTCATGCAGTCGGCTGAACGGCATAATAATGCCATATTGCGCGCCAACACCGAGCAGACTGATCGCCGTCTGCCCCAGTGCGGTTTGCGGTGCAGCGACGGCCCCTATCAAAGATATGCCGACCTGTGCGCCAAGTTTCTGTGACATGCGTTCATTGCTGTGCTTGGCCAGAACATGTCCGACTTCATGGCCGATAACTGTTGCCAGTTGATCCTGGTTATCGACCAGATCAATCAATCCGGAATGCACGCCGATTTTATTACCCGGCAAGGCAAAAGCATTCAACGTACCGTCATCAAAAACAATCACTTCCCACTCGCCGCCCACCTCACGCGTAATCGCATCTGAAATGCAGCGTACAAATTGATTTTTCCGCGTATTCTGACTGACCGGTTTTTCCGATTTCAGCGTATTAAAGGCCTGCAAGCCCATGGCATCCAGCTCATCATCCGGCATAAAAACCAGTTGTGTTCGCCCGGTCGGCGAAGTAGCACAGGCGCTTACCGTCATCAGCAAAAACAGCATAATTATTAATTTCATCGACACTGACTCCACAAAAATATGATTTTACTAACGTACCGTTTTTATACCGGAAATACCGGGTTGCTGCTACTGCGCGTCGCGGAGCATTGCAATAACTTCCTCATCACTCACCTGCGCGAACACTTCATAAAACTGGCCGACGGCATAAAACATCGCCGGTGTCTCAAGACAAACGACTTCATCAGCATAAGGCGCTACGCTATCCAGCGTCTCAGGCGGCGCGACCGGCACTGCGCAGACCAGTTTTTTCGGCGCTCTGGCCCGCAGCGCGTGTAATGCGGCAATCATTGTTGAACCCGTCGCCAGGCCGTCATCGACAACAATAACGATGCGCCCTTTTGGATCCAGCGGCGGACGCACGGGTGTATATCGTCTGCGGCGTTCCCGCATGACCTCAAGTTGCCTCGATTTCTCTTTTTCGATGTACTGTTTATCGTGAACGATATAATCGGCTTCCTGCGTCATATACGCCCAGCCGGTTTCATCGATCGCACCGATGGCCAGCTCCGGATTGCCCGGCGCACCGAGCTTGCGCACCAGAACGATATCCATGTCGCCTTGCAGTTTATCGGCGATAATCCTCGCCATCGGCACCGCACCGCGGGGTATCGCCAGAACGAGTGGATTTTGCCCCTGATAAGCCATCAACTGTCGGGCCAACTGAATGGCCGCATCTTCACGGTCGCGAAACATTACGTCCTCCCTCTATTATTGGCGAAATCCAACCTCTGATAAAATAGCAGGAAACATGTTTCAAGGATATCCCTTCCGGAGATAATGCATTGAAAAGAATAGCAGCACTCAAACCCTTATCGATGGAGCACCATCAGGGACTGGCGCTGGCGCGCGAAGCCAGGGCGGCGGCAAAAACAGATCCGGACGGCCCGGAACAGCGAAAACTCTGGTCTAAACTCGAAGCACATGCCACAAATGTACTGGAATTACACTTTGAAATTGAAGAAACCACCCTTGCATCCGCGCTCAGCGCATTAAACGACCCCCATATCACCGTTTTACTCGAGCGCATGCATCAGGAGCACGCGGCATTGCGCGCATTATTGTCTCCTGAAGGGCCACGCACGGCGGAACAACTGATGCATGCAGGCGAACTCCTCGCGCAGCATATCCGCTTTGAAGAACGCGAATTGTTCGAACTGGCCCAGACACGGCTGGATCAACGTGCATTGGACGCCATCGCCAAGGCCACGCAACATAGCTGACGGCGTATCTCTACCAGAACAACTCACAGCATACGGCTTTTATCACCACTGACGAATCCGTCAAGCGGCGAATCGAATGACTTGCCGAATGCAATAACCTTGAATAACTCGCCCATTTCAGCCGGACTGATCAGTTTTTGCAGCTGACCGGTCAACGGCAGATAATGCTTTACATCCTCCACCGGCGTACGTGACAGGATTTCCGTAATCCCGCAGTTCAATAAAAAATGCGCCTGCGTGGTGTAACCCAGCAGCGATAAACCGGCATCTTCAGCCGCGGCATATAAAGCGCCGAAGTCAACATGACTGGTAATATCCTGCAATCCCGGCAAGTAAAACGGATCGCCGTGCGCATGATGACGATAATGGCACATCAGTGTGCCCTGAGTGCGCTGCGGATGATAGTATTCACCGCGGCCGAATCCGTAATCAATCAGAATGACAGCACCCTGCTGAAGTATCCTGGCGAGACTGCAGATAAAAGACCCTGCCAACTGATTTATCTCACTGCAATAAATAAAATCCGGATCACGCTGCGGATTAATCTGCTGCGTCAGATCTTCGGCAACCGCTTTCAGTGCGCTGTTGGCGACCGGCCTGCTCTGCCAGACGAATTTTCCGCCTGATTCCTGCCGCTCGTATTCCTCGAATTCCCGCCAAGCGACACCCCGCTCCAGCACATCATCACCTCGCCACTCGACCAGATGCACCGGCATGGCATCGATGACCTCGTTCGCCAGAATTGTCCCCACAAAGTGTTCCGGCAATCGTTCAAGCCAGATCACGCGTGACATCAGATGTGGTGTGTGCTCGGTCAGCAATTTTCGCTGCCGCTCGCGTAATTCAGCACTGACCTCGAGAATATAGTAGTGCTGCGGCAGGCAATCGCTCTGTTCAAGTTCATGCAGCATATCCCTGGCCAGCTTGCCGGAACCGGCGCCAATTTCCAGCACATCAGCCCTGCCATGGCATCCGGCAATTTCTTCGGAAATCTGCCTGACCTGCCGGGCCAATGCATAGCCAAACAATCTCGAAATTTCCGGTGCGGTAACAAAATCACCGCTGCCGCCAAGTTTTGTTGCACCGCCGTTATAATAGCCCAGACCGGGATAATACAGCGCCAGCTCCATATAGCGGGCAAACGGAATCCAGCCACCCGAAGCTGCAATGTCTTCACGGATGACAGTCTGCAGCATCCGGCTATGCGTCAGCGCCACTTCACTGCAGGTCGGCAGATTGGATATATTTGGCGATGGTGTATAAAATGACATTTTTTAACCTAAAAACTTCAGTTGAATGATGGGGCTTAAAGTGCGTTGATCTTTATTTCTGGCAAGGCACAATGAGGCGTAATAACGCGTTATCACAACGAATTGTAACGCAGCAAAAATTAAAAAGCGGCGTGCTATAAACACCATAGTTTGATTCACCACCCGGATGAATCAGCACTGCTCGAATTGTTTCATGTATTCAAATCGTTAGTCATCTCGGATAACGGTCAACTGAGGTTTTTAGGTTTAACATTTCAGAAGAATAGCGGTTAAGACAGCACCCTGCTGTAAACAGACTCGCAAAGCGTATTCTACGGGAGACAGTCATGCAAGAAAAAGTCGTTCTGGTAACCGGCGGCGCAAAACGCGTTGGTGCGGCGATTTGCCGCAGATTGCATGCGTGTGGCGCAAAGCTTGTTATTCACTACCGCGCATCGCTGGACGAGGCGCGCGCGCTGCAACTTGAACTCAATAACAACAGACCGGATTCCGCTTCTCTCGCGCAGGCCGACTTGCTCGACATTGATTTTTTGCCCGAACTGATTGATAAAACGGTAAAACGATATGGCCGGCTGGACGCACTCATCAACAACGCCTCCAGTTTTTTTGCCACGCCGCTTGGTACCTGTACGGTTGAGGCCTGGTACGATCTGGTCGGCAGCAACCTGATGGCGCCGCTTTTTCTGTCTCAAGCCGCCGCATCCTATCTCAAAGAACAGCGCGGCTGCATCGTCAATATCATCGACATTCATACCGAGCGACCGCTGAAAGATTTTGTCATCTATAACGCCGCCAAAGGCGGATTACAGGCGCTGACCAGGTCGCTGGCGCTTGAGTTGGGGCCGGAAGTTCGCGTCAACGGCGTATCGCCAGGGCCGATTCTCTGGCCGGAAAACGATATCTGGTCGAATGCGCAAGCCCGCGATGCGATTATTCAGAATACGTTGCTGAAGCGCATGGGTGAGCCGGAAGATATCGCCAGAACCGTGCAGTTTCTGATTCACGACGCGCCTTATATCACCGGTCAGATCATCGCCGTCGACGGCGGACGCAGCATACATCTGTAAAGCAGTAGCTGACTTCATTCACCGAAAGCATTTCTGATCCATTCAATGGTGTAACGCTGCGTTCCGGTGATCAGCACTGCGTCAAAGCGACAGGCGGGCTCGCGCCGCAATCCTGAAAGATAATGCCGCGCCGCTATCAGCAGTTTCGCCTGCTTGGCTGCTGTGATACTCGCCGCCGCACCGCCGAAGGCATTACCGGCGCGCATTTTGACTTCAACAAACACCAGCGCGCTACCTTCGGTCATGATGAGATCGATTTCCCCGAAACGGCAGCGATAATTCCGCGCCACCAGCACCAACCCCTGCTGCTGCAAATAGGCTGCTGCAATCCGTTCCGCATCGGAACCTTTCGGTGATTCGACCACGCGAAGCTACTGGATTGCAGGAGCCCTGAGCACCTGCACGCCGCCTTTGTCAAATCTGGCGGCTACCGGTTCGCGTATGAACTGCGCCGGTGGCACATAGCGGATATATCCGGTCACGCCATCCAGAGAAACTTCGTCAGGCGAGCGCGCGTACAGCAGGCGGCTCATCAATCGGAATGCATCAATGCCGAGTGCAAAAAGGCGTTCGGTATCCTTGTCTTTTTCCTGATGCAAGCCGCGATAAGCCATGACCGCCGGATGATCGGGCTGCAACAGCCAAGGCATATCCATAAAATGGATACCATTCAGTTCATTATAATAGAGCGGATCACTGTTGCTGACCAAAACCTGCGAAGTCGCGTAGACAGGCACCTCGGGACTCAGAAAAGCACGCACCCGGCGTACTTTATTGGCATCCAGCGCGAGAAAAACCACATTCTCCGCGCCACTGGTATGTCTGCGCAGCTGCGAAAAGAAACCCTGATTATCTTCGTACTCAATTGATTCGGCGGTATTGCCGAATTCATCCAGCCAGCGGCTGGCAAATGCGCTCTGCAGTCGTGACGACAACCCTCCGGCGTCTTTGATGATAATCGCGTGCTTTCTGAGCATGTCGTATGAATCCAGCGCCAGTCCGGCTATCTGACTGGCTTCAGCTTCCATCTGCACGCCGAACAAAAACAGATTGGGCGGCAACGGCATCGACGCATCCGTCGAATTGAGCGCCAGCGTCGGCACTGCGATGGCATGGCTCGACGCCAGCGCGGTCACGCCGTTGCGCGTTAACGGGCCGACGATCAGCACGGCGCCGGCCTGTAACGCCTGATGATAGGTTACCAGGACATCCAGCGGATCATCGGTGGTTGAATAAATTCGCACCGCGAAAGGTAATGCCGATTCGCGCCTGGCGGCTGCGACGAATCCCTCCTTGACCGTTTCAGCGGCCGGGCCAAACGAAGCGGATTGCAGCGGCAACAATAATCCGATATGTGGAACAGGCGCATAACCGGTCGCATAGTCCGCTGTATGACCGGGTGCATGCGCTGGCGGCGCATCCGGATAATACGCATCCGGATGAGTGGCAAAAGCGCGCGCGCTGCCGTATAGTGCCACGATCGCCACCAGAATGACAAAATAGTAACGTTGCATTGTAGAAAATAATATGCCTGTGAAAAACGCATTATATGTGGTTGCAACGCCAATAGGAAACCTTAACGACATCAGCCTGCGCGCTTTGGAAATCCTTGCTGGCGTCGATGTGGTTGCCGCCGAGCATGTTCAGAATTCGAAACATCTGCTGTCGCACCATGCGATTCATACCAGACTGGTCGCCCTGCATCAGCATAATGAAACCGCTGTCGCGCATCAAATCTGCGCATCTCTGGCACAGGGAAAATCCGCTGCTTTGATCAGCGATGCCGGAACACCGGCGATATCCGACCCTGGCGCCGTTCTGGTACGGCAGGTGCGCGAACAGGGGTTCCCGGTGATTCCGGTTCCGGGCGCCAATGCCGCCATCTGTGCACTCTCGGCGGCAGGCATCACCCATCCGCATTTCCTGTTTTACGGGTTTCTGCCGTCCAAAGCAGGCCAGCGCCAGCGGGAATTGGAAACACTGGCTCCGCTGCCGTACACGCTGATTTTTTACGAAGCGCCGCATCGCATACGGGCAAGTCTGCACGATATGGCGTCTATCCTGGGCGGCGAACGCCAGCTCACTATCGCACGTGAACTGACCAAGCTGTTTGAAACCGTTCATCAATGCAAACTGGGTGAAGCCGTCGCATGGCTCGAAGCCGATGCGTATCGCGAGAAAGGTGAATTTGTCGTACTGGTGTCTGGCGCGTCGGCGCCGGACAGTGCCGGAATCAGCGAACAGACACGCAACACGCTTACCTTGCTGCTGGCCGAATTGCCGCTGAAACAGGCGGTCAAGCTTACCGCCGAAATTTCCGGCGAAAACAGGAAAGCGTTATATCAGCTCGCGCTCAGCCTGAAACCATAATGTTTATAATGCGATTTTTCATTTGGATTTGGATATGCCGCCGCCCATGAACACCCTGCAGGAACTCACGCTGACTCGCCCGGACGACTTCCATCTGCATTTGCGTGATGACACACAGATGCAGGCGACACTGCCGTTTTCCGCCCGACAGTTTGCCCGCGCCATCATCATGCCGAATCTGAAGCCGCCTGTGGTCACTACCGCGCTGGCCGCCGCCTATCGTGACCGCATTCTGTCGGCATTACCGGATGACCTGAAGCATCGCTTCGAGCCGCTGATGACGCTTTATCTGACCGACAACACTGCACCGCAGGAAATCCTGCGTGCGAGAAACAGCGGCATTGTTCACGGCGTCAAGCTTTACCCCGCCGGTGCGACGACGAACTCCGCCGCCGGTGTCACCGATATCGCGCGCTGTTACGCCGCGCTGGAAACGATGGAAAAAAACGATATGCCTTTACTGGTGCACGGCGAGGTTACCGACCCGTCAATCGATATTTTCGATCGCGAGAAAATCTTCATCGACATCGTGCTCACACCTGTTATCCGGCGTTTCCCGGGTTTACGCGTGGTGTTCGAGCATATCACCACGCAGGAAGCCGCCGACTTTGTCGCCGCCGCGCCGGACAACATCGCAGCAACCATTACCGCACATCACCTGCGCTATAACCGCAACGCGATTTTCCAGGGTGGGATTCGCCCGCATTATTACTGCCTGCCCGTCCTGAAGCGCGAGCATCATCGCCAGGCGCTGATTCGAGCCGCAACCGGCGGCAATAAAAAATTCTTCCTGGGCACCGACAGCGCGCCGCATCCGCGTGCGTTGAAAGAAAACGACTGCGGTTGCGCGGGCATATTTACCGCACACGCGGCAATCGAGCTGTATGCCGAAGCATTCGAGCAGGCTGGCGCGCTGGATCGGCTGGAGGCATTTGCCAGCTTCAACGGCGCGGATTTTTACCGGCTGCCGCGGAACACGACGCGGATCACGCTCAGAAAAACACCATGGCAGATCCCAGAGCGGATCGATTTCGCGGGCGATGTGTTAATTCCTTTAGCCGCCGGTGAAATGCTCGGCTGGAAAATGCTGTGATGCTATACATTCCGGATTAAAACAACTCTTCCAGAAAATTCGCCACCGACTGATAAGCACGATTGGCGGCCCGCTCGCTGTAGACCGTACCAAAACCCGGATTATTGGCCGCCGGGTTGGTGAATGCATGCATGGTTCCGCCATATACATGCATCTGCCAATCCACTTGCGCCGCGGTCATTTCCTGCTCAAACGCCAGCACCTGCTCCGGCGGCACCATGGGGTCATCATGGCCATGCAGGCACAACACCTTTGCCGTGATTGTTTGATTGGGCACAGCGCCTGGCGCAAAAATGCCGTGAATACTGATCACGCCGGCCACATCCGCGCCGGAACGCGCCAGTTCAAGCACGCACATGCCACCGAAACAGAACCCCATCGCCGCGACCCGCGCCGCGTCAACCTGCGGCAACGTCCGCACGGCGCGCAAAGCCGCGTTGATTCTCTGTCTCAACAAAGCACGATCGGAGGCAAACGGCGACATCAGCGCGCCGTTGCCCGCGACATCGCCGTCCTTGCCATAAATACCCTTGCCATACATATCGAGTGCAAAGCCGACATACCCTGAAGCGGCCATGCGCTCGGCGGTTTTGCAGGCAAACTCGCGCCTTCCGCTCCAGTCATGCGCGATCAGCACGGCGGGTTTGGCAACGCCGGTATCCTTGTAGGCAACATAACCTTCCAGCACCTCTTCACCATCACGGTAATCCATATTCTGCGTAATCATCGTCATTCAATCCTCGATTTCAATGTGAACACGCCACCGGCCAAAACCGGCAGCCTCCATTTGCGGCTGACAACCGAATCGATCGGCTACTTTACCGGCTGTCCTTTTTTCCCGGCAAGATCGCTAACAGCCTGTCAAGACGGGCAAGGGACACATTTATCCGCACGAATCTTATCCACAAGAACCTGTTAGCGTTATAATCCGTATTGCCCGCCCATTTTCTGAATAACCATGATAACAAAGATAACAAAGGGCTTACAGGGCGTTAAAACAACAGACTAATCAACACACAGATAACTTTTTTACAGGACGCGTAAAAATGAAACTATTCACTGATGCCCCTCGCGCACTGCGCGGTATTTTCCTATCACTGCAGATTACAGCGATTCCCCTATTGCTGGCTTTTTCAGGAACAGCGACGGCTGACAGCGTTTTCGTCTCGGCCAAACACGACAAAATCTTTATTGCTGACCGCGGATTATTCGTCAAGGATCTGCACACCGGCGCCGCCAACACCATGTGCACACCCAATGGCCGCTGGTATGACCCGGCCGGCCATGACGTCACCCATTTACTGGGCACCGCCACGGATGTTGTCGTCAAGCATCATTACGCGGTTGTCACCGTGCATCCACTGGATGCCCAGAGCAATCCCTTTGTGGACACCATAACCGTCGATCTGACCAGCTGTCTGGATTACAAAGTGGTCAAAGTGGACGACTGCATTGCTACCGTCGATCTTGAAGGCGGCTATATGACCATCCCCTGCGTCGCCTACCACGGCGGTTACCTGACGGTCAAAATGAACCGCCGCGGCCGTTCGGATAACTGGGAAGTAAATACATTTGGTGACAATGCGCACATCAGAAATTATTACGGCAAAGGCCGCAAGCATGATCGCGACGATGATGATGACGATTGATCGGCAAGATGGCTGATGACATCACGTCTCGGCCTTTATTATTCTCGTCTTGAACACAGAATTGACTGGCTGGCGTGGCTTTATCGCGCCAGTCCGAGTTGACTGGAAGGTTAAAAACCTTGAGTTTACTTCCCATTCATGGAATTTGATTTAGTTCCGTAATAAAAGCCGGTAGCTGCTGAAACCAAGGCAACTATTGGATTCAGGATAACTCCAAACCCCTTGATATGATCAACATCGATAATTCTAAACCACAGCAAGATTAGCACTCCACTCACAATAAGCCCAAGCAGCCCGATCAGCAGATAGGCAATCGTTCGCCGCGCGCCATCCTCTTGTGGCCTGGGATCGTAGTTGTCCCCAACCTGTGGGGCGGAGCCTGATCGACAACCGTGCTGTCTCCTATGAAATCCAGGCTATTACTGCTCGTAGCATCTTCGTCGCGCGCGGCAGATTCTCCACCAGCCAGAATTTCTTCTGCTGCTTGAATTTCCTCAGCTTTTTCTTCGCCCATTTTGCCCCAGATAATTATTGCATTATTTACGCATAACCTCGCGAATACGATGGTCAGCGTCTTCTACGAGTACTTTACGATTGTTTTTCTCTTGATCAACGAAGAACTTCTCGGAATTGATTGACCTGCGAAGAACGTCAGTAAATGTCACATACTCTTCTGCTGCAATTTTCTGGGGCTTTCAATCGTCGTTATTGGGCGACCGGAAGTCTTCTGGTTTGTGGCGGACAACCTTGTCCAGATCACGACAATTCTGAACCATTTGCAATTAGTTTTTATCCTAATTCGCCTTATTATCGTACCGACGCTTCAGGTTATTTGATCGGTTCTTTAAGGTCTCCTGAAGAGCAACAGGCTGTACTGGCCATGCATAATGGCGATGTTTTTGCACAGATACCTGAGCCGGATACAATAATGCTGATCAGCATTGGTCTGGCAGGACTACTGGGTTTTGGTTGCCGCCGATTAAAAATGAATTTAACTTGAGTTATTCATAGCTCGCACAGCCTCGATTCGCATGGCGTAATCGGGCGCGTTATCTGTCTCTTGCCCGTCTTGCATTAGCTTAAGGTATCGGCGTGGCGGCTACCTATCGTGACATTTCACAAAAGTAGGCAAAATCTTTTATACGAATCTGACAGGATGTATTGCCGATCAGATCATAGAATTGGGGCAGTTTCTTAGACCTTCATATATTTATCTTTCTTAGCCCAACAGCGCTCTGGCCACTGGGCTAAGAAATGTTCATTACATTTGTTTTCAACCTAACGGTTATTACAGTTATTTTTGTTATGTTAAGCTGTCTTGCTCAAATTTTGTGTTACACCTTGATCTTTTGCTCCAGAATCCGCCACTGTTACAGCGATAAATCCAACGGAGGCAATCACCATAAAAGTACAAATTGACATAATTAGTAAATTTCTAGTTGTATTCATGTCAGTCACTCCTTAAATTGATATTTGACTTCCGAGGAAGTATATATAAATCAATATCTGAGGCATATCGGGGTAATTATTATTATTCACTAATGGAATCTATTAGGTATTTCGCTGTTGCGGCTAGAGCCCGGTAGGATGTGCCGACCGTAAGGAGACGCATCGGCTGTATCATTCAAGCCCCTCGATATCATAGTAAATCGATTTTCTCAACTAATAGCCGATTGGTCTTGCGGTCGGCACATCCTACCGGGCTATAAACTCAAACACCTTGAACCATTCCAGCCAGCCTTTCAGCCAATTTTAGAAGCTCGGCGCTGTCTTCAAGCCCGTCGAGAAAGCGCTGCGGAATGCCGGTTAAACCAGTCTGCGCGCCGGTCAGTGCGCCGGTGAGGATCGCCCGGGCCTGATTCTGTCCGCCGCCGTTAATGGCGTGAAGGACGGCGGATTCAAAATCGTCATGGAATCGCGCTGACAGATAATAGGCTGCCGGCAGCTGATGGTAGATGGCGCAAGGCATGCCGTACACCATCGATACTTTCCATGCGGGTTCCAGTCGGATATCCGGATCTGCCGCGGCAGCCGCCATATACGACGGTGTCAGCAACGCATCGGGAGAAGCGAAACGGCCTGCGCGCGGCGGATCCGGGTCGCCCGGACGCGGCGGTTTCAGATCGTCATGCGTCACCGCATGAAAAGGCAATTTCCCGGCTTTGACCAATTTCATGAGTTTGGCCGACAATCCGGTATCGAGCCTGTGCCCCTGTACCAGATGCCCCAGCACAACGCCGTAAGCCACCGTCATGGAAACCACAAGATGGTCGGTCTGTGTCAACATGGTGTTGCCGGCAATGGCCGCAGCGAGCCGATCAGGCTGAAACGCATAGCGAACGGCAATCGCCAGCGTGCGCTCAATCGCCTCGGTAGTATCGGCATGAGACCCTGTCTGCCCCCAGGGCAGTTTCTGTTCGACGCGCCGCCGCCAGGCCTCACGAATGGACTGGCTGGTGTAGTTTCCAGGTCCACTGACCGGCGTTCCGTCGAGCAGCGGAAAGAGTTCTTCATCCATCCGTCGGCAGAAGTCGTCGTGATCATATTCACCGCATTCAACCAGTGAGCGCAGGGTGAGTTTCAGGATAAAACCCGCCTGAGACAGTTGACCGGCCTCGCAACCTGTATGATAGCGATCCGGCCTGGGATCGGTATAGTCAGCTATCCAGTCGCCATAATCGCGGCGGAGTTCATTCAAGTCATAATACCAGTGCGGCCCCAGGCCCAGCGCATCGCTAATAAATGCGCCCATGACGGCACCCATGGCGCGATCTTTGATGTCATTTTCCGTCATATTCCTACCCCCGTATCAAAATTTTTCAGCACAGTTGCATCATCACGAACAACCCCGAAATTTCGGTCAAAAACCCGCACGCCATCGATTAGACATGATTTTATTTCCACCGGCAAGCATGGCGCTACTGGCCGTAAATCAGCCAATGCTTCAGCGTGTTGTTCATTGACAACAAAATAAGCCTTCAGTATATTCGCAGAGTAGTCATGTTTCGCGTCCGCAGTTCCAGTTAACTTTCCTTTGAATATATCTGCCTGAATTTATAAAAAGTATGCGCATTGTTGTCACCGGCATGGGTGTCATTTCACCGATTGGATCCAGCGTTGATCAATTCTGGAATTCGGCTGTCACGGGTCAGGGCGGCATACGTCAAATCGCGTGTTTCGATGCCTCCGGGCACCGCTCGCGCATCGCCGGTGAAATTCCGGATTTTGATCCGAAATCCTTTCTGTCCGGCAAGCAGATCGAACAAACCGACCGTTTTACTCAGCTCGCTTTGCATGCCGCCAAAGAAGCCTTGAACGACGCGGGCGATCTCAGCGGTTACCCGGCCCGACGACTTGCGGTCAGTCTCGGTTCGGGCATGGGCGGATTTTCCACGTTTGAGTCCTCGGCCATCCGCAAACTACAGAATAAATCGGTGCCGCCCTTTACCGTACCGAGAACCATGGCCAATTCCGCCGCCGCCTGGATTGCGGCGCAACATGGTTTAAAGGGCGCAAACCTGACATGCAGCACGGCGTGCTCTTCCGCCGCCAATGCGATCGGCATGGCGCTGGATCTTTTGCGCGCCGGCAGAGCGGATGCCGTCGTCACCGGCGGCGCTGAAGCCTGTGTCCTGCCGCTGACCATTGCCGGATTTGAAGCGCTGCACGCGCTGTCCACCGGATTTAATGACGACCCAGCGCATGCCTCGCGCCCTTTTGCTACCGGCCGCGACGGCTTCGTCATGGGAGAAGGCGCCGGCATTCTGGTGCTGGAAAAAGAGCAGGAAGCGGTACGGCGCGGCGCGAAAATATACGCCGTAATCGCCGGTTACGGCGGCGCCTGCGATGCAGCGCACATTGTCGCGCCGGATATTGACGGACAAATCGCGGCAATGCAGGCCGCCATTGAAGACGCACAGATCACGCCGAACGCTGTTGACTACATCAATGCACACGCAACCTCCACACCGCTTGGCGATGTTATTGAAACCAGGGCAATCAAACAGTTGTTCGGTGATCATGCACACAAACTCGCCATCAACGCCACCAAGTCACTGGTCGGCCACACCATAGGCGCATCCGCGGCGCTCGGCAGCATCGCCACCATCATGACGCTGAACACCGGCGTCATTCACCCAACGATCAATTTAACCGCTGCCGACCCCGAATGCGACCTGAATTACGCACCCAACACAGCGTTGCACAAGACAGTCAGAACCGGTTTATGCAATGCATTCGGGTTTGGCGGCAACAACGCCACACTCGTTTTCACAACCCCCCCTGATTCATGAGAAAACCCAATGAGCACAGACCATATTGAAGAAAAAATCATAGCATTCATTGCCTCTAAAGTTGAAAATGTAGACCCCGCGACGATTGACAAATCTTCCGATTTTGAAACGCTGGGACTGGATTCCATGGATAGAGTGCAGCTTTTGTTCGACGCCGAAGAAACCTTCGGCGTGACATTCGAAGATGAAGAAGTGAAAAATTTCAGCTGCGTGGGCGATATCGTCGACTATATCAGCAAGAATCATTCGGCAGAACAGCCGCCCGAAGCATAACGCACACCATAAAAAAGGCTTATTACACTTCGGTTAATGACTGAAACCGTTATCGATCTGATTCGTCACGGCGAGCCGGTTGGCGGACGCCGTTACCGCGGTCACGCGATTGACGATCCGCTGACTGAAAAAGGCTGGTCGCAGATGTGGAACGCCGTCGGCGATTGCCATCCCTGGCAGCAGATTATTTCATCACCGCTGCAACGCTGCCATGCATTTGCCGCTGCGCTCGGCGAAAAATATCGAATCAGCGTCAATACCGAGCCGCGATTCAAGGAAGTCGGCTTCGGTGTCTGGGAAGGTTTGAGTCACGATGAAATTAAAGTCAACCGCGTCGGCGAATACCAACGCTTTCTGAACGATCCGGTGCATCACCGGCCGCAGGATGCTGAAGCGCTTAAAGACTTCATCCATCGCGTCAGCACAGCCTACCATGAAATAATCGCGCGCTATCAGGGTCAGCACTGTCTGGTCGTCACACATGCCGGCGTGATGCGCGCGATCATCGCGCAGACCGTACACGCTGACCCGGTCGGACTTTATCGCATCAAAATCAGCAATGGCGGCATAACGCGCATCCGGCACAACGCATCGCATGGCATTCTGGAATTTCTGAACGGGAAATTATAATAGTCTTTCCGCACCTAAGCCTAACAGGCTGTTAAGTGCCACAGAAAGTCTGACGCACCCGCTCGGATATCGAAGGCGGCATGCGGTAAGCGTCGTATTCCGGTAGATCGGCGTAGGGTTCCGAGACGGCCGCCAGCAATCGCTCCAGCACCGCATAATCGCCATGATCCGAAGCCGCAGCCAGCGCTTCCTCGACACGGTGATTGCGCGGCAGAACAGCCGGATTGTTCGCGCGCATCAGATCAAGCGACGCCTGCAATGATCCGGATTGCCGTGACAGCCGCGCCTGCCATTGCGCCTGCCATGCCGCAAATGCGTCATCCTTGAACAGACTATCCTCCGGCAGATGCTCGGTGGACAGTGCGCGGAAACTGTTGGTGTAATCGGCCTGATGCTTGTGCATCAACGTCAGCAAGGCTTCGATCAGCAAGCGATCTTCAGCTTCTTCGGTAAACAAGCCCAGTTTTTTACGCATGCCGGTCATCCAGCAACGTTGAAAGATATCAGGAAAGTCCTGAATTGCCGCTTCTGCAAGCGCCAGCGCTTTTTCCTGCCCCACGCGCAACAGCGGCAGCAATGTTTCGGCAAAACGTGCAAGATTCCATTGCGCGATACGCGACTGATTAGCGTAACTGTAGCGCCCGTGATAATCGATCGAGCTGAACACGGTCTGCGGATCGAATTCATCCATGAACGCGCACGGGCCATAGTCTATCGTTTCTCCACTGACCGCCATATTGTCGGTATTCATGACACCATGGATGAAACCGGTCAGCATCCAGCGCGCCACAAGCGAGGCCTGGCGCGCGATGACACTGTTCAACAGCGCCAGATAAGGATTGTCCGCTTCGATGAGTTCCGGATAATGGCGCTGAATGGTGTAGTCGGCGAGGATTTTTACGCCTTCCGCACCTTCACTGCGCACCACGTATTCGAACGTTCCGACACGAATATGGCTCGCCGCCACGCGGGTCAGGATAGCACCCGGCAAAGGCGTCTCGCGCATTACGGTTTCGCCGGTTGTCACCACGGCCAGACTGCGTGTCGACGGAATACCGAGCGCATGCATCGCCTCGCTGATGATATATTCACGCAGCATGGGCGCGAGCGCGGCGCGGCCATCGCCCCGGCGCGAAAACGGCGTGCGTCCCGAGCCTTTGAGCTGAATATCCACCCTGCCGCCGTCCGGTGTCAGATGCTCGCCGACCAGTATCGCGCGTCCATCGCCAAGCATCGTGAAATTGCCGAATTGATGTCCGGCATAGGCTTGCGCGACAGGCTGCGCCGTATCCGGCAACACATTGCCGGAAAACAGCTGCGCAGCTTCATCTTTGCTGAGCGCGCGCAAGTCCAGCCCGAGCGATTCGGCCAGTGCGTAATTCAACAGCACCACACGCGGCGCCTGCACCGGAACCGGCCGGACTCGCGCATAAAACGTTTCGGGCAGTCGGGCATAGCTGTTGTCAAAACGCCAGCCGATATTGTTGTTTTCGAGGTTTATATTCGATTGCAAAGGCATCATGATATGGATTATAAACAACCTGATGATTAAAAATCATGGGAATATTGACTGAACACCACGCAAGCAACACAATCATAACGTCATTGATCCATTTCATGCGCTTATCGTGACTCAAAGCAAATCAACCACTTATCGGGGCCGTTTTGCACCCTCACCTACCGGCCCGCTGCACTTCGGTTCTCTGGTGGCGGCTGTCGGCAGTTATCTGGATGCCCGGGCCAATCAAGGCGAATGGCTGGTACGTATCGAGAATATCGACACGCCACGTGAAGCGCCGGGCGCATCGCGCGATATTCTGACGCTGCTGGAAAAACTGGGCATGCACTGGGACGATGAAGTGGTCTATCAGCGCGAACGCCATGCGCTGTACCGTGAAGCACTGACCATACTTGAAACAAAAAACCTGACTTATGCCTGCACCTGTTCGCGCAAAGAAATCGCCGACTCCAGTATTATCAGCATTGACGGCCCGGTTTATCCGGGAACATGCCGGGACGCGCCAAAGTATCTGCACCCACCGCACCAACAGAACAGACGAAGCGCGATACGCATCAGAACGGACGGTCAACCGCTCGCTTTCACCGATCCGGTACAGGGTTATGTTGAGCAGCAGATCGGCAAAGACATCGGTGATTTTGTGTTGCATCGCGCTGACGGCATATTCGCGTATCAACTGGCTGTCGTCGTCGACGATGCCGCACAGGCGATCACGCATGTCGTGCGCGGCGCGGATCTGTTGAACTCAACGCCGCGCCAGATCTATTTGCAGCAACTGCTGGGTTATACCACGCCGGCTTATATGCACCTGCCCGTCGTAACCAACGTAAAAGGCGAGAAGCTGAGCAAGCAAACCTTTGCTGCACCTGTGGCGCAATTCAATGTATTATTCCAGCTGGTGTCCGCACTGCGGTTTCTGGGACAGAATCCGCCTGATGAATTGCTGGACGGCAATCTGGAAACGTTCTGGCAATGGGCTATTGCACACTGGAATCCGGAGAATATCACCGCAACCGGCATCAGGCAGCCGGATTGCATTACATGAGCACATAGAGGAGAACGCGTGGCGCTGCTGCCATTTTATATACCGGGAAGACACAGGATTAACGTCATCATTGTCGGCGGCGGCTACGCCGGAATGGCGGCATTGACGACCCTGAAACAGTATGCATCCAATGTGGACATCACCCTCATTGATCCTGGCGCGCAGCATCTGAAAATCACGCATCTGCATGAGACTTTCCGTTATCCGCTGTCGGATTTGCTGGTGCCGTTCAGCGAACTGGAAAAACGTTTCGATTGCCGCCATATCCAGGCGTCGCTGACGGTGAACGATGACATGCTGCAACAATGGCATTCGGATAAATATCTTGCAGTCGGCAATGAAATACTGCCTTTCGATTATCTGGTGATTGCAACCGGCGGTGAAACGCAGGAATCGAAACCGGCGGCGAATGTCCTTACTCTCCAGGATTTCATGCATACCGCAGGTTCGTCGTTACTGTTGAACCATCTTAGAACGGCTGCAATTGAAGAACCGGTCATATCCGTCGTTGGCGCAGGCGCCACCGGCATTCAATTTTTGTTTGAAATCCATCAGTTCCTGCACCGGCAGAGAATCAAGGGCAAACTGCGCCTGATTAGCGCTGGCGACCGTGTGCTCACACAGTTTCCATCTGGCTTTGATACCTATGTCCAGGCGCTGATCCGGGAATGTCATATTGATTTCGTGGCGAATACCCGCTATCTTGGCCAGACAGATCAGGAAATATTGCTGGAGGATAGGCAGTTCGGTAAAGCTGAAGCACTGCCTTCACACTTGACGTTATTGTTTCTCGGTAAAAAGCAGGAGCATTTCTGGTCAACGAATGCCTTCGGTCAGGTGGCGGTCGATCAGAAAATATTACCGCATGTTTATACTGCGGGTGACTGTTCCGCTTACAGATCACCCGGATCAAACGTGCAATCGGCACAGTCTGCGGTGCGTAAAGGTAAACTGATTGCCCGGAACATTCTGCGGCACTCCGGTCTGTTAAAAATACTTGAACCGTATTTGCATCACGATATCGGCTATGTCGTTAACCTCGGCCCAACCGATGCTATTGGCTGGCTGGTAACCGAAGGCAACATTGTTACCGGCCTCCCGGCGCTGGCCATCAAAGAGATTGTAGAGGCACAGTATGATTTATTGTTAATGGGAATAGACACTTATGTGGTCTAGGAAGCTCCCCGGAATATCTGGTTATTCCGCCGGACTGGCACATAACAACGCCGCATAACCGGTATTTCGTCAGGAATTTCGCACAGGAGACAACTTATGTTCGGTTTGTTAAAAGCAACCCCGGTTACCGGCAAGGCTAATACACTGATTCAATGCCCATCTGACAGGTTGTTTGATTTTATTGGCGTTGAATTGCTGAAAAACTATCCACGATGGTCGCCGGAAGTCAAAGAACTGGAAAAATTAACCGATGGCCCGCTCAAAGTCGGAGCACAATGCCGCCAAGTCCGTGTCGATCAGGGCAGACGCTCGGAATCGACATTCAAAGTCAACGTATTCGAACCGGGCAGGCGTATTTGCTTCGAAGGTGTATCCAATCCTTATCGCTGCGACTATCTTATCGAATCGCTGAGCGAAGAAAGCAGCCGCATGACGTTTATATTTGAATTACTTGATCTTGATTTACACATGAAACCGTTTGAAAAACTGATACGCATAGCGGTTCAGGACGGAACGGAAAGAACAGTGCATAACATTAAAAAAATCATTGAAGCTGAACAAACACAAGCCACCTGACGTGGTGAGCCGCGCAATTACACTTATCGCGTCTCAAATTTTGATCCGTATGCAATGTTATAGACATGGAGAACTAAAATGGACTTTATCGTTGAAAAAGACCCTGGACTGATTCCTCACGTGCTGGCCAAAATTCTGGATTCCTGCTTGAATGGCGTCACGCTTGCCGATCCTGATCTGGAAGACTTACCGCTGGTCTACGCCAACAAAGCATTCGAGGATATTACCGGTTATACCCAGGAAGAAACCATCGGAAGAAATTGCCGTTTCCTGCAGGGCACGGATCGCGATCAAGCGGAAGTTGCCAAACTGCGTGAAGCAATCAGAAACAAACAACCGGTTGAAGTCACGCTCAGAAATTACAGAAAAAACGGTGAATTATTCTATAACCACCTGAAAATGATGCCGCTTTTCGATTCAAAAGGTAACCTGCTCTACCTCCTCGGCGTGCAGTATGACGCCACGCAACAGGTCAAAGCCGATGAAGAGATCAAACGCCTGAAAGAACAGCTTGCTGCGCTCAAATCATAGGCGCCGTTTCAAACAATGAATGCTCCGGATCGCCTCGATGTATTTGAAGTATACGAAACAATCCTGAAATTGCTGCTGAGCGGAACTGAACGATCCAAATACATGGAGTGGAATGAATTACACTGGCAAAAATACGCGCAAAAGAGTATCATACCGGCTCTGCAAAACATCAATAAAAGCAAGACCGGAGGTGTGGCCGAGTGGTTTAAGGCAGCAGTCTTGAAAACTGCCGTAGGGGTGACTCTACCGTGAGTTCGAATCTCACCGCCTCCGCCAAGTTCCCATCCGTACCCATCCGCAATAATCCACGAAACCTAATAAGCAAGCGCATATACAAGGTTTAGTTGCCCGTAATCATCCATAATTATCCGCTTGCATCCAACTTAAAACAGGGGTAACTTTAGGGGTAACATTTTTTACCCCTGCTAAAGTTACCCCACTATGGCCGAGAAATACAAAGACGCACGATATAGAAACGCCAAATCCGAAGGAAAGAAGATAACCAAGCTATACGATGGCAATGGACTTTTTCTTTGGGTGTATGAAGATGGCCGGAAGTATTGGCGTTTGCGTTACAGAATACACGGCAAAGAGAAATCCATTTCATTGGGCGTCTATCCTGATATCAGCCTGAGCGAAGCCAGAGAGAAGGCAAAACTGGAACGGAAAAAAGTAGAAGATCATATTGACCCATCCATAGACCGTAAAGTCATCAAACAACGAGCAAAGCAGGCAGCGGAAAACAGCTTTGAAGCGATAGCCCGTGAATGGTACGCAAAGCAGACTCATACCTGGGTACACAGTCACGCCAAAGACGTGAAGCGCAGGCTTGAAGGTAATGTGTTTCCCTATATCGGCATGCACCCTATCAGCAAGATAGAAGCGCCGGAACTGCTGAACATGATCCGCATTATTGAAAACCGTGGTTCCTATGACCTGGCGCATAGAGTGTTGCAAGTGTGCGGGCAGGTATTCCGCTATGGCGTGGTCACTGGCCGCTGCAGCCGCGATCCTGCCGCCGATCTGAAAGGCGCACTGACACCGCACAAGAAAAAGAATCAGGCAGCGGTAAAACCTGAAGAACTGCCCGAACTGTTACGGGCAATAGCAACCTATGAAACGACGGGCAACAGACAAACGCAGTTAGCCTTGCAACTGCTGACACTGACCTTTGTACGTACCAATGAACTGATTGGCGCACTGCGGACAGAATTTGACCTGGATAACGCCTTGTGGATCGTACCGGCTGAGCGCATGAAAATGAGAAGTGAGCATGTCGTACCACTGACCAGCCGGGCGCTGGAAATCATCAATGAACTGAAAACCATCGCAGGCAATAGCCGGTATCTATTGCCTGGCAGAAACCCCAATAAACCGATCAGCAATAACACCCTGCTCTTTGCACTCTACCGCCTGGGCTATAAAGGCAAAATGACCGGGCACGGCTTCCGGGCGGTAGCATCCACCATACTGAACGAATCCGGGTTTAATCCTGACGCCATAGAACGCCAGTTGGCACACTGCGAAAGAAACGAAATCAGGGGCGCATATAACCGGGCTCAGTACATGCCGGAAAGAATCAAGATGATGCAATGGTGGGATGACTACATTCAGGGTTTGAAGAATGGCGCAAGTGTCGTTCCATTATTCAAAAAATCATCATGAATTTTGTTTGTAAATTCTACCCCACCCTAAAATCTTTGGGAATTCTGGGAATTGTGGGAATTCTTTTTTAATTCATATGTTTATTTTGGGAATTGGCCGGGAAATAACTGGGAAAATTCCCATTTGGGCGGTTTTTTGGCCATTTTTCCCCAAAATCAGCATAAAAATATGTCAAATTCTTTTCAAAAATACGGCGCGTGGAATTCCCTGCTGCCACCTCAACCGGGCGCGCGAATATGAAAAATTCTTCCCTTTGATGCTGATTTTTGATTTATGAATTTTGTGTTTTAATAGCGTTAATCATCCCTAGCCCGACGGGGCAAAAAGCGGAAATCCTTCACCGCCTGGGATGACCCCATCACGAAGGAACATAAAAAACTTTGAAGGAGGTTTTCTTTGGATTGGTCGGTTTATAATCTGATTGATGAATTCACACTGTACGATGCCGGTTTCTTGTTGTGCGATTTAAAGCCTTTGGAATATAAGTCAAAATACCCTGACAGCGATCCTTATGAACTAGACCGCAAAACGGCAAAGATGCTTACCAATGCGCTTGTATCGGACATAAAGGAAGGCCGCCTAGAAGCTCATAATTCAAAAGGCGAAGACGCTTCATGGTCTTGGCGGCGTGATAAATTACTGCCAACAATTCAGATAAATAACTTTAAGGCTCAAGTAGGCTTGCCCCACTCCCCTGAAATGGATGCGGGATTACTTCCAGAAAGCTATTTTTTTAACTGGCGCGTCTTCCGTGATGACTTGAAAACATGGGCGGAATCGAAAGGTAAAAGACCGGCCTTTTTATTTCCTGAGAACCGGAAATCCGAGAAAGAAACAAAAATTCAATCAGATAATTTAAAAAAAGCTTTAGTTTGTTTAGCCATTGATGGTTATGGATACAATCCCGAAGACAAAAAGTCACCTATCCCTAAACAACTATCAGATGTTTGTTCCGGGTGTGGTTTTGAAATATCTGATAAGACTATTAGAAATTGGCTTAATGAAGGAAAAAGCCTCTTAAGCCCAATAAAAACGTAAGACAAACGGAAGGCTTCCGTTTGAATCGGAAGCCTTCCGTACAGCATCAAAAAATATCTGCAAAATTCCTTACACATTCCCGGATGGCCGGTTATGTATGTTTAATTATGTATAAGGAGTTTATCGGATGCAGCACACCATTCCCCAATCCCCTGAACCAGAGCGGCTTTTAACGCTGCATGAAGTCGAACATATAACCGGCTTCAAATCATCATTCATCTATCGCGAAGCCCAAAAGGGCAATTTTCCAAAACCGATCAAAATCAATACCGCTTCCCGTTGGCCTGAATCAAAAGTTCAGAACTGGATAAACCAGCAAATCGAGAAGGCGCAATAATGAGCGATAAAGACCGTGACTGGATTGTTACCCGCTTTATCGATCTGAATCAGCAAATCAAAGATGAAACCGGCATTGACCTGCTGCAAAAATCCCCGCAAGCACTGGCGACGCTTTGCCTTGCGGATGTTCTTTCAGGTGTTGACGCAAGTCTGACCGGAATAGGAAGCTCAATCAGCTATTCCGATTTTTCTTGTCGTGGCGGTGATTGAATGATTATAAAACTGTTGACAATCTTCGCGCCCTGGCCTTATGCTGGCAATGCTTGCGCAAAATCGCAAGCCGGGTTTAGCAGCCTGATTCACAAGCGGATGTGTGCCGCTATGCGGCATTTTTTATGTCCGAAAAAAGTTTTTGCCCTTTTGTTTTCAATGGGCGGATATGCGGGAGGCTTCGGCCTGCCGGGACTTGTGACCGGTCTGCTAACCCGCATTATCTGCCCACCACAGCCGCAAGGCCTGTGATGGTTTTCTCAGAAACCGACAGAAGGAGCAATAATCATGAGTAAGTCAAAAACAATTTCCCTTTCCGCCGCAATACAAACAGCATTCCCACTTAACGCACCAGCCATCATGGAGGTTCGTTAATTATGGAAAAAATCACAGTAGAACGCGATAACGACCGCAATCTTGTTTTTACCGGTGAGTTAATCGGCAAAGTATCCAGCAGTGATGACAGAGCAATGGGCAGCAGTTACAGCGGAGAGACTGGCCGCTGGCAAGTCCTGAAACTGTACAAATCCAAATCAGGTAAGTTTGTTGCTCAACGCATCAACCGCACACGCTGGCAGGGTGAGCGCGACACCTATGAAGCGGTGGTTTGTTCAAGCAATGAAGAAATCATTGAGTTCTTTGGTAGCGGCTGGCTGGCAAAAGACCTGTTCGAGGAAGCTGGCATTGATGCCGCCATCGATCTGGATTCAGACAAAAGCACATGACCCCTGACAAAATCAAAATGATTGCCGCTCGTGCTTTGAGCGGCATTAATCCTATCCTGGCGCACTGGTTGCCAAATGGCAAACGTGAGGGTGAAGAGTACAAACCGCTTAACCCGAAACGGTCTGACAACTCTACTGGATCATTCTCGATAAATACCAGAAGTGGCCACTGGGCTGATTTTGCCAGTGGGGACAAAGGCGCTGACTTGGTTAGCCTTGTGGCCTATCTTGACGACCTCACCCAATCCGAGGCCGCTAAGCGGGTTGCCGATTTTCTCAATATTCGTATCGAGAACGACACGCCAGAACGCGCTACAAAGCCGCAAAACAGCAAAGGTACTACTATGACACCCACTAAAAAGATTGATGACGGCTGGAAGTGTGTTATGCCTGTACCGGATAACGCACCCAAGCCGCCAGACGTACACCCACGACACGGCAAACCATCAATGCGATATGAATACCGGGCAAGCGATTGCCGGATAAATTTTTATCATGACCGTTATGAGAAACCCGAAGGTGAGCGCAAGCAATTCAGCCCGTTAACGCTTTGGCAGAAAGGAAAGGCATTTAAGTGGCAGTTCAAAGCGCCACCCGATCCAAGACCGTTGAGCTGTCTGCCTAGATTGGTTGCTTGTCGTAATGCGGATGTTTGGATACTTGAGGGTGAAAAAGCCGTGAAAGCGATTTCACAGCTTTTCCTGACGACAGAATCAATTTCTCTTACGTGGCAAGGCGGATCAAATGCCGTTACCAAAGCGGATTATACCCCACTATCAAGGCGCAATGTCATCATCTGGCCGGATAATGATGCCGCCGGAATGAAAGCCTGCCGGACGCTGATTGATCAGCTTCGAGCGGTCAAAGCAAAAAGCATACGAGTGCTGGATATTTCGAAGCTTGAACGCGCACCCGGTCAACCGTTGCAAATTGGCGATGATGCCGCCGACCTGGTTGAAGCGGACTGGACGGCTGAACAGTTTGCCGAATTTCTCAAACGTGACGGCGTTCTGATCGATGCCGATGCGTTCACCAGCGAAGTCGATCAGAACAGCAATGAATCCAGCGGCAAACAATCTGATGACGCTGGAACAGTTGAACGGTTCACGCTGTTCGATAAAGGGCTATTTGTCAATGAACAGCACAAGGATGGCTCGATTCATGTTCGCTGGATATGTTCACCGATAAAACCGCTGGCAATGGTGCGCACCGAACACGGGCGCGAATGGGGGTTATTGATTTGGCTGATTGACCCAGACGGCAAAGAAAAGAAAATTATCCTTGGCCTGCGTCAATTCAACGGTGATGCACTGGCCGCCAGCGCTGAGCTACTGGATGCCGGGCTGCGCATGGGCAGCGGTACCGCCCGCAAACTGGTCATTGAATACCTGCAAACATCGACGCCAAGCAAACGCGCCAAAACCACAAAAAAAACCGGCTGGCACGGTGTTGACGATGAAATGGTGTTTGTCCTGCCTGAAAAAACCATTGGCGAATCATCGGAAGAATGGTTATACGGTAGCCAGCTACCCGATTCAAACCCATACCGCCAGAAAGGCACATTGAAAGCCTGGCGTGAAAACGTGTCCGCATTGTGCGCCGGTAATAGCCGCCTGGTGTTTTCGGTGTGTACGGCGTTTGCTTCGCCCCTGCTGCACTTGGTTGGCATGGAGTCCGGCGGATTCCAATTGACTGGTAAAAGTTCCACAGGCAAAAGCACGGCGCTGTTTGTCGCTGCTTCCGTGTGTGGCAATCGGGAATACCTTCAGCAATGGAGAACTACGGACAATGGCGAGGAGGGGCTTGCGCAATCGAGAAGCGACAGTTTGCTTATTCATGATGAGATAAAGCAGCTTGATCCGAAAATTGGAGCGGAGGTTGCTTACATGCTTGCTAACGAACGCTCAAAGCAGCGATCAAATGCAGACGGCACAAACCGCCCCGTAGCAACATGGCGACTTCTCTTCCTATCGTCTGGAGAGCTTAGCCTATCGCAGCATGTCACGGACGCAGGCAAGCGGGTGAACGCCGGAATGGAAGTCCGGCTTTGTGATATTCCAGCCGATTCAGGCGCTGATATGGGCTTGTTCGAGAACCTCCATTGCTATGAATCCGCGTCAAAGTTCGCCGAAACGCTGAAAGCCAACGCGGGCAAATACTACGGAACCGCCTTCATTGACTTCATCGAGCATGTTTTAGAAAACCGGCAAGCCATACCCGCGATGTTGAAGGACTGTGAAAAAGTCTTTGCTGAAGAGGTATTGACAGACAACGCCAGCGGACAAGCTCGACGGGTTGCCGGGCGCTTTGCGCTGGTGGCCGCTGCTGGTGAACTGGCTATGCAATGGGGCGTGACAGGCTGGCAGCAGTGGGAAGCCATGAAAGCGGCTATCACCTGCTTTAAAGCCTGGCTTGATGGATATGGAGGTGAGACAAATAAAGAGGAGCGTGAAATGCTGGCGCAGGTGCGCCGATTCCTTGAGTCGAACTTTGACCGGTTTGTTCTAATCGATCGTGCTGAGGATACTCATGCGCCTAAGACCCTGAACCGGGCTGGATACCGCAAACCGGCCAATGATGGCCTGGCGGAATACTTTATATTCCCGGAAACGTTCAAAAGTGAAATCTGCAAGGGATTCAGTTATAGGGATGTCGCCAAGCTGCTTGTCAGCAAGGGCTATATGGTGCCTGGTGATGGTGGACGGCCTCAACACAAAGTCAATCTGCCTCATGAAGGCTGGATGCGGGTTTTTCATATCCTGCCATCGATCTGGGGCGATGACGATGACGGAAACATTTTATGATTTATCAACCACCAAAGAATGAGCAGTAAAAAATGAAACAAGACAGCAAACAGCAATATCACGATGACTATATCACTGCAAAGGCAGAACTTGCACAACTTAAGCAGCAGGCCGAAGCGATACAGCAAAGAAAAGCTGATTGCCTGACCAGAAAAGCCTTGTTAGGCATTGATCTGGAACGCGCGAAGAAGCAGAGCAAGAACGATGAGAAATCATATATTCTCGGTCAGATCAGTGACGAACAGATTAACGCATCACGGGAAAGGTTCAGACAGATTGAAACCGAACTGGGTGAAATAAACATCTTCCTGGATAACGTTGACGCTGTGCTGATTGATAGCATTCCGCAGCAGATCATTGAACTAAATCGTGCTATAACAAAAGCAAAACAGCGTTATTGCGCTGCTGTGCGTGATCCTATCCTTGACGAAATCCGCAATGACAAAACCCTGAAGGATAAACTGACAGAGGCTTATATAGCAGATACCAGCGGAGGATTGAGTAATAACGACTGGTACGGCTGGATGAAAGGAATCATGAAAGCGCCAACGCATGAAGAACTTCAGCTTCACTTGAAAACGTTCAGGGAATCACACGGCTTATAGCCGTTCTGCTTTAATCGTTTTTGTGTTGTATTAACGACACAGGATTTAAAAAGTCCTGTGTCATTTTTTTTGTCTTTTTCGATGTCGATAACATGGAAAAAATAAATTTTTCAGCCATGATAAAACACTGCGAAGCGATCATGAATTTGACATATTTTTATGCTGATTTTGGGGAAAAATGGCCCAAAAACCGCCCAAATGGGAATTTTCCCAGTTATTCCCCGGCCAATTCCCAAAATAAATATATGAATTAAAAAAGAATTCCCAGAATTCCCAGAATTCCCAAAGATTCTAGGATGGGGTAGAATTTACAATTGATAAAACGCCCGCCCCGGAAGGGGTTTCTACAGAGAAAACGCGCGCCAAAAAATAGCATTCGGCAGCAATCAGTTTACGGCCGCATGTTGCAATAAAGATACACACAGACAGAAGGTAAATATTCAATGAATTATTAAAGCTGGACACAAAAAGGCCGAAGGTACTTCCAGAAGGTTTGCTCACGAGGGTAATTCGAACCTCAATAAAATTTCAGCGTGTTGCACTGGAACATACGCAACAGGATTACTATCTGTTTCATGAAAAATCTGATATTGTACTGATCAAAAATTAGGCAATGAAACGGAAACAGGGGTAACTTTAGGGGTAACTATTGGAATAGTTGAAAATTATAATGTTTAAATACAATTACTTATTATCTCAATATGAATGTCACCGCCCCGCCAGACCCCGCCCTCAATACCGCTACATTTTTTATCAGTGAAATCTCTTGCAAAACTCCGTCTGAAATGATTTAACAAATAACAATTGATGTCGGCGCATTGTGAGCAAGCTCGCAACAGGCAAACTTCTAAATAGCAAAGACGACATTCTTTTGCCACCGGGATATGCATAGTCAAATGGTAACTGATAATTCCCCTGAAAGCGCCAATCAGTTTGAAGCTGATCTGATGTGGATCAGCAAACAACCCTTGATACCGGGTCGGCAATATCGAATAAAACTCGCATCTCAGCAAACAACTGCCATAGTCACAGCGATCAAATACCGTATGGATAGCGATACCGCCGCGCGCCTGGCTGCGCGGACGCTGCATGCAAATGAAACCGGCAGGGTCTATCTGTATACAGACGAGCCTTTATTGTTTGAAGACCTGGATAACGGGAACAACCTGAATTTCCTGCTGACCGACTGGCAAACGGACGAAATTCTTGGCACAGGCACAATCGATTTTGTATTGCGCCGCGCCACTAATCTTAAATGGCAAGCACTGACAATTGACAAAACATTCCGGTCGGTACAAAAGAAGCAAACCCCTAAATGCATCTGGTTCACCGGTTTATCCGGTTCAGGAAAATCGACGATTGCCAATCTGCTGGAGAAACAACTGTACCAGAATAACAGGCATACCTACCTGCTTGATGGTGATAATATCCGGCATGGCTTATGCCGTGACCTGGGTTTTACTGATGCCGACCGCGTCGAGAATATCCGGCGCGTTTCAGAAGTTGCCAGACTTATGGTTGATGCAGGATTGATCGTGCTGGTCAGTTTTATTTCCCCTTTTCGCAGCGAGCGCCGTATGGCGCGTGAGTTGTTCGCAGTCGATGAATTTATTGAAATTTTTATTGACACCAGGCTGGAGGAATGCGAACGCCGTGATGTGAAAGGGCTTTATGCCAAAGCACGCAGCGGCGCATTAAAAAATTTTACCGGTATCGACAGCCCCTATGAACCGCCCGAATCACCAGAAATTCATATTCAGACGGCACTGCTATCGCCACAGGCTGCTGTCGCGGATATATTGAAACGTTTATAAAATTGAGTTCTAAGATAGCCCACCATGCATTACATTGACGTCTTCAATGGCGATGCCGACGGCATCTGCGCGCTGATACAGTTACGCAAAGTCAACCCGCAGCAGGCGCAGCTTGTCACCGGCGTAAAACGCGACATCAATCTGCTCAAACATGTTGAAGCAACGCCAGAACACCATATCAGCGTGCTGGATATTTCATTTGACAAGAACCGATCAGATGTAGAACGGTTATTAGAACAAGGCGCTTCCATTGAATACTTTGACCACCACTACTGCGGCGCACTGACACAGCATCCCAGGTTGAAAACGATTATCGACGATCAATTATCCACGCTGTGTACCGGTTTGATTGTCGATCAGCATATAGGCGGGAAATTCCGCGCATGGGCGCTGGTTGCAGCCTTCGGAGACAATCTGAATGCTACTGCGCTGGCTCTGGGCAAAAGCTCCGGATTCAATCTTGAATTGTTAAGCGTACTTCAGCGCCTTGGCATGTATATCAACTACAACAGTTATGGCAACAGCCTGTCCGACCTGTACTTCCACCCGGATGCGCTGTACCACCATTTACAGCAATATGATTCGCCATTGGACTTTATTGCGGAAAACTCTTTCATCTACAACACATTAGACACAGGCTACCGAGAAGACCTTACAAAGGCAAAAGCCAGTCCTTATCTTTATCAATCAGCGACCGCAGCGGTGGTTTTTTTTCGCAATGAAAAATGGGCGCGCCGGGTCAGCGGTGTTTACATCAATGAACTTGCCAATCAATACCCTGACCGTGCGCATGCCGTCATTACCGGAAATACCGATGGCACATGCACCGTCAGTATACGCAAGCCGCTTGACCGGGAAACATTGGCTGCCGATCAACTGGCCCGCAAGTTTGCATCGGGCGGTGGACGGAAAAGCGCCGCGGGTATCAATGCGCTGCAAGCTGACCAGATTGATCAATTTATCGAAGCTTTTAAGGCGCATTTTTCCTGAATCATGTAGTCTAGCCGCCATATGCCAATTCACGCGAATACCCGATTGGATATAACGAAGCCTTTGCGCGGTTCATGAATAAAATCTACAGATCACGGGTATAAGTTTGGAAAATTGTTTGTCACCCACCAAGCAGGCAGAGATAGTTTTCTGAATCAGAATACATTTCACCTGCGCTAATCCGAGGTACCAAAACAGCCGTTCTCACCCCGTCAGCTTGCTTCTGAACATGAAATACACCGCGCCGATCAGACAAAGCCCGGCCCACAGATAATCCAGTTTCAGCGGTTCCCTGAGGTACAGCACTGAAAACGGAATGAACACCGTCAGCGTAATCACTTCCTGGATAATTTTGAGCTGACCGACATTGAGCACGGTATAGCCGATGCGGTTTGCCGGTACCTGGAACATATACTCCAGCAGCGCAATGCCCCAGCTGATCAATGCTGCGATGACCCAGGGCATGTGGTTCAATTCCTTCAGGTGCGCGTACCACGCAAATGTCATGAAAACATTGCTGCAGATCAGTAATGCAATGGAAATCAGCACTGGATTCATTTTACCCCCAATTTTCCTGATTTTCATTGAATCGCTTTAACAGACCGCTAGCGTTTTGAATGCATACCATCCATCACAAAGCATACAGTAAAATCAATTGTTCCGGCCGGACTGGAAGCACTGATAAACAGCAAAAACACGCCGTCCATCGTAAATTTCCGAAATTGGCACAACCGTATCGCCACCCAGCATGCCAGCTTCGTTACGGGCAAGATTAGTCAATTCAGTAGCTACCTTTTCTTCATCCCGTTCGATCACAACACGGCTGACAACCTTGGCGTTCACCTTGCCAATCCGTTTACACGATTCGACCGCGCGCTGCGATTGCACAAGCCGAACAGTCTCACCCTTCGGTGAAACTTTCACCCAGGTACAGGCAGACAACAACACAACACCGCATACAACAATCAGATTTTTTTTCATCACACACCTTGATCCCGGTAAAACAACAGTCCCAGCAGTCGTCCAGCCTGGCAACAGACCAAACCACCAGCGATTATAAAACACTCCCGTAAAAAACTGCATCACTGTTTATCCATTGTCCGGACAGACTGCCGAAACTCATCTTCAGACAAAATTTGACCGGATGATGAAATTCGTTTGGATTTTGTTTTTATTTTGAGCTGTGTTTTAATGTGAAACATCGTGTAACACAACCTGAATATACCAATGTCAAACACTGAAGCTGAAGCCAGACCCATCAAAAAGAACGCTGAAGGACATGTAGTCGCTCAATCGCGGCGATTGAGCGCACTGTTATTACCACCCCTCCTGTTCGCATGGACGGCGTGCGCCACTGCGGAAGGCTTCATCACGGATGACTTTCTGCTTTCCGATACCGACAGGGAAAAACGCGTCGGCGAGGCGTATTACCGCGCTGATCAGCAATGGATGGTTTATCAGGCGGAAGTCGCCGACGAAAACCCCTTTTACCAGATTTATCTGAAAAATCTACGCGATGGTGATATCCGCCGTGTTTCGCCCGGCATCGGCAAAACAACCTGCTCGTGGCTTCATCCCGGGGAAGACAAAGTGTTATTCTCGTCTACCCACGACGACCCGGATGCCAGAGCCAAAATGACGGAAGAACTTGAACAGCGGAAATCCGGCGAGCGCAAGTCCTACGCCTGGGATTACGACGCTTACTACGATATTTACGAAACCGACCTGGAAGGCAATAACATCAGGAATCTGACCAAGATGATGGGCTACGATGCGGAAGCATCCTGGTCTCCGGATGGAAAATACATCGCATTTGCTTCGAATCGTCGGGCGTATACCGGTGAGTTGACGGAAGAAGAAGCCGAGCTATTCAAAAAAGATCCGTCTTCGATGATTGATATTTATATCATGGATGCTGACGGCGCCAACGTAAAACGGCTTACGCATACCAATACCTATGACGGCGGTCCGTTTTTCAGCCCGGATGGCAAGCGCATTGTCTGGCGGCGTTTTTCCCCGAGCGGACGCGAGGCCGAAGTACTTACCATGAATATTGACGGCTCCGACCAGAAACAGATCACCCGCCTGAAAGCGTTGTCATGGGCGCCTTTCTATCACCCATCGAACAAGTACATTATTTTCTCGACCAACCTTCACGGGCATCGCAATTTTGAACTGTATATTGTCGATGTCGACGGCGAAAAAGAACCTGTCCGTGTAACCAACAAAACAGGATTTGACGGTTTGCCGGTATTCACACCTGACGGCAAACACCTGACCTGGACCAGCGACCGCGTTCCGGCACAGAAAGGCCACCTGTTTCATGGCAAGTGGAACCATGAAAAAGCCCTGAAAAGTCTTTCGTTAAAATAATTGAAAAAACTCAGACGTGTTTCCAGAAATCGAAATACCGTAGCGGACAGCCTAATTTGAAAAAAAGCGCCGTTTTTTTTCCTGTACGTTCATATAAAGCGGCTCATCCGGCTCAAGCGTATGTCCCCAGGATTGAATTCTGCGCCAGGTTTCAGGAAATCGTTCGAGCCGTCTGAAACGCAACGCGTATTTTCGGAATGCGGCTTTTTTGTGCTGATGATGAAGAATCCTGAAGAGCAGTTGCCAGCCCGCTTCTGAATCGCTGTTTTTAGCAAGAAATGATTCCAGCAACTGAATTGCGCGCTCCGATTGACCCACTTTGAGAAACACCCGGATATCAGCAATTATTGATTGAGCTGATTTATTCGATAACGGCTTCTGTTGATATGAATTCTGTTTGATCACAGTGACAGGTTCCATGCTCGGTTCGACGCTCTGTGCTGCCTTCTTCAGCGCAGCCAGCTTCTGCAGGGATTGCCGATATTCTTTGCTGGTTTGATCCTGTTTAACAGGATGAACGGATTCGGTGAAATCGGTCATATTGGCCATGGTTATGGGTTGTTCACGTTTTTTTCGGTACAATTGCAGTGCGAGCAATAGCAGCACTGCCAGAAAGCCGATCGCGGCAAACGACTCACCGGCATTCAAAGCCGGGAATGATGCAATACTGCGTTCGGAAACCGCACCGGAATTGTCAGGCATTATGACAATAGACGAAGGTTGAACAGGCACTACTGCTGTAACAGCACTCACCCGGCTGTATTGTCTGCCGCCGACAAAACCGGAATAAGCTGCCACACTTTGCTCAACACCGGATTTGACCGCCAGATACTTTAATTCGATCTGCGCAATGCGCGCATCCAATGCCGCAATGGTCTGCGACTCTTCTTCCATACCATGCTCTAGTGCGATAATACGCTGCAGCAGTTGCTTAACGGTAACCGAAGTATTACCCGGTAATTCTGACACTGACTGCGCCGCACTCAATAACGCGGCGCATAACAAAGATAGGACAAAAAGAACCAAGAAGGCTTGTTTTACCAAACCGTGAATGACCGCCGATTGAAATCCATTTTGTGTTTTCAACAAAAATAATTTTTCGAATTCATTATTTACAATACGTTGTCACGGCCTGATTCGCTTCGTTGATTTTCTGTTCGCGCACATTGTCGTCAACATAAGCCAGTCCGCCTTCACCATCCGGCATCCGCAAACGCGGTGATTCCGAAAATAACCTTAATCTGCTTTGTGCGTCAATGCATTTCTGCTTGTTTTCAGCGAGTGTTGTTTTTTTCTCCATTTCTTTCTGTTGTCTCTCCTGGCGGCGTTTTTCGTATTCGGATTTTTCATCGCTCAGGGTTTTGGACTTGACTGGATCCTCTTCGTCCGTCTTGTCCGAAAATGAAACCGGTACCGGCGCAGAGTTGATTCTTAATCGCTGCTCATTGCGAACCTGGCCTGAAAGCGGCGGTTGATCCGCATACTGTATCTTGCCGTTTTCATCAATCCATTTATAAATCTGCGCATGCACTGACAAATTGCATAACATGAATAAAGTTGCAGCTACCAGATAACGCATTTTCATCTCCAAAAACATCTGTAATCAAAGGGTAAAAAAAAATAGAAACCGACAGTATTACTTACGGATGAAAGCATCACAGCATAAGCCTTCTGCCAGAAAAAAGATCGATATCTGCACCGCAGTGGCGCTGAATTACTGCAAAAAAATCATACGATTTCGATATAATAGCGCTTTGCAAAGGACAGTTAACCACTATGCAGTTAATTCAAAAAGCGCTCACCTTTGATGATGTTTTACTGATTCCCGCCCATTCCTCGGTTCTGCCACGTGATGTCGGTCTCGCGACCCAGCTCACACGCACCATTTCGCTGCACATTCCGCTTGCATCGGCGGCAATGGATACCGTAACCGAGGCGCAGCTTGCCATTGCCATTGCCCAGGAAGGCGGCATCGGCATTCTGCACAAGAATATGCCTATTGAACAGCAGGCTGCACAGGTCGCCAAAGTCAAACGCTTTGAAAGCGGTGTCGTCAAGGATCCAATCACCATTCCGCAAAACATGACCGTACGTGAAGTACTGGATGTGATCCGGACGCATCATATTTCCGGCCTGCCCGTCGTCAATGGTAAGAAAGTGGTTGGCATCGTCACCAATCGTGATCTGCGCTTTGAAACAAACCTTGACCAGCCTGTCAAAAATATCATGACGCCCAAAAAACGACTAATCACGGTCAGTGAAAACACCAGTCGCGAAGAAGCCATAAACCTGTTGCACAAACACCGGCTGGAGCGTTTGCTGGTTGTCAACGACGCATTCGATCTGCGCGGTTTGATTACCGTCAAGGATATCACCAAAACGGCTGAACACCCCTTGGCCTGCAAGGACGATCAGGAGCGGCTGCGCGTCGGCGCTGCGATCGGCGTCGGTGAAGGCAGTGAGGAACGCGCGGATGCCTTGATCAAGGCGGGCGTAGATGTCATCGTGGTTGATACCGCGCATGGTCACTCGCAAAGCGTTCTGGATCGCGTCAACTGGGTCAAGAAAAATTATCCGGAGATTCAGGTCATCGGTGGCAACATTGCAACGGCCGATGCCGCTCGCGCCCTGGTGGACAGTGGCGCCGACGCGGTTAAAGTCGGCATCGGGCCGGGTTCGATTTGCACCACGCGCGTTGTCGCCGGCGTGGGCGTGCCTCAGATCACCGCAATTCATAATGTCTCGGAAGCCTTGAAAGGAACAGGCATACCGGTGATCGCGGATGGCGGCATTCGTTACTCGGGCGATATCGCCAAAGCACTCGCAGCGGGCGCCAATCTGGTCATGCTCGGCGGCCTGCTGGCCGGAACGGCGGAATCCCCCGGTGAAATCGAACTGTTCCAGGGCCGTTCCTACAAAAGTTATCGCGGCATGGGCTCTCTTTCCGCCATGCAGCAAGGCTCCAGCGACCGTTATTTCCAGGAAAAAGAGCAAAAAAACAATGACAAACTCGTTCCGGAAGGTGTCGAAGGCCGCGTTCCTTTCAAAGGCAGCATTGCCGCCGTGATTCATCAATTGATGGGTGGCGTGCGTTCGAGCATGGGCTACCTCGGTTGCGCCAGCATCGCTGAAATGCACGAAAAAGCGGAGTTTGTCGAAATCACCTCTGCCGGTGTCCGTGAATCGCATGTTCACGATGTGCAGATCACCAAAGAAGCGCCCAACTACCACGTCAAATAACCGTTCGCACACTCAAACACCTCATGCACCAGAAAATCCTCATCCTGGACTTCGGCTCCCAGTATACGCAGCTTATTGCGCGGCGCATCCGCGAAACCCATGTTTATTGCGAACTGCATCCTTACGATGTAACGCCGGAATTCATCGCCGCATTTGCGCCTCAGGGCATCATTCTGTCCGGAGGCCCGGCTTCCGTAACAGAACAGGAAACACCGCGCGCCCCGCAGATTGTCTTTGAACTCGGTGTTCCGGTGCTGGGCATCTGTTACGGCATGCAGACCATGGCCGCTCAACTGGGCGGGCGTGTCGAAAACGCCAGGGTGCGCGAATTCGGTTATGCCGAAATCAACCCCGGCGGACATGGCGCGTTATTCAGCGGCATCTATGATCGCACGAATACCGATGGCCGTCCCGTGCTGGAAGTCTGGATGAGTCACGGCGATAAGGTTGAGGCTCTGCCGGCAGGATTCGAAATCATGGCCTCCAACACGGCGACGCCGATTGCCGCCATGGCCGACGACAACCGCCGATTCTACGGCATACAGTTTCATCCGGAAGTCACCCATACGCCGCAGGGCAAAGCCATCATTGACCGCTTCGTGCACGGCATCTGCAATCTGGGACACGACTGGAACATGCCCGATTATATCGAAGAAGCGGTCGATAAAATCCGCGCCACGGTTGGCGACGACCGCGTGATTCTCGGCTTGTCGGGCGGCGTCGATTCTTCGGTCGCGGCGGCTTTGATCCACCGCGCTATCGGCGACCAGCTGACCTGCGTGTTTGTTGATAACGGCCTGCTGCGCGCAGGCGAAGCAAAACAGGTGATGGATACTTTCGCCAATCACCTGGCCGTCAAAGTCATTCATGTCGACGCCAGCCGGAATTTTTTCAATCAACTGAAAGGCGTGACCGACCCGGAAGACAAACGGCGCATTATCGGTCGTGAATTCGTTGAAGTCTTTCAAGCAGAGTCAGCTAAAATCAACGATGCAAAATGGCTTGCGCAAGGCACCATTTACCCGGATGTCATCGAATCGGCAGACGCCAAAACCAAAAAAGCCAATACCATCAAATCGCATCACAACGTCGGCGGTCTGCCGGAAACGCTGCACCTGAAACTGCTCGAACCCCTGCGCGAACTGTTCAAGGATGAAGTGCGCGAACTCGGCCTTGCGCTCGGCCTGCCGCGCGAAATGATTGATCGCCACCCCTTTCCTGGCCCCGGACTGGGCGTGCGCATTCTGGGCGAAGTCAAATACGAATACACCGAATTGCTCAGACAGGCCGACCGGATTTTTATCGAGGAACTGCAACACGCCGGCTGGTATGAAAAAACCGCGCAGGCTTTTGCCGTTTTCATTCCGGTCAAATCCGTCGGTGTCATGGGTGACGGCCGGACGTATGAATATGTCATCGCGTTGCGCGCTGTACAGACACAGGACTTCATGACCGCCAACTGGGCCGAGCTGCCATACGCCCTGCTGGGCAAGGTATCCAACCGCATCATCAACGAAATCCGCGGCATCAACCGCGTGGTCTACGATATATCCGGAAAACCGCCCGCCACGATTGAGTGGGAGTAATCGCCGCCCCCGATAAAGAATACACCATGACGGTCATCACGAAACCATTGCCAACCGGGTGAAAGTTCATCCGAATTGACACCGATGTTTGGATTATCAGAGCCAGAAACTCAAAACGCTCGTGCAGACCATGCAAGTAGTTTCTGGCTTGTGCCAGACCCCACGTTTCTATACCATTCGGGTAGATTTTCTCAATGTCGGCGTCAGCCTCGGCCAGTATCCGGTAACGTGCCATTTTCCATCATTTTCTTTTCTACACGCTGCATAATATCAAGCACGTTGTCCTCGCCAATATCACCAGCCAGTCCCTTCTCAATCGCTGCCTTAAGGGTTTTGAATTTTTCTTCCCGTTCACGTTCGCGGCGAGTGACAATGAACAAGATCAGGTTGCGACTCGTTCCTCATACGACCTGCTCGCATTCGTCAGCAATTTTACCCATCCCCCACCAGGCCTGTGCAGCACACCAATTCAATGCACGGCTTGATCAGTTCAAAGTTTGTTTGATGATAGCGTCTTGTAGGTTGGCGGTGAGCCTGCGAACCCCAACGCAAACGACTGTTAGCGCATTACCGATGCTCTTCCTCTCGGCAACAGTTCAAACCTGACATACTCATTTTGACTGCCGCTTGAGATCTCGATAAAAATTCTCGTGAGACCCAAAAGCCAGTAGTTTCAATCTGTTCCGGTCGATAATCCGGTATGTCGGCATGCACAACTGGTTGGATAAACGGAACGAGACCTTTTCACGGCTACTACGCGGCGCGATAATTGTGTTAAAAATTTGCGAAAAATGCTCATTTACCTCGTGTAAACTCCGCTTTTTCGCAAATTTTTGCCTTATTCTCGTACCGCTCATGACACCGTGCAAAGGTCTCGGAACTTGAGAACACGCACACCCAACAGATCTCCCACCTTTGCATCACCGCATTCAGGGTCATTCGCAATGATATGTACTGCTTTATCAAGATCGGCTTTCTGCCCGGGATGTAACTTTTTTACCGCACGCCCAAATGTCGGCGTAACATAGAGCCGCATTAGCCGAAACGGTACTCGCTCGTGGCTTCCTCCTGTTCGGCAATCAGAATATCCCGGATCATGGCAAATGGTAAATCAGGATTTTCCTCGGCAATCTTGCCGATCCGCGACCAGTACTCAATCTGTTTAGGCACCGATCGGTGTTGGGCCTGCGCATAACGCCTGGCTTCAGCAACCAGATTCTCAGACAATTTTATATTTACCGACATGGCAACTCCTGAGCAAAAGCCCATTCTAGCCTGATTTTTCAGGGAAAAACAAGGAAACATCGCCTTTATTGCACAGGTTGACGCTAAGCCTGCGAACTCCAACACAAAAAACAGTGTTTGGACTCATGTTATTCACTCAAATTTACGGCCCTAATCTATAAGCTGGATGGCGTACTACTCTCAGAAAAAACACAATCACCGCAGGCAGTTCCATTCAGATTCTTGTTTGTCAGTGCTATCGGTGCATTGATTTTTTTGGTATCAATCCAGATTAACCAATAATACCCGTTCTTCGTAGCTGCAAGCACACTGCGCTCTCCCTTCTGCAAAGTTACTTTGAAATTGCCATCCGCATCGGAGGTTAATTTTTGGATTTTATCTTGCAACTCTGTCGGGTAAAAAAATTTACTATTAGCTCCACTCCTTAGTCCTACTATTTCATTGCGCATGCTGGATATTGATTTCTCGCTTGTTGCTATTGTATCGAGAGCTTGCTCTAGCAGCGCTCTCGATTTTATCGCTTCACCGTAAGAAGATCTACCCATAGCAATATGTTCCATAGTCTTTTCATAGGTTTCATCGAAAGATCTACGAATGTTTTCTAAACTTTTTTGCTGCTTTTCAATACTCTCCTGTATTCGTCTTTCTTCCACCTCAGCTCCGATTAGTTGTTGCCTTACGTGTGCTCTGAATACATTTTCTGGAATAACTTGAATATCAACAAGAGCAAGTTTGGTAGCTTTACCGTTATGCTCAACAAACACACTTCCATCGACACTGATCTGATTGGAACATGCGCTCATAAAAAAGATGCTAACTATTCCTGCTAATGATAAAAATCGCATATGTATTTGTAATTCCTTAAAAAATTATAAAAACACTTTTTTCATGTAAATAATTAAAAATACAAAATGGCGCTGTAGGTTAGCGGTGAGCCTGCAAACCCCAGCACAAACAACAGTGTTGGAGTTCACGTTATTCACTCCAACCTACGACCCTTTAGTTATGTCCCAACGAACCGACGTGAGAGCGCTTTATATTGCTGGTTCACATGGTCAGTAAGCGCAAGGTCAGCCGAAGTAAGTTCGTTGTCTTCAGGTTGTTCCTCGTACCGAGCACGATTCGCATCCGTGACTAAACAGATAAGTCGTTGATCCGCAAACTGCTCCCGCCCCCCAAGATGCTTGGTAATCTCGCTCAGGGGGAATGAGCTGCCGTACTCGACCTCACCAGACACGCCGCGATCTTGCTTGTCGAATATCGCAAGCATCGCTTGAACGAGGCGCCCGATTCGGAGAAAACGCAAAGCATTCCCGAGCCTCTGGCGAAAGTAAGGTGCTCTCCACTTGGGCGAAGTCGTAATGTAGCAGGCTGTAAACAATCCCATTAAAGGCGCATAAATTTCCGAAAAGCGCTTTGCTTCTCGTTCATTGTTGAGATCGCGCCTCGCCTGCTTGTAACCAGCATCGCGCCCACAAGAGTACGCGCCGCCAGCGAGAATCAGCGCGGATGTAACCGCAGCGAAAATGGTCCAGAAGTCATTCATGGGGAACTGGGGCATAACAAGAATTACACATCCGAATGACGCAACAGCTTGCGTCAAAAATGAAACCTAACATGAGTGATTGCATACTATCTCCTTCTATTTTATGAAAAAACCATGATTCAATTTTCATAAATAACGAATAACAAGCTTTGTTAAACCCCACGGCATTATAACCAACAAACCGGCGTTCACACTCGGTATGCAACAAATCAGCAATAAAACAGCAACCTCACCGCTCACCCAGACATTCAACACCAGGCCCGACGATCCGGCTTCTTCCGCCAGTTTGCGGAATGACTTCGATTTGCGTGCTGATGCGCGCTTTCAGCATGGGTACATGCGAAATCACGCCGATCAGTTTGCCGTCCTGTTGCAGGCCGGCCAGCATGTCGAGCGCCGTATCGAGCGCTTCTTCATCGAGCGTGCCGAAGCCTTCGTCGAGGAACAGCGAGTCGATGCGCACGTTTCTGCTGGCCATGCGTGACAGGCCGAGCGCGAGCGCGAGGCTGACGATAAAGCTTTCTCCGCCGGACAGGTTCCGGGTCGAGCGGATTTCCCCGGCCTGATAGCTGTCGATGACATTCAGCGCCAGCGGTTTGTCGCGGTCGTGCACCAGCAGATAGCGGTCGGTGAGTTTCTGCAGCTGCCGGTTGGCGTGGTTGATGACGATCTCGAATGTCAGACCCTGCGCGAAGTTGCGGTATTTCTTGCCGTCCGCGGAACCGATCAGATCGTGCAGTTTTTCCCAGCGGCTGCATTCATGCTTTTGCGCGGCTATTCCGGCGAGTTTTTCCTGCATGCTGTTCACCGCTGCCTGGTTGGCTTGCAACCGATGCCTGATTCCGGCGATCTCGTCGCGCAACAGAGTTGCCTGTCTGTCCAGTGCCGCGTATTCAAGTTCCAGCGCTTCACGGCCGGATGTTGACAGATTTTTTTCAATTTCCTGCGCAAGGCGGGTTTCCCAGTCTTTCAGGCGCGCCTGCACATCGATCTGCCGGTCATCGAGCGCTTTTGCGTCCGCTTTGAGCCGATCTCTTTCCTGCGGCGTCAGACGGCATGTCGAAAACGCGTGTTCATCGGCAAAACCCGCAACGCGCAATTCGTTTGCAAAGCTGGCTTCCAGCGTCTGTAACGCCGCCGCGTTTTTTTCGATGCGCGTTTTGAGCGCTTCGATCTGTGCGGTTGCGGCATTCAGTTGCTGCTTTGCTTCATTTTCCGCCGTGCGCGCGTTTTGTTCGACCTGCTCGGCAGCGGCGACGGCCTGTTCCAGCCGGGATTCCTCGCTGTCCGGATTGCGCTCGCCAAACCATTGCCGGCGTTCGGTTCTGCGGTTTTCGACCGTTTCCCTGAGCGCGTTCAGCGCCTGCTGCTTTTCCGATAAAGCCTGATTCCGGGTATCAATCACCGCCGCGAGTCTTTTCAATTCGCTGTTGAGTGCGTTGATCTGTTGTTCCATTTCATTTCTCTGCTTGACACTGGTTTGCCAATGCTGCAATCGGCGATTCAGCGACGCCAGCACGGCCGGCACATCCATATCCGGTGATTCCGGTAATCCGTAAGCGTGCAGCCGCGCGTGCGCCGACTGCAGCAAATCGGCGCAGCGCCGGTGATACGCTGCAAGCGCCACCGCGCTGCCGGTCAGGTTTTCCTCGATGTTCTGCCGGGTCTGCTGCATTGCGGTTACCCGTTTCTCGGCTTCATTGGCCGCGTCAAGCGCACGTTTCGCGGATTTTTCCAGTGCGGCGATTTCGGCTTCAAGCGCTTCAGCTTTCTCAATGATTGCAGTTACCGCGGCAATCTTCTGTTCGGCTGCATCGGGCTGCGGCATCGCTCCGGCAGCGTAGGGATGTGCTGTTGAACCGCATAGTGGACACGGCTTGCCGTCTTCGAGCCGCTTTCTTTCGCGTTCCAGGCTGGCGATGGTATTCAGCAGCGCCAGCTCGCGCAGCAGATTGTCCTTTTCCACGCGATATTCGCGCAGCAGCCGTTTGTTCAATACTGTCTGAAGATTGTTCTGTCCGGCTTCAATCTGTTGCTGAACGTGAGCACAGGCCTGCCGGCAGGTTTTCAATGCATCGACTGCTTCCGGCAGTGCCTGCGTTGTCTTGTCACGTTGCGCTTGCAGCTTGTCGTGTTCAGTTTTTCTGGCAACATAATCCTGCTGCGCCGCGATCAGATTACTCAATTGCGCTTCAATCGCGGCGAAATTACTGATCAGCCGTTCGTCCCGCGCATTCGCCCGTTGATATTCGTGAATTTGCGCCAATGCCGCCTGTACGTCCGCCAGTTTCTGCTGGTTCTGCGCCAACTGCGCGCTGTCCGAGGCAACCTGCGCGGTCACATGTTTGCAGTGCGCCGTTTCGTTTTCAATCAGTTTTTCGCTTTCCAGCAATTGCTGATCGAGTATGCGGATTCTTTGGATCAGCGGCACTGCATCTTTCTGCGTTTGCCGGGCCTGTGCAGTCAAATGTCCGGCGCTGGCCAACGCGGCCTGTGCTTGCTGAACCAGCGCGGTCAATTCCGGCAGCCGGGATACAGCCTGTTCCAGCATCCGCCGATCCTCCGTCTGCTGTTGCCGCGCCGATGTCAGCACGGCATGGCTGCCGTCAAGCTCCGCCGCTTTCAGCGCGCGGTTTAAGCGCTCTCGCTCAGGCTTGAAGGTTTCCAGCTCGCCGGCCAGTTGCCGGGATGCCGTTTGCAGCGCTTCGATTTCGGCGCGCAGTTCCGCAATGCCGGTTAACCAGGCCAGTGCTTTTCCCGTTTGCTGGAGTCTGCCGGTTATTTCATCCACCTGTTTCTGCTGCGCATCCAGCCTGTTTTTCAGTTCATTTTCCTGTTCTCCGCTCAGCAGAGTGATGCCGGCGATTTCCGCTTGCAGCAGATTGAGCTGTTCGCGTTCTGTGCGGTTTCGTTCATGAACGCCGATGGATATCCGGCTGTAAATCTCAGTGCCGGTGATTTGTTCCAGTATCGGCGCGCGCTCGTCCGGGTCTGCCTGCAGAAATGTGGCGAAACCGCCCTGCGCCAGCAGCATGGAACGGGTGAAGCGGTCGAAATCCATACCGGCGATACGTTCTATCCGTCTGGCCACATCCTGGATTTTCGTTTCCAGAATTTTTCCCGTCGCGGCGTCAGCCAGTTCGTGTTTCGGTGCCTGCAACTCACCTGCGGGGTGCCTGCGCGCCCTGTGCTGACTCCAATGGCTGCGGAAACACCCAGCCTGCGTTTCAAACGTGACTTCAGCGAAACATTCGCCGGTTTGACGCGACAGAATCTCGTTGCTGTTCTTTGAAATTCTGTTCAGCCGGGGCGTACAGCCATAGAGCGCAAGGCACAGCGCATCCAGAATCGTGGACTTGCCCGCGCCGGTCGGGCCGCTGATCAGAAAAATACCATCCGCGAGGAATTCGGGGCGGCTGAAATCGATGGTCCATTCACCGGCGAGTGAATTCAGATTCCTGAATCGGAGTTGAAGTATGCGCACGGTCAGCTCCGCTATGCCGTCCGGCTGCCGGTATCAATCAGCAGCATAAAGCGACTGCACGATTTCGTCGTAAGCGGCGATCAGTTCAGGCCGCTGCACCTGCGGCACGTCGTGCGCCGCGAGGCAACGCGCAAACACGTCTTTGACATTCAGATCATCCAGCGTTTCCTGATCGCAGCTCCGATGCAACACCCGGTTCATCGCCCTGCTGTTTTTGACGCACAAAATATCAAGCTGCGTTCCGCTGACAGCGTCATCCAGATGCTGACGCAGACCGCCGGTACCGGCGACTGTGTCACCTTCATAGATCACCTCAAGCCATGCCGGCGTATCGTTTTCCGCCAGTTCCCGTATGCGACCCAGAATCAGCGTCAGGTCACCCTGAATGCGTTCCAGTTTCCGGAAAACCGGAACCGGAATCAGTTTAATCAGTTTAATCAGTTTAATCAGCGACCGACCGCGCCAACCGGTAGTCTGTTCACACGATTGCGCGTCACCTGCGGCTTCCGGTGAAAAGAATTCCACAATCACCACGCTTTTCTGCTGCCCCGCTTCGCCAAAGCCCATCGGCAGCGGCGAACCGCTGTAACGCACGCTGCCGGAATCACCGACTTGCTGCGGCACATGCAAATGGCCGAGCGCGACATAAGCCAGATCATCCGGAAAAATATTCGCCGCGACATGCGCCAGCGATCCAACATAAAGCTCGCGCACGCCGTCGCCCTCGACCGTCTTTCCGCCTGCGGTAAACAGATGCCCCATTGCCACCACAGGAATATCGACGCCCAGCGCAGCCCGTTTTTGTCTGGCCAGGCTGACAATTCCGGCATAATGACTGCGGATGCCTTCGGTGAGTTTACGTTCTTTGTCGGCGATGCTTTCACCGGCTTCGACGGTACGGATGTCGCGGTCGCGCAGATAAGGCACCGCGCAGACGATCATTTCCGGATTGCCTTGTGTGTCACGCAGTACCAGCAGTTCGTCGCGCAGCTTATCGTGCAGTTCATCACCCAGTGCGCTACCCAAACCTTCAGCCGGGCTGCCAACGACATGCACGTCAAGCGCTTTGAGCAATTCCCTGGGTGCGTTGAGAAAAGACGGCGAGTCATGATTACCCGCGATAATGACGACATGGCGGCAGCAGGATGCCGCGACACGATGCAGAAACCGATAGTACAGCGCCTGTGCGGTATTACCGGGCGTACCGGTATCAAACACGTCACCGGCAACCAGCAGAATATCGATCTGTTCCTGTACGATGGTTTTCAGCAGCCAGTCGAGAAAATGCTCAAACTCCGCATAGCGTTTACGCCCGTACAGCGCACGTCCAAGGTGCCAATCGGAAGTGTGGAGAATTTTCATCGTCGAATAACCGATAATCGGGAAATGAATCGAATGATTTTTTGTCGCGCACTGCTCATATTTCAGTAATTGCCGGAAACCCCGGCGGACAGCATCGTTTCAAGTGTCGACCTCAATCTATAAATTCGCCCACGCATCGCGTTACTTACCCAAAACAAGCCGGATACGCTAAAATTTATCCCGTTTTGCATTGCAATCCCAACATCAAAAGGCTAAAAATGACTGAAATGAAATACGACGGCGTCGAACAGGATGAAAAAAACGGCCTGACCCCTCTCGGACGTATCGTCCGGGATGCCTGGATTTTCGGGTTTCTGCCGGAGTCGGAAACCTGCGCAGGATGGGATCATGGGCAAATGCAGAGTCTTTATGAAAAAGTCTATGCAGCATGGGAACCCTATGCGCACTTGCCCAGCCGTTTACCCGACGAGCTGCGTGAAAGACATGCCAGAATTTATGGTCAGGCAATAACGGCTGCGCGGGCAAAAGGCTGGGATCCCGAACTGGATGAGGATGATTAATTGGCAGGTTTTCCTGATCCGCGGAACGGAATAATATGCGCGGAACCTTTGGCCGGCCCCTTGTCCGCCAACGCTCGCAGCGCCGGTGGGAACTCACTTTGCAGGCGCGTCATGATTTCCGCCGCACCCACCCGATGCGCCCGATAAAATACGACCTGATAAGCAACCGGATGATCCAGCGCCTCACGGTCGCGCCGCTTGAAATCCCGCCAGGCAATATCAATCCAGCATTTGCGCTCGCCATCGATAAAAACAAACTCTTCAGCATCAATAATTGCCATATACTGCATGCTGCGAATCGGTACAAACAGATGGCTGCCGCCGCTGCGCGCGAGCAGCGTGATGGCCAGGTTATAAGTGCTTGCCGGCAACTGACGCGATTCGCGGCTGATTTCTTCGTCTCGGTAACAGGTGATTTCCATAGCTGCTGTCCAGTAAACAAGTTTAAGTATTTTTGGTATTGAAGCCGAATCGTATGTATTCGTCAATCATCAATCGCCAGTAAAATACAACCGATCACAATTCTCCGGAATCTATCGATACAAATCAAATAATGATCCAGAATCGACTTTTCAATGGCCTTCTTGCAAAACTGGGACCCGGACTGCTGTACGCAGGCGCGGCGGTTGGGGTTTCGCATCTGGTGCAATCAACCCGCGCCGGCGGCATGTTCGGATTCGAATTGATCATTGCCATTGTCGTCATTCACCTGATCAAATATCCGTTTTTTGAATTCGGCCCCCGCTATACCGCGGCAACTGGAAAAAACATCCTGCACGGCTACCACAAACTGGGCGGCTGGGCGGTCTGGATTTACCTGTTGATGACTATTTCAACCATGTTCATTATCCAGGCCGCGGTAACCGTTGTCACCGCCGGACTGTTCACGCATATCTTCGGTTTTGAAGCGCTGGGCGGGCATGAGCCGCAGGTTGTCGACGCGATTATCAGCAGTTTGATTCTGCTCATCTGCTTTACGCTGCTGGCCAGCGGACGCTATGTTCTGCTGGACAAACTGATCAAGATCATCATTCTGATTTTGTCGGTTACGACGATCGCCGCCGTCATCGCTTTGCTGTTTGACAATCCGGGACATTATTCATCCGCAACGGCGCATTTCGACATCACCGATGCCGTGCACCTGCTGTTTCTGGCCACATTTCTGGGCTGGATGCCGGCCCCGGTCGAGATTTCCGTCTGGCATTCGGTCTGGTCGGAAAGCAAAAATGAAACCGAAGGCAAGGTTGCCAGCCTGAAAGAAGCGCTTTTTGATTTTCGTGTGGGATTTATCGGCACGGCATTTCTGGCGATATGTTTTCTGGCTATCGGCGCGCTGGTGATGTATGGCAGCGGCGTTGAATTCAAGGCTGGCGGCGCGGCGTTCGCGGAACAGCTGCTGGACATGTACAAACAGGCGCTGGGCGACTGGGCTTACCCCATCGTCGCGATTGCCGCGCTCACTACCATGTTCAGTACCACACTGACCTTGCTCGATGCGTTCCCGCGCACCATCGGCATGTCACTGGAATTGATCGCACCACAGCAATTCCAGCACCGCAAAAACAAATCGATTTATATCTTCTGGCTGCTGGTCACTATTGCGGGCACACTCTTTCTGCTGTTTTTCTTTACCCCTTCAATGGGTGAAATGGTTAAGGTCGCCACCATCGTCGCATTCGTCGCTGCGCCCGTACTGGCCATACTCAATACAATGGTAATGTTCGACAAATCAATCCCCGAGTCCTATCGCCCCGGAAGAATAATGCTCATTTGGTGTATTCTTGGCCTGACGGCATTGATGGGTTGCTCAATCGGCTACCTGATGCTGATGTAAATCGACAGCTACCCGACCCACGGCGAATCGGTTCTTTTCTTTTATGCGCCACACCGCCAATTCCACGTAATTAGACCATACTGAAGCTTTCCTGCCTGATGCCGCACAATCACTCCGAAAATAAAAAAACTGACACGCATCGAAATCTCAAGACAATCGCATCGCTCCTGCCTTACTTATGGGAATTCAAGGCGCGCGTCATTCTTGCGCTGAGTTTGCTGATTCTGGCAAAACTGGCGAACGTCTCCGTCCCGCTTGTACTGAAGGAAATTGTCGATGCATTGAATCAACCACAGGTGGTTCTGATGCTGCCGGTTTTTCTGCTGATCGGTTATGGTGTTTTGCGCCTGTGCAGTACATTGTTCGGCGAATTACGCGATGCGGTATTCGCCAAAGTAACGCAACGCGCCATCCGGCGCATCGCCACCCGCGTATTCGCCCATCTGCACGCGCTGTCGCTGCGCTTCCATCTGGAACGGCAGACCGGCGGCGTATCGCGGGATATTGAACGCGGCACGCGCGGCATCTCGTTTCTGATGAATTTCATGCTGTTCAATATTTTGCCGACGCTACTGGAGATCATGCTGGTCATGGCAATTCTGATCAAGCAATACGATATTCTTTTTGCCGTCATTATCTTTATCACATTGCTGGCGTATATCGCCTTGACCCTGATCGTCACCGAATGGCGGATGATATTTCGGCGCACGATGAATACCATGGACTCCAAAGCCAATACGCAGGCGATCGACAGCCTGCTCAATTATGAAACCGTGAAATACTTCGGTAACGAGGCATGGGAAAGCAAGCGCTATGACGAACACCTGCAAACCTGGGAGAAAGCGGCGATCCGCAATCAAGTGTCGCTCGCAGCGCTCAACTCGGGGCAAAGCGCCATTATCGCGGTCGGCATGACGCTGCTCATGTTTCTGGCCGCTGACCATGTCATGCAAGGCACCATGACGATCGGCGATCTGGTGCTGGTCAATGCATTCTTACTGCAACTGTATATGCCGCTGCATTTTCTTGGATTTGTCTACCGGGAAATCAAGCACTCGCTCGCCGATATGGAGCGCATGTTTTCCCTGCTCGACGAAAACCGCGAAATTCAGGACAAACCGGGCGCGGACGCATTGCAGCTGCAAGACAAAAGACCAGCCACTATTCGCTTCGATCATGTTGATTTCGGTTACGATGCCAATCGTCAGATTTTGTTTGACGTCAGTTTTGAAATTCCGGCCGGACGGAATATCGCCGTGGTCGGACACAGCGGTTCCGGAAAATCAACGCTGGCGCGCCTGCTGTTCCGCTTTTATGACGTACAATCCGGTGCCATATCCATTGACGGCCAGGACATCCGCGACATCACCCAGCAGAGTCTGCGCGCGGCGATAGGCATTGTGCCGCAGGATACGGTGCTGTTCAACGACAGCATTTATTACAATATCGCGTATGGCCGTCCCGATGCCACGCCGGAAGCAGTATACGCCGCGGCGAAATCCGCACATATCCATGATTTCATCGAAACACTGCCGGATAAATATGCAACCGTCGTCGGCGAGCGTGGACTGAAACTTTCCGGCGGCGAAAAACAACGTGTAGCGATTGCACGCACGATTCTGAAAAACCCGGCGATTCTGATTTTTGATGAGGCCACTTCAGCACTGGATTCGCACGCTGAGAAACAAATACAATCGGAATTGAAACGTATTGCACAGAATCGCACGACACTCACTATCGCACACCGGCTATCGACCATCGCCGATGCCGACCAGATTCTGGTCATGGATAACGGTCGCATCATCGAACGCGGCAAACACACCCAGTTACTCGCCGCCGGTAAAATCTACGCGCACATGTGGGGTCTGCAACAGCAGGAACAACAAAAGCAGCTGAGTAATCCTTTACATGAGCATTAATTACACGTCAAAATTCCGATGTTCCGCTCCAATCAAGCCGTGATTTTTAGCGGGTTGTTGTGTATCATTAATCCCATATGCATCAAGGTCGACCGGATCATGGCCTTAACATTCTGACAAATAAAAATAATTCCGCAAGCATACCGATTGACTTGACCGATAATCGCGACATCCTCGTTATATAAGGAATACCCATGGGTGCTATCTTTTTTTATATCTTTATTTATTTTCTGGGGTATTACGGATCGAATATCCTTAACATGTTCACCGTCCGCCCGCTCGTTACCAACCGCTTTACAGCAGCGTTGATTCCCGTTTTCTGCGTCGCCATGCTGCATGGTTATATGATCGTCACCAAACCACCTCCTGCATCCCAGGACATCACGGTTGAATCCGCCTTATTCACCTATGTTGCGATGCCGGTGATCATCGTTACGCTGGGCGCGATCTATTTCATGTGGAATTCACGCCGTTCTGAGGAAGAAGAAGCCGAGGAAGCCGCCCGCAGAGCAGCGGAAGACGCGGAAGAAGAAGATGACGGCGATAATCTTGAAGACAGACAGAAAGCAATCGAAGCAACCGCTGCTGATAAAAAAAATGAAAATGCGGATGATGAAAAGAAAAACAGAGATACCTGATTGATTCTTTAAATGTAATCATGCCGCTCTTGCGGCATGATTATCATGGACAGCACAACAAAATTAATGCAGTGTAACTGCCTCTTTATCCGCTTCTTCCTGCGCTGCTTCACAAATCAAATTGGCGCAATAGGTTTCATGGATACCATCGAGGAAACCCCAAAGTGCATCACACGCTTCACGAGTCGCCGCCAGCACCTCTTCCTGCTTTTCCGGCGTATCGGCAAAACGCGCGATAATGTCCCATTCAGCCTGTGAGTGGTAAATATCCGCTTTCTGGTGAACTGAGAAAAATTCATAGTCCTGAGGATTGGTCATGCCGTAAAACTCCGCCAGACCCTCAATCTTGACTTTCGCAATATCAGGCACTTGAGACTCAAATGCATGCAATGCAGCCAATCCGGCGTAAAACGGACGATTCAAACAGATGTCACGGAATGTGGAAACCAGTTTATCCGTATTTGGCAACGCTTTGGCGCTGGCCAGACTTTCATCGTTCGCACCCAGGGCAAATGCGAATGCTTTCCATAATGCAGGGTGATTGGATTCACCGTGCTCTTCGTCGATCAGATTTTTCAGTACTTCCTGCCGCACGCTGATGTCGCCGCTGTTCGTGGCGGTACTGAAATGCGGCGTATTAAAGTGCACGGCGCTCAGATAAGTCGGCTCCGCCAGAACATTATAGAAATATTGCTCTGCATAATGACGCAATTGTTCCCTGGTTAATTTGCCTTCTGTCCAGGCAATGTAGAACGGGTGTTTGAGCAAATGCTTTGCGGTGATCGTATCTTTAACGTTTTGTTTAAATGTATTCTGGATAGTCATAGTGTTTCCTTTTCTAGTTGGGTTCTTTCTGATTACCTTTAATTACTTCTGGTCGCCTTTATTCAGTTGCTTACCGATGTTGAACACGAGCGATCTGAACGGAATCAAGCGGAATTAAACGAAAATAAACCGGCAGCTCCAAGCTGCATATCATCGCTAATTAATTCCTGCAAGTCAAATTTAGCTGGCCAAGATAGTTTTGAAATGCACTGCCAGATGGCGACTTGCTTCAACCATATTTTTCAATGCAGGGCGGACTTCTTCCCAGTTACGTGTCTTCAATCCACAATCCGGATTGACCCACAGTCTGTGAACCGGTATACGCTGCGCCGCTTTTTTCATTAAATCAGCAATCGCATCGACCGAAGGAATATTGGGTGAGTGGATATCATAAACACCCGGCCCGATTTCGTTCGGATAGTGATATTGATCAAAGGCATCCAGCAGCTCCATCGCGGAACGGGATGTTTCTATGGTAATGACATCGGCGTCCATCCGGGCAATTGCTTCCATGATATCGTTGAATTCCGAATAGCACATATGCGTATGAATCTGCGTGCTGTCCTCAACGCCGTTAGCGGCAATTCCAAACGCAAGAATCGCCCAGTCGAGATAAGCCTGCCATTGCGTCTTCCTTAACGGCAGACCTTCCCTGAGCGCAGCCTCGTCAATCTGAATAATGGCAATTCCGGCTTTTTCCAAGGCCAGCACTTCATCGCGTATAGCGAGCGCCAGCTGTTTGCAGGTCTCCGAGCGCGGCTGATCATCCCGGACAAAAGACCAGTTCAGCATGGTGACCGGTCCTGTCAGCATACCTTTCACAGGTTTTCCGGTCAGCGATTGTGCATATTGAATCCATTCCACAGTGATCTTGTGCGTATGCGATACGTCGCCATAGAGAATCGGTGGTTTAACGCATCTTGATCCATAGGACTGCACCCAGCCGTGTTGTGTCAGGGCGAACCCCGCAAGCTGTTCGCCAAAATATTCCACCATATCGTTGCGCTCAGGTTCGCCATGAACCAGTACATCAAGACCAAGCACTTCCTGTTCGCGCACGCAGTGTTCAATCTCTTCTTGCATCGCCAGCCGATATGCTTCCGCTGACAACCTGCCCTTGCGAAAATCCAGGCGGGTCTGGCGAATAGCCTGTGTCTGCGGAAAAGAACCGATTGACGTGGTTGGAAAAAGCGGCAGCGGTATTTTTTTTCTCTGTTCTGCCGCGCGTTGCGCATAAGACGAGCTGCGCCTGCTCATTGTTGGATTTATTTCGAGCAGGCGTGATTTTACCGCAGCGCAATGCACATATTCAGACTGCCGACGGCTTTCGATTGCTATTCGATTTTCCTGCAATGCTTCGTAAACAGCTTCCCTGCCATGATCGAGCGCCATCGCCAGAACCTTGACTTCCTGTAATTTCTGCACGGCAAACGCCAGCCATGAACGAATGTCATCTGCCATCGCCTGCTCATTGTCGAGATCAATCGGCACATGCAACAGCGAACAGGATGGCGCGAGCCACAACCGTTCCTGCAAGCACGCATGGATAGGCTCCAACCAGTCCAGTGTTGCATTCAGATCAGTTATCCAGATATTGCGCCCGTTAATGACACCGAGAGACAGTATTTTGTGGGCCGGCAGCCAGTCGATCATTCTGGCGACTTCATCCCTTGCTGTAATTGCATCAAGATGGATCCCGTCTACGGGCAATTCGCAGGCTAATTGGAGATTTTCCTGTAATTGCCCGAAATAAGTCGTCAGCATCAGATTTACCGGCGCCGCCTGTAACTGATAATACGTTTTCCGCAACGCATGCTTCCAGGATTCATTCAGCTCCATAACCAATACAGGTTCATCAATTTGCACCCATGTCACACCTGCATTTTCCAGCACTTTGAAGAGCTGTTCATAAACATGAATCAAATCGTCCAGCAAGTCATGCTTATCAGTAGCGTCCTTGCATTTGCCGAGCCAAAGATAAGTAACCGGCCCCAGAATGACTGGCTTCACCCGGTCATGTCGCTGCCGTGCCTCCCGGATCTGTTGCAGCAACTGCCCGGCATTGAGCGAAAACCGTGTGTTTTTATCGAACTCAGGGACAATGTAATGGTAGTTGGTATCGAACCATTTAGTTAATTCTCCGGCGCTGACACACGCACAGTCAGCGTCAGCGGACACACTGCGTCCTCTGGCCAGGCGAAAATAATGATCCATTCTGCTTCCGGCTAATTGATTGATCCGTTCCGGCACGTTACTCAGCATAAAGCTGGTATCGAGCACATGGTCGTATAACGAAAAATCCCCTACTGGTATCCAGTCAAGCGCGGCCTGATCCTGCCAGTTCTGGATACGCAGATTTGCTGCCATCTCCAGCAACGCTTCTTCGGTTATTGTTTTTTTCCAGTAGCGCTCCAGCGCGAATTTCAGCTCGCGCTGACGGCCGATACGGGGAAATCCTAAGCTATGTGTTGTTGTCATGATTGATTTGCCGTTTAAGATAAAAAATAGACGCATCATTGTACAAACAGCAAATAATAAATAATAATGATGAATTTCAAGACTTCCATTACTATTTCTCATACATGATTGAACATAGTCACCTTAGAATCATACAATCGCTTGATCATCACGGAACACTCACCGGAGCAGCGCACGCCTTATGTCTTAGCCAGCCGGCACTATCGCATCAGATCGGTTATCTGGAAAGAAAACTGGGCATTGCATTGTGGCAAAAAGAGGGGCGCAGCCTGCGGCTGACACAGGCAGGAAGATTATTATTGGATGTCGCAAACCAGATTCTGCCTGTTTTATCGCAGGCGGAAAAAACACTGAAGGCCTATAGCGAAGGCTGCCAGGGTATTCTGCGCATAGGCGTGGAATGCTATCCCTGCTTTCAGTGGCTGAATGCCGTCATCGGTCCATTCATGCAGCAAATGCCCGGAATCGATATCGATATCGTGCAGAAATTTCAATTTTCCGGACTCGAAGGATTGTTCAACCACCATATCGATATTCTGGTTACACCCGATTTAATCAAAAAAGAAAAAATTCACTATGAAACCCTGGCCGAATATCCTCTGGTTTTACTGGTATCCCGTCATCACACGCTGGCAAATATCAGGCAACTGAAACCCGAGGATCTCAGCAAGGAAACATTGTTGTCTTTTCCGGTGCCACTGGAAAGATTGGACATTTTTACACGTTTCCTGACGCCGGCGCATATAGAACCTGCCCAATTAAAACAAATTGAATCGCTCGAAATTATTCTGCAGATGACCGCGCTCAATCGTGGCGTATGCGTTCTGCCGGAATGGCTTATTGATTCTAAAATCAATGCACTGAAACTCAAAAAAATCAGCATTGGAAAACAGGGCCTGCGCCAGAAATTATTTCTGGCCATCAGAGAGACTGATCGCTCTGTTCCATATATATTAAAATTCAAATCGGTCGGGCAGCAGGCGGCAGATCGTCTGAATGGACATTCACATGCAATGTAAAATAGCATTGGCATCGAATTTATAATCCTGTCATGCAACATGAGATATTTCGACAACTCTCCGGAAAACCTATCCACGCAAACTTATAACTATTTGATTGGAATAAATTAATGGATGAACAAGCAAGCCTGCTGACACTCTTTACCAGCAGTTTCCTCGCCGCGACATTACTGCCTGGCGGTTCTGAGGCTGTACTCGCGGGTGTTCTGATTGCCTACCCCGACCTGCTCTGGCAGGCGCTTGTCCTCGCCACTATTGGCAATACACTGGGCGGCATGAGTTCTTATCTGATCGGACGACTGATCCCGGATGAAAAAACAATACTCAAAAAAACCGGAAACACTTCACGTTACCTGAAATGGGTGCACAATCATGGCTCGCCGATTCTGCTGCTCTCCTGGGCGCCGGTTATTGGCGATGCGCTGTGCGTTGCGGCTGGCTGGCTGAGGGTCAACTGGATATCCGCCATGATTTTCATGGCGATTGGTAAATTTGTGCGATACTGGATTGTCGCCACAGCGGCCAATGCTGTTGCGGCGACAATCGGCTGATCGGCATGGATGGTGTTTGAAACCCTACTCCTTGAACAATTCCTGTAATTCGCCGTTCTGATACATCTCGGTCAGGATATCAGAACCGCCAATGAATTCACCATTGACATAAAGTTGCGGAATTGTCGGCCAATTTGAATAATCCTTAATGCCCTGACGAATTTCCGAGTCCTGCAACACATCGACCGTAAAAAGTTCATCGACGCCACAGGCATTCAGAATATTGATGGCATTGGCGGAAAAACCGCACTGCGGCTGTTCGGGGGTGCCCTTCATGTACAACACGACAGGATGCGTTGTCACTTGCTCTTTAATCACATCTTCTACATTCATTTCCATTCACTCCATAACAATAAAAATTACATAAAATAACGGCCGTCACCAACACGTTCGATACCGGCCAGATCCTTGTGTACTTTGATATCTTCAAATCCGGCGCATGTTATCAACAGTCGACAGATAGCTGACTGGTCATAACCATGTTCCACCAGCAATCGTCCGCCGTCAACCAGATAAGCAGGTGCTTCTGCAATGATATGGCGCAGGCAGGCAAGCCCATTTTCACTGGCTGATAGAGCCATTGCCGGCTCAAACCGCAAATCGCCCTGTTGCAGATGCGGATCATGTTCAGCCACATAAGGCGGGTTAGAAACGATCAAATCAAATTTTTCATCTGCATCAAGCGGCTCATACCAGTTGCCCTGGATCAGGCGTATATTATCAACACCCAGATTGCTCGCATTCCACTGCGCAACAGAAAGCGCATCATTAGACAAATCTACCGCGATAACATTCGCCCGGGGCCGGTGTTTAGCAATGGTAATCGCAACTGCGCCGCTTCCTGTTCCGAGATCCAGTACCCGATAAGGTCTATCCTCAGTTATTGCTTCCAGCGCAAGATCGACCAGTAACTCTGTTTCCGGACGCGGTATCAGCACAGCAGGCGTTACTCTAAAAATCTGGTCATAAAATGCGCGCTCGCCGGTCAAGTATGCTACCGGCATGCCGTTCGCGCGCCGCAGAACAAGCGCATCGAATGCCGCGGCCTGCAATGCAGTGACCGGCTCATCAGGATGGGTTAGCAAGTACGCATGATTGACTTGCAACACATGTTGAAGCAACATGCGCGCGTCTACCACATCGATTTGCCGGCAAGCCCGGATTAATGTCCGCGCAAGTGTATTCATACACGAATCAATCTTTTCCTGATGACTGACTTGCTGGTTCAATCTGCAATCTCAAACGAAAGATCAACGCACCAACCGGATTGATCGAACGGCAATGAACATACTTAACGCTTATTCTTCCATCGAAGCGGCGAGTTGTTCGGCCTGATGCTCCGCCATCAGCGCTGAACAGATTTCATCGATATCGCCGTCCATAATCTGATCCATTTTATAGAGCGTCAGATTGATACGATGGTCGGTCACCCTGCCTTGCGGAAAATTATAGGTGCGTATTCTTTCGGAGCGTTCCCCTGTACCGACCAGCGATTTTCGCGTGGCTGCCTGCTCAACCTGCTGGGCGCGCATCTGTTTGGCATGAATACGTGCCGCCAGCACACTCATCGCCTGCGCTTTGTTTTTATGCTGCGAGCGACCGTCCTGGCATTCGACCACAATGCCGGTAGGCAGATGTGTAATTCTTACCGCCGAGTCGGTTTTATTGATATGCTGACCACCCGCGCCCGAAGCGCGGAATGTATCAATTCGCAGTTCGGCCGGACTCAATTGCACTTCGCTGATTTCATCTGCTTCAGGGATAACCGCCACAGTGCATGTCGAAGTATGAACACGTCCCTGTGTTTCCGTCACCGGAACACGCTGCACACGATGACCGCCGGATTCGAATTTAAGCCTGGAGTATGCACCTTGGCCGATGATTTTAACGATAATCTCTTTATATCCGCCGATATCCGATGGGCTTTGCGATATGATCTCAATCTGCCAGCTGCGCCGCTCAGCATAACGTGAATACATGCGAAACAGATTGGCCGCAAATAGCGCGGACTCATCGCCGCCTGTCCCCGCGCGTATTTCCAGAAAAATATTACGTTCATCATTCGGATCTTTGGGCAGCAGCTGTTTTTGCAATTCTGCTTCTATTACAGCCAGTTTTTCTTTCCCGGCCTGCATTTCAGTTTCAGCAAATTCACGCATTTCGGGATCAGAAGCCATTTCGCGTGCGGTCTGCAAATCCTGTTCAACCTGTTGATAAGCACGATACAGGTCGACTACCGGTATGATCTCAGCATGCTCGCGAGACAACTTGCGAAAATTATCCAGATCCGTGGTTATCGTTTCGTTGCTGAGTAATTGATTGAGTTCGTTAAGCCGCACACTCAGCCGGTCGAGCCTACGAGTAATACTCGTTTTCATTGCGGGCGATGCAGCTGATAAAGCTTATTAACGAGCTCAACCAGTTGCTCGCGTTCTTCAACTGTTGCATGATTCAGGGAACTGGACGGAATATGCAGGAATTTATTCATCAAACCGTTACTCAATGACTCCATCACTTTCTGAGGATCTTCACCCCTGGCGAGCATCCTGGAAGCACGCTCCATTTCGTGACGGCGGTAACGCTCGCCCTGATCGCGTAATGCGCGTATGGTCGGCACCAGCTCGCGTGTCGCCAGCCATCGCATAAAATCAATGACATTATTATCAATAATGGATTCCGCCTGGGCTACGGCGCTTTGCCGTGCGTCCATTCCCTCTTTCACAATCTCTGACAAATCATCAACATAATAAAGAAAAACGTCATCTAGCTCGGAAACCTCCGACTCAACATCACGCGGTACAGCGAGGTCGACAATAAAGATAGGGCGATGCTTGCGCGCTTTAATGGCGCGCTCAACCATGCCTTTTCCCAGAATAGGCAATGGACTGGCCGTACAGGTTACTACGATATCATGCAAAGCCAGCTGATCCGGCAGATCCGCCAGGGTAATCGCAGTAGCGTTGAATCTTTTTGACAACGCCTGCGCACGCTCAATGGTCCGATTGGCGACTGTAATATGCTTTGGGTTTCGCGCGGCAAAATGACTGGCGCACAAATCAATCATTTCTCCAGCACCGATAAAAAGAACACGCTGCTCACTGATTTCACCGAAGATCCGCTCGGCAAGCCGTGCCGCTGCGGCAGCCATGGATACTGAATTTGAACCAATCTCAGTGGAACTCCGCACTTCCTTGGCGACAAAAAATGTTCGTTGAAACAGCTTGTGCAGCAACAAACCCAGCGTGCCCGCATTCTCTGCCGATTTAACCGCACTTTTCAGTTGCCCCAGAATCTGCGGCTCACCGAGCACCATCGAATCGAGTCCGCTGGCAACACGGAAAGCATGCTTGACCGCCTTCTCGCGCGGCAGTTTATAGAGATAAGGTTCCAGGTCATACACCTGCAAGTGATGAAAATCCGCCAGCCAGCGCATGGCTTCTTCAGGCCTTTCGGTACTGCAATAAACCTCTGTGCGGTTGCAGGTCGAAACAATAGCGGCTTCTTTGATTGGATTACGCCCGACAAGATCATGCAATGCATGTTCCATGGCATTCTCCGGGAATGTGACCTGTTCGCGCACATCCAGCGGCGCTGTAGTATGATTAATACCAAAGGCGAATAACTGCATGAGCGTTAGTGTCTAAGCAACTGGCCAGAATAAGAAAAACTTGAGATTATAATATTAAGCGGATATAAATACTATCCCGCTTTTGCAAATCCTGCGCAGATCGATAATTCGCCATAACAGCAGATCGATAATTCGCCATAACAATCACCCCGGCACTATCATCATAGAAATAAGCATCTGCACGAATTGTTTTTTCTATCTGACAGCGTCACGCATCTTCCGTTCTTTGCATTTTCACGCCAGGTTGAGAAATTTTTTGATGCTTTTTGATGCTTTTGATACCGGCAAGAACCGCCAAATTTTCCGGAATCACGATCAAAAAAAACAGTGCTCCGCGTTATGGCTTTGGGTTATACTTCCGCTGCTAAATATGGGTCGGGTAACTATTTTGCTCCGCACACATCATTTCAATGTTGTTATTTTTGAAAGCTATAGCACTGAAATTAAAGAATAAATAAAGTTCGTCATGGAGATTTTATGAACAAAAAGTTTTTTTGTACACTTTTGTTTTTAACATTAAGCCTTCCCTGCGCAGCATTTGCCGAATCGGATGAAGACACAGCAGACGCAACTGATGAAGCAGAAGCGGTAGTGGAAGAAACCGAAGCAGACGCATCATCCGGACTAGAAAGCGGCAACGGCTGGAAAACCGTTCGTATCGCCGAACTGGGCAATTCAGGCAAAAAGGTTCACATGGTGCTCGTGGAACAAAGCCGCCATACTGACAAAACCATTTACAGCAACGCCATCAGCCGCATATGTCAGAATGAAGAAGAATTCTGCAGGGTACGTTTCTGGAGCAACGAGCGTTTTATTCCCGAAAGAGCGGCGTTAACCGCGGAACAGAACAAACAGTTAAAAGCGGACTATCTGGTCAACAAAACGGCAGGCATAAAAGAGTTACGCTGGTCCTGCGGTGTTGATCCGAAGAGTCAGAACTGTCTTCCTAACTAAACTGCGTAGTTAAGTTTCGCTAAAACGGCTGCATACTCCGAACGACCCAGGCCATTCCTGATCAGCCGTTTTTTATAGCCGGACTCGGCAACATCGACCCTATCGATCCAGTCTGGATCCAAAAAAATTCACGGTATACGTCCCTTCTTTCCTGCACATAACATGAATCAGATGTGCAAAGCGCGCTTATTCGCGGCCAGCGCCGCTTCATGAAACACCTCGGATAGCGAAGGATGCGCATGAACGATAGTGGCGATATCCTCGCTGCATGCTGAAAACGCCATCGCCATCACAGCCTCTGAAATCAGTTCGGAAACATGCGGGCCGATCATATGAACACCCAGCACGCGATCCGTCTCGGCGTGCGCCAACACTTTGACGAAACCACTTGCCGCATTTATCGCGCGTGCGCGACCGTTGGCCATAAAAGGAAACTGACCTACCTTATACGGAATACCCGCTGCCTTCAGCTCCTGCTCGTTTTTTCCCACCCAGGCGATTTCCGGCGCGGTATAAATTACCCAGGGAATAGTATTGAAATCAACCGCTTCATGTTGCTGATCATCGCCTTTTACGCTGGCGGCAATCGCTTCCGCTACAAACACGCCCTCCTCCGATGCCTTGTGCGCCAGCATCGGCCCGCGCACCACGTCGCCCACGGCATAGACATTGGATAAGCTGGTGCGGCAATAGTCATCCACCACAATAAAACCGCGCTCATCCAGCTTGAGACCGTTCTCACCGACACCCAGTCCCGCAGTATTGGGCACTCGGCCAATAGCCACGATCAGCTTATCAACCAGCAATTGCTGCGCGTTACCCTCTGCATCAAGGTAATCGACTGTGACCTGCGAAGCATCCGTGTTGATCGTATCGATTTTCACACCGGTCAGAATTTTCAATCCCGATTCCTTGGCAAAAACTTTTCGGGCTTCCTGGGCAATCTGCGCATCTGCTGCCATCAAAAATTCCGGCATCGCTTCAAGAATGGTCACTTCAGCACCCAACCTGCGCCATACACTACCCATTTCCAGTCCAATGACCCCCGCGCCGATCACGCCCAGCCGCTGCGGCGTCTCGGATAAAGACAACGCACCGACATTATCGAGAATGCGGTCATTATCCACTGCGATCATAGGCAATTGGCGCGGCACCGACCCCGTGGCCACGATGACATATTTCGCCTGAACATGCTGCACCGTATCACCATCGACAACTTCGATACGCCACGCTCCTGCGGAATCGTCTCGTTTGAGCAGTTTTCCCGTGCCATGAACCGATTTGACGCCATTCTTTTTAAACAGCGAGGCGATACCGGCTGTAAAAGTCGTTACAATCTTGTCTTTCCGGGCAACCATTGCAGGCACATCAATGGCTGCATTCTCTACCTTGATTCCGTGCGCTGAAATGTCATGCTGCACTTGAAAAAAGCGTTCCGACGATTCCAGCAACGCCTTGGAAGGAATGCAGCCGACATTCAGGCAGGTGCCGCCCAGACTGGCGCGTCCCTTCGCATTTTTCCACGCATCGATACAAACCGCATTCAATCCCAACTGCCCGCAGCGTATTGCCGCAACATAACCCCCCGGCCCACCGCCGATAACCGCAACATCGTAAGTTTCTGACATTATTTACTCTTCTTCTTGAATTAAACAGATTCGCTATTTTACAAGAAACCCGCCCATTTTTACGGATGCATTCGCCCGGATCGTGAAAACATTTGCGCGCGGACCGACGACGGACATTCGAAGATCAACATAGACGGCTCAGCAACCACACTGTATCGGCCATAGCGATTGTTTGGCTGGAACAAACTCACGTAAACGGATTACGTATTAAAAGCTGCGCATCGATTATCTGACCGTCCTGCATGTCTTCCGAATAAAGCGTTGTACAACCTGCCGACAATGCCGCAGCGACGATCAGTGCATCATATATCGAGAGCCCATAGTTTTCCGCAATCCGAAGTCCCTGATCATGCACCGTGGCAGTAACCGGTATCACTGGACACACCATGCATATGTACGAAAGAAATTCCCGGATTTCAGCGAAAGATAAATCCAGCCTTCTCCGGGTCACACTTGCGAATTCATTGAGCACCTGAACACTGATAACACCGCCAGCCGCGACGGTGTTTTCCGCCTGAACAGATTTTGTCTCATCTTCGGATAATAGATACAACAGAATATTCGTATCCAGAAAAGCGCTATGATCTTTCATGCGCCTCGATGCGGTCAAATTTGAAGTCTTTCGGCAACCGTCCACGATACTTTCTCAGACGTTCAAGAATTTCACGGACTTCCGGTGTTTTCGTAATCTCAATATCACGGGAACCCGCCACGTGAATTTCAATCGTATCGCCCTCCTTGAGATCGAGTATTTCAACAATCGATGCGGGCAATCGGATTGCCAGACTATTACCCCATTTTGAAACCTGCATGAGATGACTCCCCTGAGTGATATACACATTACCATTGTATATCCAGATATTCTCATTCTCAAACATAAATTGAGATTTAAAAACAATTATTCGGCCAGTTCGCTGGAATCACGGCTTGTGCTCCGACACGGACTTCTTCACCGTGCTGTTTATGCGCCTTCGCAAGACGCACTTGGGGTTCATTGCATTCACCCCAATCCACAATGCTGTTTTTTTAAAAGGAATTATGAAAACAAGCCCTACTCTGTTCGAGATTGTATTGCTTCATTCGCTGACTATCGTTATCATTATTAGTCAACAAAACCTGGTCAAGATAACGCCATGAAAACTTATACTATCTACAATGCCAAGACCCATTTATCCAACCTTATCGAACAAGTATGCGCCGGAGAAGAGATTGTTATTGCGCGCGGCAAAACGCCGCTGGTCAAACTCGTTCCCCTGATTCAACCCGGGAAAGCGCGGCAATTTGGCGCCATGCGCGGCAAAGCGACTGTCACGGATGCCTTTTTCGAGCCACTGCCAGAAGACGAATTACACGCCTGGGAACAGTGATATGAAAGCCCTCCTGGATACTCACACCTTGTTATGGTGGCTTGATGGTGATGAACAATTGCCGGTAACCGCCCGGGACTGGATTGGCGAGGCCAGTCATAGCGTGCTGGTCAGTGCCGCATCGGCCTGGGAGATTGCAACCAAGGTGCGTATCGGTAAATTGCCGGGAGCAATGGAAATGGCGGCACGCTATCATGAGTGCCTCATGGCGCAAGATTTTACACCGCTGGATATCTCCACCGATCATGCCCTACGCGCCGGCACTTTACCCGGACCACATCGCGACCCTTTCGACCGCATACTGATTGCCCAAGCCCAGGCTTTGAATGTGCCAATCATCAGTAATGAGCGCATTTTTGATCACTATGGTGTTAGCCGCATTTGGTGACAGCGGGTTTGAATATTGGGAGTCACATCAATGTGACTCTGACCCCCAATATCCCGACAGACATCGCCCGATCTGAACTCAAACGTAAGCCGCCAGTTTTTGTTGACCGCTATTGACCATAAGAAGCGTAGATACTCTGCTGCCAGGTTGGTGGCAAGCTTGCGAACCCCAACGTAAACGCTATCGCTCCTCATGCAAACGACCTTCCACATACTTGTGGAGAATACTGGCAACCAGGGTTTGGCAGGGGATACCTTCCGCCAGGGCTTTTTTCTGGAGCGCCCGCAGATCCCTGGAAGAAAGCCTGATGTTTATACGGGCATCTTTCCTGAACATCGCTTCCGCATATTCCTGATGGCGTTTTTTTCTTTCAGCAAAATCCGCAGCCCGTCTGAGTTCACCGGCTTCGAACGCTTGCAGAAGCGCCTGCTCTTCCTGATCCAGTCCGTTCATTGACTACCTCCCAAATAGGTTCTGGTCGCTTTCCGGCTCAGCATGATCGTTTTCAGTGGTGTTCATTTTTTCATCCCGGCTTACCGTGCATGATGAACTTCAGCATGCAACTTAACACCCAAGGCGCGTATTACTTTAAATATCGTATCAAAACGCGGTTTTGCGCCGGGTGCCAGTGCTTTATATAAGGCTTCCCGCGTCAAACCGGAAGCCCTGGCAACTTCCGTCATGCCGCGGGCGCGGGCAATACTGCGGAGCGCTTGAGTCAATGCTGATGGATCATCTTCTTCCAAAACAATTGACAGATATTCAGCAATGGCCTGCGCGTTATCGAGGTGTTCGACAATGTCAAACTCGGGCAAATCAGCGATTTTAATTTTATTGACCAATTTTAATCCTCCAAAGAAGCGGCCAAGCTTTGCGCCCTGGCAATATCCTCATTCTGGCTCGACTTGTCGCCGCCGCCAAGCATCACAATCAATATCCCGTCGCGTTGAGTGTAATACATACGCCAACCTGGGCCGAAATGCTCACGCATTTCAAACACGCCATCGCCCACCGGCTTGATGTCGCCCAGATTGCCGTTCTGGGCTTTTTCCAGTCGACGCGCAAGACGACGTCGCGTCATACCATCCTTCAAACCTAACAACCATGCTTTGAATTGAGGGAGCTGCTTAATGATATACATGACGAAAAATGTAGTCGTTTGTTCACACCCTGTCAAGCGTACCGCATTGACGAATGCGGATGCTCAACCCGCGCAGGTCAATGGAATAGATTCCTCTGGCTACAAATCAAGTAATTCCAATTTCTCGACCTCATCGAGATTGACCTGTTGTTTTGCTTGCCACAGATCGTAGTTGTCCTGCATGACGGTCGTTGTCCACCCTCTGCTTCCGTCCGGGTTCACGATACACACCCCAGCCACCCGATGCGCAGATTGGTGGTGAGCCTGAGAACCCCAACGCAAACGCCACAACAAACATCGAACATGTTGGGGTTCATTGCATTCACCGCAACCTACCGTCCTAATCGGGCTGTCCACTGCGCCATAACAACCAGGCGACTGGCTGAAGAAGGCTGAGAACCCCAAAACAAACCACAAAAAATCACTGTCCGCCGCGCACGAGCCGAACGTGGAGGAGGTTGGTCTCATTGGCGGCGCAGCCATTGCCAGCGTCGAAGCCCACGCACCACGCGTAATCCACCCCGCTGACATACGGGGACGCAGACCTGAACCAGCTCAATGGCGTAGCCGGAAACACCGTGGCGTTGATTGCGGGGCTGACGCAGGCCTGTTCGACAATGCTGTTCAATTCCTTGATATCGGGCAGCCGCCAGTCGCCGTGGCCGGCGAAGCTGGAACCCTCGGCGGCCTGCAATGCTGCCTGCCAGGTGTAAGCCTGGCCACTGCCGGTACAGGTTGCGCCATTCCAGTTTTGTCCCAGCGCGCAGCGCATCCACATCAGTCCGGTTTTATGATGCGTGACGGTACCGTCGTCATGGCGGGTGAAATCCTGGGTCGGCGTCGTCGGCGTAATATCATTGCGGCAGGTTTGCGCGTACAGCGGCTGCGCTAATGCTAACAAAGCGCATAGCATGAACAACGCGAGCGACGCAAAATACAGATTGTGTTTTATTTTCATGGTGATGCTCCTGTCGGTTATCAAGGGTATTGCAAAAAATTTAACCTATCAGCAGATGTTAGGGTTCACGGTGTTTATTCCATCCGTCCCGATTGCGTAGGTTGGCGGTGAGCCCGCGAACCCCAACATAAACGCCGCAACAAACATCGAACATGCTGGGGTTCATTTCAATCACCCCAACCTACAGTGCAATAACGGCATCTGCCTTGTGACGCCATATGCATGCATAATATCGTTCTCCGGCAAAAATCAAAAAATCACTATCCGCCGCGCACGAGCCGAACGTGGCGGAGGTTGGTCTTATTGGGGGTGAGGTAAAAGCCAACGTAGAAGAGCACGTCCCACGCGTTATGCACGCTACCGGCATACGGGGACGCAGACCAGTACCAGCTCAATGGCGTACGCCGAAAATAAGCGGTATCAATAGCTGGACTGATCCGGCTGTAGTCAACGATGCCGCGCAACTCCTCGCGCGCGGGCATGCGCCAGTCGTTCGCGCCGCATAATCCCTGCGCGTTGACCGCCTGCACATAGCCATGCGTGTCGCAGCTCGATCCGCTGCAACTGCCGCCATTCTGTACGCCGGGATTGCCGCCATTGGTGTTGCTGTCGGGGTTATACCAGGTGTAGGTATGGCTCATGCTGCGCAGTCCGCTGGTGGCTTTTTCCTCCCAGATCAGGCCGGTGTGGTTGTCCTTGACGCAACTCCACGCGGTCGCGCTGGCCGGCAGCGGATTGCCGTTGTCATCCAGCTTGGTGAAATCAAACCCGGCGGAACCACCACCCACTTTCTGCAGCAACCCGGCTGCCGCCAGGGCATCCCGCCCATGCTCGCCATCCTGCCCCGGAAAACCACTGACCGGACAAGGCAGGCCGTTTTGTGAATTATTTGAGCAGGTAGTGATGCCGGTGTCGTTGAGTTTACCGGTGGCGGTGGGTGGCGCTTTTCCGATCAGCTCGGCAAGTATTTCTTTTACCGCAACCAGCACATCGTGTTGCTGGGGATCCACGTCAACATGTTCATCTCGAAAGATTTCTGTCTGGGTTTCCTCAGCAGAAGATTGGGAGTGGGGTGAAGTATTGCGAGTTTTTGGACTGTGAGAATAATATTTAAGGCTCGTAGATGGCACTGGTACTCCGGGCTTAAGTAAAGTCAAATCATCTACATCCAAGGAGCCCAGCAACCGCTCTTTTACACTTGCGCCAAATACACTTGGAAACGCACCGGTTAAATCGATATTGCCCAGTGCATAATTTTCGCAACTGGAATCAGTGCATGACACACCTGGATGAACTCTCTGGCCTTGCCAGGAAATGAGTCCGTCGCCTTGAGTATAAACCCTAGATGAAGAGATAAAATCAACTGCTTGATGTTGTAAACCAATCAGAGCATAAAGCGGTACCTGTGTCTTTTGATCAGGGAAAAACGGATCGGATAATTTTTCGATTATCTCGCCTGGCTCGGAGTCCAGGCCAAAAAAGTCCTGACGAACATCAAAACCGGACAACTGGAAAATATCTATATCGCGCCCAGCTTGATAACAACTGATTTGCCAGCACCGATTCAATGTAATATCGGTTTGAAGGTTAGTTTGATCACCCCCTTTAGGATATAATTTTCCTGCCCGTCGATTATCATTAAAGATGCCGCTGTGGGGTGTGCCGATGGTGACGATTCCCAACACCTCGCTTTTAGAGGGCACTGTCGTGTTTGCGTTATTTTTTATATTCTGCGCATAAGCGCGCGCCACCAATCCGCCAAAGGAATGTGCCACAATGAGTGGCGGCTTCCCTACATGACGGTCTCTGATTTTGTCTACGAGTTCTCGCAAGGAGTCTGCAGCGTCTTGAAATCGTTGCGCTGTATTCCAACGGAACGCATAGGGCGCATAACCATCCTTATGCAGCGCATAAGGCAAGTCATTCCAATACTCAAGTGATTTATCATCAAGTGTCAATGGATCCAGGTAGCCATCTTTCACCACATAACCGTTGACAAGAATCACCGGCCAGGCATCTGATAAACAAGTACCCTCACTATTTTGCGTTGATGTACATCTCGGCGTGGCTACAGCATGTTCTTTATAGGAACATTCCGTTTTCTTTTCTGCCAGCTTGACACCAGCTTTCTCTAATATCTCTGTTATTTGTGGGCAATTTATATCTGTTGTTTGTAGACGGTTCTCAATTTTCTTTAAAAATAACAAAAGCGGCGAAGGCTTATAGCTGACAAATGGAACCAGAGGCTGTCGAGGGTAAATAGATAGGGATGTTACAGTTGCCTCCTGTGCCATCATGCGTTGCGCCTGTTTTGCAACATTGTTTGCGACACTGACAAGAACTTCGGGCATGTCTATCTCTATTGCATGCACGCCTTCCAGCCAGCTTTCCGGATTCAGTATCTCGACTGAAAACAAGCGTTCCCCCCGTTGATTGGTAGCGACATCAAGCCGCACCGTTGTCGCACTATGCGTGGCATTGGCAGGAATGATGACCTGTGTTCCAGTATTCGGATCGATGTATTCATGGCGTTCCAAAGCTGGAACCGAAAAAATAGTCGAATCGAGTTGAGCGGGTTCGAAACTGATGAGCTCGGTGATATTTTCTGCCAATGCAAATTCACAGGTGGCGCTCAAATGCTCGCAAGGCAGACTGCCCCAGGACCACAGCACGGCATCCGCATCGGGATGTGCCACCAGTTTCACCGCAGTGCCGACGGGCAGTTCAAGTGACAAGTGATCACATGATGCCCCGCAAACCTGCTCATCCAGTACATTCGTCTGAACAATCAATACACCTTGTGAAGAACCCGCTTTACTCAGATCGAGAATGGCCTTTTGCACCACCTCGGTCGCTTTGACTGCCCATTGGAATTGGGATTCATTCAAGGCATAAACCCTGTCATGACGGATCGTGAACGTGTCCGCACTCGGCACCGTCGCACCCGCGCCGACATCGCCGAAGCTCAGCTCGCCATCGAGCACGGTCACGCCGGGCGCATTGATGTTCAGCGTCGCCGAGACATCCAGTGCGTCCGAGCCGGTATTGATGACGGCTGCCTTGTAGGTGTATTCGGATACGGTGCGGCTGATCCGTTTCGACGACACCAGCTGATAGTCGCCGATAGCAAGTTCAGGCGAGGCATGAGCCGGCCGCCCGGTTGTCAGCAGTAACAGCGTGGTGATGAGGATGAGCGCGGCCCAGACGTTTCGGTAGGTATGCGGCATGTTGAGAGTCTCCTTGTTGTGCTGCGGGGATTAACGGAATTAGCGTGAACAGGCGTGGCGGCTGGCTGGTGCGGCTACACCTCGCCGTTTGCGGCGCAGCATCGCGAAGGCGGCGATGGCGGCCAGGAACAGCAGGGCCGGCGTGCCGGGCTCGGGAACACTGGTGACGGTTGCGCGGGTGCTGCCGGTTTCAATGACATTCAGGCTTACGGGGTCAAAGATTTCAAATCCCTGCGCGGACGGCATGCCCGCGCCCAGCCAGGTGAATTCGACGGCGAATCCCGCGACGCTGTCGCCATCGGCAATGCCGCCGCCAAGGGCGAATACGTCGTAAGCCGCATCAATGAGCAGGCCGCTGCCGAGGATCAGTTCGTCCCAGTAGGCTGCGGGTGGATCGGCGGTGACAATAGTGAGTGAATTTTCATCATACAGCGCGGGATCGAACAGGATGGCGAACCACTCCAGCGCGACACCCGCGCCCAGCGTGCCGTCATTGGTGACGGTGTATTCATACCGGTAGTTGTTGCCGCCGGTTGGCGTCAGTTCATATTCGATGAGCGTGGCGCCGGCGGTTTGCACGGATAGCGCCAATATCAGAGCGCCAAGGATGCGGTACGCCAGGTTGCCTGTTGGACGGCCTGCTGCATGCCGGATTGCGGATAAATTGATTTTCATTGTTATTCCTTTTTGGTCAATTCACGAGGTCATCCATTTTTGAAATGGAAGGCTTTTCTGTTATATATTACAAAAAAGCAATTATCATGCCAGTTTCTGATATAACTTGATTATTAATTATAAATCAGTAAGTTATACTGCCCCCCCCTCTGAATGAAGAGGATGGACATTCATGTGGAATTGTAAAATTTTTCGACAGTTTTTTGCCTGAAACAGCGGGAGTGTGCGGGATGATGTCGGGTTCACGATGTTCGCCCCCGTCGAATCGCGTAACCGCGCAGGTTGGTGATGAGCCTGCGAACCCCGACATTCACGCTGCAATGGGCAGCATGGCAATGCCGGATTACGCTGCGCTAATCCAGCCTACTCCGTCTGCTCCGGCTTTTTATGCGTGGTGCGTGTAAAATATTCCGACATTTATACGGTATTGGAGCGGTTGCTCATTCCGCCGGGCTGACGCCGGGACGTGTACAACAAATGCGATGAACATGTTGGGGTTCATTGCATTCACCCCAACCTGCCGTTCGGGGGTTCACGATATTCACCGCAATTCGCCCAACAGCGCAGGTTGGCGGTGAGCTTGCGAACCCCAACATAAACACCACCACTATCATGGCAATGCCAGGATTCATCGCAATCGACCCCAATCCAGCGGGTCTGTTAATGCCGGATTACGCTGCGCTAATCCAGCCTACTCCGGGGTGGATGGGTGAAATAATCAATGCAGGTTTTGAGTTCTTCGATCGTCATGAAGCGGCTATGGATATAACGGGGCGCGGTAATTCCCAGGTTTTCAAGTTTACCCAGCCAGAGCGGGTTGTACGGCATCAGTGCACAGGTTCTAACGTTGTGTTTTGCCAGAAATGCCGCGATGCCTTTCAGGTTGCGTTCGGTTGCGGTAATGCCCGGGATCAGCGGTATTCTGGGAATGACGGGGATTTTCGCGGTTTTGATCAATGCCGAGAAATTGTCGAAAATTTTATTGCTGGAACGACCGCTGTATTGCTTGCTCTCAGCCACATCGATCAGTTTGAGGTCAAAATAAATCAAATCCAGCCAGGGCAGCATTTTCTCCTTAAACGCATCAAAGGCAAAGAAACCGCTGGTCTCCAGCGCAGTATGAATCCCCTCACGCTTGAGCGCCTGGAGCAATTGTCCGGCAAAATCCATCTGTAGCGTCGGTTCACCGCCGGACAGCGTCACGCCACCGCCTGTCGTGGTAAAAAACGGCTTATCCTGCACCAAGCGATAAACCAGTTCATCCACGGTATACCACGTTCCAATCCGGTTACCGTTCACATCGGCTTCCGGCTTAAATTGCTTGCCTTCCGGATTCTGGCACCAGATACAGGACAGCGGACAGCCTTTAAAAAAAACAACAGTGCGAATGCCCGGCCCGTCTTCCGTGCTGTCGCGCTTGATGTCGAAAATCAGCCCGCGATCATTCATATCCGCCGCCCATCGCGAACCGAATTAATGCATTTCTGCCAATACAGCCTGCACATGCTTACCGATCGCGCCGAACTTGAACATATGGCCGAAATTCCCGCTGATCTGCACCAGATTCTCAAGCAACAACTGCACCACATCGGCGTCAGGCCGTTGCGCCAGACTCAGAATCGCTTTGGCATCCCTGAAGCGAATCACCAGATCGACCTTGTCCGGATTCTGTTCGATACGGTTCGCTTCCGCTTCGCTCAGCACCTTCGTGTCGACTACGGCACAGGGATTGAAACGTTTACCCAGCGGCGTATCCAGGTAAAGTTCGGACGGATTGGGACAGAACCGGATCAGCACATTCATGTCGTCATCCGGCTTGCGTGTGCGGATGAGAATTTTCCCCTGGTAATAGCGGATGCCGTGTGGGGCATAGGGATCCTTGATGACGAAATTGTCCTGAAAAAACGCCTGCGCCTGCGCCGCTTTGCTTTCACTTAACCCTTCGCTGATCAGGAAACCAAAACCCAGTTTAATCAGCGCAGCCAGGCCACCGGCAAGAATTCTGCCTTCCGCCTTGCTCAACAATCCGGCCAGCTCGGGCTGCTTCTCGCCGAGTTGCAGTCCGGTTTTTAAAAGATGATGAATACCGTTCGGCAGTGCCGGTAGCGTTGCATGCATTTCAGCCTCCTGTTGCGGGATGTTGTTCGACGCCGCTTTTCATATCAAAATTGGCGCGATCGATAATTTCCTGCCGCATTTGCGGACTCAGCGTCACGTAATAGGCCGAGTATCCGGCCACGCGGATCATCAGATCCTTGTAAGGCGCCAGCGCCTGCTGCTCGGCTTCACCCGCGCCTTCCCTGCCCGCCGCCGTAGCGGCCCGATGCGCGGCGATAAAATCTTCGATCGAAGTCACGCAAAGCTGCACCAGCACGCCATCCTGATCCATGAAGGTTTTCATATGCATGGCGAACAGATCGGTATCTTCCCTGAAATGTTGCCTGCCGCGCGGCGTCAGGCTCAGATTATAGGTATAGCCATTTTGCACCGTATCGGGATCAACACTGACAACCGACAGCATATGATCGAGCAGCAGCACCGGATCGCCGTTGCCTTTGACGATGCCGGGGCACGGCGTAATGCCGCTGGCAAATGATGCGCTGTCACGGCGGCCGTTGGGCGTGGCCTTGTAGAGCAGGCCAAAACCGGCATGATTGGTCATGCTCCAGTAACCCGCCAGATAACGCCCGCCACGATGCGTGCGGTATTTGAAAAAGACATCCTGTATCATTCTGGTCAGCAAGCGGGTGTATTTGACCGCCAACGCATTCTTGTAGAACCCATCTTCGGTTTCATCCGCACCGGCGCCGTATTTCGGCGCGAGACGAATCAGCTGCGCGCATTCCTGCAAACGCGCCGGTGTCAGTTTGACGGACGGCTTGTCTTCACGATTTAAAAACTGTCTGCGTATCATCGCGATCAGTGTGCTCAGAAAATTCCGGCGTTCGTTTGCCGGTAATTTCTCCGGATCAAAATTGGCATCGAGCACGGCGACCAGTTCATCCGCCGTCATTTTGCCGCCAAATACCAGCGCATCGATCACACAGAACGAGTCGATCACATCGGCAAGCCCGATAATCGCCACACCGGATGAATTGTACTTCGCGCCGCCGGAGGAAACATCGCGGAATTTAGCACCGCTGCCGCCGGGTTTATTAGTCGGGCCATCAAACAGGCCGGACAGGAACGGCGAAGGCCGCACTTTCTCCAGGGTGCGTCCCAGATAGTTGTTGAACTGCACGCAGTGCCGCGCCATTTCGTCGAGCTGAATATGAAAGCTGTCGATGAAATCCTGCATCGACGTCATTTCCCGCAGCGGTGGCGTGGTGTATTCCGGCTTGCCATAAAACAGATTGGGATCATTTTTACCGATACCGTCACTGCGGTGCTTGCCGCCGAACATGGCCAGCTCGAGCACGGCGGGCAAAACCAGCAGTGTCGATCCGGTATGTCCATAGTGCTTATGGTCGGCGTTCTGTTCAATACACCCGATGGATGCATAGTCATGCGCATCGGCAAGCGCTTCTTCCAGCGTGACATGATCATGCCGCGCATAGTAATTCGCCATGCTGTGTATCACCGGCGCGTCGCCATGCAGCGCAGGGGTCGCACGCGTGATCAGGTTGACCTGACAAATCCGCCGCAGATAGGGTGAAAATTCGTTCAGCGCCAGCGGTCGACCATCGGGCGCGCGATGATGCACATCCTTGTGATAACGCGCATGCACATTGGGGTCGCGAATCGCCAGTATTTCAGTCGCTTTGAGAATGATATAGGTCATATCGTTGACCGCATCGACGGTCTTGCCGTCGACATAGCGCGTACCGCCAACCGTCAGCGCCTGATTGGAACCGCTGCCGGCAAACAAGACCTCCGCCGTTTCCGGCGACAAGGGTACATGATCGGAACAGCGCAAAAAGAAGTGACACATCAGTTCAACCGCTTTCCGTGTATACGCCGCTCTTGACGCTTCGTCCGGCTGCCGCTGCCAGTCGTTCAGATAATAATCATTCAGTGTCTGATCCAGCCTGCCCGGCGACAGCCCGAAATTGGTATTTTCCTGCAACAGCAGGTGATAGCAGATCCATACAGCCGTCAGCGCTTCAGTCAGCGTCTCCGCCGGTTTTGCCGGCACCTTGCGGCAAATTGCCGCCAGCTCGCTGTTTCCGGCCTTCTCAGCGGCATCGGCGAGATGTTCGGCATAAATCCTGACGCCCTCATAAACCGTAATCACCGATTCGGCAAACGCCTTCTGCGCGTCCGTCAAACGCGCCGCATTGACATGCAGAATATCCAACTGTATCTGCGCGATCAGGCCGTCGATGCCATACTGGAGTACGCGACTGAAATCCGGCGCGGTGTGCGAAACAGCGGTGGCTTTATCGGTCAGATAAAATGCAATGCGCTCGAACAATTCCTGGCATTTCGGTGTTTCGCCCGCGCGTTTCTTTAGTGGCGGATCGATCGACGGCTGGTCGCCCGCCATGCCGCCATCCACCGTATCCCGATGATCATTGGCATAATCTGCCGTATCGTAATCCGCGTAACGCGCGGCTTCCTGAACCGTGCGCCGCTCCAGCCAGAATGGAAAAATCTCCTCGTTCAGCCGTCTGGCCACTGCCGGTTTGATTTTGAACGGGTTCTGCGATCGTGCCGCGATGGTTTCCAGTTCCGGCCAGATACAGTACCCGCTCATATCCATATGCACCACCGGACCGACAAAACTGGTCGTGGTTTGCCCCGGGAGCAGATCGGTTTTGCGCACCAGCGGCGTTTTATGGCTGAAAATATGCTTCAATGCGCGCGCACGCCGTGTCGCGGGCGGCAGCGCATCGTTTTCCGGTATGCGCAGAAACTCGGTCAGCAAACGCGGCAATTCATCGCAGACTTCCGGTATCCATGCCGGGTCAAACAACTGGTTACGCCACGCCTCCACCACCGGAAAATCACTGAGCCGGATATGGCTCAGCGCAAGATCCTGCAATGTTCTGATTTGCTCCGGCACGTCATTGGGAATGGAAAAACAGGCAACACCCTCGCCTGCCGCATTGAACACACCCGTCTCAACAACGCCATGTTCAAGATCGATCGCTATACCACCGCGGTTTAAATTCGTTGTCTGCATCGCCTGGTTCCTCCTGTCAGATTAGTGCAATGTATCGAGTCCAATTGCCAGCCGGTGATATTGCCAGGCATCATCGAGCAACAGAAAATAGCCAAAAAGCTGATACTTATAGTCTCCTGGATCAACCGAAGAATGAAAAGGCACCGTTAGCACCGTTGAATAAATCAGTTGGCCGAGATACAGACCATCAGCGATTTCTACAAGTTCATCCAGGCAGAAACCGATGGGCGTCGGGCCGCCGATCATGGGAAAACGATAATGAAACTGAAATACCTTTTTCTTTTTTTCCGGCCCGTTATTCATCGCCAGCACCGATTCCCGGTCATCCGTCCCCAGAAAAATGTAGCCTTGCCGTGCAAAGGGCGTCGGCCCCTCCGCTGCAGCCGCCAGCAGGGATGCATCGGGGACACGGTAATTCATGTCTACGATACGCATCAGCGGATCTGCCGCAACAATGCGCCTGTCCTGAATATTGTTGCCGTCCACCCAATGCGCGGCGGCTTCCTGTTCCCAGAACACCTTGTCTTCACCGGACATGCCGTTATCCCAGCTGCCGCTTTGCAGATGATCGGCATAAACGCCGTCCGCTTTCCAGTAATGCTCCCGGTTTTTTTCCACCAGCATGTAGTGCGGTCTGCTGGCCAGAAAGGATTTAAGCGTTTTGACTCTTTCGGGATAACGTTCGGCCAGATCGTCGCTTTCATCCAGAAACATGCTCAATTTACGCCCGGAGATTTTTTCAAACGACTTTCCCGCCCACGGAAAAATAAATTTCCCAATGGAATGCCAGGTCATATTCAGCACGTTTGGCGGCGAATTCATATCCAGCAGACTCGCCAGTGAACTGGGGAAAAGCCGCGAATCGTCATGTTTTTCACGCCGCTCCGGCGCGAACGTTTCAGAAAATCCGCAATGCAGATTCAGCGTAGCCCCATGATAGTAATCGAATCCGGTGGTGCGCACCGGTTCGCCGTACCAGTCGTTCGTTTCCCGGCTGTCGAGACGGCAGTTATAGCCCCGCTCGCCACTGCCCTGAAACAGGCCGCTGCTGACTTTCGGCGCAACACCGCGGCGAAACAGCGCATTGAGCTTCTCAAAATGCTTCAGTTCATCGTCAGGATTGCTTTGTGAGGAGATTTCCTGGCTGACCCGCTGCAACATCTGGAGTATCGATTCTCCTTCTCCACGCATGCCCTCGACAAAATCATCCTGCGCGTCCAGCGGTGACGCCTCGAGGAAAAACGTGGTGAATTTCTTAACAAGCACCGGATTCTGTTGCCAACCGTTAATCCAGTCGGTAATTTCCGGTTCGTACTTGACTTTGCCTGATGGCACTGCACTCTCCTGCGTTTCTGCCGGTGCTGAAACCGGCATTAACGTTGCTGCTGACTGATCATAACCCAGTTCATGATAACCGGTTTCTCCCGGACGCGGTCGCAACTGCGGGAAGGCGTCGTCGGCATAAAATGTCCTGGCGAAGGCCGGATCGACCATCAAAAAGAAACCGTTATTCTGGTATCCGTAATACTGCCTATCATCCGCACCGCCCATGCCGAGCAACCGTTTGATTTTCTCCCACAAGCCGCGTTCGGGATAGTTTTCACCGATGGAAATGACATCACCATTGGGCAGTGTGATACTGCCGAGGCTAAAATGGCGCGTGGCAAAAACCAGTTGCCCGAGATAAATGCCGTCATCAATGCGCACAATCTCGTCGATCAGCCGCGTCATCGGGAAACTCGGCTTCAGCGCGGGCCAGCGGTAATTCAGCTGATACACAGCCTTGCGATTCATTTCAGGAACAAACGATTGGCCGGTGTCACACAGGAAATAACCGCCGGTCATCGTGTAGGGAATAGCTTTTTCCTTGTCCAGATTTTCCGGCAGCAGCTCGCCGTCAAAACCTTCCGCGCCGGTATTCAGCGGACGCTTTTTCAGGTTCCACAATGCCGTCAGTCCGGGCAGTCCAATCGCCTGAATCAGGTTGGGATCAGGCGGCTCGCGGAAAAAATTGCGCCCGATGCGCGTCGTGCCCGCATTACAGGCATTGACAATCTGCGCATGATTGCCGGTTTTTGTCGCAACGGTCTCGCGTGAAACAGGTTCAAACGTTTTTCCCATCCACAGGCCGGTATCGGCATACGTCGCATTCCAGGCCGTCGCCATCCACTCGATATTGGCCATCACTGATCGCTCGCCGGCCCCGGCATGATCCAGATTCCTGAAATAATCACTGTCGCGTATCGAAACCGGAATACCGATCAGCGGACCGCTGATCACCTCCGCCTTGCCGCATTTGAACAGCGTCTCGAGCTTTTTGTGCACGACAGGCCAGACATGGCGTTGGCCGTTATCCGCCAGAATACGCTGATAACGCGCGAGCATGACATAAAAGCTGCCTTGATAGTCCTGTTCGAGAATATGCTGAAGCGCATCTTCAAGGAGTTGGGACTCATCTTGCGAAGTTGCCGGAAAATGCGCGCTACTGAGAAAGGCGTGCGAAGCAGTTTGCACTGGAGTTTGCATTGTGATTCCTTCCCTGGCAATGAATGACTATATGTTTATATCAGAATTGCAAATCAAACATTTTGATTTGAAACAAACAACAGTCACCTAGTCCACTTCAGCACCTTGCTAATCTGCAGCCAGAATCTTCGTAATGGTAAACGCGCCGCGCAATTCACCCGGCTTGTAGCCGGTTGCGGCATCCTGCGGATATTTTTCCGCCAGCGCCGCGCGTACCGGCTCAGCAATCGTCTCACCGTGACAAGCCATGCAAACACTGTCAACCGGTATCGCCTTCATAAACCGGTAACGGGTCTCGCCCGCATCGGATTCAACCGTGCTGTTCTGCAGACTGGCCACAGGCGCGCCGGACGCCAGTTGCTGTTCAAACGCGAGCAGCGTTGCCTGTTCCCATGCATCGGGTTGATTGGCGGGATTACGCAGTTTCAGACTGGTACGCCCGACGGTCCAGCCATCTTTGGAAAGCTCCGCCGCAATTTCCGGCGCAGCGACGTTGCACACTGAAATCGCGCTGGCCGGCCCGCCTGCTTCAATCGCCGATTGCAGCCGCGCTTTCAACTGCATGCCCAACTGCGCGGCAAGCTGCCTGGCTTTGTCTTCAAGCTGTGCCGTGTTGTCATTTTCAGCGGCAAGGTGGGTGGAATACAACATCAACACAAGGACAACAAAAATAGTACGCACGGTTCCTCCGAAAATTCGACATCATCAAGGCAGTTTGATTATAGACCGGCATCACACGATTTGACCATTTCAGTTTTATACCAGCATTCTCTGACTCCACAATTTTTCAAACATGCTTCCTGTCCGATCAGAACAACAATGCTAAAATCACTGGAAGATCAACAATCCGGCAAATTAACCATGACTGACAAGGTGTATTACAACAGTGCGTGCCCGGTTTGTAAGGCCGGGATTGAGAAGCAGCGCTCGATAATGGCGCGCAACGGTGTCGAGGATGTTGAATGGGTCGATGTGCACAACCATCCCGAAATGGCAAGCGAAACACCGTCATCGCTGGAGCAGGTTCGTGAGCGGCTGCATGTGCGCGATGACTGCGGCCAGATCCGAATCGGCGCGGATGCGTTCATTTTTCTCTGGCTGAAAACACCCCGGCTGCGCTGGCTGGGCCGTATTGCGCAACTGCCGGTTATCCGACAGATTTTCCAAGTGTGCTATAACGCTTTTGCCCGGCTGCTTTACCGCTGGAACCGCAGTCTGAAGCACTGGTAAATCAATCGCAGCTACGCCAGCGAGTCCATCAGTTCACGCGCGCGGCGCAAGTCGCGCCAGGCTTTGGCTTTTTCCGGCAGGGCGCGCAACAGGTAGGCGGGATGGTAGGTGACGATCAACGGAATGCCGCAATAATCGTGAATTCCGCCGCGCAGATTGGCGATGCTGTCATCGCTGTTAAGCAGGTTTTGCGCAGCGACTTTACCCAGTGCGATGATCAGTTTCGGTTGAATCAGTTCAATCTGCCGCGCCAGATACGGCGCGCACTGCTGCGCTTCGCTTTCGCTCGGGTTACGGTTGTTGGGCGGGCGGCATTTGACGATGTTGGTGATATAGACATTCTCGCCGCGTTTCAGGTGGAGGGCAGCAAGCATGTTGTCGAGCAGTTTTCCGGCCTGACCGACGAACGGTTCACCAAGTTCATCCTCACGCGCCCCCGGCCCTTCGCCGATATACAGCCAGTCGGCGTTTTTGTCACCGACGCCGAACACGGTCTGCGTGCAGGTTTTGCGTAACGGACAGGCCGTGCAGTTGGCTACCGTTTCGGCGAGTTGCTCCCAGTTCATCTGCGCAACGGGTATCTCCGCATTGCTGCTTTCACCCGCGTCCGCTTCATCATGAACATCCGGAGCCGACGACCGCAAGCGCCAGACCGGTGTCAATCCAAGCGTTTTAAGAATGAGCTTGCGCCGTTCGTTCATAACCGCAGTTGCATCACCAGCGCGTCTTCCCGGCCGCACATGGCGGGGTAGTAATTCTTGCGCGCGCCAATCTGCTCAAAACCCAGTTGTCTGTAAAGCCTGGCCGCACCGTGATTCGATTCGCGCACATCGAGCAATACCGACTTCGCCCCGTGTTCTGCTGACAGATCGATCAGATAATGCAGCATTTTTTCACCAAGTCCTTGCCGTTGCCGATCCGGATTGATACCCAGCGTCAGAATATGCGACTCGTCCGGGCCGATCATCAGGATGCTGTAGCCCAGTATTGTCAGATTTTCTTCCATCACCCGGCACAGATAACCGGCCTTGAGCGAGTCGGCAAAATTCGCCACTGACCACGGAAACAGAAAAATTTGCCGCTCGATGCGGATAACCTGATCCAGATCGGACTCGCGCATGGGACGGATTTCAGGATTCACTGGTGATGCCTGTTTCATCGCTCTGATTCCTTCAGTGCCACTTTATTGCGGATATAAACCGGCGCGGCTTGCGCCGGGTCGGTGCAGAAATCCGCAATGGAGCAACTCGCCGCAAGTTGCGCGATTTCCTGCGCATGCGGATACTGCTCGCCCCGCAATGCCATCAGTTGATCACGGTAAAGCGTCTGTAACTGCGCATGATACACTTTAAAACCATTCCCGCAGGCTATCCACCCGTCATCCGGCAATGCCGGCGCATGCTGCGGTTGACACAGCGCCGGTTCACTCACCGGTTTCCAGCGGTTATCCTGCCGGATATACGCGGCATGGTAAATCTCGCCCATGCGCGCATCCAGCGCCACCACGATTCTGTCATGCGTATTTTGCTGTGCAATCGCTTCCAGCGTACTGATGCCGACGACCGGCAGGCTGGCGGCAAGCGCCAATCCTTGCGCCACGCCGCAGGCTATCCTGAGGCCGGTAAAAGAGCCCGGCCCCGCGCCGAAAGCCAGTCCGTCGAGATCAGACAACCGCAATCCGGCTTCAGTCAACGTGTCCTGTATCATCGGCAGCAACAGTTCAGAATGCTGGCGCTGCGCAAAGGTCTCCCGTTTCACGATGCCACCGTCATGGCGCAACGCGGTCGAGCAGTATTCGGTCGAGGTATCAAAAGCGAGGATTTTCAAAGCTGCGGATCCGTTTCTGTGATGGAATGAAGCGGCCAGCGGCCCAGTTCGGTATAACAGGAACCGTGGCTGGATAACCGGGATTGCAGCAGCAGCCAGTCGCTGACATCCCATTGTATCGGGTTTTCGAGCTGCATAGGCAAATGCGCGCCGGCTTTGCGGATCAACGTGACATGCGGCTTGTATTGACGGTCTTCGCAGCCAAATCCTGCCGCGATCAGCGCTGTTTTCAGCGTGTCAGCCAGCGCAAAAAGCGCGGCGGGATAATGGCCGATTTTTGCCATGATAATCCGGTTTTTTTTCCAGAACAGCGTACCCTGAATTGACAGACTGAAGGTCTGCGCAATCACACTGCCGGCAATTTCACGCAATGTACCGATTCTGTCCGATTCGATATCGCCAAGGAACAAGACCGTCAGATGGATATTTTCCGGTTTGACGCATTGCCCGCCTTGTTCGCTGGCAGCCGCTTTTCTGGCCATCCGGTTCAGCGCAGCCTGCACCGCACCATCGGGCCGGATGGCAAAAAACAATCGCACCGTTTCCCGCCGGATGGTATCGGACATACAGGCATTAACCGGTATGGTTAATCAGGCAAACGGCTTCCGCCGCAATGCCTTCCTTGCGTCCGAGCGCGCCAAGGTGTTCAGCGGTCTTTGCCTTGATATTGACAGCGCCGACTGGAATACCGAGATCCTGCGCGATGTTTGCAATCATCGCCGGAATATGCGGCGCCATTTTGGGCGCCTGCGCGATAATGGTCGCATCGATATTGATAATGTCGTAGTTGCACTCGCGCAAAAGCTGGCGCACATTACGCAGTAAAACCCGGCTGTCGATATTTTTGTATTGCGCATCGGTATCCGAGAAATGCGTACCGATGTCACCCAGTGCGGCAGCGCCGAGCAAAGCGTCGCACAACGCGTGCAACAACACATCTGCATCGGAATGACCGAGCAGCCCTTTTTCGTAAGGAATGGTCACGCCGCCGATAATCAACGGACGATTTTCCGCCAGTTGATGCACATCGCGCCCTTGCCCGATTCGTAATGAAATCATTGATGGTTCCTTTTCTGCATGATGAGCTCGGCAAGCTCAAGGTCTTGAGGATAAGTCACTTTGAAATTGAAATCCCGGTTATGCACAAGCCTGGGGTGCAAACCCAAGGCTTCAATCGCGCTGGCGTCATCGGTCACATTTGCCTGCGTGTTTCCGCTGAGCGCATGAAGCAGCATCCGGTAGCGAAACATCTGCGGCGTCTGCGCCTGCCACAAATTTTCACGCGACTCGGTCTGTGCCACACGCGCAGCCCTGTCGCCGCGTTTAAGCGTATCGGCGACAGGCACGGCCAGCAGTCCACCTACCGGATCATCGCCGATTTCATCAATCAGCTGGCTGAGCTGGTTCCGGGTGAACAAAGGCCGGGCCGCATCATGCACCAATATCCAGTCCTCGTCACCAATCGGATACTCCGGGCAGGCTGCTGACGCCGCCGCCAGTCCGTTGCATACACTTTCAGCGCGTGTAGCGCCGCCGTGATAAAGCACGGCCAGCTTATCACCAAACTCGCTCCAGTCGTATTTCCACCACTCGGGATCCTCCGGTGACAGCACAACAAAAACCCGGCTGATGACTGTTGAGCGACACAGCGTGTTGATGGCATGGTAAATCATCGGTTTCCCGGCCAGCGACAAATACTGCTTGGGCAGCTGATGGTCCATCCGCGCGCCGTAACCGGCGGCGGGTATTAAGGCAAAATAGTTTGGCATTTAGGCGCAGTTTTTATTGATTCCTGTAAAACCGGTATTTTAATCGTCCGGCATGAATTTTTGAATTTTTTACGTGAGCAGGTTGCTGCTCAAAATAATATCAGGGCAGAAGCATGCCATTTCAGATTAAAATACTCGGCTTTGTATCTTGAGCAGGAAAAATATTATGGAAATCGAGCAGATCAACGCTTTGGAAGAACAGCTGGATGGATTGAATCATCGGGCCAGTGATTTGCGGAGGTATCTTTGACTACGATGACAAAAAACTGAAGCTTGAAGAACTGACGCGATTGCTCGAAGATTCAAGTATCTGGAACGATCCTAAAAAAGCCGAGGAAATCGGTCGGGAGAAAAAGGGGCTCGAAGACACCGTCCAAACACTGGAGTCGTTGCAGCATCAGTTAAGCGATGCAGACGAACTGTTTGAACTCGCGCGCGCAGAATCCGATGACGCCGCATTGCAGAGTATTCATTCCGATGTTCAGAAAATCGAGGAAACGGTTGCAAAACTGGAGTTTCACCGCATGTTTTCCGACCCCATGGACCCGCATAACTGCTTTATCGATGTGCAATCAGGATCGGGTGGTACTGAAGCGCAGGACTGGGCGTCGATGCTGGAACGCATGTATCTGCGGTATTGTGAGCGCCAGGGGTTGCAGGTTGAAATCCTGGAAGAGTCGCCCGGTGATATCGCCGGCATCAAGAGCGCCAGCATCAAGGTAACGGGTGAATATGCTTATGGTTACCTGAGAACCGAGACCGGCGTGCACCGTCTGGTCAGAAAATCCCCGTTTGATTCCGGAAACCGTCGTCATACCTCGTTTGCAAGCATTTTTGTTTACCCGGAAGTGGACGATTCGTTTGATATTGAAATCAATCCCGCAGACATCCGGATTGATACATTCCGCGCTTCAGGCGCAGGCGGTCAGCATATCAACAAGACCGATTCCGCCGTGCGTATTACGCATCAGCCGAGCGGCATTGTCGTGCAATGCCAGAGCGGGCGATCGCAGCACAAAAACAAAGCCGAAGCGATGTCGATGCTGAAGTCCCGTCTGTATGAAGCCGAGCTGCGTAAGCGCAATGAGGAAAAGCAAAACATCGAGGATTCAAAAACCGACATCGGCTGGGGGCATCAGATCCGCTCATATGTTCTGGATCAGTCACGAATCAAGGATTTGCGCACCAATGTGGAAGTCGGCAATACCCAGGCCGTGCTGGATGGCGATCTGCATCAGTTCATCATGGCGAGCCTGAAAGAGGGCGTGAAATAAACTCGATCAATCGGTTGATCCGACCGCAAATAACCGCTGATATTCTTTGATGGCATAGCGGTCGGTCATGCCGGCGATGTAATCCGCGATCGCCTGATGACCGATCTGTTTGAATTTCTGCTGATGTTTGTCCGGAAGCAGGCGTACATTTGCACTGAACGCATCGAATAATCGCTGAATGATGTGCGACGCCTTGTTACTCATGCGCATCACACGATAATGCAGATACAGATGCTCATGGAGAAATCGCTTCAGCTCCTGCTGCGCTTTTTTAACCGCCGGACTGAAACCGATCAGCGGCGCAGCCGCATAAACATCGGCCAGATCAGTTATCCGGGCTTCCCTGATGTTGCGCGCGCTCTGCACGGTCAGATCAGTCGCCACCGTATTGATCATAGCTCTGACTGTCTCGTGGATCAGTCGGCGTCCGGCAAGCGCGGGATATTTCTGCTTGACCGCCGACCAGTGACGCGAAAAGATGTCGATCGCCTGTAACTGCTCCAGATCAACCAGACCGGAGCGTAGTCCATCGTCGACATCGTGGTTGTTATAGGCGATCTCATCGGCAAGATTGGCCAGCTGCGCTTCGAGCGACGGACGTTGATCCAGGAGAAACCGTTCTCCCACAGCGCCCAGGTTGCGCGCGTTTTTCCGGGAAGCATGCTTTAAAATTCCCGCGCGCGTTTCAAAGCATAAATTCAATCCGTCGAATTCAGCATAGCGTTCTTCGAGAATATCAACCACGCGCAACGATTGCAGGTTATGCTCAAACCCCCCGTATGCCTTCATGCATTGATTCAACGCATCCTGCCCGGCATGGCCGAACGGCGTGTGTCCCAGGTCATGCGCCAGAGTGATGGCTTCCACCAGATCCTCGTTAAGGTTCAAATTGCGCGCAATGGAACGGGCAATTTGCGCCACTTCAAGGCTGTGTGTCAATCGTGTGCGGAATAAATCGCCCTCATGGTTGACAAACACCTGTGTTTTGTACTCAAGACGCCGGAAGGCTTTGGAATGAATGATTCTGTCGCGGTCCCGCTGAAATTCGCTGCGGCCGGACGGTGGTATTTCATTGACGATCCTGCCGCGCGTATTGCTTTCGGAGACGGCATAAGCTGCAAGGTTATTCATGCATCATACAGGCGGACAATGTTTCAATTATCAGCTGGGGCGGAATATCCGCGCGCATGACCGCCTCGCCGATACGGTTGAGTAAGATAAAGCGTGTCTTGCCGGCGGATACTTTTTTATCCAGCGACATCAGTTCCAGGTATTTTTCCGGCGCCATTCTTGGTGCTTCGACCGGCAGACCGGCCTGCCGGAAAATTTTGCGAATGCGCATGACGTCAGCGTCAGGAATGAGTTTCATGCGCCGGGAAAGCTCGGCCGCCAGCACCGTTCCGGCTGCCACGGCTTCGCCGTGCAGCCACACGCCATAACCCATGCCGTTTTCAATCGCATGACCGAAAGTATGGCCAAGATTCAGCAATGCGCGCACACCGCTTTCCCGTTCATCCGCAGCAACAATTTCAGCTTTGTTCTCGCAGCTGCGCTGGATCGCTTCGATCAGCGTCACCGGATCACGCGCCAGCAATCGCTGCATATTCTGCTCAAGCCACTCGAAAAACACAGGATCGCGGATCAGGCCGTATTTGATGATTTCAGCCAGACCGGCATGCAGCTCCCGGTCCGGCAGCGTATCGAGTGTTGCGCTGTCGGCCAGCACCATACGCGGCTGATAAAACGCGCCGATCATATTCTTGCCTAATGCATGATTGATGCCGGTTTTGCCGCCGACGGAAGAATCAACCTGCGCCAGCAGCGTTGTCGGTATCTGGATAAATGGTACACCACGCAGATAGGTTGCAGCCGCAAAACCTGTCAGATCACCCACCACACCTCCACCTAGCGCAAGTATCGTTGTGTTGCGCTCGCAATGGTTTTTTAATAGCGCGTCATAAATTACATTCAACGTTTCCCAGTTTTTGTATGCTTCACCATCCGGAATAATGACCGGTATCGTCTGTACGCCGTTCTTTTCCAGTGCTGTACTGAGCTTGTCCAGATAAAGCGGCGCGATCGTGCTGTTGCTGACGATCGCCACACGTTTCTGCTGCAGGCAGGAAGCGATCAGCTCCGCCCGTGCGAGTATGCCATTGCCAATATAGATCGGATAATTGCGCTTTTCTGCTGACGCAGAGAATTCTACTGATAGGGTTCGCATAGTATGTTGTTTATCAATGGGTTGTCCTGCATTAAAAGCAATCAGCCGATCAGTCAGCTCTCTAACCAGAGATCTTATATTCTGTTTGCCGGTATCGATAATGATATGTGCTGTTTCGCGGTAATACTGATCACGCTGCGTGTAAAGTTCGGTTAATTTTGCCCGTAAATCTCTGGTTTGTAACAACGGCCTGTTTTTATCATGCCGCGTCCGGCAGTATAAATCGTTTACTGCTGCTCTCAAATAAACCACTATCCCGCTTTGATTCAGAAAGCGGCGGTTATCCCTGCTGAGTATCGCGCCACCGCCGGTAGCCAGAACAATATCCGTTTTTTTTACCAACCGACGCAAAATCTGAGATTCACGCTTACGAAATCCGGATTCGCCCTCAATTTCAAAAATTACCGGAATTTTAACGCCGGTACGCTCCTGAATTTCATGATCGCTGTCAAAAAACTGTTTTCCGGTATAACTGGCCAGCGATTTGCCTATCGTTGTTTTCCCGGCGCCCATCATGCCGACGAGAATAATATTGACGTTACCCAAGGCCAGTTTCGCCTTTTTATCAAAGACGGTCGATTTTTTACGGTTACTCATGAAAGATTATTTTTTTGCGGCGCGCACCTGGTTAACATGCCATTTAATTGCCAGGCTATTTTAACAGGTTGCTTAACCGTTAAACTTATCGTTTTTTAGCGGTTTATACCGCGGCGCAGCCATGATTGATGCCGGCTTTCTCCAGCGCATAGCGGACGGCGGCAGCTTCCGTCTCGCGACAAACCATGAAAAAAACAAAGGCACGAAAACTGTGGAGACAAATGCAGCCAGAATCATTCCGCCGAATACACCGGTACCCATCGACTGACGCGCAGCCGAACCGGCTCCCGTGGCAATAACCAGCGGCACGACACCTAATATAAACGCCATTGATGTCATTACAATCGGGCGGAAACGCAGCTGCGCCGATTCCAGCGCTGCACGCGTAACATCCATACCGGCTTTCATTTTCTGATTGGCAAACTCCACCAGCAGGATCGCATTTTTTGCCGCCAGCCCGATGAGTGTCACCATACCGATCTGAAAATAGATGTCGTTCGGCATATCGCGTAACAACACGGCCAGCAAAGCACCCGCCATAGCGAAAGGCACCGCCATGATCACCGCGAGCGGCAACGCCCAGGTCTCAAACTGCGCTGCCAGAATCAGGAATACCATGACAATCGCCAGACTGAATGCAAAAACAGCCGCAGAACCGGTGCGCTTTTCCTGAAACGCCTTGCCCGTCCACGCGATTTGATAACCATCCGGCAATACCCGCGCGGCAATCCGTTCGACCAGTTCTATCGCTTCACCCGAACTGAGACCGGCAACGCCGCTGCCGATGAGTTTGGCCGACAACAATCCGTTGAAGCGCTCCAGCTGTTCGGCGCCGACAACATGCTCGATACGGGTTAAGGCTGACAATGGCACCATCTGTCCAGCCTTTGAACGCACATAAACCTTGCCGATATCATCCGGTTTCATCCGGAATGCCGCATCGGACTGCAGCTGAACGCGATAAGTTCGCCCTGCGCGGTTGAAATCATTCACATAAAGCGATCCCATAGTGCTCTGCAATGTTTCATAAATATCGGTAATCGCAATGCCTTGCGAAATTGCCTTGGCTTCATCAACATGAACGTAGAACTGCGGCACCCGGGTGCGATAAAAAGCGTTGATCGATGCAATCATCGGTTCCTGCATCAAAGCCGCCATAAAATCATCCACAACCTTGGCCAAACGCTGCGGATCAGAACTGGTGCGGCTCTGCACGTAGAGTTCAAACCCACCGGTACTGCCAAGCCCCCGGATTGCAGGCGGATTGAAAGCAACCGCCATACCATCCTTCTGTTGCGCGCCGGCTGCAAACACCTGCCCGACCAGATCATCCGCCGTCGACTCACGTTCCGACCATTCAGTCATCCGGGTAAACATGGTGGATACATTGGTCTTGTTGCCACCACCGATAAAATCCAGTCCATTCACGGCAAACTGGAAAGCGACATCCCTGTTTTTTTCGACTTCAACACGAATGGCATCAGCCGTGGCGGTCGTGCGGGAAAGCGATGCGCTATCCGGCAATATTACCGCAGCAATCACATAACCCTGATCTTCAGGCGGCACGAGACTGCCCGGAATAATCTTCAGCAGGTAACCGACGCCCGCGATAAAAGCTACAAAGATTAAAACACTGACGCCGACATTGTGTATCGCTGCATTGACCCTGCCGACATAAAAGCTACGCACACGATTGAAGATACGATTAAACCATTCGAAAAATGCGGCGTGCTGTTGAGCGGACTGGAGCAGCAGGGCACATAGCGCCGGCGTCAGCGTCAGCGCCACGACCCCCGAAATGACGCCGGCAACAGCGACCGTGACCGCAAATTGGCGGTACAATTCTCCAGCCATGCCGCCGAGAAAGGCAACCGGCACGAATACCGCGGCCAATACCAGCGTCATGGCTACTACCGCGCTGGACACCTGCTGCATGGCCTTAATGGCGGCATTCAGCGGCGACAATTTTTCCTCCGTCATCAGTCGTTCAATATTTTCCAGCACGACGATTGCGTCATCCACGACAATGCCGATGGATAACACCATGGCAAATAATGTCATGGTGTTAATCGAATAGCCCAGCAGCCACAGTCCGGCGAAAGTACCGATCAAAGAAATGGGTACGGCAATAATCGGGATCAGCGTTGCCCGCCAGGTTTGCAAAAAAAGATAAACGACCAGCACCACCAGGATCATCGCTTCGCCAAGCGTCTTGACTACTTCCCAGATAGAAGCTTTGACAAACTGACTGGTGTCATACGGCAGCACATATTGCATGCCCTCTGGAAAAAGTGGCCGCAGTTCCTCCATTTTGGATTTGATTTCAGCAGCGGTGTCCAGTGCATTGGCGCCAGTCTGCAAAAAAATACCGATACCGACTCCCGGCACGCCATTGAGCATGTTAACGATATTATATTCCTGCGCACCGAGTTCTATGCGCGCCACATCCTTCAAATACAGCACACCGCGCGGTCCATCGGCGCGCAGGATAATATTGCCGAATTCTTCAGGCTCAGTCAGCCGTCCTTTTGCGGTTACGGTATAAACCAGTTGCTGATCCGGCAGAGCCGGGTCCTGACCGATTTTTCCGGCGGCGTACTGCGCATTCTGCGCGCGTATCGCTGTTGCGATATCGCTGGTGGTTATCCCCAGTTGCGCCATTTTATCCGGTTGCAGCCAGATGCGCATGGAGTAATCCTGCGCGCCGAAAATACGCGCCTCACCCACACCGCGCGAGCGCTTCAGATCATCCAGAAAATTGTTGGTAATATAGTTGCTCAGGAACAACGGCGTATGATCTTTATTTTGCGACGTTATCGCAAAAACAAGCAGTAAATCGTTGGCGCGTTTTTGTATGGTAATGCCGGATCGACGAACTTCATCCGGCAGACGTGGCAGGGCGATATTCACCCGGTTACTGATATTAAATGTTGCCAGGTCGATATCGGTGCCGATTTCAAATGTAACCGTAATGGTCAGTTGCCCGCTCGAATCCGCGCTCGAATTGAAGTACAGCAAATCATCGACGCCGCTAAGCTGTTCTTCAATCGGTGCGGCAACGGTTTTGATCAGCGTTTCCGCACTGGCGCCCGGAAATCTCGCGGTTATCTGTACCACAGGGGGCGTTATCTGCGGATACTGCGCAATCGGCAACTGAAAAGCCGCAGCGATGCCTGCCAGAACTATAATGATTGACAATACGGAAGCAAAAATCGGGCGTGTAATAAAAAACTTCGTCATGCTGACCTGAAAGTGTCTGTTATGCGTCTGCTTCAGTGTGTGTAAGATAAAACTTCAGATGAATCGAGCAATTGCGGATCAATCTGCATTTCCGGACCTAATCGGATAAGATTATCCACCGCCACGCGATCACCGGTCTGCAAGCCATCAAGTATCACCCAATCCTTGCCTACCCATTCACCTACGGTTACCGGACGCACAGTAACGGTATTACGCTCATCGATGACATACACATATCGACCGAGATCCGAGGTCATCACTGCGCGTTGCGGCAGCAGAAACACATCACTGGTTTCTCCGGCGACAACACGGACGCGCACAAACTGGCCGGGCAGCAAACGTTGCTCAGTGTTTTCAAACGTCGCTCTAAGCTGTTGTGTGCCAATCAGCGGGTCTATCGTGCTGGCGGCAAAATTAATGCTACCCTTGTAAGGATACATCTCTCCATTCGGCAGAACGAGGCGAACTTCATCAACATTTTGTTCACTCAACCGCCCGCCGAAACGATCGAGTTCATTGCCGGAAAAACTGAAGCGCACCCAGATCGGTGAAATCTGCGCCATAGTCGTCAATACACTGGTATTTGCCGCCGCGAGGACGCCTTCAGAAACCAGCGAGCGGCCAGTAATGCCATCAATCGGCGCTCTCACCGTTGTGTAGGATAATTCAAGCTTTGCCTGCTGCACACGCGCTTTTAAACTGTGCAGTGCGGCTTCGCTCAGCTTGAACTCAACATATGCATTATCATACGCGCGCTGACTGACAAAATTCTCGGCCAGCAGCTTCTCATGGCGATTTTTTTCAGTATTGGCTCTCATGACCTGAATACTTTGCTCAAGGAATTCCGCTTCGACTTCAGCCAGCGCTTTCCGGAAAGGTTCGGGATCAATCTGATACAACGGTTCTCCAGCTCTGACAGCCATACCTTCATGAAAAAAACGTTTCAAAACAATACCGCCGACCCTTGGTCGTATTTCAACTTCTTTCGCGCCTTCCGTCAACGCAACAGTTTCAGCGCTGACAGGTATCGTGGCCGGTTGCATGCGCAGCGCACCGACCGATAACAGTTCACCAGACACGTTCTCTTCTTGCAGTGTTTGGTCGCTGCAGGCAAACAAAAGAAAAAAGGCATTTAATACTAAAACTGGCAGCAGAAATTTTTTCATAAAAAAGAATTACCGGTCTTTATTATTTGTCAAAGTATAAAACCGAAAAAAATATAAAACTCAAACTGAATGATGTGCAGGTACTTTCACCTAAAAGAATTGACCACATAGGCGGTACAGGATTCGCAGCGTTCTGTATAATAAACATTTTAGCCTATTGAAATGACTATCGATTTGTAACGTCATGTAATTTAACAATAATGCCGCGCAGCAGGTTTTCGACTGCAAGGGTACATTTTAAAATAATCATTTTTGTGAAAACTTCATAAAATATAAGGAAATTCTGTTTTTTTGACGTCGGCGCTGGTCTGAAAGCCTCCAGCAACCCCAGGTAATTCCCGGTGACTGGCAGACAATATAACAGTTAAATTTGAATACGATAAACTGAAAAGGTGTGTTGAAATGCCAATACGTTATTTTATGGCCATTTTGGCTTTCTGCGGGATATTTACTACGACAAACGCGCAGGCGTCATTGAAATTGCCGGCAACTATAAAAGTCGATCCCGCAGCGTTAGAATTTGAACCCATGTGTGACCCCAAAATACCAGCTTCATGGCGCAAGGCTCAAGTCATCGAGGGTGTTCAGATTGAAGCTTCAGAGCAATGCAGTCCGGATAATCCCTATTTAATCGCAGCCGTTGTCAAGGGAACCAACAACATCTCCATGAATACGTTGATGGAAACCGGCCTGTCACCTGACGCCGTCATTAAAACCGACGATATTGATGGCGATGGTGATCCTGACCGTATTACCATCAAGCTTGAAGTGATAGAACTCAACGGACGGACGCCTGATTTCGAAGGTTTAGTGCCCCAGTTTGAAATTGCACCCGGCATAACACCCGGTGCGTGGGTTTTTGCCCCCAAAACCAGTGGCATGTCGACTGAGAATTTCGAAAGTCTTCGTGCTAATTATTTATTACGCTTACCTTCCCCGGTAATCCGGGTTGAAGTCGGCGACATTGTTCAGATCGTAGTGGAAAATACCCACTATTTCCCGCATACCATCCATTTGCATGGCGTGGATCATCCTTTTTCCCATCACGAATATAACGGTGGCAAATACGGCAACGACGGCGTACCGCAATTCAGTGAACTCGATTTGATGCCCGGTCAAAGACGTGTCTATGAATTTCAGGCGCGCCAGCCCGGAACCATGTTTTATCACTGCCATGTGCAGACACATACACATCTGGCGATGGGATTGGCCGGCATGATTATCATCGAAGAAAACCGTCCGAATAACTGGCTGCAGACGTTGAATGTTGGTGGCGGCAAAGTCCGCCACCCGTCAGTAGCTGTCAAGGAGCACTACGATCAGGAATACGACCTTCATTATCACGCAATGGATAAGGAACTGACCCAGATCATTCAGAAATATAACGATCCGAGACTGATCGCGCGCGAGATGAACCGCAGGTATGACATGACCGACTCAACGGAAGACTACTTTACCTTGAATGGCTTGTCGTTTCCCTATACGCTACGGGAATCCATGATCATTGCCGAGCCGGATCAAAAAATCAAACTGAGAATGCTGAACAGCGGAGGTGAGCTAGTTGCAATTCATACGCACGGCCACCATGCAACGATTACACATTACGACGGCACGGAGCATAATCCAATGGCGTGGATCACTCGCGATGTGTTCGATATGGCGCCCGCGCAACGACTGGATCTACTGCTCGACACAACGAATGACGGGTTGCACAGTTATGGCGAAGGCGCATGGCTTTTTCACGATCATCGCGAAAAAGGCATAACGACCGATGGCATGAGCGAAGGCGGCAGCATGAGCATGATCGCTTACAAATCCTACCTTGACGAAGTCGGCATGCCCATTGCGGCGCACGGCACTGATCTATCCATTTACTTCACCAAGGAATACTATCAAAGAAAATTGCCTATCTGGCAACACATGGACGAAGCTGGTTTTTTAGGTCCGCCAGGCGTACGTTCAGGTTTCAATCCTGAAACAAAAGCCACCATGATTAATTTACTCGGCGGGTTTATTGCCGGTATTCTGATCTATTTACTGATTACCCGAAGGCAAAATGCTTCAGCAGCCATGGCCAGTATTGCAGCCAAAATTAAAGGTCTAAAAGGAGGCAAGGCAAATGGTTAAGTATTTATTCATTGCATTGATCGGTTTGACCGTATCAAGTACGACAGCATTTGCGCAAAATACTGCTGATCACAGTGGTCATGATAAAGATCATGGTGAGCATTCTGGTCACGACCATTCCTCGGACGATCATTCACATGACCACTCAGGGCATGACATGGATCACAGCGAACATGATCATGACAATGATGATCACGGCGGCATGGATCATGGACATGATCACCCCATGGACTTGCCCGGGGAACATGGCATGCTGCACCACGACCACGACCATACCGATCACCACGCGCATGGTGAGCATCACCATCATGGTGACGGCCATATCATGGATCACGAAGGCACCCATATCATGGGACAAAATTTTGACAAACTGCCGAGCAGTTGCAGCAGCATTTCAGAAGATATTGAAATCACCGTACGGGCGGGAAGAAAATATGCCAAGAAATTTCCAGGCACAGCTTTTGCTTTTGACCAGCAGGAATGGCGCGTTAAGCCCTGTTCCAGGATCACTTGGAACTTTGTCAATGAAGACAAAGTTCGCCATCAATTCATGATGCATGGATTACCGCGTTATTTATACCCTCTTGGCATGTTCCACCTTGAAAATACAGGCCCGAGAACAGTTACCGGCACCATGATTGTGCCGGCAGCGGACGAGACCTATCTCGTTCACTGCGACATTGCCCAGCACATGGAGAAGGGTATGAAGGCACAGCTCGTCGTTGGCAAGGGTGGAGAAAATCTGCCAAGTATTCCCGGGTTGACCCCCTATGTGCTCAACGATATCTATGAAGCCGAAGACTTGCCGAAAGTATCTGACAAAACCGGTACCGGCGGTAAGAATGTAAAACCTATAACGCAGCAGATAACGGACTTTTTTAATGATAATGTACCAGTCTCAAGTCTGGCTTTGATTGGACTGTTGTTTGGCTTCATTTGCGCACCTCTGTTTGCGAGAATGGTTGCGCTCAGAAAAAAAGAAGCTTCGAATACGCGGTAGTTCGGCGCTGATTTAAGCCAGGCTTAAAATAAAGCGTAACCAATCAATCGCCGTGCCGCTACGACCGAAGCAGCACGGCGATTGTTATTTTTGTTTTATAAAACAATACAATACGAAAAAAATTCCACATTGTCCGACAACTCCCTTGCTTCGCAAGCAACCTTCAAGAACCAACACACGGAGTGTATCCGTCATATTTTTGAAGACTACTGCTCAGAAAATATAGTTGACTAATTCAATCGGGAATTGTATAGTTGACAAAAATGATCAAGTATTCCTCACAGCAAGTAATGCTTTTATTATTTGAACAAATCCAATTCTACACTGAGCACTTTTTGAACCAAGGAGTAATGAATATGAGACTCACAACGAAAGGAAGATTTGCAGTTACTGCGCTTTTAGATCTTGCTATGCAACAAAGCACCAGCCCGGTAACACTGGCGGACATCAGTCAGCGCCAGAAAATTTCCTTATCTTATCTTGAACAGCTTTTTGCAAAACTGCGGCAATCCCAGCTCGTAGACAGTGTACGCGGACCAGGAGGCGGCTACTGTCTGGCTAAAGGCTTAGACGAAGTATCGGTAGCCGACATTATTCTTGCTGTTGACGAACCGATTGATGCGACACAATGCGGCGGCAAAGAAAATTGTCACAACGACAGCAAATGCATGACGCACGACTTATGGGCCAAACTGAATGATCTTATTTTTGATTATCTGGGTGGCGTTACCCTTAAAGAACTTGTTGATAATCAAGCAATACAACCGCAAGATGACAGCATTGTTCCGCTTTTTGATATGCGCAGATCCAAAACTGCATAATTAAAATAATAATGATCTGGCTTCGTTCCACTTTTCAATATTTATTACCGAAGATTGCGATTTTTTGTTGGTTGGATATGTATTCGAACAATTTGAGTTGCAACAAGTCAAAAATCTTGTTTCACTCACTCAGCCATTTCTGTAAATAAAATACCATTAAACTGAAAACGTATTATCAACCCTATCATTGCAAATGCACCATCACTTGTATATATCATGGCATTTAACGGTGAAAACATGATGACAATCACGCTAACTGAGAACGCTGCAAAACATGTTCAACAGCAACTCGCAAAAAGCGGGAACGGTATTGCATTACGCGTTGGCATCAAGAAATCCGGCTGTTCTGGTTTTGCATATACTTATGACTTTGCAGATGAAATTAACACACACGATCGACTTTTTGCTTCACACGACGTACAAGTCGTGGTTGATGAAAAGGACCTGCCATTTTTGAATGGCGCCTTGATCGATTTCACTCAGGAAGGCCTTAATAGCTTTTTTAAACTCAGCAATCCCAATATAGATAACACCTGTGGCTGCGGCGAAAGTTTCAGCCTGAAAGCCCCCCAGTGATGGGACTTTATCAGTTTACTAATAAACTGTTACTGAATCGACCGTAAAAAAATCCTGTTCATGATTACAACAATAATAAATTTGTCACAAATTACAGGAAAGATTTAAAAAGGAATAAATTCGATGAGTGCTGTACTGCAGAATCTGGTTAACCAACCTTATAAACATGGCTTCGTAACGGATATCGAATCTTACGTTGCCCCCAAGGGGCTCAGTGAAGAAACTATTCGTCTCATTTCAGCAAAAAAAGATGAGCCTGGATGGCTTCTCAATTTTCGCCTGGAAGCGTTTCAGAAATGGCTCACCATGACTGAACCACACTGGCAGAATGTCAAATATCCTAAAATTGACTTTCAGGCCATCAGTTATTACGCAGCGCCAAAACCGAAAAACAAACTGGCCAGCATGGATGAAGTCGATCCGGAGCTGCTGCGCACGTTTGAAAAGCTTGGCGTGCCGATGCATGAACGCGCAGCGCTTGCCGGCGTTGCTGTCGATGTGATTTTTGACAGTGTATCCGTTGCCACAACCTATAAAGAAAAACTGGCTGAAGTCGGTATTATTTTCTGTTCGATTTCCGAAGCGGTGCATACCCATCCTGAATTGGTCCGGCAATACCTCGGTACCGTTGTTCCCGTTGGCGACAATTTTTTTGCCGCCTTGAATTCCGCCGTTTTTACCGATGGTTCTTTCTGCTACATTCCTAAGGGCGTCAAATGCCCGATGGATTTATCGACCTATTTTCGGATCAATACGCAAGACTCGGGGCAATTTGAACGCACACTGATTATTGCCGAGGAAGGCGCATCGGTTTCATACCTTGAAGGTTGTACCGCCCCGCAATTTGACACCAACCAATTGCATGCCGCTGTTGTTGAACTTGTCGCATTGGATCACGCCGATATCAAGTATTCGACAGTGCAGAACTGGTACGCCGGTGATGAAAACGGCGTTGGCGGAATCTATAATTTTGTCACCAAACGTGGCCTTGCCAAAGGCGTGAGCTCCAGAATTTCATGGACTCAGGTCGAAACAGGCTCCGCCATTACCTGGAAATACCCATCCTGTATTTTGCGTGGTGACAATTCCATCGGTGAATTTTATTCGGTAGCGGTGACCAATCACCATCAGCAAGCTGATACCGGTACTAAAATGATACATATCGGTAAAAACACCCGCAGCACGATTATCAGCAAAGGTATTTCAGCCGGAAAATCCAACAGCAGCTATCGCGGACTCGTTCGTATTGCACCTACAGCCGAGAATGCACGCAATTTCTCGCAATGTGACTCCATGCTGGTCGGTGATCAATCCGGAGCACATACCTTCCCCTATATTCAGGTGCGCAATAACAGCGCAAAGGTAGAACACGAAGCATCAACATCCAAAATTGGCGAAGATCAGCTGTTTTACCTTGCACAACGCGGCATCGATGCGGAAGAAGCGGTATCCATGATTGTCAATGGATTCTGCAAGGAAGTATTCCAGCAGTTACCGATGGAATTTGCAGTAGAAGCCACAAAATTACTCAGTTTTAAATTAGAGAACAGTGTCGGATGAACATCAATCAAAACCCAATCATTTTAAACGTAGATAACCTGCACGCCAGTATTCAGAATACTGAAATCCTGAAAGGAATCAACCTGACCGTGAGAAGCGGTGAAATCCACGCCATCATGGGCCTGAACGGATCCGGAAAAAGCACTTTTGCAAAAGTGCTTGCCGGGCACCCGGATTATCATGTCACGCAAGGCAGCATCCAATACGAGCAGAAGGATTTACTGGAATTAAGCGCGGATGAACGTGCGCAGGCCGGCGTATTTCTGGCATTTCAGTACCCGATCGAAATTCCGGGTGTCGCCAACAGTCAATTTTTGCGGCTGGCCTACAACACCGTGCAAGCCAAACGCGGCAAGGAAGAACTCGACCCACTCGAATTCGATGACTTTGTACGCGAGAAAATGAAGCTGCTGGAAATGAAGCCCGATTTTCTCGATCGCAGCGTCAATGAAGGCTTCTCCGGCGGCGAGAAAAAGCGCAATGAAATCCTCCAAATGGCTTTACTGGAACCTAAACTCGGCATTCTGGATGAAACGGATTCAGGACTCGATATTGACGCGCTCAAAATCGTGGCGAAAGGCGTAAACCACCTCCATCACAAGGATAACGCCATCATTCTGATTACGCATTATCAGCGTTTGCTTGATCACATCGTGCCCGATTTTGTTCATGTCATGGAAGCCGGACGGATTATCAAAACAGGCGGAAAAGAACTGGCGCTTGAACTCGAAACACATGGTTACGACTGGATTCACAACGACCAGAAACGCGCAGCAGGAGCGTCCACATGAGCGAAACAATGGTCAACGATTATCTCAACTGCCTGTTAAGCGCATTACCAGCCGATTCACAGGATTCAGGCTCGCAGGATGCTCTGGACTGGGTGCATCGATTGCGTAATGAAGCGATTGATCAGGCGGGCCAGTTAAGATTCCCAACGGTAAAGGATGAAGAATGGCGATTTACCGATGTATCGCCGCTGGCAACATTGCCCTATAAGCCTGCACAGAAAACCAGCGCACTAGGTTTGTCCGATATTCAGCCTTTCTGTATCACTGAATCCGCTCATCGCCTGGTGTTTGTCGACGGCTTTTTTTCACCCGAGTTATCCCGGCTCAGTGAAGATGATCAGTTTATGATCGGCAATTTGGCTTCATCGGTACTGGCCAAAGTATCATTGGCCGAGTCGCATCTGGGACAGCATGTACAATTCCGTGATGATTTTTTCGCCGCACTGAATACCGCATTTTTACAGGATGGCGCACTGATCATGTTACCTGAAAATTGTGTCGTCAGCTCGCCCATCCATCTGCTGTTCATTGCCACGCAGGAACAAACCACCAATTACCCACGCTGCCTGTTGATCGGAGAACGCAACAGTCAGGCGACGGTGATCGAGGATTATATCGCCCTGGGAGCGAACGCCTATATCACCAATTCGGTGGCGGAATTCAGTCTCGCGGACAACGCGCAAGTCAATCATACCCGTGTTCAGCGCGAAAGCGGCGGCGCGTTTCATATCGCCAGCAGCACAGTAGCGCTGGAACAGGACAGCCAATACCGGTCTGTCAGCATTACCTTAGGCGCATTGACTTCCCGCTTTAATCTTGATGTTGAATTCAACGCGCAAGCCGCAGAATGCACGATAGACGGACTGGCGATGATTGCCGGCAGGCAGCTGGCAGATACGCATACCCGCATCGATCACGCAAAACCGCACTGCACCAGCCATCAACAGCATAAATGCATTGTTGATGACAGTTCACATGCGGTCTTTAACGGAAAAATTATCGTACGCCCGCACGCGCAGCGCACGAATTCGTCGCAGTCAAGCCGCAATCTGCTATTGAGCGGCAAGGCGCAAATTGACACGAAACCGCAACTTGAAATTTTTGCCGATGATGTGAAATGCGCGCATGGCGCGACCGTGGGGCAACTCGACAATGAAGAGATTTTCTACCTGAAAAGCCGTGGTTTAAATGAACTGGCCGCGCGCAATCTGCTGACTTACGCATTCGGCGCTGAAATTCTTGACCGCATACCCGTGCCTTCGCTCAAACACACACTCGAGCAAGCCGTCTTAAACCAAACTACGCAAACGACACGAACACAAAACAGTTAACACTATGGCCAACGTTTATGCCTCAATGACACCCGCAGCGAATACTGTCTTTGATGTAGAAAAAATTCGCGCGGACTTTCCAATTCTCAGTATTAAAGTAGGCGACAAGCCCCTGGTTTATCTGGACAATGCCGCTTCCTGCCAGATGCCGCGTCAGGTCATCGATCAGCTGGTGCATTATCAGACTACCCAGCATGCCAACATCAATCGCGCCGTACATTATCTTTCCGAAGTCGCCACTATGGAATATGAAAAAGCGCGCCGCAGGATACAGCAGTTTGTCAATGCGCGCGAAGAACGGGAAATCATCTTCACCAGCGGCACAACCGAATCGATTAATCTGGTCATGCAGGGCTACGGCCGCAAGTTCATCAAAGCGGGCGATGAAATCATTCTGACCACGCTCGAACATCACTCCAATATCGTGCCCTGGCAAATGCTGGCCGAGGAGAAAGGCGCCATCATCCGCGTCGTGCCAATTAATGACGCGGGCGAACTCGATATCACGGCATACGAGAAGCTGTTCAATGACCGCACAAAATTCGTCGGTCTGATTCATGTCTCCAATGCATTGGGTACCATCAACCCGATCAAACCGATGATCACCTTCGCGCACCAGCGTGGCGTTCCGGTATTGATTGATGGCGCGCAGGCTGCGCCGCATAGGGTTGTCGACGTGCAGGATCTCGATTGCGATTTTTATGCCTTTTCGGCGCATAAACTGTGCGGTCCGACCGGAATCGGCATGCTCTACGGCAAATCTTCATGGCTTGAAGCCATGCAACCCTTTAAAGGCGGCGGCGACATGATCGCCTCGGTCACTTTTGAAAAAACAACTTACGCGGCCATTCCGCACAAATTCGAAGCCGGCACCCCCCCTATTGCCGCCGCTATCGGTTTTGGCGCGGCCATCGACTATCTTGACTCCATTGGCATGGACGATATTGCCGCGCATGAACATGAATTACTCAGCTATGCCACCGAGCGCATGACGGAAATTAAAGGCTTGCGGATCATCGGAACCGCCGCACAGAAAACAGCCGTGCTGTCTTTCACGCTCGACGGCATTCATCCGCATGATATCGGCACCATTCTGAATGAAGACGGCATTGCGGTGCGCACCGGCCACCACTGCGCGCAACCGGTGATGGAGCGTTTCAAGGTACCGGCGACTTCGCGCGCTTCTTTTGCCTTTTACAACACCAGATCGGAAGTGGATGCCCTGATCGCAGGCATCCGGAACGTACAGAAAGTTTTTTTATAATGATGAACAGCAAATCACTCTATCAGGAAGTCATCCTCGACCATAACCGGAAACCGCGCAACTACGGCGTACTGGACAACCCCAGCTACCATGCCGTAGGCCACAACCCGTTATGCGGTGACCGTCTGGATATTGCCCTGAAAATAGAAAATGACCAGATCAGTCATATCGCGTTTCATGGCGAATCCTGCGCGATCTGCAAGGCATCGGCGTCGATGATGACCGCCGCCGTCAAAGGCAAGACACGCCCCGACGCCGAGACGTTGATCCAGGAATTTCGTGACATGGCGACAGGCAAACTCGATCCGGAACAGCCGAACCATTTAGGCCGGCTGACCGTTTTCTCGGGCATCAGGGACTTGCCGACGCGCGTCAAATGCGCGATTCTGCCCTGGCATACCCTGCACGCGGCACTGAACGCCCTGACCAGCGTTTCGACAGAGTCGGACGATAACCCGGTACAGGCGACTTCCGTCAGTGACTGACGGCTTACGTCATTTCAGCGCAATGCAATCACGACAAACCCAAGGCGTCTCTGAAAATTCAAAGTTTTAAACAATAAATGCGCAAAACGCGGTGCGAGCAAAAAAATGTTGACGCCGCATATGATTGATATGTAAGGAAACATTTTTTTGCGTAACAACGTGTTGTAACAAAATCTGGATTTTTAGAGATATCCTTTCATAAAAACAAACCTATACTTCGTCAAAATCATGCCAAAAATTGCTGACATAGAAGGCACACCCAACAAAAACGCCTTGAAATTCATTCTGAAAGAACCCCTGACCTGGGGAATCGCGTGTTCATACGACAACGCCGAAGCCGCCAATGACGATCCGCTGGCGTCCGCGCTGTTCGAGATCGACCATGTCACCAACGTTTTTTATATCGACAACTGGATTACCGTAACCCAGGACGGCGAAGCCAACTGGCAGGACCTCGCGCGCGAAGTGGCCGACCCCATCAGGGCAGCGCCCGCCGCGAGCGAACAAACCGAAAAAGCCGTTGCAGCCGCGGGCGACTGGCTGAGCGACCTGAGCCCCGAGGATCAGCAGCGGTTGGAACGCATCAACGTAATGCTCGATGAGGAAGTACGTCCCTACCTGCAAAGCGATGGCGGTGACCTGCATATTCTGGGCCTGCAAGGCAACATTCTGAAAATACATTACCAGGGCGCATGCGGCACCTGCCCCAGCTCAATCACCGGCACGTTACGCGGCATCGAACATATGCTGAAAACAATCGAGCCGGATATCCAGGTTATTGCGTGCTAGACAAATATTCTCAGGCGTAAAGTATTCCAACACTCTTCCCTTAGGATCAGGTGCTCACAAGGCGACTTTCAGGATTTTTAACAGATTGCCAAAAAAGTGAAGAATCTTTAGAATTGTTGGTATAAAAATAACTCTTTGTATATTGATGTTTTTATATCCTTTGAGCGCTCTAAGCAATAACCAGAAACAATTTTCATGTCTAAAATATATCTCCAAATTAGATACATTACGTTATTTCTAGCAACTCTGTGTTTTGCCCAATCGGTGCATTCATTGCCAATTTATCAAAATGTCGTTTCTGGTGAATATTTTGCAATAGATTTCCAATTTCTTGAAGTTCCTTTTGAGTCAACCGGAAACGCTGATATTCTTCTAGCAAATGGAGGGGCTGTTTCAAATGGTCTACTCGGTTCAACTGTTTTGCTATTTCACGAAGGAATCCTTGTCTGTACATTTAGCAATCCAATAGCAAACGCATTTGCTTTGTTTAAAGATTCTACAAGCCTGTATACTGTTTGGGGAACATCTGTAGACTTAACTGCTATTTTTCATGGTGGAAGTAGCCGAATGGAGTTTCATCCTATCTTCGATCCTTCGGTCAAGAACGCATTTGTAAATTATCAACTTATCTCATTCGGTGCCGCGCAATCTACAAGTATGTCAATATTTTCAGACACGCTTGTTACACCGCAAATAATTTCTTCGAATGTAGCCTTAGTCTCATTACCATCAAGCTTCGCATTGATAATCATTGGTGCATTCGGGCTTTCTTTCAACAATATAAGACTTCGATCTATAGTCTATTCAGCTTAAGGTAATAAACTTGAAATTCTTTAAAGATTTTGTGAATGGGAACACTCGTATGGATGCAATACTTATGATTATTGGTGCTCTAATCGGGTGGACAATTTCTCATTTTTACTATGTAAAATCACTAAACGATTTTAAAGTGGATGCTGAAGAAAAAAAGCGAGTTGATGAATTAATATTCCGTGGAATAGAAAGTGTAGGAACGATTAAATATACGCGTGACGCATCTGGGAAAGTTAAGGGAGTTGTTATCGAACTTAGAGGAGCAGCTGTAAGCAATGCATCAGCAACAGGAGATTTAACCGTGGGTTCCTCAGGTGACTGAAAATTAGTAAATAGCAATATTATAGTTAGACAATTACTCTTCAAATATTCAGAAGCACAGAATTTTTAAACCGGAATCAGAATAAGTCAATTACCGGATTTATCTGTTTCGGGGAGCCAATCGATCAAGTCAGATCAAATTATTCCCCCGCCACATCGGGACGATTTTTTTGAACAAAAGCAACAAATCCGGCAAGAAAGCTTGCAAGCTGTTTGCGCACGGCCTCATCCTGTAGTTTTCCGTCTTCATTAAAGACTTGATGCGCTTTGGAGAGCATGATTTTTTCACCGAACCAGGGGCGCATGCCCAGCCTGCGGAATACCGGCAGCCAGGCATTTTGCGACAGCATGGTGCCGAATCCGCCCGGCGTCGCGCCGATCACCGCCACGGGACGCTCGCTGAATACCCGCTGAATCTGCTCCGGCGGACGTGACAGCCAGTCGATTGCGTTTTTCAACACGCCCGGCATGGAATGGTTATATTCCGGCGTGGCCAACAGCAGCGCATCCGACACGGCGATGCGTTCCTGCAATAGGCTGACCGCCTGTGGAATGCCTTCGGTGGTTTCCATATCTTCGTTATAAAGCGGAATATCCCGGATTGCTGCGATCTCGAGTACGGCATGTTCCGGCATCAATTCCGCGACGGCATGCAGCAGTGCGGTATTGTATGAATGTTTGCGCAGGCTTCCTGTAATTCCAATGACTTTTATCATGAGCACCTCTAAAAATCCATATCGCGAGCATCCAATCCGCGGATTTCCTGCTTGCACCGCCTCGTCACAATATGTCGTAGTTCACAAAAAATGCTTCCTTGCATCTCAATTATATGTTGCGCCAACATTTTTTGCTCGCGCATCATTTTGTTAAAAATTTGAATTTTCAGCGGCATCCTCAAGTTATCTCCTATTTCCATGGACAACCGGTTCAAGATTCATCAGCGATCAGTTTCCAGCCTTTCTGCTGTACCTGCTGCGCATGTCGCTGCGGCGCTGGAAACAGGCTCAAAATGCTCATTTATCACATATAAACTCCGCTTCTTCACCTGTTTTTACCTTGCACCGGCTGCCTCAATCACATTTTTCAACAGCCTGGCAAATCTCGGCCCGGATAATACGAAATTAAAACTCAACTTTCTAAAAAGCCATCCGATTACAGCTACAACGATGGTTACTAACCCTCTCAAATTACAGAGCTAAATAGTTGTTAATGACTATTGTTTGGATAAAGAAATTGTTTTCAAAACAGGAGAACTCATATGCCACAAATAATTAATTCAAATATTCCATCACTGACTGCCCAACGCAATTTGAACGCATCTCAGACTTCACTGAATACATCTTTGGAGCGACTGTCTTCCGGACTCAGGATTAACAGCGCCAAAGACGATGCAGCAGGCTTGGCGATTTCTGAAAGAATGACATCGCAAATCCGCGGCCTTAATCAAGCTGTGCGAAATGCAAATGATGGAATTTCATTAGCACAAACAGCAGAGGGCGCACTAAGTGAAATTGGAAATAACTTACAGCGTATTCGTGAATTGTCTATACAGTCGGCCAATGCTACCAACAGCGCAAGCGATCGCGCTGCGCTCCAGGCTGAAGTTTCACAATTAACTCAGGAGATTACGCGTGTTGCCGGCCAGACTCAGTTTAATGGATTGAATTTATTGGATGGCTCATTTCTGAACCAAAGTTTTCAGGTTGGGGCGAATGCCAATCAAACCATTGATATCAAGTCGATTGGTGATTCTCGCGCGACAGCTCTGGGCAGCAATGTATTAACAACCAATGGTACGGCCATGGGGACCGCTACAGCTGCCGCAGCCGATGTTGCAGGTGGTAACGGCGTGACAGTGGAAGCAGATCTGGTGCTGACAACAAATAAAGGAGCTACTGGCGCAATCAGCTACGCGGCAGGTTCCGACGCGAAGACAATCGCTGCAGCAATTAATTCCGCCGCTTCAAATATCGGTGTCACTGCAACAGCCAGCAACAGTGCCACTCTAGGTAACTTTGGCTCTGCCGGCACGGTTACCATGCAATTAAATGGCAACTCTATCTCCGCCACTGTAACCGACACATCCGATTTAAGTGGCCTGGCTTCCGCCATCAATGGATTGCAGTCCCTGACAGGTGTAACAGCTTCATTCGCAGATCCCGCAGACAAGTCGTCCATTACACTGACCACTTCAGATGGAAGAGACATAGCACTGCAAGACTTTAATAATTCAGGTGCAACAAAAACTGTTGATTTTACCGCTGGCGTTACTACACGCACATTAACTGGTGGTGCGGCAACAGACTCTGCAATTGCTACCGGTACAGTCGAACTCTCCAGTTCAGCAGGTCAGATCACCGTAGGTAACGGAAATGCTGATGTATTTGGCGCAGCAACCAGTTCTTTCAGTTCTGTTGCGACATTGGATATTTCATCGTCCGCTGGCGCCCAAACAGCAATAAAAACACTGGATGCCGCATTGGCGCAAATCAACAGCTCGCGTGGTGATTTAGGTGCTGTTCAGAATCGTTTTTCCTCATCCATTGCCAACCTGCAAACAACCGCAGAAAACCTTTCTTCAGCACGCAGTCGGATTAAAGATGCTGATTTTGCTACAGAAACCGCTAACATGACACGCGGACAAATTCTGCAGCAGGCCGGTACGGCAATGTTGGCGCAGGCTAACTCTTTACCCAATAATGTTCTTTCGCTCTTAAGATAAGAGAAACGTAAAAGTTAAGCAATGAATAGTGAGGCGCGGAATTTTCGAATCGATATTCTGCGTCTCATACAAAATACGAAGGAGTTTAGACATGGCAATTAATTCGATCAGTGACATAGCTGGTAATATTCAACAGCCTCTACTGACATTGCCAGCCCTGAGTAATAATACTCGGACCGTCACAACTGAATCAGTTAATCCCGTAAAAGCCGGATCAAATGAAGAAACTGACGCTCACGTCGAACAGGCAGTCGAGAAAATACAGGAAGCAGTTAACAGTCTGGCTCAAAATCTAAAATTTTCAATTGACGAAGAAACAGGAAAAACAGTCATCAAAGTGATGGATGTGCAAACTGAAGAAGTTATTCGCCAGATACCATCGCAAGAAGCCATCACAATAGCGCGCACGCTGGACAAAATTCAAGGCTTACTGCTTAACGACAAAGCATAAAATTCGTAAATATTAAACGAAGAGAGAAGGCCAAAAAATGCTATCAACCCCTGGAATCGGTTCCGGACTCGATGTCAACGGCATTGTCAGTCAATTGATGTCTATCGAGCGCAGACCGTTGATAGCGCTCGATAGTAAAGAAGCCAGACAACAAACACAGCTGACTGCATTCGGCACACTCAAAGGCGCGCTTTCCGCTTTTCAAAGCAGTTTGTCAGGGCTGTCCAGTCTGGATAAATTTAATACCAATACAGCAAAGCTAGCGGATTCGTCGCTCGCCAACGTCAGCGCCAGCTCATCCGCCATTTCCGGAAATTATGACATTGAAATCCAGTCATTAGCCCAATCACAGAAACTGAAATCGAATAATTTTGCTTCTACCAATACCACTATCGGCAGTGGCACACTGACTATACAATTTGGCACATATAATGGCGGTTCTTTTGCGTTAAACCCTGATAAAGCCGCGCAGTCAATTACTATTGCGCCTGGACAATCAACGCTTTCAGGCATTCGTGATGCCATAAATAAAGCAAACTCTGGTATATCCGCAAGCATTGTGAATGATGGATCAGGAGACCGTATCGTGATAGCTGCAAAAGATACGGGATTAAGCAACGCACTTAAAATTACAGTTGTGGATGACGATGGAAACAATACTGATAATACAGGTTTGTCCCAGCTGGCTTATGATGCCTCAACAGGAGGCACGACGAATCTAACTGAAACAGTGGCGGCAGGCAATGCCACAATGGTTATCGACGGCATACCAATCAGCAAATCATCCAATACGATTACAGATGCCATTGAAGGTGTGACATTCAATCTGTTAAAGACAGATATCGGCACAACAACAACGCTTAATGTGGCACGCAACACTGCTGGAATTGAAAAATCAATATCATCTTTCGTCAGTGCGTTCAATGATTTAAACAAGACGATTACCGATTTATCCCGCTACAACACTGAAACCAAACAGGCATCTGTTCTGACGGGTGACTTTACCGTGAGATCGATTCAAAATCAGTTGCGAAATGCACTCTCTGAGCCTTTAAAAACAGCCGTAAGCGGTTTGAGTATTCTGGCAGAGGCCGGCATAACTTTTCAATCTGACGGTTCGCTCAAGTTCAATTCAAGCAAACTCAGTGAGATTATCAGTGATCCCAGTAAAGATATAGCGACACTATTTGCATCTGTGGGGAAAAGTAGCGATAGTCAGGTGTCATTTGTCAGCGCAACCGCCAATACTGCAAATGGAAAATATTTTCTGGACGTCAGTCAAGTAGCCACACGGGGGATCGCGGCCGGCTCTGCTCCGGCGGCGCTTGCTATTACAGCCGGCGTCAATGACACACTGGATTTTACTATCGATGGCACAAGTTCCAGCATCATACTCTCAGCCGGAACCTATACAGCCGACACACTCGCAGCTGAAATACAATCTAAAATTAATGGCAAATCCACTTTTTCTTCGAATAATATCGGCGTAACTGTATCCCAGTCTTCAGGAACGCTGACTGTCGCATCCAATCGTTATGGCTCATCTTCGACAGTGGAAATTACTGGCGGTAATGGTGCTTCAGATATTTTCGGCACACCCACGGCAACATCTGGATTAGATGTTGCCGGAACAATTAACGGTATCACTGCTAATGGCACGGGACAGACGCTTACGGGAACAGGCAGTGGCAGTGGATTAATCATTCAAATAACCGGCGGCAATACAGGTACGCGCGGAACGATCGATTTTGCACATGGATTTGCCTCGAGATTAGATCAACTCATCAGGAATATGCTTGAAGGGAATATGATCGACAACCGTATTGATGGAATCAAATCAAAAATCGGCAACATCAACGATCAACGCGAAATACTCTCACGTCGTCTCGAAGATGTTGAAAGACGAACGCGCGCGCAATTCGCTGCACTGGATTCCATGATTGCCGGCATGACACAAACCAGCAGTTTTCTACAACAACAGTTAACCCAACTGTCTGCTTTAAATAATCGCTAATAAAAGTTATTTAATAAAAGAACTCCGCATTAATAGATTTTCTGAAAGGAGCAACCCAATGTATGCAGTAATGAATAATCCTATTTCCACATATCAACGCGTTGGCGTTGAGACAGGTGTCGAGTCGGCAAACCCACATAAGCTGATTCTGATGCTATTTGAAGGCGCGATAGAAGCGCTTGCCAAAGCAAAACTGCATATCAGGCATAATGAAACCGCAAAAAAAGGGGAAATTTTATCAAAGGCAATCATGATTATTGACCATGGTTTAAAAGCCAGCCTTGACATGCATGCCGGAGGTGAATTGGCTCAGCACCTTCTGGCGCTATACGACTATATGACTAACCGTCTGCTCATCGCAAATCTTAAAAATGACATAGAAATCATTGATGAAGTTGGTCGACTGCTCGGCGAGTTATACGGCGCATGGAAAGCCATTGAGCATTCTCCGGAAATCAACGCAACAACTCATGCTGTTACAGGATAAATTCCATCATGAATAAGGTTTTACACGAAATGAGTGGCATGCAAATTATCAACATATACGAAGAAATTCTTGCAACAACAAACAAAATGCTGACTGCAGCACAAAAAAGTGAGTGGAACACTTTAATTGATCTGGAAAAACAATGCCGTGAACTAACCAAAAAACTTGTTGAAAATGAGAAAGATCTCACATTAAACGAGGAGCTTCAGCGGAAGAAAATAAAAATTATTCATCAAGTACTCGATGACGATGCACAAATCAGATTGATCACGGAACCCCGGATGGCCAAATTACAGGAAATGATCAGCACTCACACATACAAGCGCAACTTACAGCAAGCGTATCAATCCGGCAATGCGTACTTTTAGTTTATATAAAACGAATCATCCGAATTACGGATTTATAACGTATGCGATCGCAGCGAAATAGCATCAAATGAAATACTGTGATACCTGCAACCGTAAAAACCGATCATAGCTCACAGCAACAAACAAAAACCGTCACCCCTGTCAGGCCCGTTACTCCTGTAATACCGGTAGAAGCTGTTGCCGATCCCGGCAACACAAAGCACGAGTTTGTTTTAGGTCAGAAATACCAGGCTCTTGTCGAAAGACGATTGCCTAATGGCAATTTTAATGTACTGATTTCAAACAAGCTCGTGCAAATGCAATTGCCTGAAAATTTTAAACCAGGCGATAAGCTGGAGTTACTGCTCCTATCCAATGAACCAAGACTGAAATTCGAACTGCAAAATGGAAACCCAATCAATTTAAAAAGTAATGCAGCAATAAGCCCGGCAGGAAAGTTTATTGATGTACTGATTCAGGATAGCGGAAAATTAACGGCAAACTCTCCCGCCGCAACAACCCCCATCCTCACTGACCTGCCGATAAATAAGCGGGAATTTCCCTTTTTATTGCAAAAAGCAATTCATCAAAGTGGCTTATTCTATGAATCGCATTTATCCAAATGGATCAATGGTAAAAGTTCACTTGAGAAATTACAGCTTGAACCACAGAACAAATTGAAAACTCCCGTTATTGAATCACTATCAGCAACAAACCCGCTACCCTCAGCGCTACCTGCTGGCGCACAAAACCTGTCCCTTGTTCAACAACAATTAATAGCACTTGAAACAGGACATATCATGTGGCGAGGGGAAATCTGGAATGGCCAGCAAATGGAATGGAATATCTCTGAAGACAGCAATCACAGCGATTCCAGCGAATCAAATGCTGCAAAACAATGGAAAACCACACTGAAACTGACTTTTCCGGGACTGGGAAAGATTACAGCCACGCTTATATTGAATACTCAGAACGTACAAATCAAGCTTAGCGCCGAGAACTCTGACACACAGCAGCTGTTGATAAGCAGCCAGATTCCGTTAAAAACAAACTTGCAAGCAATTGACATGACTGTCACGTCATTTACGCTACACTCAGATGACTGAAAACGATTCAAAACTGGAAGCCGTTGCACTTGCTTACCGGGAAGGCCAGATAGCACCCAGGATAGTCGCCAAAGGACGTGGTTTGATTGCTCAGGAAATCATACGGCGAGCAAAAGAATCAGGAATTTACGTTCATGAATCCAATGAACTTGTTGCGCTATTGATGCAAGTGGATCTTGACGATCGTATCCCTCCGCAGCTCTATGTGGCTGTTGCAGAATTACTTGCCTGGTTATATCGTTTGGAACAGGGTCTGAATGAAATCGAGCCACGGCTTGAATCAAAACATCCGCCTGAAGAATAATAAATTTGATCTAAACACAATCATATCGGAGCCTTCCATTTATGCCTGATGCATCCGGATTATCATACTCAACAGATTTAATCCCTGAAGAAGAAAATTTTCGCATTCGAACAAAGATAGATATTCTTTATATCTTACGCAATGTAATGCGAAAAAATATGCTCATTACACTCTACTTTGACAACACCAATCGTTTTATTCTTACATCTATCCTGGATATTGAAGAAAAAACCAATGAAATAATGATCGACTATGGCACTGATCCGAAATATAACCAGCTGGCTTTGGCTTCAACGGATTTAACCTTCGTTACATCACTTGATCACATCAAGATAGAATTCAAATCCACTCAAATCAGAAAAATAGAATTTGAAGATCACTATGTATTTGCAGTCAAGTTACCCGATTACCTGATTCGTTTTCAAAGAAGGAACTACTTTCGCATACCGACGCCGATTATCGTACCGATCAAGTGTATTATCCCGATTCCGGATCAAAATGCGCCGGTTAAGGCCGAAATTACGCTGATCGACATCAGCTGCGGCGGCATCGGTGTTATTGATCACCATCCGCTAATCAGCTTTGACCCCGGAACGATTTATCATCATTGCCAAATCAATTTGCCTGAAATTGGGCGCATCACCGCAACAATACAGGTCAAAAATACCTATGAAATGATGCTCAGGAGTGGTAAAACATGCAAACGCGCCGGTTGTGAATTTATCAACCTGCCCACCGAAATGGAAGCCATGATCCAACGCTATGTAACCCTGAAAGACCAAGCCAGAAAAACACCTTAAAATCCTACGGTCAGTTTTCTCTACTCAATACACTGTTGCTTTAAATACCCTATTTCAGGGAAGGATAAAAAAATGCCACCTACCGACATCCAGACAACGCATTCGGATCATGCCAGACAACAATCTTCTTTCAGTAAGCAAGTTATCATAAAAGAAGTTCTTTTTATTGATCAGGGCATAGAAGATTATCAGATTCTGATCGACAGCGTCCGGCCAGAAGTCGCTGTTCATCTTCTGGACCGTCACGGTGATGGCGTGTTGCAGCTCAGCGAAATTCTGCTTCAGTACACAAATCTGGAAGCGGTTCATATCGCATCGCACGGCGCCACCGGCTGCCTGATGCTGGGTAACAGCCTGTTATCCGCAACCACGCTTGGCACATATCAGCGCAACCTGTTTTCCTGGCAAGCCAGCCTCAAACAAGACGCCGATATTCTGATTTATGGTTGTAATGTCGGGAAAGGTATTACAGGTAAACACTTTATTCAGCAACTGGCAGAAATAACCGGGGTCAATATCGCTGCGTCGAGCAGCCTGACGGGAAATAGCGAACAGGGTGGAAACTGGATACTGGATGTAACGACCAATGAAGTCGTTGCCGAGTTTGTTTTTCGCAAAGAAGAACTTGTGCGTTTCTCCTCGACTTTAGCGACAAATATTCTGGATTTCACCAATGATACGGTTATCAATTTTGTCACGGCAACGCACCCGACAACCAACTTCGGCACCATCAATTTAAAAATCGTCAAGGATGTGAATTCAACAGGCACTGCCAATGCATCGCTGACACTTGCTTCAACCGGTTCGATTAATGATGTGTTTCCCGACTTTTATTATCCCGGTACTGACGGCGAATATCTTGTCATCTATACCGATGGCCGGGAAGTGGATTTTCAGTCGATAAAATTTGGTAGCGGTGACAGTGCGACTTATACCAGTTTGACGGTTTATGCGTATAGAGACAACAATCTGCTGGGCAGCCAGACTTTCGGTCCCGTGGGTGCCAGTTTTCCTAACGATTTCAGTACTGAGACAGTTACCTTTACCAGCAACATTTTCGATAATGCCGACGAAATACGCCTGATCGGTGTCGATGGCGTTAATGTGGATGTTGTCCATACCGTTATCGATGATCTCGTTATTGCGGATGCCATAGCCGATCCCGCTATCACTTCAGCGACTTATAACGCCAGCACCAACACGCTGGTGGTAACCGGGGTCAGCATGCTGGCCACCGGTGGCGCAACAAATGACATTGATGTTTCCAAACTGACGTTGACCGGTGAAGGTGGCGCGACGTACACGCTTACCTCTTCCAACGTCGAAATCGATTCGGCGACACAGTTTACGGTTGTGTTAAATGCCGTGGACCAGGTCAATGTGGAAGGCTTGCTGAACAGGAATGGCACATCATCTGTTGGCGCTGTGACCTACAATATCGCGGCGGCCGCAAACTGGAATCCTGCTCAGGCGGGTAATGCCGACTTGACCGGTAATGGCATTACCGTCAGCAATGTGCAGATACCAACCATTACATCGGCAACGTACGACGTCAATACGGGTGTGCTGACGGTCACCGGAACCCATCTGGTCAAAGCCAGTGGAGCATCCAACGACATCACCGCCAGCAAGTTCACGCTGACCGTGGAAGGCGGAAGCACCTACACACTGACCGATACCGCCAATGTCGAGATCACTGACAGCACAAGTTTCTCCCTTACATTGAGCGCAATTGATAAAGCTGCAATCAATCAATTCATCAACAAAAACGGCACCAGTTCGACAGGCGGAACAACTTATAACCTGGCTGCCGCCGATGACTGGAATACGGTTATTGGCAATACGGATATCTCGGATGCCACCGGCAACGGTATTACCGTTTCCAACGTCGCCGTACCCACGATAACTTCCGCGACATACGACGCCAGTACCGGCGCATTGACAGTCACCGGCGCGAATTTCCTGAAATCATCCGGCGCGGCCAATGATATCGTCGCCAACAAATTCACACTGACCGGCGAAGGCGGAAGCACCTACACGCTGACTGATACCGCCAATGTCGAAACCACTTCCGGCACGGCGTTCACGCTGACGCTGAGCGCCACCGACAGGGCTGCGGTCAATCAAGTCATCAACAAAAACGGCGTCAGCTCGACAGGCGGAACAACCTATAACCTGGCTGCCGCCGAGGACTGGGCAGCAGGCGCGGACGCCGCTGTTAATGTCGCCGATACCACCGGCAACGGTATCACGGTTTCCAACGTCGCCGTACCCGCGATAACCTCCGCGACGTATGATGCCAGTACCGGTGCATTGACGGTCACCGGCGCGAATTTCCTGAAATCATCCGGCGCGGCCAATGATATCGTCGCCAACAAATTCACGCTGACCGGAGAAGGTGGCAGTACCTACACGCTGACGGATACCGCCAATGTCGAAACCACTTCCGGCACGGCGTTCACGCTGACGCTGAGCGCCACCGACAGGGCTGCGGTCAACCAGATCATCAACAAGAATGGCACTAGCTCCACGGGCGCAACAACCTATAATCTGGCGGCGGCAGAAGACTGGGCGGCGGGTGCGGATGCCGCCGTCAGTGTCGCCGATACCACCGGCAACGGTATCACGGTTTCCAACGTCGCCGTACCCGCGATAACCTCCGCGACGTATGATGCCAGTACCGGCGCATTGACGGTCACCGGCGCGAATTTCCTGAAATCATCCGGCGCGGCCAATGATATCGTCGCCAACAAATTCACGCTGACCGGCGAAGGCGGAAGCACCTACACGCTGACCGATACCGCCAATGTCGAAACCACTTCCGGCGCGGCGTTCACGCTGACGCTGAGCGCCATCGACAGGGCTGCGGTCAATCAAATTATCAACAAAAACGGCGTCAGCTCGACAGGCGGAACAACCTATAACCTGGCTGCCGCCGAAGACTGGGCAGCGGGCGCGGACGCCGCTGTCAGTGTGGCGGATACCACCGGCAACGGCATCACGGTTTCCAACATCGCCGTACCCGCGATAACTTCCGCGACGTATGATTATTCAACCAATACACTGACCGTTACCGGCACAGGTTTTCTTAAACAGGCAGGCGCGGCCAACGATATCGATGTCTCCAAATTCACGTTTACCGGTGAAGGCGGCGCTACTTACACACTGACCAGCACTTCGGATGTGGAAATCGATTCCGACACGCAATTTACAATCAATCTGTCAGGCGCAGACCTCTTCAATGTTGAAGCATTGCTTAACAAGAACGGCGCCAGTGCGGACGATGGCACCACCTACAATCTGGCGGCCGCAGAAGACTGGGCGGCTGGCGCGGATGCGGCAGTCAACGTGGTTGATGCAACCGGCAATGGCATTACCGTTGCAAATTATGCTGCACCCACCATCACGTCTGCGACGTATGACGTCAGCACCGGACAATTGGTCATTACCGGCGATAATTTTGTCAATCTGGCGGGGGCATCCAACGATCTGGACGCGTCGCTGCTTACCCTTACGGGTGACGGCGGAAGCTATACGCTGACGGATACCGGTAATGTTGACATTACATCGGCAACTTCGGCTACGCTGGTTCTGAGCACAATTGATCAGATCAATGTGCATGGCTTGCTGAACAAAAACGGCACGACCTCGGGTGGTGCAATCACCTATAATCTGGCAGCTGCCGATAACTGGATGACCGGCGCGCTGGCGACTATTGATATTGCCGACTTGACGGGCAACGGCATTACGGTCGGCAATGTACAGATACCGACTCTTACTTCCGCAGCCTATGATGCTGATACCGGGATTCTGCAAGTCACGGGTACTAACCTGTTTAAGAAAATAGGTGCGTCCAATGACATTGACATTTCCACGCTGACTTTTACAGGCGGCGCTGGAGATGCAACTTACGCGTTGACCAGTGCCTCCGACGTTGAAATCACTTCAGCAACCGCCTTTTCAATCACCTTGTCCGGCGCTGACAAAACCAATGTGGATGTTTTACTGGATCAGCTTGGCACGGTTTCTTCAAGCGGATCAACGTATAACCTGGCCGCGGCGGACGACTGGTTGAGCGCAGCTGATGCGGCAGAAAATATTGCGGACGCTACGGCTGCGATCACAGTATCTGTCAATCCAAAGATAACATCAGCCAGCTATGACGCCGTTACCGGCGTTCTGGTTGTTACCGGCACCAATATTCAGGCCAATGGCAGTGGAGCCGATGTTGACGTTTCCGCGCTAACCTTCACGGGTGAAGGCGGCGCGACGTATACTTTGACCGACACCGCCGATGTTGAACGCGATAGTCTGTCGCAATTCACTGTCACGTTAAGCGTCACCGACAAAGCCGCGATCAATCAGATCGTCAACAAAAACGGTACTTCTTCCACCGGCGGCACAACCTACAATCTGGCTGCGGCGGATGACTGGAACACCAATGTCACGGCAGGCGATACTTCAGACACCAGTGGCAACAGCATAACAGTCAGCAACGTATCCGCGCCCGCAATAACTTCAGCAACCTATGATGCCGGAACCGGCATATTGTCGGTCACAGGCACGAATTTCCCGACATTGAGCGGCGCAGCTAACGATATTATCGCCAACAAATTCACCATTACCGGCGAAGGCGGCGAAACCTATACGCTGAACGATACCGCGAATGTCGAGATTACTTCGGACACGGTATTCGCGCTGACGCTAAGCGCTACCGACAAAACGGCAATTAACCAGATCATTAACAAGAATGGCGCGACATCAACCGGCGGCACTACCTACAACCTGGCCGCAGCGGAAGACTGGGCGGCAGGCGCAGATGCAGCCGTCAATGTGATTGATGCCACGGGGAACAGCATTACGGCGGGCAATATTGCCGCGCCCGCAATCACTTCGGCAACGTACAATACCAGCACCGGCGTACTGACGGTCACCGGTACCGGTTTCCTCAAATTTGCAGGTGCTGATAATGATATTGATGCCGGCATGTTTACATTCACCGGTCTCGGTAACGGACACTATACGCTGACCGACACTGCGGATGTGGACATTACTTCGGCTACGGCATTTTCGCTGACACTGAGCACAACCGACAAGACCGCGGTCAATGCACTGCTCAATGCCAGCGGCGCCACAGCCAGTGACACCACGACTTACAATCTCGCCGCGGCAGAAGACTGGGCTGCCGGTGCAGACGCCGCGATCAGTATTGCCGATGTAGCGGGCAACAGTATTACGGTCACAATACCGGCGCCTGCCGGCGGTGGAGGCGGCGGGAGCAACGGTGGCGGAAGCAACAATGGTGGTAGTGGGGGCGGAAACAATGGCGGCGGTGGTGGAAACGGAGGTGGCACTGGAACGACCACAAAAACGATTGACGGCATCGCTGTCAGCACGCGAACAGAGAGCGACGAATCAGTCACGCTGACTGTACCATTGGTTGACAGCACGCGTATTGATGATCCGGATACGCTGTCCAGAACACATGCGGACATTCCGGTTCTGGTCAGCAGTTCGAATAACCCGATTCTTACCGTTAGCTTGCCTGTAGGCACCGGCTTTACCGCTAATGGGCGGCCTGATGCAACGAGCAGTCAGAGCGCCGCCAGCAACCTGATCCGGTACATCGAGCAGACTACCACTGCTGGTAGCGACACGGCGCGCGAAATGGTTACACAGGGCGATGTCTTCGTCGCCTCACTGGCAGCGGAAGAGGTTGTTTCTGTGCAGACACTGACGCTGATAGCAGGTGATGATTACGTACCCGGAATACCTATTGTCATCACCGGCTCAAGCCTGCCTGGCGGCGACAAGCTGGCGCTGATCATTGATGCGAGCGCGCTTCCGTCCGGCACAATCATACAGCTTGATAACATTGATTTTGCCGTGATTACCGGCGCCGCACATGTAATCGGCGGTGCAGGAAACAATTTTGTCGTACTCGACGAACAAGAACAGACGGTGATTCTCGGCGCAGGCGATGACATCCTGTTTGGCGGCGCCGGTGATGACGTTATCGGCAGTCTGAGGGGCAATGACCGGATTGCGGGCGGCGCAGGCGATGACATCCTGTTTGGCGGCGCGGATCATGACATACTCACAGGCAGTACTGGGAATAACGCGCTCAACGGCGGATTCGGTTTCGATACTGCTATTCAGGCAGGTGCATTAGAGGATTATCGGATCACGGTCAACGGCAATCAGGTTACCCTCACGCATCGAAATGGCGAAACAGACAGACTGATCGATGTTGAACTGATTCAGTTTGAGACCGGTTCAAGTCTGGCAATTGCGCATTCTGCCGCCGAGGCGGCCGCGCACCATCTGGTCAAAACCTGGCTCGAACGGGATCTGACCGTTGCCGAAGGCGGCGCCGTGCAGAGTTGGCCTGGCGCGAGCAGCAATGACATTGCCCATGCTTTTTTAAGGCTTCCGGAAACCATTAACTTGCGCAGCATGACGCCGGAAGAATTGCTCGCCGGATTACCGGACAATCCAGACATCATACAGCTGGACAGTGTTCGCGAAATTATTGGCGACGATAACGACAATCAAGGCTATCTGTCGCTCGGTCTGGCATTGCATGCCGATGGTCGTGACGGGCAAGATGTGCTCAGGATGCGTGGCAGCCGTGACGACGTTCACTTCGAACAGATCGACAACAGCATTGAAATCACGCGACTTGAAGACGGTGCGATGCTCAGGCTCAGCAATGTGGAAATGATAGCTTTCGACAGTGCTGAGAATATTCTGCTTGCATACAGTTCAGCGGAAGGTGCTCTCGGTCGCTTATTCCAGACTTTCTTTGACCGCGACGCCACCATTGATGAATGGCAAATGGGGCGCGAAGCACTGACCCACGGCATCAGTCCCGATGTGATTCTTGACTGGTTCCAGGCACACGCGAATCTGGACGCGCTGAGTGATACCGATTACATTCAGACTCTCTATATGCAGACTCTTGGAAGAACGGCAACCGAAACTGAACTGCATGCACAGCAATCCCGTTTGGAAAATAACGAGATTACGCGTAATTGGCTCGCAGTCGATATCGCCAACAGCGATGCAGCCATAACCACTATAGGGAGCGTTCTGCTTTTCGATGGTGGCTTATGATGACGCCAGCATGCCATCGACCAATCGTATCTGCCGTGAGCAGCGCTGGGATAGCTGTTCATCGTGTGTCACCAATACCAGCGTGGTGCCCAGTTCACGATTCAGTTCAAACATCAATTCGATAATCTGCTTGCCGGTAGCCGAATCCAGGTTTCCGGTCGGCTCATCGGCCAGCAATAATTTCGGGCGTGTGGCGAAGGCACGTGCGATGGCCACACGCTGTTGCTCTCCACCGGAAAGCTGCTTGGGATAATGCTGCAAGCGGAATTCAAGACCAACACGCTGCAACAGTTTCCGGGCTGCCGACTCAGCACCGTTGATACCCGAAAGCTCGAGCGGCAACATGACATTTTCCAGTGCCGTCAGTGCAGGAAGTAATTGAAACGATTGAAAAACGAAACCCAGGATCTTTCCGCGCAAAACCGCCCGGCTATCCTCATCCAGCATGAAAATATCCGTATCATCCAGATGAACTTTACCGGATGTAGGTGTATCCAACCCAGCGAGCAAACCCAGCAGGGTTGATTTTCCGGAACCGGATGCGCCGACAATGGCAACTGCTTCACCGGCATTCACTTCAAGGCTGAAGTCTCGTAGAATTGTCAATGTATCATCGCCGGTGCTGACCTGCTTTGTAAGCGATTCCGTCCACAGAATAGGCTTATTGACACTATCTTTTACCATGAAAAAATTCCTAGTTTTTTTAGTCTTCTTTTTTCTCACCATACCCGGCACCGGCGCATTCGCCACGCCTGCACAACATAAGCATACAACTACCATTATGGTTTATGGTGACAGTTTGTCTGCAAATTACGGCATTCCCACTGATGCCGGATGGGTTGCATTGCTGGAACAGCGTCTGATATCACTCTCACCGCCTTACCGGGTTATCAATGCCAGCATCAGTGGTGAAACAACACTGGGCGGACGCAATCGCATCGAACAGGCATTAAAGACACATCATCCAGACATCATTATTCTCGGATTGGGCGCCAATGACGGCCTGAGAGGCACTGCAATCAAAACAATCCATGACAATCTGGCCGCAATCATTGAGATCTGCCAACGGAACAACACCGCTGTCCTGCTCGCCGGCATGCAGTTACCGCCCAATTATGGCATGACTTATACACGAAAGTTCCGGGATATTTACTCACAACTCGCCGAGCGCTATCAAACCGGCTTGATTCCATTTTTACTCGCCGGATTCGGTGAAAATAAAGAGTTTTTCCAGCCTGACGGCATCCACCCGACGGTAATCGCGCAAAAAATAATTGTTGAAAATGTCTGGCATGTATTGCAACCCATGCTTCACAAGCATTTTGCCACAGCTACGCGTCCAGATAACTTAAAAAGCTCTGCAGATCGACTGGCAGATTTGCCGTCAGTTTCAGGGGCTGACCACTGAGCGGATGATTGATCAGCATGCTGGCAGCGTGCAAAAACATGCGATCCAGGTTGATTGAATCGCGACTTCTGGATAGCTGCCTGTTGATGACAAAATCGCCGTATTTGCTGTCGCCGATAATCGGATACCCCAGATGCGCCAGATGTACACGAATTTGATGCGTACGCCCTGTTTTCAGTTCGGCGTTCAATAAACTGTAGTCCCGCCATGTTTTCAACAACGTAAAAACCGTGTGCGAATCCATTGTCCTGGAAGGTGAAAAATTTTCTCTTTCATTATGTTTGCCGGTTGCCACCGTTACACGCCGCTCACCTTCATGTGTTACATATTTTATCAGCGGCAGCTTGACATGCTGTCGCGTATTAGGCCATTTCCCCCTGACCAGGGTCTGATAATGTTTTTCAGTATGACCGGAACGGATCTGCTGATGCAATGCAACCAGTGCGCTGCGTTTTTTAGCCAGCAACAGTACTCCGGAGGTCTCACGATCCAGTCGATGCGCCAGCTCAAGAAATCGCATTTCAGGATGCTGGTCACGAAGTTGCTCAATAATGCCAAAGCTGATACCGCTGCCGCCATGAACAGCAATTCCGGATGGTTTATCAACAACCAGCAGTGCTTCATCTTCAAAAATGATAGGAAACGGTTGCGTTCTCGGAATTACTCGTCGCTCCATCGTCGCATTCGCAGGAACCATAATCGGTGGAATCCTCACCATATCACCCTGCGCCAACCGATGATGGAAATCAATACGCTTGCCGTTTACGCGCACTTGCCCGCTGCGCAATAATTGGTAGATATGACTTTTGGGTACATTTCTGTAACGTTTGAACAAAAAATTGTCAATACGTTGATCAACGCCATCTTCGCCGATAATTTCTTTTACGACTTCAGCTTTCAATAGATTTTTTTGCCTATATTGTACGTTTTACCTATAATTCCCAACTTGGATCGAAATGTATGCTCGAAGTGTTTGTTCGTTTTCCGCTTCTACTTCTTCTGTTCAGTTGTTAAATCGTTGGAAATAATAAATTCTCCGCTGAAACCTCACAATACCCTCCTTTAGCCGAATCGATTAATCAACAACCAATGCTCATCAATAATTAAATGAAAAAAAAAGAAAAATACTATCGAATCATCGATATATCAGGAATTTTTATTCAACACAGAAGCGCCGCAGATACGCTCCATAAAATTATGGTAGAACCCAGCGTTACATAAAATCTCCAATAACTTCAGGTATTGAAGCAAACTGGATTATTTACATCACTACAGTTATTATAGCCATACCGCAACTATTAAATAATAGAATACAATAGAATTAACATAAATTGATCAATAATATTACAATTAACCCCCCGGGAACTCGTCATCTTCATTATGTTTTTTTGAAATTTCATCAGCTCGCTTGTGTTGTAACACGTAAGGCATATAAATGAGACGAATGCTATTTAATGCGACCCAACCTGAAGAGTTGCGTGTTGCCATTGTCAATGGTCAAAAACTGATTGATCTTGACATTGAATCCATTAACAAAGAACAACGAAAAAGCAACATCTATAAAGCAGTAATAACACGATTGGAACCAAGTCTGGAAGCCGCTTTTGTCGATTACGGCTGTGAACGGCACGGCTTCCTTCCATTTAAGGAAATCTCACCTTGTTGCTTTGGCGACAGAGCATCGGAAATTTCGCAAAACCGCATTCAGGAATTTCTGCGCGAAGGAATGGAACTGATTGTCCAGGTCGATAAAGACGAACGCGGTACAAAAGGTGCGGCCTTAACCACCTACATTTCACTCGCAGGACGCTATCTGGTACTCATACCCAACAATCCAAACAGCGGAGGCGTTTCACGTCGCATTACAGGTGACGATCGCAATGAAATGCGCGAAGTGTTGGCGAAACTGGAAATCCCGGATGGCATGAGCGTTATTGCCCGAACCGCAGGTATCGGCCGCAGTGAAGAAGAATTGCAATGGGACCTGAATTATCTGACACAGTTATGGCATGCAATTGAAGAAGCGGCCAATAATCAGAGCGGTGTTTTTTTGATCTATCAGGAAAGCAGTCTGGTTATTCGCGCCATTCGTGATTATTTCAATCATGAAATCGGCGAAATCCTGATCGATAACCGCGAAATATATGAACAGGCATGCCAGTTTATGCTGCACGTCATGCCGGGCAACGTCGACCGGCTGAAATATTACCATGATGATGTGCCTCTGTTTTCCCGCTTCCAGATCGAACATCAGATTGAAACCGCGTACTCGCGGCAGGTCACATTACCTTCAGGTGGTGCGATCGTCATCGACCACACTGAAGCGCTGGTATCAGTCGATGTTAACTCCGCCCGCGCCATTCGCGGCGCAGATATTGAGCACACGGCGCTGAACACCAACCTGGAAGCGGCGGATGAAATAGGGCGGCAGCTGCGCTTACGCGATCTCGGCGGCTTGATTGTCATCGATTTCATCGATATGGAATCGTCACGCAACCAACGCGAAGTTGAAGCTCGTCTGCAGGAAGCCTTACGCCAGGATCGCGCGCGAGTGCAGATCGGCAAAATATCCCGCTTTGGCCTGCTTGAATTGTCACGTCAACGCCTTCGTCCGTCACTCGGCGAAAGCAACTACTCCTCATGTTCGCGTTGTCACGGTACGGGCTATGTCCGCAGCACCGATTCCTCTGCCCTGCACGTTCTGCGGATCATTCAGGAAGAGGTCATGAAAGAGCACACCAGCGCGTTGCATGTCCAGCTGCCCATTGAGGTGGCCACTTACTTACTGAATGAGAAGCGTGCTGAAATTCATGAAATTGAAGAGCGACTTAATGTAGATATCATTCTGATACCCAATATCCATCTGGAAACGCCGAAATACAAAATCACCCGATTGCGCCATGAAGATACCAATCAAGCCGAACTTCAGGCCAGCTACACTTTGGTCGATAAAACTGCGGAAGATCTTGTTTCGGATCTAACCGACCGAAGACAGAAACCGCAGCGCCCCAAGGCTGCTGTTCAAGGAATAACACCTGCACAGCCCGCACCAATCCGGGAGGATAAAACCAAAGAAACATCACTGCTGGATAAATTTTTCAGCTGGTTTAAGCCTGCACACAGCACCGAACAAAAGGAAGTCGCTCAAGATTCCGAGAAAGCAACATCTAAGGAAAAAGGCGCATCTCCATCACAGGACCGTAACAAAAAGAATGGACGCGGACGTAACCGGCCACGCAGCCGTGGTGATCGCAAGAATCACATATCGGCAAAACAACCGCTGAACGATTCTGTCGATCAAAATACTGACAGAGGCACTGATGCAATAGACACGCCATCTCCGTTCGGTGAAGAAAACGTGGAAAAACTCCATGTACAGGCCGATACACAGTCCCTGCAGCAGAAACGGAATAAACCCGCGATGCCTTCACACGATGAATCCGGCGCCATTCTGACTGATGGTGAGAACGGAAACATTTCCACTGAAAAACCGGATGACAAAAAACGCACTCGCAGACGCCGTAGCCCGCGACAAAAAGATCGTTCCATTCACGGCAAATCCGCCGAATCTTTTAAAGAAGACTCAGCAGACCAATTGCCACTCGTTGATGTGGCGACCGATCAGCCACCATTCGTATCAGATTCAATCACCACAGTCAGGCTGCATCCAGTTGATGACTCAATACATGCCGCTATTGACATGCGTCCGGCTGCTGAGAAAACCCATTCCCATCCATTGGCACGACAAGACGACGAACGGCCTGTTGTTAAGCCGGATCTACGCACGGCTGATCAACAGAACAGCGAAAATATAACTGTTAACCCGGAAATCAACGACCCGGCACTCAGCCTGCCTGATGCACCGGCAGCCATTCGCGCCAGAAAAACATCCGAAGCTTCCGAACGCTCCAGAAAGGTACTTCGCGAACCTGAAAGAAAGCCGGATCTGGAAAAAAGCGGTCTGGTCATGATTGAAACACCGCCAGAAAAAATCGAGTTATCCGTTGACGAGCCACCGCCATTGAAAAAACGGCCGCGACGTAAAATTAAAAGCGCTGATGCGCCTGAAACGGATAATCTGACTCAGATAGAAACACGGGAATAAAGAAAAACCGACCGGCAATCAACCGCCAATGAACAGTCAACAGTCGACATGTTTATCAAGCGGTTGAAAAACATATTCGACGCAACCGATGCAAGGCAAAACAGCGAGTCGAAAAATGTGCTGAGTAAAAAGCAGAGTTTATGCCCGATAAGTGCCCGTTTTGAGCCTGTTTTTAACAACGCAGATAATTCTCCAGCAGGCCTCTGTTAATGCGCCTGCTCCCAGTTTTTACCGACACCGACATCAACCAGTAGAGGCACGTCGAGACTTATCACACTACTCATATACCGAGGCAGTCCGGACAGAATCGTATCAACTTCATGATCCGGCACCTCAAGAACAAGCTCGTCGTGTACCTGCATAATCAGTTGACTTTGTAATCGAGCTTCTGCAAGCCACCGTTGTACGGCAATCATGGCCAGCTTGATGATATCAGCCGCGGTACCCTGCATGGGTGCATTGATGGCCGCACGCTCTGCACCCTGACGACGGTTGCCATTTGGACTGTTAATTTCCGGCAGCCATAACCTGCGGCCAAGCACTGTTTCGACAAAACCTGCCGCCCTGGCTTGCTCCCGGGTGCGCTGCATATAATCAGCCACGCCAGGATAACGCATAAAATACCGGTCTATATATGCCCGCGCCGCACTGCGTTCGATACCGAGTTGCGCCGCCAGACCGAATTCCGACATTCCATAAATCAGGCCAAAATTGATTACTTTGGCGTAACGGCGTTTTTCTGCATCGACCTGATCCACCGGCACGGCAAAAATTTCAGCAGCTGTGGCGCTATGAATATCCTCCCCCGCTGCAAAGGCTTTGAGCAAGCCCACATCCTGCGAGATGTGCGCCATGATGCGCAGCTCGATCTGCGAATAATCGGCGGAAACAATTTTACAGTGCGTAGGCGCAATAAATGCCTCGCGTATCCTGCGACCTTCAGCCGTTCGCACTGGAATATTCTGCAAATTAGGATCCGAACTGGCCAAACGTCCAGTTACCGCGACAGCCTGTGCGTAATTGGTATGCACGCGACCGGTCGCCGGATTAATCATTTGCGGTAATTTATCCGTGTAGGTCGACTTTAATTTTGAAAGCGTACGGTATTCGAGCAGAATTTTCGGCAGCGGAAAATCCAGCGCCAGTTGCTGCAGCACGTCTTCATTGGTTGAGGGCACGCCCTTGGGTGTTTTTTTAACTACCGGCAGTTTCAAACGATCAAACAGGATTTCCTGTATCTGTTTTGGCGAATTCAGATTAAAAGATTGTCCGGATAATTCAAACGCTCGTTGTTCCAGCACATCCAGTTTCTCACTGAGCTCCAGGCTTTGCTTCTGCAGTAACTGTTGATCAAGCAAAACGCCATAACGTTCCATGGCATACAAAACTTCCATGGCCGGCATTTCAATATCCTGGTATATGAACAACTGCCGCGCATCAGCCTGAATTCCGGGGTACAGATACTGATGCAGGCGCAGCGTGATATCGGCATCTTCGGCCGCGTAGTCTGTCGCCGTTTCGACGGCAACCTGCTCAAAGCCGATACGCTGCGCACCTTTGCCGGTGATTTCGTCATAACTGATGGTTTTGACATCCAGATGCCGCAACGCCAGACTATCCATGCTATGCGGCTTGTGTGATTCAAGCACATAGGACTGCAACAATGTGTCATGCATAATGCCATTCAGACTAAGGCCATGGTTCGCGAAAATATGTTTGTCATATTTCAGATTCTGCCCGACTTTGTATTTATCCGCACTCTCCAGCCAAGGCCTGAGTTTATCCAGCACATAGCGCCGCTCCAGCTGGCGCGGCGCGCCGATATACTGATGCATCAGCGGGATGTAGACGGCATGGCCGCATTCAAAACAGAACGAAATACCGACCAGCTCAGCCCGCATCGGATCCAAGCCGGTTGTTTCCGTATCAATGGACACCAGCTGCGCCGCATTCAGTTTTTCCAGCCAGGTGTTTAACTGTGCGTCGTCCAGAACAGCCTGATATTCAACAGCGCAATTTCCCCACCGCTGATCACGGGAATTCTGCTCGCCGCCATTATTTGCGTCCACCGGATCGGCGTGATTCTGCTGGCGTAATTCCTGCAACGCCGATTTCATGCTCAATTCCTCGTAAAGTATCGCCAGACGCCGGGTATCCTGCGGTTTCAGCGTCAGATCGACGAGGGTAACGGGAAGCTTAACATCACATTTAATTTCCACCAGTTTGCGGGAAGTTTCAAACCAGTCCATCGCTTTACGCAGATTTTCACCAACTACGCCTTTGATTTCAGCCGCATGCGCAATGATGTTTTCCAGAGAGCCATACTGCTCAAGCCACTTAACCGCAGTCTTTGGCCCGACTTTTTCCACGCCGGGAATATTATCCGAACTGTCGCCGACCAGCATCAGATAATCCAGCATACGCTCCGGCCTGACGCCAAATTTGGCATAAACACCCGCCTCATCCAATACTTCGTTATTCATGGTATTCACCAGCGTGATATGCCCATTAACCAATTGCGCGATATCCTTGTCACCGGTAGAGATAACACACCGCATACTCTGTTTTTCGGCCTGCCTGGCCAGTGTGCCGATCACGTCATCCGCTTCAACGCCATCAACAATTAATAGCGGCCACCCCATTGCATCGATGCAGTCGTGCAACGGTGCTATCTGTAAAGCCAGATCATCCGGCATTGGCGGCCGGTGCCCCTTGTAATCCGGATAAATTTCATCACGAAAAGTTTTACCTTTTGCATCAAATATGCACGCGCTATAATCAGCGTGATAATCCTTGTGCAAACGCCTTAACATATTAAGAACACCGTGAATCGCACCAGTCGGTTGGTTGTGCTGACTGCGCAAGTCGGGCAATGCATGGTAGGCGCGATAAAGATAAGACGAACCATCAACCAGCAATAATGTTTTCATTAAAAAATCCTATGAGCCTGCAAAATAAACCTGCCACCGCACTCCCACTGGAAAAGCAATGGTCCGCAAAAGAATCGTGGCGCTTGTTCGGCATTATGGCAGAATTTGTCGAAGGAACAGAACGCCTTGACTCAATTCAGCCTGCCGTGAGTATTTTCGGCAGTGCGCGCACCGACGCGAACCATCCGCACTATAAGCTGACTGAACAAATCGCACGCCTGCTTTCCGACGCCGGTTTTTCAGTTATTTCCGGCGGTGGACCCGGCGTTATGGAAGCAGCCAACAAGGGGGCCTATTACGGCAGTTCTCCGAGCGTCGGACTGAATATTCAGTTGCCCCATGAACAGCGCCGCAACCCCTATCAGGATATCAGTCAGTCATTCCGTCATTTTTTCGCGCGCAAATACATGTTTGTCAAATTTGCCACTGCCTATGTCGTCATGCCGGGCGGGTTCGGCACCTTGGATGAACTCATGGAAGCACTGACGCTCGTGCAAACGGGAAAAACGCGTAAAATGCCGATTATTCTGGTTTGTTCCGATTTCTGGCGCGGTTTGATCGACTGGTTCAGAGCTGTTCTGATTACGGAAAACTATATTTCGCCTGAGGACATGGATTTAATACAAATCATTGATGAACCGCATGACGTGGTCAACGCGATCTTCAAGCATTACGAAACCCGCGGCTTCGAACCCAGCACCGAAGAGCGTGAAATTCAGTTGAATCTGTAACCAACATCAGCGAATTTAGGTAAAATACCCGCTCCGCCACACAAAGACCACCGGATAATGCCATGTACCGATTATTAATGATCCTGCCGCTCAGTTTTGCGCTTTCTTTCGCGCTACCGCTCATGGCGCAATCGGATAGACCTAAAAATCTGGTGCCGCTGCCTGAAATATCGGAATTACCCGAACTAAACGACGCTGATTTACCCGAACTGGCAGCGCCTCCGCCATTACCTCCCGAAATGGAGCTTGATTCGGATCTTGAACCACAGATAACAATTATCAAGCGCGGCGAAGATACCATCGAAGAGTATCGCTTGAACGGTGAGCTGTACATGATCAAGGTGACACCGCGCATTGGTTTTCCCTACTACATGGTCAGAAATCGCGGCCGGATCAACGAACATTCAGGCGAACCCGGCGGCAATGTCAGTACGCCTATGTGGCGATTGCTTGAATTCTAAGCGTGACAGACAAGGATAGCTGCCACCGAATCATTCAATCCGCTTCAACAACACTCCCATCCATTAGTCTTTTTCCACGTTATTAACGCATGTCTGTTTTTACACCTGTCACTGAAAAACAACTTTCCGACTGGCTGGGAAACTACGCACTGGGGGAATTGATCGACTTACAGGGCATTTCATCCGGCATCGAAAACTCCAATTTTTATGTCACCACATCGCAAAACAAATTTATCCTGACGCTGTTTGAAAAACTGACCGTTGGTGAACTGCCTTTTTATCTGAATCTCATGGCGCATCTGTCGGCTCATCGGATTCCCTGTCCGGCGCCAGTACCCATGCGGGATAACCGATTATTCGGTGAACTCAACGGCAAACCGGCATGTATCGTTTCCTGTTTACCGGGAAAATCTCTGGAAACCCCGAGCCCAGAGCATTGCGCGGAAGTCGGCGGCATACTGGCAAAAATGCATATCAGCGGACAAACCTATCCTGACCGCATGGAGAATCCGCGTGGATTGCGCTGGTGGCAAACGATAAAACCGAAAATCCAGCCATTTCTGGATCCGGAAGAATACGCATTACTCAACAGCGAACTGGACTTTCAGTCATCATCCCAACCGGAAAATTTACCCAGAGGAATTATCCACGCCGATCTTTTCCGGGACAACATTCTTTTTACCGATCATGGCATTGGTGGTGTGATTGATTTTTATTTCGCCTGTAACGATAACCTGCTGTACGATCTGGCCATTGTCGTCAACGACTGGTGCATTACCGGACAAAAAACCCTGGATGAGCCGCGCACATTATCGCTGCTCAGGGCTTATCACAGTATTCGGCCGCTGACAGCAGCCGAACACCATTTCTGGCCCGTCATGCTGCGCGCGGGCGCATTGCGATTCTGGATTTCCCGTTTGTACGATTATCATTTACCTAGGCCGGGAGAGCTGACGCACGCAAAAAATCCGGATGAATTTAAAACCCTGTTACAGCATCATTCGAAAAATCAGGATAAACTGAAACAACTTTGGTTATAGAGCACCTCTAGTAACACGGGAACTATAAGTCTTGTTTTTAGCCAATCTATATAAAAATCGTCATATCGAACTTAACACTGGAGAAGTACCCATGGAAATTCGTCAAGTCAGCGCAATACATGGATGGTATTGGATCGTCCAAGGCTTCCAAATGTTTCGCAAAGCGCCAATGGTCTGGATGTTGATTTGTTTCATTCCTTTTCTGATCGTCATTACGCTTTCCCTGCTGATTCCTATGGCCGGACCGCTGATTTTCATGCTCATCGCACCGGTTTTTCTGGCCGGTATTATGGTTGCCTGCCGCGATCAGGAGCAAGGTCGAAAAATTGAAGTCTCGCATTTATTCATCGGATTCAAAACCCGTACAGCCCCGCTGATCACCGTTGGCGGTATTTTTCTGGTCGGACTGCTGATCATCTACAGCGTGTTCCTCTCAACCGGCGGCAGCGATCTGATCGCCATGCTGGAACGTGGCAAACGCTATGACAGCAGTGAAATAGGCGGCATATCCAGCAACATCCTGTCTTCCTTTTTGATGGTCATTCTGCTGCAGATTCCGCTGTTAATGGCATTTATCTTTTCCCCGGCATTGATCATCCTGCACAATTTCTCACCGGTTAACGCCATGAAAAAAAGCTTTCTGGCATGCATACGGAATATCATTCCTTTCTTTGTCTACAATATCATTCTGAATTTATTATCCATTATCGTTTTGCTGGTACCGTATATCGGACTCGTCATACTGAGCCCCGTTCTTTTTGCATCAATCTATGTCAGTTATAAGGAAATCCTGCTCGGCGAACCGGTCAAGGTACCTGCTGACGATTACCATTCAGCAGCAGATTATCAAAAAGCAACCTGGTCAAACAACGGGGAAGAATCCGCCAGACAAGAGCAGAATACTGCCCCTGCGGCAAAGGATAGAGCGGAACAAGCCGTCCGCACTGAAAAGAAGACGGAAATACTTGAAGGCGATATCGCTCAGTGTTACCAGTGCGATATTCTGATCCCCAAGGAAGAAGCCATTCGTTTCGACGGCAAATACTTTTGCAGCAGCGAACATTTCCAGGAATACCAGGACAGCATGTCCGCCAGATCAGAAAAATAGGCTTCAATACATGCGACCTTTGCAAAATCCCATTTTATAAAGTTCCAATATGGATTTTTGCAAAAGTCGCTACAGATTGCGCTGAAAAATTCGGCAATCACGTCTTCTTCGCCGCATAAAGTGGAAGGAGGGATAAAAGATTACAAAAAACCGAATTCTGGAGCGCGATAACGACAATATAATGACTATCTGGATCTTTATTGCCTTTTGTCGTCAGGTGATTTTCTGCTTTCTTTGATAATTGTGGTTTCTTCAATAATTTCGGCGTCTTCGACACGATCGGCTCTGTTGTACTGATCGGTCTGCGCGTTATATCCCTCTTGCCGATCATCCGGCATTGCACCGGTCTCCCGCATGTTCCGCCTGAATTTGCGGCGCAGCCACCAGATGCGCAAGCCGATAATGACGGCAATCAATGAAAACAGTGCAACAAAAATGGTGAAAAAAAAGACACCCAGCACCGCCAGCAAGGCCAGCACCGGAATCATGATAATCAACGCCACCCAGCGGTTGATGGGTGATGGCGGCGGCCCGCCGGGTGAACCCGTTCCCTGTTGTTCGTAACTCGAAATTTTCCGGATTATGATTTTGCGGTGTTCGTCATTCATCGCATTAACTCCTCTATTTCATTGACTGTCTTCGGTACGCCGGCAGTCAGTATTTCATTTCTTTCCGATGTAATCAGTACATCATCTTCGATGCGCACGCCGATGTTCCAGAATGCCTGCGGCACATTCTCGGCCGGACGGATATAGCAGCCTGGTTCCACTGTCAGCGTCATGCCCGCCTGCAATGTCCGCCATTCGCCGCGCTGCTTGTATTCGCCGGCATCATGCACATCCATACCGAGCCAATGCCCAGTGCGATGCATGTAGAATCGTTTGTAATCCTCCGATTCCAGCACGGCGTCAACGCTGCCCTGACACAATCCGAAATCGACAAATCCCTGTGCCAGAACGTTAAGCGCCGCCTGATGCGGGTCATTCCACGAATTGCCCGGTTTGGCCTGGTCTATCGCCGCCTGCTGGGCGGCCAGCACCAGTTCATAAATATCTTTCTGCGCGGGGGTATATCGGCCATTGACCGGGAACGTCCGCGTGATATCCGCGGCATAGCCATCAAGTTCGCAACCCGCATCAATCAACAATAAATCGCCTGAATTCAACCGTGCGCTGTTATCAATATAATGCAGTATGCAGGCATTAGCGCCGCCCGCCACAATGGAAGTATACGCGGGCGCCTGCGCACCGTGCCGGCGAAAAACATGCAACAGCTCGGCTTCGATTTCGTATTCAAATTTGCCCGGTTTTGCCGCTTTCATCGCGGCACAATGCGCTTGCGCGGAAATCCCGGCGGCACCGCGCATGATTTGCAATTCATGCGCGTCCTTAATCAAGCGCATCTCATCAAGCAACGTACGGTAATCACTGATCTCATGTGGCGCGGTCACGCCACTGCGGCTTTGCGCACGCACCGTATTGATCCATCCGGTGATACGCTGCTCCCAGGCGGAATCATGGCCTATGGTGGAATAAACGACGGGCTGATCCGCCAGTAATTTGGGCAACAGGTCATCCAGTTGCACAATGGTATAGGCTTCATCGAAGCCGAATGTTTCCCGGGCGAGCAATGGGCCATACCGGAAACCATCCCAGATTTCTCTTTCTACATCTTTATCGCGGCAAAACAGAATATGCCTGACCTGTGTTTCTTCGGACGCGGCAACGATCACCAGCACTGCCTCCGGTTCCTTGAATCCGGTGAGATAATAAAAATAGCTGTCAAAGCGATAAGGGTAATGCGCATCCCGGTTGCGCAGCCGTTCGGACGCTGTTGGAATGATAGCCACGCCGCTTTTCATTTTCGACGCCAGTTGTGTGCGCCGGGTTAGATACTGTTCCGTTGTTGTCATAAAAAATCTTTCTGTTCAGTCTTTATCCATGTCGCCTGGTCAGTTGTCTGTCGAGTTGCAGCAACCGCTCCGGCGTGCCAACATCTTCCCAGATGCCTGAGAAGTACTCGCCCGTGACTTTCTGTTCCGTAATCGCCGTACGCAAAAGCGGCGCCAGTTTTTCCGGCCGTCCCGGCGCTACACCGTTGAATAAAAAAGGATGATAGACGCCGATACCGCTGAATGTCAGTTGTTTTCCACCAGTCAAGTCAACGGTTCCTTCATTTAATGCGAAGTCACCCGCTGCGTGATGCGCCGGATTATCCACCAGCACCAGATGCGCCAGCCAGCTAACATCACCGCGCTGCAGAACCGGTAACAGAAGCGCATAATCGAATTCGCAGTACACATCGGCATTGACCACCAGAAACGGCTTATCAGGATCAGTATCCGTCAATAATGGCAAGGCATTCGCGATACCACCCGCAGTCTCCAGCACATCATGCTCGGGCGAGTACAGGATATGCACGCCATAGCGCTGACCATCGCCAAGCGCATGCTCAATCATTTCACCCAGATAAGCGTGATTGATCACGATATCGGTAAAACCGGCCTGTGCAAGATGAATGATCTGATGTTCAATCAGCATATGGCCGCCGGCCATGAGCAAAGGCTTTGGCTTGCTGTCGGTCAGCGGGCGCATGCGTTCTCCGCGTCCAGCAGCCAGAATCATCGCCTTAAACCGCATGACAGAAAATACAGTTCGTTAAAAGGTATACCCGACTTTCTGCGCCGGAGCATTGTCTGCAAGTTCATCCAGCAGGCCAAGCATGGGGCGCAGTTCCTGATAACGCTCGCATGCCTTGCGCAGATAATGCATCACGCGCGGCATGTCATTCAGATACGTAGCTTTGCCATCACGGTAACACAGCCGTGCAAAAATACCGAGTACTTTGATATGGCGCTGTACACCCATCCATTCAAAATCGCGGTAAAATTCGCCAAAATCACTCGTTACCGGCAATCCTGCCTTACGTGATTTCTCCCAGTAACGAATCGTCCAGTCGAGAATGCGTTCTTCATCCCATTGGATATAGGCATCCTTTAACAAAGATACCAGATCGTAGGTGATTGGACCGGAAACCGCGTCCTGGAAATCGAGTACGCCCGGATTGGGCGTGGTCACCATGAGATTGCGCGAATGATAATCGCGATGCACGAACACGCGTGGCTGTGCAAGATTATTCCGTACGATGCGATCGAATGTCTGCTCCAGAACGGCTTTCTGATCATCCGTCAATGCAGCCTGCAAATGGCGCGCCACATACCAGTCCGGAAAAAGACCGAGCTCGAAGCGCAGCAGTTTTTCATCATACACCGGCAGCTCCCCCAGCTGCCGGATCAGTTGCATCTGCACCAGTGTATCGGTTGCAGCGGCATACAGGCTGTTCGCGGTTTCCGGTTCACGGTTCAACGCCCGCAGATAAGTCGTGTCGCCAAGATCGGACAGCAATAAAAATCCCTGCGCGGCATCGCGTGCAATGATATCGGGTACATGAACCGCGCCGGCCAGCAACTGCGCCACATGTACGAAAGGCGCGCAGTCTTCGTGCTCCGGTGGCGCATCCATGACAATCCATGTTTTATCTCCGGACGTCACGCGGAAATACCGTCTGAAACTCGCGTCCGCGGATGCCGGTTCCACTGTAAAAGCTTGTCCGGGAAATTGTTTTTGTAGCCAGTTTTCAAGTAACTGCAAACGATCCATGTTAATCACTCGTGCATTGAAAAACTTTTGAAGATGACCCTGTCATCAATTCCTGTTACGATCAAAATTATTTTGGTATATTGAATGAAAGAAAAAAGTAACAGGTTACAGTTGCCGCTTATCATTGCTGTGCATCGGCGTTTTACCGTTGTTTGTATCGCCATCTGGATACCCAGGCTACTGCAGACATAAAACCAGTATTTTATCACGCCACATGCAAGGCGAAGACGATTCCGGATTCGGCAACTGTCGCAACATCATCCATGGAGAAAAAATGCTTAACAAAAATATCATTGAAGAAATCAATTCAAAAGTTAGCGAGATTCTGCAAAACAGTCCGGCAAAAGATGTCGAACGGAATGTGCGTGCTGCACTATCCAGTGTTTTCTCCCGACTGGATCTCGTCACACGGGATGAATTTGACGTGCAGCAGAATGTCTTGCAACGCACACGGGAGAAATTAATCCAGCTCGAATCCAAAGTTGCCGAGCTGGAGCAACGGCTCGGTATCAGCGGCGCCGAAAATGGAACGGCAGCCACCGGCGCGTTCCGGGCGCAATCGGACTTCACGCAGGGTCAGGATTCAAGTGCGACGTGATGCGTTTGCCCGCCCCAACAGATCTGCTCATGATTCTTTGAGAAATCATGGACACTTTTGACTGACAGCGCACGCCAATGCCGCTCGCTGTTCTGTATAGCCGCGCACTGACCGGTATGCATGCGCCTCTGGTTACGGTTGAAACGCATATCGCCAATGGTTTACCGAGTTTTACGATCGTCGGCTTGCCGGAAACCGAAGTCAAAGAAAGCCGGGATCGTGTCCGCGCGGCGCTGCAAACCGCCCACTTCAAGATTCCGGCACAGCGCATTACCGTCAACCTGGCACCTGCCGACTTGCCCAAGGAAAGCGGCCGTTTTGATCTGCCGATAGCGCTTGGCATTCTAGCTGCTTCCGGACAAATTCCCGCCGATGCGCTTGACCGGTATGAATGGGCTGGAGAACTCGCACTGACAGGCGAATTGCGGCCGATACACGGCGCACTGGCCATGACCTACAGCGCAGTGCAGTCAGGCCGCAGCTTTGTTCTGCCGCAGCAAAATGCGGCTGAAGCGGCGCTGGTCAAACAGGCGGAAATCTATGCCGCGCAGTCTTTACTGCAGATCTGCTCGCATCTAACCGGTGACCAGCCGTTGCCGTCATATCACCATTCGCCGGAAAAGCAAAACATAACCCCGGGCTATCCCGATATGGAAGAAGTCAAGGGACAGGCGCAGGTCAAGCGCGTCCTGGAAATCGCCGCCGCCGGAAATCACAGCCTGCTGATGATCGGCCCACCCGGCACCGGAAAATCGATGCTTGCGGCGCGCTTCCCGGGCATTCTGCCGCCGATGACCGAAGCGGAAGCACTTGAATCGGCCGCCATCCAGTCACTCAGTCACGGCGGCTTCGACATCTGCAACTGGAAACGCAGGCCATATCGTGCACCGCATCATACTGCATCAGGCGTTGCGCTGGTCGGCGGCGGCAGTCACCCGCGCCCTGGTGAGATCTCGCTGGCCATGCACGGCGTACTGTTTCTGGATGAGCTCGCCGAATTTGACCGCAAGGTGCTGGAAGTGTTACGTGAACCGCTCGAGTCCGGCAGAATCACCATTTCGCGCGCAGCGCGCCAGGCGGAATTTCCCGCGCGCTTCCAGCTTATTGCCGCAATGAATCCCTGTCCCTGCGGTTATCTGGGACACGCTTCCGGCAGATGCCATTGCACGCCGGATCAGATTTCCCGTTACCGCGCGCGGATTTCCGGCCCGCTGCTCGATCGCATCGACCTGCAGATCGAAGTACCCGCCGTACCGCAGGAAGAACTAATGCGCCAACAGGCAGCCGGCGAGAAAAGCGAAACCATCCGGCACCGCATCGAAAAATCATATCAAAATCAAATCAGCCGTCAGGGAAAAGCCAACAATCAATTGAGTGTCAAGGAAATCGACCGGTTCTGCGCGCTTGGTCCTGACAGTGAAAATCTCCTTAAACAGGCCATCACCCGCCTGAATCTGTCCGCCCGCGCGTATCACCGCATTCTTAAGGTCGCACGCACCATTGCAGATTTAACGGATGCCGATAAAATCAGCAAACAACATATCGCTGAAGCCATTCAGTACCGCCGGATGGACAGGCATTAGCATTCTTCGATCATGGGTTGGATGGAATATTGCGCCTAACTTATTTCCACTGGCGTAAAAAAGAATTTTTCTACACATAGAATTTATAATTTAATCAACAGGTTGACGATGAGCATTTACAGAAAAACCAAACTGATAATAATTCTGGGAACTGCCGTTGCCGGATGCAGCACGACAGCAGATAAAGCCGAAACACTTGACCAGCTCGGCCATTACGGCGCAGGGCATCTTATCGCCTGCGATGCAGCGCAATGGGTCAGTCCCGAAGTCGCCATCAAACACACCATGGATTTTGCACGTGCACGCGAAGAACTTCAGCACCCCGGCCAGTGCGGACCGGGATGCATGAAGGATCTGGAATCCTTGTGTCGGTGGTTCGATTCCGCCCTTGTCCACCAGTAAAATCAAGCACTTACACAACATCGTGTTAAGTGCTTTTTTGTTTTAAAGTGGCTGTGTAGCCTCCGTGTAGACTTTTTCAATCAATTTCTAAACGGAGTTATGCACATGAAAACGAAAGTATCAAGCATCGTTAAAAAGACAAAGCCTGTGGCCGGTTACATTCGACGAATTGCCAAAGGTGATTTTCAACTATTCATTTCCACAGGTCTGGCGCTACCGGTTCATCATTCAGACCATTATTCACGCCTTGATGCGCAGCAAACAGCACACGGCCTTAACGCCTCAATGATCACGGAGGTACGTTAATATGGAAAAGATCACAGTAGAACGCGACAATGACCGTAACCTAGTCTTTACCGGTGAACTGATCACCAAAGTATCCAGCAGCGACGATAGAGCAATGGGCAGCAGTTACAGCGGTGAAACTGGACGCTGGCAAGTGCTGAAGCTGTATAAAGCCAAGACTGGAAAGTTTGTTGCTCAACGGATCAACCGGACACGCTGGCAGGGTGAACGCGATACCTACGAAGCAAAGGTTTGCTCAACCCACAATGATATTGTTGAATTCTTTGGCGGTGGCTGGCTGGCCAAGGAATTATACGAAGAAGGCGACATTAACGCCGCCATTGATCTGGATACCGAAATATCCGGCCTCTAGGATTGGCGCGGGGTTTGTGGCAGTTTTAGCAACGTTGCCACAAGCCCAGGAAAAAAGTGCAGGGTGGAAACGTTTCCACTTTGCCTCTGAAACCCGCATTAAACCGTGATGACGATCAAAAGTTATCCACAGGTAAAAAGTTATCCACAGGCACAGTAAGGCGGATTGGTCACTGATAACGGTTATCACTTTGCTTATTCGGATTCAGAAGGCAACCGCCTATACGTTAATATGATAGGTGGTTCAGCACCATGCAGCAGCTTGTACCGCGCTTTGGCGTCTTCAAGCGTTTCTTTGCTTGATCGGTGTATCAGTATCGGCTTAAATCGCCGTGTGCGTTCTTCTAGTGCGTTTAAACTTGTTTCAAGGTTTATAGACATAATGACTCTTTTGATTCAAGTTGTATAATCTTTAGCTGATAGTTAAACATAGGTTCATAATCATAACTTTATGAGTTTAAATAATTGATTCATTAGCGTTTTTGCGCGGTGCGCATTACCCGCGCGTCCTAAACCTCAGGAAGTACCTTAGGCATTAATCAAGGGTTATGTAGTACAGTCTTTCCCCTTTACAGAATGTATCAATTAAGGCGGACAGGTACATATTCCCCTCTTCCGCCGTTGTTTTGGTCAAGTCGCCAGAATAAACACGCAGGCCATTGGGTAAGAATATCGATACGCGCCTTTTGTCTATATCCTCGCTGTTTGAAAAAATAACATATTTGCCCTTGTGATTCTCTAGCCGTTTCAGTGCTATTTCCTCTATTTCATGATCTGTATGAATACGGGTGGTGATTGAATGTATCGCTTGCTTCAGATTCATTTATTTACTCCAAACTAATTATAAAATTTGTTAACATTTTCTTTTTTTACTTCATTATGTAGTCTGTGCTTCGTTGCCTCCGTCATAACTTTGTTATCGATTAAATCCTTAACCACGACATGGTAAATCTGTTGATTCCTCAAGAGAATCTGTTTACACCAGACCATGAAGTAATGCCAATTGGTTAATGCTCTGGCGCTATCGCGTTCATCCAAAAACCTGCATTGGCAATACGAAATAAGTTTTTCGTGATAAGAGTGCGAAAGGCGTGCAAACAAATGTTCTGCTGCAAATCCGCTGACATTCGCCAGCATAGTCGAAAAA
>Ga0268299_1000266_pt1 | contig 193353 bp, 144 predicted proteins | sample NOBtaG_FD_193484 | JGI IMG/M metagenome (GOLD analysis project Ga0268299, IMG submission 193484) | Activated sludge microbial communities from bioreactor in Nijmegen, Gelderland, Netherland - NOB reactor | ecosystem: Engineered > Bioreactor > Aerobic > Activated sludge | place: Netherlands... | reverse complement strand
GGAGATTTAGCCGCAATTCTTATGCCTGTTCTAATGCTTTATTTAGTGGCAGATGCTTTCTTAAGTAAAACTAAATTTGTTGGAGCAAGTGCAGTTGCTCAATTTGCACAACCTCTAGTAATAGCCTTAGGCTTATGGTCAGGACTTTTTAGAACTACAACTCATATTGCTACAGCCTTCTTTTTTGCAGAAATCGCTGCTTTTTATCTTTTAGCTACAATAATTAGAAAAGAAGTCGTTAATTTTTATGTTGCTCAAGTAGCTATAGTTATTACTTCGTGGAAATTACTACAATATGTCAACGTTGAAACTAGCTATTTTATGATATTTTATGCAATCTATGGTGCAGCACTGTTTTATATAGAAAATAAGACTAAGGCTGCATACCAATGGCTTAATCTAGCAATAAGCAATTCTGCTAGTGGAGTGTTAGCTTTTACTTTACTTGGGATAACATTTCAAAGTTTATTTTCATTAGAATTAAATGATCCTAATTTGACACCTTATCTAGTGTCTTTACTATTAATTACAGGGATTTTTGCATTACTTTCTACTAAACTTGAAAACCAGGCTCTTAAGCAATTTTACAAAATATCTACATTCTATTTAGGTGGACTAACTTACTTAACCCTAGGTGTTAGACTAGGTTATGACCTTTTAACACAAACTGAATTTTATAGCTTACCTATTGGAGCATTAATTTTATGGGCAGGCTACTCAGCTAAAAAGAAATCTGAGAAAATTGGCGATTTTTGGCTAGCCCTAGGTGCTTTACTTTGGGTATTACCAACAATGCTTCATGTAATGGGCTACCGTTTTATTACTCGGCAACCTGCTTTAGAATATGATTTTACTTTATTATTATGTTCTTTAGCATTAATTTTAGGTGGCATTTTACTACAAATTAAAACACCTGTTATGATTGGTGGAGCAAGCTTTCTAACAGCAATAGCAATAATAGTTTTTAGCGTGGTTCAATGGGAACAACAATGGCTATCTGTAGTTATGATTTTACTAGCAATAATCGTTTTTGTTTCAGCCTGGGCTATACATTATCGCTATAAACATCATCAATCAACAGAGTCAACTCATATAAATTGACGCAGGTCTGATAATGACAAATGGGAAAAGTAAAGCTCCTTTTAGTTCTAAGTTATATTTACCTAAGCTAGATAAAGAACCTAAAACTATTTTTGAATATTTAATAACTAGATTTCCACATCTTGAAGCTGAAATTTTAGCTTCAAGAATTGAGGAAAAAGAACTTTTTCTTGATGACAATAGCGCGATAACTTTATCAACTCCTTACAAAGCAGGACTTACAATTTTTTATCATCGCGCGACTGATAAAGAAGAAATAATCCCATTTCAAGAACAAGTTATTTTTGAAAATGATGAAATTTTGGTGATTGATAAGCCGCCTTTTCTTCCTGTCACCCCATCAGGAAAGTATGTTAATGAATGTTTGTTATCTCGTTTAATACATAAATATGATTATAAAGAACTTACTCCAATTCATCGCATTGATCTTGAAACTTCTGGACTAGTATTATTTTCTAAAAATAATCAGACTAGACATTTATATCATCAACTATTTCAAACTAGACAAGTTGTTAAACAGTACTATGCAGTTTGTCAGCTTAACGATTGCAAAAAATTGGAAATTGGCAACAAGTGGACGATTGCAAACCGAATTGCAACAGGCGAGCCTTGGTATAGAATGAAAATTGTTGAAGGTGAGGCAAACGCTACTACAGAAGTACAACTAATTGATTATAAAGAAGAAAAAGCTCTCTTTTTATTAACTCCAATTACAGGAAAAAAGCATCAATTAAGACTTCATTTAACAAGTTTAGGGTTTAATATCTTAAATGATTTGCTTTATCCAGAACTAATAAAAGACACTAATTTAGATTACTCTAAAGTTTTGCAACTACTAGCCTACCATTTATCATTTAAAGATCCTTTAATAAATCAGGAAATTAAATTTTTTTCAAATCAAAAACTAAACTGGTAAAAATTATTTATAAATCTACTTGTTTTTCTAATCTAAAGTTGTAGTATTGGTTACTTCGTTTTGAGATTTCTTATCAAATATAATTTTTATTGACTAGCAATATTACTCTATCTGTTTAGTGATATTAATGTGTGGAAAGGTCTAAGTTAATGAGAAATAAAAGTTTATTGTTACTACTATTTTGTTTGATTTATTCTTTTACTTACATTTCTGTTTTAGCACAAAGTGGTTCAACTACAGCTAGCGTTGTTGGAACGGTCAAAGATCCACAAAAGGCATTGATAGCAGGTGCAACAGTCACCCTTACAAGAATAGAAACAAATTCTGTTCGCACTTTTGAAACAAATCAAGAAGGAGTATTTCAACAAGTTCAATTGCCTCCTGGTAGTTATGAAATGACTGTATCTGCACCAGGTTATAAACAAATTAAAACCAAATTTGAAATTAGCATTGGCTCAACTATTTTGTCAGAAGTTGAATTACCATTAGATAATGCCACAAATGAGGTTATAGAAGTTAGGGCCGATAATATTTTTAGTGAAGTAAAAACAGAAAGTAGTAATAATAATGATCTTTCTCGAATCAGCGGACTACCAATAAACCGAAGAGATTTTTTAGATTTTGCATTAACTTCTCCAAGAGTAGTTTTTGATCGTGTTCCAAATCAAGGAATTTTTTCTACATCAGGACTTTCATTTAATGGTCAATCGGGTAGATTCAATAATATTACTATTGATGGCCTAGATAACAATGATGTTAATCAAGGTGCTGTAAGAGCAACATTTAGTCAGGAAGCTGTACAAGAATTTCAAGTTGTGTCTGATGGCTATTCTGCCGAATTTGGCCGCGCTTTAGCTGGAATAGTTAATATTGTAACTAAAACTGGTGGAAATGATTTTCATGGGAGTTTATTTTTCTTAAATCGTAATGATGAAATTAGTGCGCGAAATACTTTTGATAAACTTCGCTCTCCTTATTCTCAATACCAATTTGGAGCTACTTTAAGTGGGCCAATAAAACGTGATAGAGCCTTTTTCTTTAGTTCTTTTGAACGCTTAACCATTAAGCAAAATAACATTGTTACTATTTCTGACGACACGGTTCGAGCAGGACGTAACTTAAATTACTTTTTAGGTAATGGCAATCAACCTTTTTCTGTTGGAACTACTTCTTTTTTAGGTCGTGTAGATGTTCGAGTTAATGAAAACGATACATTTTGGGTTCGATATAATAATAGTTATACTTATGATGGTGGATTTGAACCCTTTGGAGATTTAAGAGATAGAACTAGTGGCGGTATCTTAAATGTAGATGATAATACAGTTGCTTTTAATAATACTTATGTTAGTGCAGCACTTAACTTAGTTAATGAAACTAGGTTTCTTTATAGTCGGCGTAATCAAGGGACTTTACCTGTTAGTGATGATGCAGGAGTACAGCTACTTACCCCTGAAGGAAATGTTTCTTTTGGGCATAATAATTTTGTTCCTGAGTTTAACTCACAGCGAGTTTATCAAATATTAAACAATGTTTCGTTAACTAGAGGAAGGCATCAAATTAAATTTGGAGCAGATTTTACTTCTATAAGAAGATTGCCTCAAAGCGAACCAGCTTTATTTCCTGATGGTTTTGGAGTATTTACTAACTTAGATTTTTCTGTGCTTTTAGGTATGCCGGGACTACCTTCTTTAACAGGTCTTCAAAGCTTTGATCCAAGTTTACGTACACCAGAACAGCAAGCTTTTCTTACCTTTTTATCATCAGCTATACCAGGGCTTCCATCAGGACTAAATCTTGCTCAACAATCCATTCCTATAACTTTTTTACAAGGTTTTGGTGATAGAGCTATAGAAGTAACACCTAAGCTTTTTTCTACATTTGTTCAAGATGATATTCGAGTAAAACAAAACCTAATAGTCAAACTTGGCCTACGTTATGATATTACTAGAGTTAATTTTACTCCTAGTAACAATGGTAATTTTAGCCCTCGTATTTCAATAGCTTATAAGCCAACAAAATTACCTCGTGTAAATGTTCGCGCTTCTTATGGTTTGTTTTTTGCTTTGCCTTTTACTAGAGCAACCGTTAGTTCTCGATCTAGTCAAATTGGCTCAAGCCTTTTGTTTGTTCCTTTTCCTTTTTCTGCGCTCCCTTTCTCTTTACCAAAACATAAATTTGCTTCAATAGATCAAGTACCTCCAAATCTTTCTTTTATCCCTCAACTTAGTTTGTCTACACAATACCAAAAAGACTTAAAGAGCAGTTACTCACAACAAATTACACTAGGTGTTGACTATCTAGTTGCTAATAATACAGTAGTTGCTCTTTCTTATAATTTTGTTAGAGGTATTAGGCTATTTTCATTACGTGATATAAATCCCGTAGTAAATCCAGTACCAGGTGATCCACTAACAAGTATGATTGTTGGCCGAATAGATAAGACTCGGGGTTCTGTACTACAATTTGAATCGGCTTTTGATAGTTATTATCATGCTTTTTCAATAGGAATTAATCGTAGTTTTACTAAAAATTTAAATTTCCTGGCTCACTACACTTTTTCTAAAGGCATAGATAATGTTGCAGACTTTAATTCTGTAGTGACAGATAGAGCTAATGATCCGCTAACACCTGGTAATGAAAGAGGTCTTTCACTTCAAGATATACGTAACCGTTTTGTACTATCAAGTATTTGGAAATTGGATTATACCCAAAATCCATACTTAAAGGATTTTGAACTTTCAACAATTATTAGTCTTAATACAGGTCGTCCATACAATTTGCTAGCAGGAGTGGATCTTAATCAAAATGGTGATGGTGGTCTTTCAGATCGTCCAACGGCTTTGGGCCGCAATACGGGTCTAACACCAGGCTTTGCAACTATTGATATGCGCTTAACACGAAAAATAACTTTTAATGAAAAATATCAGCTTCAAGCCTTTGTTGAAGGTTTTAATATGTTTAACCGAGTCAACATTAACCCTAATTCCATTGATCGTACTTTTCCACCAAATGCCCAAGGTGGCTTTAATCTACCACCGCAGGAAGATGGCCGGTTTATTGTTACGCCTGATAGATTTAGGGGAGCTTTTGCACCTCGTCAATTTCAATTTGGGTTTCGCTTTGCTTTCTAAAAAGCTTCTAAATACACTGTAAACTAAATATTCTGATATTTTAATCTTAAGCCCCAACGGGGCGACAGATATGTAGCGTAGGGCGCAAGCCCTACGTATGATAATGTAATACTCTCAAAAGTCCCAACGGGGCGACAGAGTATTTTCTTAGCATTAAAAGACTATGTCGCCCTTACAGGGCTTAAAGAAACCTAACTATTATGTCCTAGGGTTGAAACCCTAGGCTACAGTTATATCGCCCCTCTGGGGCTTAAGAGTTAAGAATATAAAATTGCTATATTACTTAGTTTACAATGTACTAAATAGCCTTTAACAGGTAAGCAAATTTTTCTAGTCTAGCAATAAGATGTTGGACTAGAAAAATTTAGGAAAATAAGAAATTTTGTTTCTTTAATAGAAAAATAAATCTGTTAAAATCTCTATCCACATTTAAAAATTAATCCACAAAAGTTATTCTGAAATAAGGAGGTAAAGTAATGATGGCAATAAACTTGCCTACTGTAAGGGCATGGTTTTTTTTAGCACTATTTTTTCTTAGTCCAGCCTTGGTTTGGGCTTTTGATACTACTGGCACAATAACAGGTGTAGTTACTGATTCAAGTGGCGGAGCAATTGGAGGTGCGCAAGTCATAGTTCGCAATGTTGGGACTAATTTAACTCGTGAAACTGTTACTTCAGAGGCAGGGATGTTCCAAGTTGCTCTTCTTCCTGTAGGCGAGTATGAAATAACTGTAGAAGCAGATGGTTTTACTAAAGTACAAACTAAAGCCACATTGCAGATTAATCAAGTTGTACGAACAGATTTTAATTTAATGGTTGCTAATGTAAGTAATGAAATTATTGAAGTTAATGCTGCTGATGCTGTAGCTTTAATTACAGTAGATAACTCAACTCAATCAACTGTAATTGATAATAAGAAAATAGTTGATCTTCCATTAAATGGCCGCAATTTCTTGCAATTAGGTGCTTTAATTCCAGGTGTCGCCTCGGCTGTTGGCGGTGGGGGTGCTGAAGGTGCCACAGAATCAGGAGCTTTTTCTGTTGGTGGTCAAAGAGATAGAGCCGCTAATTTTTATATTGATGGGACTGATAATAACCAAATTATTAACAATAACTCATCTGCAACAGCTAGTGTTGATGCAATACAAGAATTTACCATTTTAACTAGCACTTTTAGTGCTGAATATGGGCGTAATTCTGGTGCTGTAATTAATGTTGTTACTAAATCTGGTACAAACCAAATACATGGCACATTATTTGAGTTTTTGCGAAATGATAAATTTGATGCTAGCAATCTTTTTGATAACGCTGCGGGTCAACCTAAACCAAAGTTTCGTAATAACCAATTTGGTTTTACTTTGGGTGGGCCAATTATTAAAGACAAGACCTTTTATTTTATCAATTATGAAGGTCAGCGTACTCGCGTTGGAAATACGATTTTTACTAATGTTCCAACACTTTTAGAAAGACAAGGCTCTTTTATAGATCCAAATACAGGCCGTCCGGTTCAGCTTAGAGTTGACCCTGTTAGCGCACAATTACTAAACTTTTTCCCATTACCTAATGCTAATACTCAATTTGGCAATTATGCTTCTTCTGAAATTATTAGCTTACGTAGAGATAATGCTATTGCCAAAATTGACCAAAAACTAGGCCCAAATGACCAGCTTAGTTTTCGCTATTTAATTAATGACCGAGACACTTTTACACCTGTTTTATCAACTTCTGGTAATGCTCAATCTTCCTCTCAAGTTCCTGGTTTTGGTACTTCCATAGTTGCGCGTGTTCAAAATATTTCTGTAGCAGAAACACATGTTTTTTCTAGTAATGCAGTTAATGAATTTCGCTTTGGCTATAATCGTTTTGTAGATGTACAGTTAGGCATAGATGCTACTAACCCTGCTACACTTGGACTACCTAATGGCAATATGTCTGTTTTAGGTAAAGGAATACCACAGATTTTAATTTCTGGTATTTCTGGAATAGGTAATTCTAACCTATTTCCATTTACTGACAATCTACAAACCTATCAATTTATTGATAATCTGTCTTTTTCTCGTGGACGACATAACTTTAAGACAGGTGTAGATATTAGAAAAAACAAAGTTGATGGTGGCGAGGATTTTAGTTTTGCTGGAACAATTATTTTTGATGGTTCCCAATCTGGTATAAGTGCAACGGCTGATTTTATCCAAGGTACTCCACAAAGTGCTTTTATTGGACGTGGTTTTACCTCTCCAAAAATCCGCTTAAATAATTATTACTTTTATTTCCAAGATGACTTTAAGTTTAACTCTCGTCTTACAATTAATGCAGGTCTGCGCTATGAGTTAAACACTGTTCCAACGGCTTCTAAACGGTTGTTTAATTTTACAACTAGCCGAGGAATCTTTGGCGAATCACTTTATGAAGGCGATCATAATAATTTTGCTCCACGTCTTGGGTTTGCATACAATTTTGGCGACAATAAAACGGTTGTTCGTGGTGGTTTTGGTGTTTTTTATGACTTGCCTTTCCAAAATACTACTTTTAACTTAACTTTTAACCCACCTACTAGCACAATGCTCTTTAACTTTGGCCCATTTCAACCTGGTAGATTAGGGAGCATTTTTAGTGATACCAGCCTTGACCCATCTGGCCCAGGCTTTGTCACTATTGACCCTAATTTCCGTAACCCCTATAGCCTTCAATATAATTTAACTTTTCAAAGAGAATTACCTGGAGAAGTTGCTTTTGAAATTGGTTATGTTGGTACACGAGGAGTTAAATTGATTGGCGCACGCGATGTTAATCAAGCTCAATTTTTTCCTGGTGCTAGTGGAGATGATATTTTTGATCGTCGTCCTACTCAACTATCTGGGCTAGATTTTGGTGTTGGTGGTGCTGATATTGTTCAAGAACAACAATCTATGGGGTCATCTGTTTATAATTCATTACAATTAAAAGTTGCTAAACGCTTTAATAATGGCCTAAGCTTCCTTGGTGCTTATACTTATTCAAGTTCTATTGATAACCTTTCAGATATTTTTGGTTTTAAGGGAAGTGCTGCTATTCCTCAAAATTCCAATGACTTACGCTCTGAACGCGGATTTTCTCCTTTTGATATTCGACAACGCTTTACCGTAAGTTACACTTATGAACTTCCATTTGGTAAAGGAAAACGCTTTTTTGCTAATGCAGGTGCTTTAGCCGATAAACTGCTTTCTAATTGGCAAATGAATGGCATTGTAACTTTACAAAGTGGTCAACCATTTACAGTATTTTTAGGGATAGATCAGGCTCTAACAGGTAATCTTTTTGGTGAACAACGCCCAAATAATGTACCAGGTGCTTTTATTCAAATCGATGATGGACGAGTTGTTTTAGCTTCAAATCTGCTAAATTCGGATGGATCTCCTAATTTTGTAGCACTTCAAGCAGCAGGCGTAATTCCTTTACCAGGGCAATTTGGCTCACTTGGACGTAACACTTTTAGAGGGCCAAATTATGAAAACTTTGACTTTTCTTTAACCAAACGCACTTCTTTTACAGATAGTACTGCACTAGAATTTCGTGCAGAGTTCTTTAACCTGTTTAATCATCCTACTTTTGCTTTACCAGATAATAATCTTAGTTCTCCCACTTTTGGGCAATTTTCCCGTACACCTGATGTTGCTGCTGGCTCTCCTAAAATTGCTAGCGGTTCACCTCGTGTAATCCAATTTGGATTAAAGTTAATTTTTTAACTATAGATTTGATACAAGGCTGTTGCTAATAACGCTATTATTAGCAACAGCCTTAAAATATTTATAGGGAGTTCACTTAATGAGTTCAACTAGCGAGCCTTGGCAAATACAAATTAATGACCAAATTTATCAAGCTGATGAGGAACTCTTAAAAATTTGGTTAATAGAAGGAAGAATTAAACCAACTGATAAAATTAGAAAAAATAATCAAGAATGGCTAGAAGTTGCTCAAGTTTTAGTTATACAGCCAGCTAAAAAAGCTAGTGCTATAGCTAGTGCTACACCTACTCCTATAGCTAACATAGAAGTAAGTCGAAGAGATGCAATACTAGAACCTATTTTTTACCGTCCAGAAAACTGGGAAAAATACTCAAGAATTGATTGCCAAAACCATCAAGATGTAATTCCTGCTTATGTTTGCCCAGAATGTGGAGCTAGTTTTTGTCAAGGTTGTGCAAAAGATCATTTAGTAGGCGGGGGTTATAATAAAGCTTGTCAGTGTCAATTTTGTGGTGCTTTATGTAGAGCTTATCCAGAAGTTAGAGAAAAAATCTTACTTTTATTAGAACAAAACTCAAAATCTAGCCTCTCGGACTTAAAAATGGCCTTTCTTTATCCTTTTGGCGTTGGTATAGCACCAATAGCCGTTTTTATTGTTGCCCTAACAATAGGAGGATTTGCTTTTCCTTTTTTTATAGGAATAGGTGTTTTACTTAGAGCTATTACTACTATTACTAGAGATGTTGCATCAGGAAATGTTAAGGCTAGTCCTATGGGTTTTGACTATAGTTCTTTTTTAACAGAGGTGCTTTCTTTTGGAGGATTGGGATTTGGAGTAATTTTAATTAGTTTTTCTCCAATGTTTGCTTTATGTTTTGGTGAGCTAAAAATATTTTCCATTTTAATGCCTTTAGCCGTGATTTGGGGATTTTTTTATTATCCTATTGCCCTACTAGTTGCAGGTGTAACAGAGAGTTTTGCTTCTGTTATTAATCCCCTACTTGGTTTTGAAACTGTTAAACGAATAGGTAAAAGCTATTACAAACATTTTCTTTATTTACTAGCCTTACAATTGCCAACACAAATTTTTGCTTTTTTAGTAGCTACTTTACTTGTTGAAGGCTCAAAGAACGCTAGAGCATTTCTTAGTTTCTTTATAGTATTGATGTTTTTAGGTTTAATTTTTGCTGCACCTATTTTTTATACAAATTCTGTAATGGCTGCTTTAATTGGTAGAGCTATTTTTAAGTCTGCTGATAGATTAGGAATTCGTACTAATGCAACTACTAAGCTTTAATAAAAGCTTAGAGTGCTTGAAAGTTAATAGTTTAGAACTTAATATTTGATAAGTTTTTAGTTTATTAATCAAAAAGTAAGTTTTTAGGAGAAACTAAAAGTGTCTGGGAGAGAAGCACAAACTCTATTAAAATTTATTCTTTCTCAATATCAAAATAGAGTGATGCTTCAGAGTTATACGGCAAAAACTTTGGTTGACTGCTGCGCCATTTTGTCGGAAATAGTTCCAGAATTAAACTTATCCCCATTAATTATTTTAGGTACTAGTAATTGTGCTGATAGAAAACAACTATTAAATGCTTGCCGTCCTGCTTTAGAAGCAGCACAAAAAACTTTTATTTTATATCATCAAGAATTTCCTATTATTTCTGAAAAAAGCTGGGGAATATTTTTAGATAAAGAAGATAATTTATTAGCTGATTGGTTTTTAGCCGTTCTTACTCCAGAAGTCGCTTATTTAGTTGTTGCACAAACAAATTTTGACTCAAACGAAATTCCTGTTTTACTCTCTTATGACCGAGAAATAGTTAAAGAAACTATTAGTTGGTTAAGCGATCAAATTTCTAATGAAGACAAAGAAAAACTTAGCACAAATCTAGCAGAAATAGAAAAAATAACTGTTAGTGCTGCCCAAAAAGAGGCGTGTTTAGTAAAAGTTTTAGAAAAAGTAACTTTTAATCTTAATCGCGCTCCTAATGAATATGAACGCATTGCCCAAGAAATGGAAACTACCCTCTATAAATTAGCTCTTACTAATAGCGAACTTGCTTTGCTTAATAGAATGCTTGAGCTAATTAGCCGCTCATTAGATACTAAGGAAATTTATCAGGGAGTACTTAATGCAGTAGAAGTTGTAGACTTAGAATCAGTAATTATACTTTTACTAGGCGAAGATAAAAAATTTTATGTAGATTTTAATAGCGGAATAGGTGCTGAATTTAGCGAACAAATTTCTAGTATGTTTACTAGTATGTTTACCGATGGTGTACTGCCTAGTGAGTTAGCAATAGTTTATACAGAAGAAGTAGTAAAAAATTTTCCACAGATTGAAAATGTAGTTAAAAATACAGGAGTTCGCACGGTAGTTGTTATTCCGCTTCGTAGTCGTAATTCTACTATTGGTTTAATGCTATTAACATCTAGTTCTCGTCGAATTTTTTCTAGCGAAGACCAAAGGCTTTTAAGCAGTATTGGTTCACAAGTAGGGATTGCTATTGAAAGCGCAATACTTTATGAAAAATCTCAGCGTCTAGCGCGTCAAATGAGTGCATTATTTGAAGTTGGTAAAACTATTAGTTCACATTTAGAAATTAGCCCACTACTAGCTTCTATTGCTGAAAATGCTGGAAAACTTTTAGATGCTGAACATACATTAGTTTCAATAGTATTTTCTGATAAGCAAAGTAACAAAATGGATACAATGGCTGAATGGAGCTTAAACGGTCAATCAAGAGCCGTTAGTCTAGCTAAATATGTGCAAAAAGAAAGCTTAGCTCAAGATATAGACCAAGATGGTAGTAATGATGCTTCATTAATTAGCTTTCCTATTTTTGTTAAGGATCGGTCTTCTTCACAACCTCGATTATTAGGCACTTTTTGTGCGTCAAGAGATGCTAAAAGCAATAGACCTTTTACACAATCAGACCTGGATTTACTTCATAACTTAACTTCACAAGTTTCTATTGCTGTAGAAAATGCAGAACTCTATGCCAAAATCTTAGCTGCTAATGAACAGCTAAGAGAAGCTATCCGCTTAAAAGATGAGCTAGTTTCAATGGTAGCGCATGACTTTCGTTCTCCTTTAACTTCTATACAAGCTTTTAGTGAACTACTTCAAGACCGTGTTTCAGATGATGGAGTAAAAAAACATCTAGCTATTATTAACCGCCAATCTAAACACCTGGCTTCTTTGGCTGCTGACACTTTAACTATGTCCAGGTTAGAATCAGGAAACTTTCCCTTAGACTTTAAGCCATTTAAGGTTAATGAACTTCTTACTTCTTTAATGGAAACCCGAACTACAGATTCAAAAATTGACCTAAAGTTTGAATTTTTGGAGCAGGATATTGAAATTTGGGGAGATGGTCGCCGAATTTATGAAGTAATTGATAACTTAGTTGGTAATGCTATTAAGTATTCTCCTGATGGGGCATATGTTCGAGTTAAAGTTGGGCAAATAAACGAAGGGGTACAAGTTTCAATTATTGATAGAGGTATGGGAATAGCTCCTCAAGATATGTCAAAATTATTTCAAAAATTTAGTCGTTTAGATAGCGCACGACAACGCCAAATTGCTGGCACTGGCCTTGGACTTTATATTTGCCGAGCTTTTATTGAAGCTCATGGTGGGCAAATTTGGGTTGATAGCGAAGTAGGCAAAGGCTCAGCATTTCATTTTATCCTACCAAAACAAAAAATTTCTGCTAATGAAACAAATCATTAAAAAACAACAAGATAATATTCTTACTCAAGCCAACTCTATTAAACTTATTTTGATGGACTGTGATGGAGTATTAACAGATGGGCAGATTATTTTATTGCCTGATGGCGAAGAAATAAAAAATTTTCATGTCCTAGATGGGCAAGGCGTTGCTTTAGCCAAACAAGCAGGTCTAAAAGTAGGTGTTATTTCTGGTCGTCAATCAAAAGTGCTAACTAGACGCGCAAAAGAAGGCAGTTATGATTTTCTTTTTGACAAAGTGAGCAATAAACTAGCTATATATGAAAATTTACTAGTAGAGACAGGGTTAAAAGACCACGAAATAGCTTTTATTGGAGATGATTTACCAGACATTGCTATTATGTGCCGTGTAGGTTTAGCCATTGCGGTTGCTAATGCAGTTGATGAAGTTAAAAATCAAGCAGATTTGATAACTACTCGTTCAGGTGGTCAAGGAGCAGTTAGAGAAGCTATTGAATTTATCCTAAAATCCCAAGGTCTTTGGCAAGAACTAATAAAGAAATATTAAATTAATTTAATGAGGGGGCCTTCTAATGACAGCATTGCTAGCAAATAGCCTTACAGAAAATGTAAAGCGTACAAAACTAGAAAATGGACTAACTATTTTAACTAAAGAAGTACATACACGCCCAATAGTTGCCGCTATGATTTGGTATCGTGTTGGTGCGCGGGATGAGGAGTTAGGCCAAACAGGTAAATCTCACTTTTTAGAACATATGCTTTTTAAGGGAACAAGCAAATATAAAAAAGGCGAGATTGACCTAATCACTATGCAAAATGGTGGTAGAAATAACGCTTTTACCTGGTTGGACTTTACTGCTTATTACTTTACTTTTGCTAGTGATCGTTGGGAAATTGCACTTGAAATAGAAGCCTCTCGTATTCGTGACACACTTTTTGCGCCTGAAGAGTTTACATCTGAAAAACAAGTAGTCATTGAAGAGCTACAAATAGGTCAGGATGGGCCTTGGGATTCTTTAGAAGAAGAAGTTTGGGCAACAGCTTTTCGCCAACATCCTTATCATAATCCTACTGTAGGCTGGGTTGAAGACCTTCTTGATGCAAGTGTTGAGGATATGAAGGATTATTATGATAAGTGGTATCACCCAAGAAATGCTACTGTTGTCTTAGTTGGAGATTTTCAGACAGAGAAGGCTATAGAAAAAGTTACAAGTTTATTTGGTCAAATTCCCGCCGGCCCTGATCCTATTCGTAAAAAAATAGTTGAACCACCACAAAAAGGGGAGAAGCGAGTTTCTGTAGTAAAACCTACACCAGTAGAACGCCTGATGATAGCCTATCATACTCCAGAAATTGGACATCCTGATTCTTATCCACTACAAGTTTTATCAATGATTTTATCGGCTGGCCGACGTTCACGCCTTTATCAAAGACTTCAAGAAGAAGATCGCTCTGTTACTTATGCTCGTAGTTCTTATAATGATCATATTGACCCTACGTTATTTTACTTTCAAGCAGAGCTTAAACCAGGTAAAAAATTAGCAGATGTTGAAGCTAGCATTTTAAGCGTACTTGAAAACTTAAAAGAATCTTTAGTTTCTGAACGTGAACTAGAAAAAGCACGTCGTCAAATTCAATCTAATTTTATTTTAGGAAATGAAGATGTCTTAAACCAAGCTACGCTTTTAGGACAGTTTGAAACCATTGGCTTTCAATTAGAAGGAAAAGAAAACGGCTACGATTACCTAAGCCATTATCTTTCACATATTAATAATGTTACTGCTGAAGAGGTTAGGCGAGTTGCAAGAGAATATTTTACTGAAAAAAATCGCACTGTTGGCTATTTAGTAGCTGATAAAAATAATGTTTCAGATGCTGTAACTACTGATGAATCAATAGAATCTTCATTAGTTCCTGGTGCTGTAGAAAAAGCACTAAATAAAACTAAAATGGCAAGTATTTATAATAATGTAGCCTTTCGGTCACATTTAGATAGTTTTGAGCTTTTAACCCAGTTAACTAAGCGAACGGACACACAAACCTATACACCTGCATTAGATATTGAGCGAGTAGTTTTAGATAATGGGATAGTGCTATTACTAGGGGAAAGCCATAATATTCCAGCTATTTCAATTAATGCAATGGTTAATGCTGGGGCGCGTTATGAGATGGATGAAAAGGCAGGTCTAGCTTCTTTGCTAGGAGATATGCTAGACGAAGGTACTAAAACCAAAGATGCACAAATGCTTGCAGAAGCAATTGAACAAGTAGGTGGGCATCTTCAAACCTTTGGCGGCTATGGTCAAAGTGGAGTGTCTGTTACGGTTTTAACTCCAGATCTAGAGTTAGGCTTAGAACTAGCAACAGATGTAATGATAAATAGTACAATCCCTAAAGAACGTTTTGAACAACAGAAAGACCGCCGCCTAGCTCAAATTAAAAGCCGGGAAGATGACCCCAGAGTTATAGCGTCTGATACTTTTAATGAACTTGTTTACACTGGACACCCAGCGCATAAGCCCAGACTTGGTTATGAACATACAGTTGCTAATTTAACTACTGAAGATATGCTAGAGTTTTATCATAAATATTTTATTGCTAATAACTCTACGATAGCAATTGTAGGTGATATTAATAAATCAGAAATTAAAGAAAAAGTAGCAAAAGCTTTTTCTAGTTGGAAAGTTGAGCCAAATTTTAAGTTACCAAGTGTTCCAGAAATTCAACGCCAAAACGCTCCAATAAAAAAATTTATTAGCAAAAATAAAGAGCAAATTAATCTATATTTAGGGCATTTAGGGATTAAGCGAAATCACCCAGATTATTATCCTTTAGTAGTTATGGATACAATTTTAGGTAGCTCACCAGGTTTTACTTCTCGAATCCCTAAAATACTACGTGATGAACAAGGACTAGCTTATAGTACATTTAGCAATATTACTGGCTCAGCAGGGCTTGATCCAGGTCGTTTTGTTGCTTATATTGGCACATCTCCAGAAAATCTACGTCTTGCAACTGATGGAATGATGAAGGAAATCTACCGGATTCGTGAGGAAGCAGTTAGCCCAGGCGAGCTAAAAGATGCTATTGACTATTTAACAGGAAGTTTTGTTTTTCACTTTGAAACTAATGCACAAATAGCTGCTTTTATGGTAGAGGCAGAAGTTTTTCAACTAGGTTTTAATCTTTTAACTGATTACCCTACACAAATTCGTGCAGTTACTATTGAGGATGTCCAAAGAGTTGCAAAAGAACATCTTGACCCTGAAAACATGACTCTAGTAGTCGTTGGCCCAATTGATGAAGAAGGAAAGAGCAAAAAATAAAGGTTATTTTATGCAGAAAGAAACAGATTTTGTTGTAATTGGTAGTGGGATTGCTGGGTTAAGAGCCGCAATTGGACTAAGTGAAGGGGGAAGTGTTGTTGTTTTAACAAAAGACCGTGTAAGTGAGTCAAACACAGAATATGCTCAAGGTGGAATTGCTGTAGTTTTAAGCGATGATGATCAAATAGAGTTACATTTTCAAGACACTTTAGAAGCTGGTGCTGGGCTTTGTGACAAGGCAGCCGTTAGAGTGTTAGTTGAAGAAGGCCCAAAATATATTACACAACTAATTAATTGGGGAACTAGTTTTGATAAAAAAGGAGGCAAACTTCTATTTACTAAAGAAGCTGCTCATTCACGACACCGAATCTTACATGCTCATGGTGATTCAACTGGGCGTGAAATTGTTCGAGGCTTACTTGCTCATGCTCGTACAATTGAAAAAATTAAAATTGTCCCTCATGCTGTTACGCTTGACTTAATTACTAATGAGAATCAGGTAGTTGGAGTTAAGTATTTAGATATAGAAAATAATCAGTTATGTCATATTTATGCTAAGGCAATTGTACTAGCGACGGGTGGAGCAGGTCAGCTTTATGCGCATACAACTAATCCAGATGTTGCAACGGGCGATGGGATTGGGATGGCTTATCGTGCTGGAGCAAAGATAGCTGACATGGAATTTGTTCAATTTCATCCAACAGCCTTAAATGTTATGGGCGCACCTAATTTTTTACTTTCTGAAGCAATGAGGGGAGAAGGAGGTTATTTAATTAATAGCGAAGGCAAGCACTTTATGGGTAAATATGATGAACGTGAGGAGCTTGCGCCTAGAGATATTGTTAGCCGTGCTATTGTTTCAGAAATGAGACGAACTGATTCTAAAACAGTTTATTTAGACGTAACACACTTAAAATCCAGTTACTTAAAAGAACGATTCCCCAAGATTTTTCTTACATGCTTAAATTATAACTATGATATTACTAAAGATTTAATCCCTGTTAGCCCGGCTGCCCATTATGTTATGGGTGGTGTACGTACTGACATTATGGGTAGAACTTCACTTTTGGGGCTTTATTCAGCCGGGGAAGTTGCTTCAACAGGAGTTCATGGAGCAAATCGGCTGGCTAGCAATTCCTTACTGGAAGGTTTAGTATTTGGTGCTAGAGCCGCAAAAGCTGTTTTAGAAGATAGCAATAAATTATTAAGCAAAATAAGAAGAGATACGTTAGAAAATAGTCCTGCTGATTATAAACTTAACCAGGCAATTCGAGGTGAGGTTAGCCAAATAATGTGGGAGCAAGTAGGCATTATTCGGGATGCTATTAGGTTGGAAAAAGCTATAGATAAACTAGATGAAATAGCTAAAGAATCTGTTAATTTATTGACACAAAATTATTTAAGTGTAGCTCAAGCAATTACACGAGCAGCATATTTTCGCCAAGAAAGTCGTGGAGGACATTATCGAGAGGACTTTCCTAAATGTAGCAATGATTGGGAGTGTCACACAATTGATCAAATAAAAGAAGGGCTTTCAAAAGAAGCTTTAAGCTAGAAATATAAAATTTTCCTAACAAAATAACTAAGTTATTTTATAGCTAAAGCATACTTAAGAGCATTAGCTGTTTTTGGCTTATGAATATGATAAGATAAAAGCAAATTTTCTAATAAACTTTTGGCATTAAACTTTATCAATAATAAATAATTAAAAGATTTGGAAAAGAGGTTGCCCTATGTCTGTAGAACAGCTACTTAAAAGTGCCAAAGCACTAGGTGCGCAACAGATTTGTTTAGAAGCAGGAAAAACAGCTTTAATTTTGGTAAATGGTAATATTAAAGAGCTTACAAAAACACCTCTTACCCCTTATGATATTTTTAAGCTAATTTCTCCAATAATGCCTGAAGAAAAAAAAGTTGCTTTAGTTGGACAACCTACTACAGAATTTACTTATAAACTTGAAGGAGCAACAGATTTTCAAGTTGTTGTATTAAAAGAAGCTAATGGAATTAAAGTTCTTTTTAGAGATAATAGCAATAAAAGTAATTCTGGTGATTTAGCTGCGTCATTAACTACTACACAACCCTTTACCAAATCAACAACACAATCACTTCCGGCTGTTAATGCACCACAAAGCCAGCCAGCAATGGCAGCAAATTTACCTCCAACAGTGGCTTTACCTGTAGCTAAACCAATAACAGCACAACCTGTTATGGCACAACCTGCTCAACCTGATACTGCTCCATTAGCGTTGCAAACAGCTAAACCAGTGATGGCTCAACCCATTACAGCTAGCCCAGCTACAGGTGTAGCTAGCACAGATGCTACAGCACTTTTAGACGAGCAACAACGAGCCGCCTTAGCTCAAGGTCGTCCACCTGACCCACGACCACCTTTACCTACACCTCCAAAAGCACAACCATTTGCAGCACTTCCAGCTATACCTCCACCGTCTACACCTATTACTCCTGTATCGGCTGCTAGCGTATTGTCTACTAGTGGTTCTATTACTGGGACAATGACGGGGTTTAATCGTACTGGATTTGGCATTAATACGGAACGTCAAAAACTTAGACAAGATATAGATAAACTGCTAGAACGTACATTAAAAATGCGTGGCTCAGACCTACACGTTGCTACAGGCGCACCACCAATTGTTAGACGCTTTGGAACCTTAATGCGTGTGGAGGGAGAAATTTTAGAAATAGAGAAAGCACGCGCAATAGTTAGGGAAATTTTAACTGATGAACAATTTCGCCAATTTGAAAAAACTGGTGACTTAGATTTTAGTTATGAAGTAATAGGTGTTGGCCGTTTTCGGGGAAATGTCCTAAGACAAAACCGAGGTATTGACTTAACTTTTCACGTTGTCCCAGCAGAAATTATGTCCCCCGAAACCTTAGGACTACCTCCATTAGTTCGTGAATTAACCCACTTTCACCAAGGGTTAATTTTAATTACTGGTGCTGCTGGACAGGGTAAATCTACTACCATATCTTCTTTAGTTGATGTAATTAACAGCGAGCGAGCTTTACATATTCTTACTGTAGAAGATCCTATAGAATTTGTACACCCTATCGATAAAAAAGCTATTGTTAATCAACGTGAAGTAGGGCGACATACTAAATCCTTTGCCAATGCTTTACGTGCAGCACTACGCGAAGATCCAGATGTAATTGTAGTTGGAGAAATGCGAGATTTAGAGACAATTTCTTTGGCTGTAACTGCCTCTGAAACAGGACATTTGGTAATGGGGACTTTAATGACTTCTAGCGCACATCAAACAGTAGACCGTATTTTAGAATCATTTCCTCCAGCACAACAAAACCAAATTCGAGCAATGCTTTCTGATTCACTTCGTGCCGTTATTTCACAACGCTTGTTGCCAATGACAGATAATAGCGGAATGGTATTAGCAGCAGAAATTTTACTAGGCACACCTGCTGTAGCTAATTTAATTAGAGAAAAGAAAACATTCCAAATTCCAAGCATAATACAAACTAACCGACATTTAGGAATGAGAAGAATGGATGATGCTTTACTAGAATTAGTACAAGCAGGTAAGGTTAACCCACAGAAAGCACTAGATTTTGCTTTTGATAAAAAGGCTTTTGAAGCATCTATTAAACGTATTTAAGGAAATAAAAAAGGGAAAGAAATATGGCACAAATAGATCATCTTTTTCGGGAAACATTACGCCAAGGTGCTTCAGACCTGCATATGGTAATTGGACGACCTCCAATGTTAAGAGTACGAGGAGATTTAGTTCCAACCTCATTTCCTGTATTAACTGCTAAACATAGCAGAGACTTAATTTATGAGATCTTAAATCCAGAGCAAAGAGATAGAATTGAAAACCATTTAGATTTAGATTTTGCTTATGAGTTAGAATCTGTTGCACGTTTTCGCGCTAACATCTTTTTTCAACATCGCGGCATGGGGGCTGTATTTCGTTTAATTCCAGAAAAAGTTCTAACACTTGAGCAATTAAATATGCCTGCGGTGCTAAAAAAAATAGCTGATATGCGTTCAGGGCTAGTTTTAGTAACCGGGCCAACAGGTAGCGGTAAATCTACTACCTTAGCAGCAATGATCAATTATATTAATGAAACTCGTGAAGCTCATATTCTGTCTATTGAAGACCCTATAGAATTTGTTCATCAAAATAAACGGGCTTTACTTACCCAAAGAGAAGTTGGAACACATACAGAAAACTTTAATGTAGCTTTGAAAGTTGCCGGACGACAAGACCCAGATATTGTGCTAGTAGGGGAATTACGCGATTTAGAAACAATTTCCTTAGCTTTAACACTGTCTTCTTTTGGGATTTTGGTTTTTGGAACCTTGCACACCAATAGTGCTATGAAAACAGTAGATCGAATCATTGATGTTTACCCTCCAGAAGAACAACCACAAATTCGGGCTATGCTTTCTGATGCTGTAAGAGGTGTAATAGCTCAACAACTAGTGCAAACAGCAGATAAAAAATCGCGTGTAGCTTCAGTTGAAATCTTAGTTGGTAGTCCTGCCCTAGCAAATATTATTCGAGAAGGAAAAACCAATCTTATAGTTTCTTATATGCAGTCAGGTGCAGCGGATGGGATGCAAACTATGGATCAGGCATTGATTAAACTTGTGCAAGAAGGGCGTATTTCATTAGAAAATGCACTAGAAAAATGTCAAGATCGTAATTTAGTTCAATCTAAAGTTAAAGGATTAAACTAATTTTGCTATTATGAAAACTACGGCAGTACGTATCTTAGACCAGTTAAAAATAGATTATGAGTTACGAGAATATCAAGTTAATGAAGATGAACTTGATGCTCAAACTGTAGCAAATAAAATAAATTGGCCGGCAGAAAAGGTTTTTAAGACTTTAGTTGCACGTTCAACTAGGGGTTCCGTAGTAATGGCTTGTATTCCAGCTACTTGCGAGTTAAATTTGAAATCCTTGGCCCAATTAATTAAAGATAAAAAAGTAGAGTTAGTTCCAGTAAAAGAAATACAATCCTTAACAGGTTATATTCGTGGTGGGGTTTCGCCTCTAGCAACAAAAAAAAGCTATCCTTTATACTTAGATATTAGTGCAGTAAGCCACGACAAAATAAGTATTAGTGCTGGACGACGTGGACTACAAATGCTACTGGCACCAAAAGATTTACAAAATATAACTAAAGCAATACTAGCAAAGTTAACTAATGAGTAATGTAGTAGCAATTAAAATTAACTATATAAATATGATAATTAGCAAGTTTAATAAATTGTAAATAAATTTTCTGTTAAGTTTTTCTTTAAAGTTTATAGTGCGATTTCTTCTAACATTTATTATAATGACTAGTAATTTGGCTTTTCTGCATTTCATAAGACAAACTTTTAATATTAAGATACTTAAAGATTATTTATTTTTAATAAAAATTTAGGCTAGGCTTTCAACCACAAGGAAATATTTATGTAATTATGCTTTATGTGTAATTATATAGAGCTTTTTCTAGTGAAAATATTAGTCCTTATTGTTAACAATAGTTGTTGCTTATCTGCTTGCAATTCTGAGGAGAAGCCAATATGTTCGTTAAATTGAAGTATCTCAATGGAACACATCCGGGCAGTACCAAAGAGTTTACCCAATCAATAATAAAAGTTGGGCGCGCTCCTAGCTGTGATTTTGCTCTTTATGATAATACAGGGCGACACTCAATTGCTTCTCGGGTTCATGCAGAATTGCGTTGTGAGGACAACGAACTCTTTATTTATGACCTAAATAGCAGCAATGGAACTTTTGTTAATGGTGAGCGAATTAGAAAAGTAGCATTAAAAAATGGAGATATGCTTACTTTTGGCCCAGATGGGCTAGAACTCCAAGTTAATTTCCTTATTTCCTCTAAAGACGAAACAGAATTTCTTGCTTCTTGTCCTTTATTTCAAGACCTACCTTGGGAAGTGCTTTATGAAATTACCCGGCGTGGTGATATTAAACACATGCCTGCTAATAGCTACCTTTTTAGACTTGGAGAAACTTGTACAACCGTTTATGTAATTTATAGCGGATTAGTAGAAATTTCTACTGTACGGGATTCTAGCGGGCGGCTTACTATTGTAGGGTTTTTAGCTAGTGGTGAGTCACTAGGAGAATCCCTAGCTATAATTGCAGGCAAACATCGTACAGAAGCTAGAGTAGAAGAAGCAGCAGAAATTTTTACATTAGATGCTGAAGCTTTACAAGAATTGATCCAAACTATTCCAGCCTTTGCACTTAAGTTTACTTCTGCCCTATGTCATAAGCTAGCTGCTAGTGAAGGGCAATTACAATCACGACATAGCAAACGACATTTACAAGGCGATTTACAATACTTTGACTTAGCTACTATTGTTCAAACTCTTAATGGGCTGCGTGAAACAGGTGTTTTAATGCTTTATCCAAAAACAGATAATGATGTTGGTGGTAGTGGAGTAATAGGAATGCTACCATTTGCAAGAATATATTTTGAAAGCGGAGAAGCACGCTATATAAAATTAGGTTCACGTGGTGGGGAAGAAGGGTTTTATCAGCTTTTCCAAATGCCTTTAGCTGGAACATTTACCTTCCTTCAACAAGATTTACCAGAAGATATGGTTACTACTGATCCTATTCGTATGCCAACTATGAACTTGCTTTTAGAAGCTCACCGCTTACAAGATGAGCTAGAAAGTTTTAAGAACAAACTTCCAGATCTTACTGCTACTTTCCGACCTCTAGTAGAAGAGCTAAATTGGTCAGAAGGAGAAACTGGCACCTATGCCAATCAAATTTGGTCATTAATTTTAGGCGGTTCAACACTTTGTGAAATTCTAGGAAAAACTGATTGTAGTAATTTTACTGCTTATAGACTTATATTAGAAATGATTACTAATAATCAAATTAGTGATGAAAAATTACCTGCTGATATGTTGATTTCTACTAAAACTATTAGAGTAATGGCTACTCACAGAGAAGAATAAAAAATAATTTATTTCCTTTAAGTAAATAGGGTTAAGTATTCTGAGAAGTACTTAACCCTATTTATTTAATCCATTGTTTCCCAAAAAAATCCTTCTACTGGAAATTCTGCACTTAGGATTTCATAAGCTAAATTAAACTTAGCATTGTTATGTAATGCCATTAATTTATAAGAATGTGGTGTGGTTGGACTAGCAAAATTTATATCAAATAAAGGGTTACGCCCAAATAATTCTACTTGATTCTTTTTTACTAAAAACCCTCCACCTATAGTAAAAAATTCCAAGTAGAAATCATTGCTATTTGCTCCTAGGACTTGATTTACATAAGTTCGTAGTTTACCTAAAGCCATTGTGCTATCTTTAGCATCACCTGGCAAAACACAAAGAAAAGTGCGGTCTACTAAAGAAATTAATAACCATTGATATTGTGGGCGTTGTTGTTGTTTTAGTTCACCTGTTCCAGCAAAAGCAATTGAAAGGCTAAATTTATCTTTAGGTTGGATGGATTGAACTTTCTTTAGCTCTACTTTAAGTAAATTACTATTGTTTTCTATTTGTCCTAAGTAGTTGACTACCATTTCTTGTAAGGGTTGTATATCAAAACTACCAGCATAGTTGCTTTTATATTCCAAGACTTGTTGCCAAATATTCTCTAAAATAGAAGGAAAAATAAGTAATTTTTCTTGTTCTTGTAATTTTAAGAATACTTGCTCAGCTAATCTACGGCTAGACATTATATTATGGATAATAAGCCGTCTACGGCTTTGCCTCATTAAAGATAATGCCTTTAGCAAGTTAAGATTGTTATCTTTTGACTGACCTAGAAAGCCTTGATAAAACTCTAAAAACACTTGGCAATCATGCTCAGATAATGGGGTGTCGTAATATTTGTTTAGTTCTCTACTCACGTTTTTTTGTTTGGGCAGTTAAAGTATCAATTTATTTAATAGATATAATAGACAAGCCCTAAAGGACTTGTCTATTGTCAGAAGCCCCAAAGGGGCTTAAGAAGTAAGAACCTTTTATAACCTTTGAGTGCCACAGAGTAGCACTTGATAGTAGGCTAGTCCTTTAGGGCTAGCCTACTATTTAGCCAAATAACCTTGCCTTGTAATTGTTGAAAGATTTTTCTTACCAACAATTTTTACTTCTATTTGTCTAAACTTACCATCATTATTATTATTAGGCTCATAGATTATTACATATTGATTACGTAGAAAATCAGTTACTAGCTTAAAAGCTTTAGTTAAAGCTTCTGTGTTATCAGGGAAAAAAACCTCTCCTCCAGTATCACGACAGAGCCTTTTAAGTTCTATATCGTCTAAATTATAATAAGGCGTTCCTTCAACTCGAAATACTGACCCGCCTTTAGTGCTTAAAGCATAAATTGTTGTTTGTGTGCGTTGGGCAATTGAAATAGTTTGCGCTAAGGTGTGTTTGCTATTAGTGTCTGCTCCATCAGTAATAATTACTAGTACTCGTCTTCGGGAACTAGTACGAGACATATTTTCCCGACAAATCTTATGAACAGCATCATAAAGACTGGTTTGTCCATTTGCAACTTTAATTTGATCTAGCGTTTGGGAAATTTCTGACAAATTATTAGTAAAGTCATTGCGCACTTCTACTTTAGTATCAAAAGTAACAAAAGCAATACGGTCTTTTTCTGTTTTTAGTACAGAGGCAAGAAATTGTTTAATAGCAATTCTTTCAAACTCTAATTTATTACGAATACTAGTAGAAGTATCCATTAAAACAGCAACATTTAGGGGCAGATTTGATTGTGAGTGAAATTCTATGATTTGTTGTTGGTCATTATTTTCTAAAACTCGGAAATTATCTCTTTTTAAGTCTGGAACAAACTTGCCTTTTTCATCAAAAACAGTTACAGGTAAAGCAATATTTACAGTAGTAATTTTAATTACTGCGTCTTCGTCTTCTTCATTATTAATAGCTACATCAGGTGATTGGCTAAAGGCAGTATTGACAGGGCTTAATAATAAAAATAAAGATAATAAGAGTAATTTTTTCATAAATTTCCCAATATTAAGAATACTAACTTTTTGACACTTTGATGTTACAAATTTAATTAATAGTTGTCGCTTTATTAATTTGAGTTGATATAAGGGCAATTAAAATTATTTTGGTGTAGCAGAATTATTAGGCGAAACTTTGCACCTTGTCAATGTCAATAATAGATAGAAATTTTGTTAATTCTTCTGGCAGTGGGCAAGAAAATTCTTGATATTCTTTTGTTATAGGATGAGTAAAAGCTAATTTAGCTGCATGGAGAAAATGTCTATTTAAGTTATTGATAGTTGCTACTAATTTATTATTTTTTAGTTGGTTAATACGACCTGAGCCATAAACCTCATCTCCTACAACAGCATGTTTAATATGTGCTAAGTGTACTCGAATTTGATGTGTCCGGCCTGTTTTTATTTCTACATTTAATAGCGCAAAGTCTGACCATTGTTTAACTACTTTGTAGCAAGACCAGGCAGGCCGTCCCCTTTGAGGTAAAACCGTCATTTTAGTTCGTTGGTTTGGATGTCGTCCAATTGGAAGATCAATTATTTCTGTTTTAGCTTTCATTTGACCATAAACTAAAGCTATATATTCTTTTTTTACTTTTCGTGTAGCAAACTGCTCAGTTAAATGTTGATGGCAACTATCGGTTTTTGCTACTACCATCAGCCCAGAAGTATCACGATCTAAACGATGAACTATTCCGGGCCTTAAAGCCTCTCCACTACGGTTAGTAGTATTAAGATAAGCTACAAGCCCATTAGCTAATGTTCCACGCTCAATGCCTGCTGCTGGATGTACAACTAAACCCGCAGGCTTGTTTAATACAAGTAATTCACTATCTTCATAAACAATATTTAACTCCATTGGTTCTGGAATTATTTCTGTAACCGGGGGCAGGGGCAGTTCTACTTCTATTTCATCATTTTCTCTAATTCGATAACTAGCTTTAGTAGCTTTACCATTTACTAGTACATCTACATTGCTAATTTGACGGTGTAATTGTGTACGACTAAAGGGAAGGTTTAAGGCTAAATATTGGTCAAGACGTTGACCAATATCTTCATTTACAACAGTTAAATTTACGATTTCAGCTAAAATATTTTGTTGTGAGATTTTATTAACTCCAGATCTAAGAATTATTTACTAGGTTTAATTGTGCTTTCATTAACGTTTTTAGGATTATAAACAATATCTATTGTTAATCCTTCTTTGTAATTTTCTGCTAAGTCAAAAACAGTTTCAGTTGTTTGATAGTTTGTGTTGTTAACTGTGTAACTATAAGAAACTAGCCAAGGATGCTTGCGATTTACCCTAACACTTTTGTCTTGAATGATTTTGGTAATCTTTGCAGTTGAACTAGTGCCAATTGCCAACAATTTTTTCTTCTTTTTAAGGCTAGCCAATCTAGTAACAGCTAAAATTAGTGATATAGTAGTTATTACTAGTCCAACACGAAGAAACATAAGCCCAATTTGTGGGGGATAAAAAACTGTAGCTAAAATAGCTCCAGTAATAGAAAATACTATTCCTAATATCCATAATACTAAAGCAATAACTCCAATAGGTCGCGCTAAAAATTCGCGCAGAGGAAACATTATGGTTTTTCTCCTATGGGTTCAGTTGGGGTAATTGGTAATTGGCCTGATTTTTTCCATTGCCAGTATTTATAAATAAAAAGAATAATTGCAATAGGAAAAATTGTACCTGCAATTAGCTGGGAAGTTGATAGACTAAGTAGTCCACCTCTAGGATCATCTCGGAAAAATTCAATAGTAAATCTTGCTACTGCATAAATAGATAAATAACTAAGAATTACTTGACCTCGGAATTTACGATACTTTAATAAATAAAGTAAAAATATAGTAACAAAAAACATTGTTATTGATTCATAAAGTTGAACAGGGTGCAAATGCACTTCAATTGGTACTCCAGTAAGCTCATGCGCTCGTTGAGTAAATTTAACTCCAATCCAATAATCAGTAGGTTTACCCCAACAACAGCCAGCAGAAAAACAACCCAACCGCCCAGAAAATTGACCAAGTGCAATGCCAGGTGCGCAAATATCTGCTAAACTCCACCATGGAATTTTATAGCGACGTGCTAAAAGGAAACTTGCAGTAAAAGACCCTAGAAACCCACCATAAAAAACGCCTCCTGAGCGCAAGAAATCTATTCTTAGAAGTAATCCTGGGTCTTGAACAAAAACATGCCATTCTGTAATAACTAGTAAAAGCTTTGAACCAACAAGCTCTGCTAAGAGCATATAAAGGCCAATATCATAAATTTTATTGCGGTCATAGCCCTCACGCGCTCCAAGTGTTGCTGCAAGCCAAAGTCCACCTAAAAATGATAATGCTAGCAACACTCCATAGGTGTTTATCGCAAAATCAAGGCCAGGAATACGAAAAAGTTCAGGAAACACTTACAAAATCCTCTCTATTGTTTTACTTCATTTGACTGAGGTAAAGTTTCTTTAGTTTCTAGTAGTATATCAACACTAAGTAAAAATGCTCCGGCACAAATTGCTACATCAGCAATATTAAATGTGGGCCAATGATAATCACCTAAATAAACTTCTATAAAGTCTATAACCACTTGTAAATGAAGGCGATCCAATAAATTACCAACTATGCCACCTAAAACAAGCATTAGTGATATTAAAAATAGTCGTTTATTGCTAGGTGATGTACTAACAAAATAAATTACTAAACTAATAGCAATAAATGAGATAGCAGATAATAGCCAAACTTTCCAATTGCCGTTGGTTTCAGAAAGTATTCCAAAGGCAATCCCAGCGTTTTCTGTATAACTTAGCTTAAAAAGGTTGTCTATTACATGCACATCAGGCTTAGAACGTAAATTATTGTAAGCCCAATACTTAGTTATTTGATCAAGCGAAATTACTAGTAGAGACAAAGGTAAATACTTAAGTATTTGTTTCAAAGTCCCTCCATAATTTTAAGAAATTTTTTGTTTGATGAATTGTAACACAGGGATTGCACGATCTTGGCACTAACATGCAATCCCTAAAATCAAAATTTTTAATTAGACCAACCTGCAAGAATATTACTAGCACAACGACCACATACAGTTGGATAATGGGAATCTGTTCCTACAGTCTCGGTAAAATGCCAACAACGTTCACATTTTTGACCGCTGGCTGCTTCTACTTTAACTTGTAGGTCTTCTACAGATTCATCTGCTATTACTTCTGCTTGTGAAGTAATAAAAATAAAATGCAGTTGTGACTGATAAGCTTGTAAAAAGGCTAAATCGTCACCTTTAGCGTGTAATGAAACCTTTGCTTTTAAGGATGAACCACCACCAAAACCACCAGATTCTAAAGCTTTTTTAACTTGATCTCGCACAGCAAAAAGTTTTTCCCATTTAGCTAATAATTCTTTGTCTACTAATGCTTCATCATAGCTAGGAAACTCTGATAGGTGAATGGACGCGCTTTTTGCTGAAGTTTCTGGAAGAAAATCCCAAATTTCATCAGCGGTAAAAGCAATTAATGGAGCAGAAAGTAAAGCTAAAGTTTTGATAACTATATAGATAGCCGATTGAGCAGAACGACGCTCAAAAGATTTTGGTGGATATGTATAAAGTCTATCTTTCAAAATATCAAAATAAAGTGTGGATAGCTCTATAGAACAAAAACTTAGTAATTCTCTATAGCAAACATGAAAATCATAGCTATCATAAGCTTGACGAACTTTTTTAATTAACTGCTGAGTTGCTGAGACCGCCCATTTATCGATCTCTAGCATATCGCTAAAGGCTACTACATCGGTGCTAGGAGAAAAATTAGCTAAATTTCCTAAAGCATATTTAGCAGTATTTCTAATTTTGCGGTAGCTTTCTGAGATGCGTTTAAGTATCTCGTCAGAAATACTCATATCTTCTGTATAATCAATACTTGCGGCCCAAAGTCTAAGAATATCAGCCCCATGTTGCTGCATTATTTTCCCTGGTTCTAGCACATTACCTTTAGATTTAGACATTTTGTCAAAGTTTTTATCTAAAACATAACCGTGTGTAATACAGGTTTTATAAGGTGAGGAGTTTTGCATCTCCAAACAACAAACTAAAGAGCTATTAAACCAGCCTCGATATTGGTCAGAGCCTTCTAAATAAAGGTCTACAGGGATTGGAAAACCGCGTCGGCTCATCACCATCCAGCTAACGCCTGAATCTAGCCAAACGTCTAAAATGTCCATCTCTTTCTTAAACTTAGTGCTTTGACACTTAGGGCATTTTGTATCTGCTGGAAGCATTTCTTCTATTGGCCGTGAATACCAAGCGTCGGCTGTCTCTTTTTCAAAAATTGTTGCAATGTGGTCAAGTAAATCTGCTGAGATTATTTCTTGCTCACAATCTAAACAATACATTGCTGCAATTGGCACTCCCCAAGTACGTTGACGAGAAATACACCAATCAACACGATCTACAAACATATTGTGCATTCGGTCATCGCCCCAGGCTGGCTTCCAATTAATTTCTCTAATTGTTTTTAATGCACGTGCGCGTAAATTGGTTTTATCCATAGATATAAACCATTGTGGAGTAGCACGAAAGATTACAGGTTTATTACATCGCCAGCAATGCGGATATTCATGTTCATAATCTTCATGCTTAAGTAAAACATTTAATTCTTTTAATAACTGGACAATTTCTTTATTGGCAGCAAAAACTTGCTTATCAGCAAATTTTTCTACATCAGCCTTAAATTTACCTCGATCATCAACAGGGCAATAAACTTCCAATCCATAATGTTTACCAATTACATAGTCATCATGTCCGTGTCCTGGTGCAGTATGGACGCAGCCTGTACCAGCTTCCAAAGTGACGTGATCGCCAAGCATAAATAGAGATTCTCGGTTAATAAATGGATGATGTGCAACCAGTTTATCTAGTTTTGTTCCCTTAAATTGGGCTAAAACCGTTGGTTCGTTCCATCCTAGCTTTTCACTTACACCTTTTAACATCTCGCTAGCAACAATATAAACTTCCAAGTCAATTTCAACTGCACTATAGTCAAAATTAGCATTAAAAGAGACTCCTAAATTGGCGGGTAGTGTCCAAGGGGTAGTTGTCCAAATAATGACATTAACTTTTTTGCCTGCTAAAGCTTCATCAATGCTTGCAGGGTCACTTTTTAGAGGGAACTTTACATAAACTGATGGGCTAACATGTTTACTACGTTGGACTTCCGCTTCGGCCAGTGCAGTTTTACAATTGATACACCAATGAACAGGCTTAAATCCTCGGTAAACGCTACCTTGGCGAATAAAATTAGCCAAAGCTCTTAAGGTGTCAGCCTCATATTGATGACTCATAGTTTGATAAGTATCTTCCCACTCACCAAGTACACCTAGGCGGGAAAAATCTTGATTCATATCAGCAATATGACGATCAGCAAAAGCACGGCAACGTTTGCGAATTTCTAAAGCTGAAAGGTCTTGTTTCTTTAGACCTGCTTTTTCAAGTTCTTCTTCAACCTTTTTTTCTATTGGTAGTCCGTGACAATCATAACCAGGAATATAAGGTGTGTCATAGCCCATCATAGCACGAGATTTTACAACAAAATCTTTTAGCAACTTATTAAGAGCCGTTCCCATATGAATCTTGCCATTAGCATAGGGTGGGCCATCGTGTAGGTTAAAAATTGTTCTACCTGCGCGAGACTCACGCAATTTTTTATAAAGGTCTATCTCTTTCCATTTTGCTAGACGGGCCGGTTCAGCCTGTACTAGATTTCCTTTTTGTGGAAAATTATTATCAGGTAAATTTACAGTTGATTTTAAGTCACTTGGAGCTTGTGTTGACATTTCTTAAATCCTCACTTTATTTTCATAGAAAATAGAAAAGCACCTGAACTAACGACAAGCGTTATCAGGTGCTTTAGTGCTGGCCCACCATTGGCCCGCGATTAAATGAACATTTCTTCGTCTTGATATGCTTCATCAATTTGTTTGCGCTCTTGAGCAAACAGAACCCCTAAAAATGTCTGTACAGCAGAAAGTACAGCAGAAATTTCATGAATTGGTTTAAGAACTCCAGTTTGAACCATTTCTGCTGTTTGGTCTAATCTATCAGTTGTGCGTGTCACCATTTTGTCTACACGTTGAACTTGTAGGTCTGTACGCTCTCTTATACTACCAACCAAAACACGCATTTCTTCAGCTTCTTCTTTAGTTAATTGAGCTAGTTCTTGAGTTGTAGTTTTAATTGCTGCTAAACAGCTTTCAGATTCAACTTTGATAGTTTTGGCTGCTTCTTTAGTTAATTGCGCTGTCTCTTTAGCTAATTGGGTAGCTACATAAGCTTCTGCCAAAATAGGCTTAGCTAATACTAACAACTCATTTATTTGTTCCATTGCTGGACGTGCAGCAATAATTAATTTATGAGTTTCCTCTAGTATTGGTTTACCTTCTGTTTGCAAAAGTTGTAGTTTTTGATGAGCATCTTCTAAAAGTGGCTCTGTGCGAGATTGTAGGCGTTTTAAGTTTTCTTCTACTTTTGCTTGCATTAATGTTGCTTGTGCCATTAGTTGTTTAGACACAACATATAGCTTAAATACTGCAACTAGCAGTACAACAGTAAACATTGCAATAGTAGTAATTAGTATTAACTCTAAATAATTCACCGCCGTAACCCCACCAGGTTTAATTTTTCAGTTTAGCTTTCTTCTGATGATTCAACTAAAGCTGCATTGGCTTCTGCTTCAGCGGCTGCGGCAGCCTTTTTTTCCTGATAAGCACGTTTGCCAGCTTCAATAGCAGCAGCAACACGATGCTTTTGATCAGAAATAACGCTACGACCAGCTTCTACTAAACCAGAAGTTTTTTCTTTGCTTAATCCATAAAGCTCATTTGCTTTTTCTCTACTGCTACTATAAACAGTGGAAGCTTTTTGACTAATAGTTTTAGCACTAGTATTAGCGTAGTCTATACCACGCTTAGTTGCTCCAGAAATATCTTCACGTAGTTCACGCCCAGCTTTAGGGGCAAAAAGTAAAGCTATAACTGCTCCCACTCCAGCACCGACTAAAAAATAACTAAGTTTGGAGCTAGTATCGTTGTCGCCCATTGTTACAACCTCCTAAAAGAGTATGGTAGTTTTTGTTTTATTTGCGACTTTAGAAATTATGACTAATCGCATAACATTTTCTTAATGATCTTAATTAATTGAAAAGCAATGTCCAATATACATCACAAGGGTAATCTCATCAAGGCAGAGAGACAGACTTAACAGCAGATTTGATTTTTAACTATAACTAAAATAACTTATTTATTTAATGATAATTCTTTTATAAAGATTTCAATATCTTTATACCAAAGATTTGGATTTTCAATTACTAAATGCCCATTTAGATTTTTATCTAAAGAGTAAGTAAGAAATTTTCCTCTACCTCCAGCTTTTATAAATTCATCAAAATTTTTACGACTATGTTTAGTGCTATAAAATGGATCATTCTTACCATAAAGCCAAAGTGTAGGTTCTTTAAAAGCCGCTCCACGCTTAAATGTAACAGTATTAATTGCTTCTGAATTAGGGCATTGGTCAGACATCCAGCCACCAACAAAATTAATAGCTCCTTTAAAGATATTTGGTCTTGTGCCAGCATAGGCAATTGAAAGAATACCACCGCGAGATTGACCAGCAATTATCATTTTATTTTTGTCTACATCTTTGTAAGCTTTTAAATAATCAACAACTTGATCAATATCGGCTAAGGCGCGTTCAACACCTGCTAGCGACAAATCTGGAGAACAAGAATATTGTGAGCGATCTTTTTCAAATCCTTCATCATAAAGCCCATCAGAATTTCCTCTCCCGCGTCGTTGAGGAAATACCACTAGCCAACCTTTTTCACAAAAAAAATCAACAATTGCTTTATTTGTATAAGTTTTAGTAAAAATTTGTGGATTATCACCTCTTCCAGTTGAACCATGATTAAAAACTACTGTAGGAAATGGCCCTTTTCCTAGAGGACGAAAAACTACTATTTCTAAACTAATGGCTTTACCATTTTCAATAAATTTAGTTGGAATTTTTTCAATAAGCTTTTCTTGAGCTTTAGTATTTTGTACAAAAAAAATTAGTAGTGTTGAAATTAATATAATTAAATTAATAGATAAGAGATGTTTAGTTTTACTTTTAGCAAAGACATATTTTTTCATAAATTTGCTCTAAGAAAACAAAAAGACAGCAAAACTTTTACTGTCTTTTTTGAAACTTATTTATTTGGAAACTAACAGAGTAACAAAAGCTGAATAATTAATTTATTACCCTATAGTTTAGGCAGCCTTTTGAGTCATAGTATTAACTCTAATTGTTAGGCGAGATTTATAACGAGATGCTGCATTGTCGTGAAGAACACCTTTTTTAACTGCTTTATCTAAAACAGAAACTATTTTTGGTAGTAATTGTGTAGCTTCTGCTTTGTTACCTGCTCCTATGGCAGCACGTAATTTTTTTAGCTCTGTACGCATTTGGCTACGATTACGACGGTTTACTAATGTACGACGTTTAGTTTGACGATCTCGTTTTTCCGCAGACTTATGATTTGGCATTACTAAAGAAAACTCCTTCTTTGCTATATTTAATAAATTAAAAATAACTTTTGTCTCTGTTTAACAAATAGCTACTTTGATTGAACTCTTTATTTTAGACAAGCGAGAAATATAACGAGACAGCTTGACTCTTGTCAAGGTTTTAAGGCAGAAATCTTATTTAAAACTAGTTCTAAGCTAAATAGGTTTAATAAAAAATGAATGCAAAATCTGTTGCTATATTAATTAATCTACTAGGTTTTGTTACAGGAGCAACTCTTTATGCAATGCTTTTAGTAATGGTATTTGGAACGCTAAATTTTAGGGTAAAGAGAAAACAAACCTTAGCTAATTTATCTAATAATAAATTACTGCTTCTAACAGCAATCCTTGGATTTTCTTGGAATATAGGAGCAGTTGCTATTTATGGGCTTCCTGATCTAGGCATAGATAATACTTTTCCTTGGTTAATTGCAGCATCGTTTACTACATTAGGATTTTTACCTGCTGTTGTTGTTCACCTAATATTACTTAGTAATTTAGAAACAAATCAAAAGTTAGCTAGAAAATTTATTACATTTACTGCTTATTGCTTAAGTGCTATTGCAGGATTAATGCACTTTTATGTAACTTTTATTAATGAATCTACCCCATCACATATTGCATTACATATTTTAACTTTTGGATTTGGTAGCTTAGCCATAGCTTTGATTTTTTTAACCCATAAACAACCTGGTTGGCAAAGAGCCTTTTGGATCATAGGTTTAGCCGTGTTTTCTGTTTCAGCTTTGCATTTAAGCCACCATGACGCAGAAAGTTACCCTTGGTGGCTAGAAATGATCGGCCATCATGCTTCACTTCCCCTAGTCATAGCTATTCTTTATCAAGATTATCGTTTTGCTTTTGCAGATATTTTCTTAAAACGTACTATTTCTTTAGTTTTATTAGTAGTAATTGTCTTTAGTGCTTATATGGCTGTTTCGCCTTTACTAGTTTTTGGTAACGGCAAAGAAGCAGAGCCTTTAACTATTAGCTTACTGTTAGGTTTGTGGGTTGCTACAGCTTTGTTTTATCCTAAACTACGTCAAATGGTTGTTTGGTTTGTTGATACAATTATTCTAAAGCGGGCCGATTACGATAATTTAAGAATAGAAATAGCCAGAACAATTGCAGGTTATGAAACGCCAGAAGAAATTCTTTCATATATTTGTAAGGTATTAACACCTGTTTTAAGTGCTAAACAAGTAAGTTTTTCTTTAGAAGATGCTTCATTAGGAAATCATACTTTGACTATGTTATTTCCTACTACGGAAATGCCTCAATACTATTTGGTGATAGGTGAATTAATAGGTGGACGACGGCTTTTGTCTGATGATTTGGAAATGTTGGAGGCTGTTGTTTTAATGGTTGCTAGGCGAATTGATGTTGTTAGAGTTGCTCATGATCGTTGCAAAATTAGTTTACGTGAGCAAGAAATTAGCAAGCTAGCAACAGAAGCTGAACTACGTGCTTTAAGGGCGCAACTTAATCCACATTTTTTGTTTAATGCACTAACGACTCTTGGCTATTTAATTCAAACTGCACCAGATAAGGCTTTTGAAACTTTGATGCGTTTAACAGGGTTGCTTCGTGGTGTTTTGCGTCGTTCGGCGGGTGAATTTGCAAGCGTTGGTGAGGAAATAGAGCTAATTAAAGCTTATTTGGATATTGAAAAAACACGTTTTGAAGAACGCTTACAAGTTAAAATCAATGTTGAAGAGGGCTTAAATAATATTCGTATTCCTTCTTTACTAATACAACCATTAGTAGAAAATGCAATTAAACATGGAATTACACCTGCTAAAGATGGTGGAGAAATAGCGATCACAGTTGAAAAATGTTTTGATGAAAAAAAAGCTGAACAAATAAAAATTGTTGTTCAAGATACAGGTCAAGGTGTTAGTGAATTTGATTTGGCACGAGGACGAAAAAAGGGTGTAGGTTTAGTCAACATTGAGCGACGGCTAAAATGTCATTATGCAGATGAGGCAATTTTAAAAATTAAAAGTGAGTTAAACAAGGGTACAGCTATAACTGTTAGTTTACCGCTTATTGCACAAACAAATATTAATAGCGAGCTAAAAACGGCTAAAGGTTAAAAACTATGTCAACGTTACGAGTATTAGTAGCAGAAGATGAACGACCAGCTAGATTATTTTTAATATCAATGCTAAATGCCTTTGAAGATGTAAAAATTGTTGGTGAGGCTTCAAATGGTAGACAAGCCTTGGAACTTATAGAACAAGAGCAACCTGACCTTGTACTACTAGATTTGCAGATGCCAGAGATAGATGGTTTATCAGTAGTTAAATCACTTAAAAAAAATCAAATGCCGCTAATTGCTTTTGTTACAGCTTATGATGAATATGCTGTTCAAGCTTTTGAAATTAATGCTATTGATTATTTATTAAAACCAGTGGATCGTGTGCGGCTACGTGAAACTATAAACCGCGCACAAGAGCGACTTGACCGGGCAGATTTACGAGCAGAGGAAACAAATAATTTAGAGGAAGCTATTAAAGATTATGAAACAGTTAGTCAGCAACCTAGAATTGATCGAATACCTGTACGCCAAAAGGATGAAATAATTATTGTTCCTGTAAATCAAATAGCTTCAATTATTGCTGATGGAGAGCTTTTACAAATTACTACTAATCGAAATGAAAATTACTGTATTAACCATAGACTTAAGGATTTAGAGCTAAGGCTAGATCCTGCAAAATTTGTTCGTCTAGGTCGAGGTGCTTTAGTAAATATTGATATGATTAGCCGTATTCATCAAATGCCAGGCGGCACCTACACAGTAACACTTAATAACAACCAACAAATTAAAGTTAGCCGACTGCAATCTCGGTCATTAAAAGAAAGATTATTGAAACTATAACAAATGAACCTTCCTAAGTAGTTTATTGTTTAACCATACGATTTGATTTTTACTTTCTTGGGCTTTAGCTAAATAATTATGAAAATTAGGGTTAAACATTTACTAATAGGATTTGCAAGTATTATTTTAATTTTGCTAGCAGTTGGATTGCTTACTTCAACACACTATAGGTATACAACTAAGCGAATATTAAATAAAAGCTCTATCCAGCTAGCATCTTTGCAAGGTGCAGTTCCACAACCAGTAACTTTGCAAGGAAAATTAAAAGGCAAAGGTGCTTTTAGTGAAACCATAAAAGGTGCTTCCATTTCTGCAATAGAAACGACTTCTGGCTATGGTGTTAGTAGTGACAGTGAAGGAAATTTTTCTCTACCTCACCTTACTTGGTATCCATCAGCAACTTACACACTTATTGTTAGCAGTAACTTAGATCAATCACGAATTTTTCATTTAAGAATGCCTGATGAATGTCCAAATTCATTAATTATTGATTTAGGAGAACTTTCTTTTGAACAAGGAATTGAAATAAGCAAAAAAGAACTTCCTATTCGCTATTTAAGATTTGAGCGTGAAAACTACCAGTTTTATAAAAACATTTTTGATGAGCAAACAAAAAATGCTAAAAATGACCATGAAAAATCTGACCTTATAAGTAATTACATTAGCACTAGATATAATCCTAAAGAAGATGCTTGGAGTTTTTATTCTGCACGAGAAATTATTGAACGAGGTGCGCCACATTGTAGCAATCTTGCTTTAGCAATGGCCGCAGTTATGGCAGCAGGCGGTTATCCAAGTCGAACAATCCACACTAGCGACACACCAGATTATGCACACACTCATGTTGCTGTAGAAGTTTTTTATGATGGAGGTTGGCATTTATATGACCCTACTTATGGAGTTTTTTTTCTTAATGATTTTGGAGAGGTCGCTAGTTATAAGCAGTTAAGATTGTCCCCTGAATTAATCAAAGCAGAAGCCTTTAATCAATTAAAACCTGATATGACAGAATATATTATGCAATGGATGCCAGGACTCTATAGTTCAGGTATTCATCAAAGCTACCAAACAGACGATGTTTTATTTGCGGAGTCTAACACCTCAATCAATATAGCTTTAAATAGGTAAAATTTATGAAAGAATGGCTAAAAAGATTTAGCATTGTCCTAAGCTTATTTCTAGTCCTATCTGTCTTATTGCTCTTTCCTGGACTACCTTGGTCTGCCCAATGTAATCAATCAATAAGTAAGGCTGCTAATAAACTATTTTTGGAACTTTGGATTTGGCGAGGAATTAAACCACAAAACTTAAAGCTTGCTGGAAAAATTATAAAAAATAATCAAGAAATAAATGGTGTAGAAATAGAATTGCTTAACTCTGATTCTGGTTGGGCAGCAATGACCAATGAAACAGGGGATTTTTCTTTACCTTTTGTTAAATGGCATCCACATAGAAACTATACTTTACTAATTACGCTTAATGATTATCAAAGTAGACAAATAACAATTCCAGCACCAAAAAATTACCCTAAAGCAGGAGTTTTAGAACTAGGTACAATTGAATTTGAAAAAACTTTTAATATAGCTGATGTAGAATTACTTAAGAATATAAGCCTGCTTACATTTGATAAACAAAATCAAGCTTATTACCAGGAGATCTTTGACAAATTAACTGCTCAAGCAAAAACAGATGAAGAAAAAATAAGCAATATTTGCCACTATGTTAATAGTAAATTGCTTTTACCTGAGACAGATAATAATGAATCAATTTATTTTACTAAGTCATCTCCAAAACAAATACTTGAGAGAGGAAGTCAATATTGTGGGAATTTAGCTTTAGCAATGATGACAATTGCTGAAGCAGGGAACTATAAAACTAGGCTTATAGATTTAATAGATGAAAAATCTTTATCTATTTCTCATACAGTTGTAGAAGTATTTTATCAAGATCGATGGCATGTTTATGATCCTGTTACTGGCAATGCGGTAAAAGCTAACTCTAAGCGAGTCTTAAGTTATAAGGAAATAAAATTAGATAAAACATTTTATAGTGCAAATGAAATGCCTAAGCATTTATTTAAGATTGCTGCTGATAAAGATTGGAGTAATCAGTTATATAGCGATAATTTTCACCATTATTATTACTTTAGGGAAAAATAAATAACTTTTTGACTAATTTACTTCTTTTAAGAGATTTACAGTAACTTTTTCACCATCATTTATTTGTTGATTGGACACTCTAACACTAGCTATAGCTTCATCTGATTTTAGTATATAAGGATTTGCAAAAACTCTTGTTCTGCTATTTTGTTCTGTAGCATAGGGAACAACTAAACTAAAATTACCTTCAGCATCTGTTCTAGTGCTAATACTATAAGGAATACGACGATTGTTATTAGTTTTTAATTCTGTGCTAATTGTAATTAAACTATCAGCCTTAGCTTTTCCTCTTATATTAACACCTTCAACAACTTCAAATATTTGGCAACTAGGCACTTCAACACCATAAATAGTTGTAGTTTCATCCGTTTTATAAACTAATCTAAAATTACTTACATCTGATAACGTAGCTCTAGTTTCTTTTGAATTATAGAGCAATAGCTGCCCATAAATACTATCGTAAAATAAATTACCAATTATATCTTGGTTTGATGCAGGGATTTCATTGCCAGCTATTTTTAATAGATAAGCAAAATCATCAGGAGTAACAAAAATATATTTTAGTTTTCGCTCTTTAATTGATTTTATAGCTGTTTTGGGAGGTTGGACAAAAATCTTTGCTGAATCATAAACGGCAGTCTCAAAAAGTAAAGGTGATGAAACCGTAGGCCGTTCAGCAAAATAAACTAGCCAATGTCCTATGCTCCATTCATTAGCTAGCACTCCATAGCTAGGCTGGGTTGAATTTATTGGATGACTATAATTTTTTAACCAAATAAAACTCTCATACAAAGAGAAAAAATTACGGTTTGCTATAACTACCATTGAACTAGAATAATTTAGTCCTATTACTGAAGGCAATATCATTAATATAATAGCTAAAGTAGTTAATATTTCTCCAAGTCTTTGTTTAGGCAAATAATTTTTAGCAAATAACAAAGCTTCTTTAGCTAAAATAGCACTACCTAAAACAAAAGGCACTGCTAACAAAACTCCAAAACGCATATGAAGCAAGGTAAGCGTTACCATAATTAGTAAACTTGTTCCAATTAAAAGGTCTGATTCCTTACGTCGTTTTGCTAGTAAAAATATTGTTATTGGTGTTAAAAAAAGAAAGCCTGAATGCCAAAATAATAAACTGCTAAAACTGTCTGATAGGAGCGAGCGGTTTTCCCTAATAGATGTTGCTAGAACATTGTCACCTTGAGTAGATGTTATTTCTAAGAAAAATTCATTAATTAAACTAAAATTAAATTTTAAGCTTGAAAAAGCAGCAATTGTTAGAATAACTAAAGTTATAGATAATGAAAGTTTTTTTTGCCAAGTTGCAATTGAAGCTAAAAAAATTGTAAGAGCTAAACAACCTAACCAACTACAAGCAAGAAGCGGACTAACTCCATTAGGCTCAAAATAGTTAGTAAAAATAAATGGTAAAAATATTATTGTGTTAGTTAAAAATATTACTAAATTAGTTTGTAAAATTACCTGCCGTCTTTCACTAGTTGCTAATAGATAAGCAACTGCCAAAAACACAACATGCATTGCTGCTACAAGTGGAAATTCTGTTGTACAAGTAAAGCCTAAAAACAACATTAAGCTTGATGAAATTTGCCAAAAGAGAGGTTTTTCTTGGGAATTGCTAGCTTTTAAGTAAGTTAGCCAGAAAGCAGCCTGAAAAATAGGTGCAAGGAAATGATGGTCAAGATTACCTATTTGCGAATAATGAATTGTTAAAGGAATCAAAGCACTAAGTATTGCTGCTAAAAAGGCTGTAAATTGATCCGCTATTTCTTTGCCAATTAAGTAAATTATTAGTGGCAACAGTCCACCTATTATTGGTGGAAGCAATGCCCCAATAGCCATTATTAGCCAACTGTCAGCTTGTCCAAACGTTAAAACATAAATTATAGCTGTTATCAATATATCGAATAAATAAGGCCAATGAACAAACAGCCCTGAAGGATAATTTAGGTATAAATCTTTATCTGGAACATGAGGAAAATTAGTAAAAGTAGCTAGTATTCTTCTTAGGTGTAAATAAGGGTCTGAGCCACATAAAAAAACTTGTCCATCGACAAAGACCCCAGCTAAATTATACATTCTAGGTATAATTGCTAGGGGCCAAAGAAGTAACCAAATTGGAGATCGCTGTTTGTTTACAACTAGTTCATTAACTTGAGGTTGTTCAATGTTTGATGAAACCATGTTTTTTAAAGCCCTACAAACTTAATTAATAGATTATTCCACCTAGTAGATAAAAAACTTGGTGCTTTGTTAGTAGGCTTTGAATTTTATCTTGAACCAACCTTTAAATAATAGTTGATAGAACGGATAATAAATTTTCTTAGAAAAACTAATAAATCTACTCAATCATAAGCATTAATGTTCCAGTTTTAGCGCGGCCTTGGCTATCTGTAGCAACAAAATTAAGTAATTGTTTTCCTAAAGGAGCTTTTTTCTTAATTTTTAATGAAAATTCTGCATTATTTCCTTGGGTTGATAAAGACGCAGGTTTGGCCTTAATTTTAAGTGTTTTAAGCATATTAGCATCAGGAATAATAGTTATATTTTCGCTAAAGCCCCCACTACGAATTATTCTAACTACTGCTGTTACAGTTTGACCGCGTTTAGCAGTTAAAACAGTAAAACCAAAATCTAAGCCAAAATCAGGAACGCTAGTCATTTCAATAGCAAAATTTTCATCGCTAATATCTATAGTTCTGTTATTAAAACTATCAATAGCTGTGATACGAATTCGAGCTTGAGAGCTTGTTATTAAAGGCACAGACCAAATAAATTCTTGGGTTGTGCCTGCTAGACCATTAGCAATAGATACTGGGAAAGTCGTCCCTCCATCGGTTGATAGCTCAATGTCATGGCTAGTCACCCCTACATCATCATCAGACACCCATTTAATAGTAAATGGGCTATTGTTAGTTACTTTTTCGCCTCCATTAGGAGTTGAAACTGTAATGGTTGGGGCAGATGCGTCGATAAGAAGTTTTAACTGATAAATACCACGTCCATGAGTAGCAGCTTGCAAAATGCCTGTTTTTGTATTGATTGCAAGGTCAAAGACACTTACAACAGGCATTCCAGCTATTAATTGCCAATTATTTCCACCGTCTAATGTTTGAAATACTCCAATGTCAGTTCCAGCAAAAAGATTACGAGCGTTAACTGGGTTAATTACAAGCGCGTTAGTTGGGACATCCGGTAAATTACCACTTATATCTTGCCATTTATTTCCTCCAGAAGTGCTTTTAAAAACGTGTCCAGACTGAAAGCCTCCTAAAGACACATAGACAATATTTGGTGAAGTAGGATCAACTACTACATCAGAAACATAACGAGTAGGCAAATTGTCAGTAACATTTTGGAAAGAATTACCATTTTGGCTGGCAAAAACTGCTCCATCTGATGAACCTGTATAAATGCTATTTGGGTTGTTTGGAGAAACAGCTATTGCAGAAATAGCTGCTCTAGGGATTCTATTGGTAAGTGTATTGCTAATAGGTTGCCAAGAATCTCCTCTATTTTCAGTACGATAAAGTCTTGAAGTTCCATAATAAAGCCTACTTTGATTATTAGGATCAATAATAAAAGGAGAATAGAAAAGCACATCGTCGCTAGGGTTTAAGCCTTCATTAGCACGTCGCCAAGTGCCTAGTCTACCGTTACTTTCTGAGCGAACTAGAGTTATTGCAAAGCCAGTTAGACTAAAATAGGTGTGATACATTATGTTTGGACTGTCTTGGTCTATAGCAGCAAATCCACCATCTCCATCATCGGAGTGTTGCCAAAGCGGATCGCCTTGATAAAGGTTTGTGCCATTGTCTTGAGTACCACCTAAAGAAATATTTGTATTAGTTGGATGTAGAGCGATACTTTGAAATTGAGTGATATTTAGAGCAGCATTAATGTTATTCCAAGTCTTTCCATCGTCTAATGATGACCAAACACCTCCATCATTACCAATGTAAATTTGTTTACCTTCGGCAGAACGGTTTATTTGAATTGCGTGGAAATCTGGGTGCATACTGCTAATTGAGGAAATATCTATCCAACTTTGGCCGCCATTTGTTGAGCGATAAAGTGCGACACCTCCATAGTAAACAGTATCTGGATTATCAGGATCAACAACAATTCTGTTGTCATAAAAACATTGGCAAATATTTCCAAAACCGCTTTGAGGTGGGCGCGAAGTTGCACGCCAAGTGTTTCCAGCATCAGTAGATTTATAAATATCTAGTAAATCTCCTGTTCGAGAATTTCCCGCAGAAGCATAAACAATATTTGAATTACTTGGAGCAATGCCTATATCAACACGACTTACTTCTTGAGTTGGTAAGCCTCCACGAACCATAGACCAAGTTTGACCAGCATCGGTTGACTTAAAAACCCCAATATTAAATATAGAAGCAAAAAGTATAGAAGAATTGCTTGGATCCATTTCTATATCAACAGCCGAAGCAAAAACTGATTCACCTACTTTTAAGACATTTGTCCAGTTTACTCCACCATCAATGGATTTATAGATTCCCGAAGTACCTGCTTGAGGATTTCTGGAACGATTACCTCCAACAGCATTAGCAATTGAGGCATAAAGAATTTTTGTATCTCGTGGATCTATAAGTAAATTGCTAAAAGAAAGCCCTAAAAAAGTACGATTTGCTAAATTAACCCAAGTCTTTCCTCCATCAGTTGATTTAAGTATTCCCATACCAAAAAAAGAGTCACCCGATAAATTACCTTCACCTGTTCCAACATAAATAATATTAGGATTAGTTGGATCAAGAGCAACTGCACCTACTGCTTGAGTCGGTGCATCATCGGTCATAGGTTGCCAATTTTGCCCAGCATCCGTAGTTCGCCAAACTCCGCCTTGAGCCGCACCTAAATAAACTATTTTAGGATCTTCGGGATTAATTGCTATTGAGGTTACACGTCCACTTACTTTGTTACGATTGCCAAATGTTTGTCCATTATTAATTGGGGCCGGGCCAATAGCAGTAAATTCATTAGTAGCAGCTTTTTTCTCTAAATTAGGCTGGTTTTTCTTTACATGTTCAAGGGCTTTTTCTCGCCAATCCAAAGGAAATATGCCAAAAGGAAATGTTCGTTGGTTAGAAAAATGTAATGCTCGTAGTTTAGGTTTATCTAAATGCTCAGTTTTTCCTTTGGAAACACTAAGTTGATGTTTGCCAGGAGTTATTTTTTTAACTTTTTTAGGGTTGTTTGATTTTTGTGCTGTTACTGTAAGCTGTGTAAATACAATAAGTAATAAGGAAATAAATAAATAAATACTTATATTATAAACTTTAGACATTTAACTTTCTCCTAAACCTGAACGCTTAGATTTATTGTTTTTATTAACTGATTTTTAGACATTACAAAAAAGTTTACCTGAGCTTTTCTAGCCTGGCTATCTGCTATTTGCTAAATAATTGTGGAAATGGCTATTTAATGATTACTCAATAAACAAGGTTTATTACTTGATAGCCCAAATTGACTCAATAAAGCGGTTAAATTTATGAATTCTTAAAAACAGCGATATTTTTTCTTGTTCTTTGACGCGTAAAAAGAAAAGAAAATGTGTCATTGCTCTACCATGCTACTGCCGCTAAATTTATATTGGGGTGTGTCATTACTCTTAATGCTGTGGAACAACTAAAAAATTTGGCTAGCCTTAACTTATTTAGAATAAGAATTATATAAAGACAAATAGGCAAATTCTTGCTAATTGTTTTCTAGTTTTGTAACCAATAAATAAAATATGACGTTCAAACAAATGAAAACCAAATAGAAAATTTAATGTAGTAAATTAAGATTAGAAAGGTATAGTTATGATTATTAAAAAAGTAAATTTGCTTATTGTATTAGTAGTTTTATGTCTTGCTACAGCTTCTGTTAGTTTAGCTAACACAGCTAACTATCAGTTTATCAATATGTTAACGGATAACAACAACAATACAAGCAATACTGTTCAAATGATTAGTGTTGCAGAATTAAAGGCAAAGTTTGATAAAAAAGAATCAGTAGTTATTTTGGATGTACGCGGCGGAGATTATGCAAGCAGTACAACAAAAATCAAAGGTGCTATAAGAGTTGCACCAGGTGAAGTAGAAAAGCACTTAAAAGATATTCCTAAAGATAAAATGATTATTACTTATTGCAGTTGTCCAACAGAGGGTGGTGCTATTACTGCTGCTCAAGTGCTACTTAACAATGGGTTTAAGCAAGTGTATGTGCTAAAAGGTGGTTGGCCTGCTTGGAATACAGCTAATGGATTAGTTGAGCCAAAATAACAAACTAAGAGATTGTTATTTGATTTCCATAATGCTAAAACTCACTGATTTTTATAGAATTTTATAAAAATTGGTGAGTTTATTTCTTTTGGCAAGGCAAATGAAAACAATCCAACAAAGCAAAACATCAAAATTTCCCACTCATTATTAATTAATATCCACTGATACTTAAATAGCTACCTTTAATTAGACTTAAGTTGCAGACAAATTATATTTTTCTAAAATCGCTAAGTTTAATTAATAAATCTTATGAATAATAATGCTCCAGAAAAAATTAGCAAAATAGGTATTTGGGCTTCTTATGCTTGTGCTGTTCATTGTGTGTTAATGCCTTTTGTTGGTGGGCTACTACCCTTTGTTGGGCTTGGATTTTTAACAAATCATTGGGTAGAAACAGGGTTTATTTTTTTCTCAATTGTAATAGGAAGTATTAGCTTGATTTATAGCTATGTACGTATTCATAAGAAAATTAAGCCTTTATTGGTATTTTTTGCTGGTATGGGGTTACTTATTAGCTCACAAATATTATTTGAACATGAATCAAAAATAGAATTACCAATAGTAGTTTTAGGAGCAGTATTTATTGCTATGGCTCATTTAATCAACCGCAAATTATCTCGTGAATACATAGTTTGCAATTCTCACATTCCATAAATTTTATTTAGAAAAAATATGTCTAATAGCTTAAGAGTAATTATTGTTGATGATGAACGACCTGCAAGAATGTTTCTAATTTCGTTACTAAAAGAATTTGATGATGTTGAGATAGTTGCTGAGGCTTCTAATGGAATAGAAGCAGTAGAACTAATAGAACTTCATGAGCCAGATTTAGTTTTGCTAGATTTGCAAATGCCTGGCCTAGATGGATTTGGAGTAGTAAAAAGCTTAAAAAAAAGACAGATGCCTTTAATTGCTTTTGTTACAGCTTATGATGAATATGCTGTACGGGCTTTTGAGCTAAATGCTATTGATTATTTGCTAAAACCTGTTGAAAAAGCTAGGTTAAAAGAAACTCTTTTGCGTGCTTATGAATTTTCAATTAGTACAAATATACAAAAGCAAGAGGAAGAAAATTTAGACCAAAGCCTAAAAGATTATGAACTCTCTTCGCAATTAACCCCGCTTGAACGAATACCAATAAAAAATAGAGATGAAATTATAATTGTACCTGTTAATCAAATTGCTTCAGTTGTTGCAGATGGCGAATTACTATGTATTACAACTATAAGCAATGAATCTTATGTTATTAATTATAGGCTAAAGAATTTAGAGCTAAGATTAGATCCTGCTAAGTTTGTTCGCTTAGGTCGTGGAGCTTTAGTCAACATTGATACAATTGCTAAAATTAATCAAATTCCTGATGGTACTTATATGGTGACTTTAACCAATAACCAGCAAATTAAAGTTAGTCGTATACAGTCTAGACCTTTAAGAGAAAGACTTCTAAGGCTGTAAATAATAAAAAGCAGTAACAATATTGCTACTGCTTTTTATTAAGGCAAATTTACTGGGCTAATTCTACATTACCATGATTATCACAATGTCCGTTGTGTTGGTGATGAATATGGCCTGCAACTAAATAATCCACATGATCGCCATGTGGAATTGCTTCATGACCGCAATTTAAGCCGTGTTGATGGCTACTGTCATGACTTGTACAACTATGATCAGGTGTACAAGTGCTAGGGTTTTCACTGCTAGCTAAAAGGGTATGTTCATCTATATGATCACCGTGTACGTGGTGAAGATGACCATCGTGTAAATAGTCAACATGACCATCGTGTTTAATAGCTGTATGGCTACAGTCTTTGCCGTGTGTATGATTATGATCGTTATGAGTTGAATGGTCAGACATTATTTTTTAACTCCTATTCTATTTCATCTAAATTTGATTGTGGCTCACTAGCGTGAGCTAAAGCATTAATAACTAAATCAGCAATATGTTGGTCAGAAAGCTGATAATAAATGTGTTTTCCTTCTCGACGACGGCTAATAACGCCGTGAGTACGAAGTAATTTTAAGCGTTGAGAAACTGTAGAAATTTCATCTCCTAGCTCTTCAGCTAGTTCACTAACACACCATTCTTGATAGAGTAACCTTTCAAGTAAGCGCAAACGGGCAGCATCTCCTAGAGCAAAAAATAAACCAGCAGCCTTTTCAAAATCTGCACTTTTAATAATAGGTACTTTTTTCTTGCTATGTTCATTTGGATTACAAGTAGGTTTAGTTTCCATAATTTTTACCCATCAATTTATCATTTGAACATTTCATAAAGTGTTCAAATGATAAATTGATAAAATATATCTGTCAACCAGCAATTTCCAAGATTTTTCCTTACTTAAAATATAACTCTATGATTGACACTCTAAAGGCTTCAGATTACTGCTGGCGAAGTCTATAAGCCATTGAAAATACATTATATATTGTGTTTATTATCTTTAAACTATTGAACAATTTATAGTTTGCCAGCAGTAACCTAAAGTCGTGAGCTTTCTTGCACAAGATTTGTAAAGAATTGCTAAACAGCTTTATTTTTTATAGTAGTAAAGATAGTCTAAAATTTTTCTGGCAAAAGCTAGAAAGTATTGATCCTACAGTAATAAATAAGTTAATCTCTGATTATTAACTAGTAATATTTTCTAAAAAACTAGGTGTTATGGGAAAATATATTTGGAAATATATTCAAGTTTATATAAAAGCTTGCTTTGATAGATAAAAAGTTATTTTTAATAAACTATTAATTACAGTGTAAATTAAGTAAGTTAATATTTTTTCAATTTCTTAAGTAAGACCTAAGCTTGGTAATGATACATAATTAGAGTCGCGGAGCAACGACATAATAAACCTGTTAAATTCAACAAATTAATTATGTCGTCACTACATGACTCTGTAAATACTATACTATCATACGTAAGGCTGAAACCCTACGCTACATATATGCCGTCCCGCTGGGGCTTAAGAATTCAAAGTATCAATTTACTTTGTTTACAATCTATTAATTATTAAAGATCAGAACAAATATGTTTGAATCAACTCAGTTTATTGGCTTAGTGATAGATGAAAAATACCAAATCAAAAGTCTACTTGGTCAAGGTGGAATGGGAGCAGTCTATCTTGCTTTACATTTAGGAACAACACGTCTTGTAGCAGTAAAAGTTATTGCTCCGCAATTTATGACTAATCAACATTTTGTTGAACGTTTTAAGCGTGAAGCTCAAGCTACAGGGCAGTTACGGCATCCAAATGTTGTTAATATTACTGATTTTGGATTTTCTTTTCTTGGACAAAAAAGAGTTGCTTATTTGGTAATGGAATATTTAGATGGTTGTTCTTTGGCAGATTTATTAAAGAAAAAAGGACATTTGTCACTAGAATTAACAGTAGAAATAGTTGAACAAATTTGCTCGGCTATTGATAAGGCACATCAACAAGGTATTATTCATAGAGTCTTAAGCCTGATAATATTTGGTTAGAACAAAATTGGCGAGGTAGCTACAATGTTAAAGTGCTTGATTTTGGTTTAGCTAAACTTCGAGATTCTGTCTCTCCAGAAATTATTAAAGCAATTGTAGAAGAACCTAATATAGAAGTTACTAAAAATACTTCTAATGCTTCTAATTCTATTAACAAAGAAATGGTATCTGCTATTACACAGGTGCAAGATGTTGATAGAGAAGCTTGTACAGAAATACATAATGTTTCCAAAGAAGAGCAAAATACAATTATTACTGAAAATACCCTAGATAAAGATATTATAAGAACTAATAAAATTCCAACAGCAAGACTAACACAAGTAGGGATGGTTTTGGGAACACCTCTTTATATGTCTCCAGAACAATGTGCAGGTTCAATTATTGATACTCGTTCAGATATATATAGCCTAGGAATAATTACTTATCAAATGCTTACAGGTGTGACTCCATTTGTTGGAGACTCTTATGATTTGATAGATAAACATATGAAGGTTGAAGCACCTTTTATTAAGCAACATAATGATAGCATACCAAAATCTGTTGCTAATATAGTTATGTCAGCACTTGCTAAAAAGCCTGAACAAAGACCTATTTCAGCAAAGGCCCTTGCTATTGCCTTACGTTCTAGTGCAGACGGAGAAGTTCCTATACTGGAAAAGGCACAAGAGGTTTATATTAAAAAACGTTTTACTTTTGCCCGTATAGCAATGCTTTTGTATATTCCTGCTATCTTACTCTCATACTTTTTAAGTCTATTACATATATCATTATTTTTGTTATCTTTTCCAATATTGATGTTTGCTAATACATTAAATATAGCTGCTTGTGCTTTAGTTCTTGAAAAATACTCTGACTCTGCTGTTAGTTTACGTTCTCTTTTTAGCACACTTATCAAATATTTTTTGGAACTCTCTAAAAGCTCTATACAAAGTTTTCTTTCTATCTTACTAGGTTTAATAAAATTAATTATTCCTGGTATCCAAACCTATTTTGGAAACGCTTTTTATCCTATTTTGGTTGTGTTGGAAGAAAAAAAAGCTGCAACTGCACTTGCTGATTCAAAAAATTTAGTAAATAGATTGCGCTATATAGTAACAACAATAGAGTTAGGAAATCTCCTTTTAACTCTTTTTACAGTAATTTTAATTTTTTTTGCAGTACGTTTATCAAAGTTAAGCTTTTTTTTCCCCATTTTTACAAATACTATATTTGGACTTTACTTAGCTATAATTGCAATTACTTGTTTAAGTTACTCCCGTTATTCTATTGCGATGTACTTTATCTACTTAAAATCACGTCAAATTAAAGGAGAAGTGTTTAAGGATATTTCTGAGGGCGGTTTTGAATTTGAACAAATAGCAAAACGAACAAAAACGCTCTATAGAAAAACAGGTGAACAGCTAGTTAAAACATTGTTAAAACAAGTGGGTACGTTCATTTCCTTATCAGGAATTGTCTTTATTTTTATTTTTGTTTCATTTATATCTTATAACCTTATTACTAGTGGAAATAGTTTAGTAGCTGCTGCACAAACAGGGAATCTAAATTCTGTTAAGGACATGATAGCTAAAGGAGCAAATGTTAATCAGGAAGGTAGTTTTGGTATTACACCTCTCTTTATTGCAGCACAAGCAGGACATACAGATATAGTTAAGGAACTTCTTGATAATGGCGCAGAAGTTAACTTAACAATAACTACTATAGGTAATTTTACTCCGTTAATGATTGCTATACAGTCAAACCGAATTGAAATTACAAAGTTGTTAATTCTTCGAGGTGCAAATGTTAATGCACGGGCTGAAAGAGATATAACTCCTTTAATGTTTGCTACAGAGAATGGCAATATTGAACTAGTGAAAATGCTTGTAGAGGCTGGTGCTGAGATAAATGCAAAAGATAAAGACAATAATACTGCTCTAAAAATGGCTACTCTAAAAAAGAATTTTGATATAGTTAATTTTCTTAAAGCCGCTGGAGCAAAAGAATAAGGTAAAATTTTAAGCTTTCTAAACCGGGTTATTCTGTGGATTTTCAGACCACAGTAGTCAGGTTTTCTTTTAATTATTTTTACTAGATGTTTGTTCTAGAGAAAGTATTACATCCTCAATCTATTTTTTATTCTTTACCCTTTTTCTAATTTTTCCTCAAAGTGTTGTACAAAAACACAATCCATTTATTTGTAAAAATAATCCATTGGTTTGAAATAACAGAGAGCTTATTAAAAAGTTGTGTCCTTTAGTATTTTTATTGGTTAAATATCAACTTCGCCAAAATTATCTTTAATTTATATATTTACAACCATAACTAAAAGAAATCTTTAGGAGAGTTTATGTTGTCTCATTTGAGAAAAAGCACAAGTTTTTTATTTCAAACTAAAAAAGAATGTCTTGGTCTAGCTGCAACACTAGCAATATTACTATATTCATCAACAAATGTTTTTGCACAACAAAAGCCTGGTTTACGAGGAACAGTTACTTTAAGCGAAAATAATCAGCCATTATCTAGCGCGACTGTTGAAATAGTTGAACTAAGACGAACTGTTAGCACTAATGCAGATGGGACATATGAATTTAATGATTTACCTGCTGGTCAGTATACGGTAGTAGCACACTTAAAAAAATTTCCAGATGTTGTTCAAACTATAATAGTTGGTGCAGAGGATACAGCTAATTTAGATTTTTCTATGAGCATCACTTTACAAGAACAAGTAGTTGTTACTGCCTCTGGAACAGATCAAACAATATTTGAGTCTTTTTCTGCTATTAACTCTTTAGGTTCGTTGCAGTTAGCAGAAAAAGGGCAACCATCTCTAGGGGAAACGCTAGATAATCAACCTGGAGTAGCTAAACGTAGTTTTGGCCCAGGCTCTTCTCGTCCTGTAATTCGTGGTTTTGATGGGGATCGTGTTCTAGTTCTAAATGATGGGCTTCGTAGCGGTACACTTGGCGGGCAATCAGGCGATCACGGCGAGACCACAGATGTTTTAGCCGCAGATAGAATTGAAATATTAAAGGGGCCAGCCACCTTTCTTTATGGAAGTAATGCTTTAGGAGGTGTTGTTAATGTTGTAAGTGGTAATGATGATTTTTCTCATAACCATACAGGTTTAACAGGCTATATTACTGGTTTAGGTGCTTCAAATAATAACCAAGGTGGCTTTAATGGTGGCCTTCAATATGGTACAGGTCGCTTTTTATTTTTTGGTAATGGCGGCGGACAACGAACTAGTGACTATGACACACCTATTGGTAAAATACCTAATACAAAATCTCGTACTAGTGGCGGTTCTGGTGGGGTAGCCTTTTATGCAGATAAAGCTTATTTTCGCTTTAAGTATGGTTATCAAGATGCAACCTATGGTATTCCTTTTGCTGCTATGTTTGAAGCTGAAGAAGAGGGTAGGGAAGACGAAGGATTAGCTAAAATAGCTAAAAATACTGCTTTTCCACTAACTCCTAGCACCCGTAAAATGCTTAATCAAATCTCTACTATTGCGGCTGATGAAGCAGAAGAGGAAGAGTTTATTGGTCTAGCTATCCGTCAGCATAACGCCCGTCTTAGTTTTGGTTTTAGAGATTTAGGATCAATCTTTAGCACTGCACAATTTTCAGTAAATTATAGCGATTATAAACATAGAGAAATTGAAACAGCAGGCGACATATCAACTGTAGCTACAACATTTAACAATCGTGAAACTACCTATAGGGGGCTTTTTACACAAGCTCCAAAGGGGAAATTATCAGGTAGTTTGGGTTTTTCTGGTTATTACCGTAATTATGATGTAGCTGGAGCAGAAGCTTTAACCCCACCAGTAGACGCTAACAACTTTGCTTTCTTTGCTTTAGAAGAATTAAAATATGAAAAAATGCAACTACAATTTGGAGCTAGAGTAGAAACTACTAGATTTGACCCTATTGGACTTCCAAAACGGAATTTTGCTGGCTTTTCTGGTGCTGTAGGGCTTCGTATCCCAATAAAAGATAGTTTTGCCTTTGTAGCAAATTATACTAGCTCTTATCGCGCACCAGCACTTGAAGAACTTTATAATAACGGGCCACATGTAGGTAGTTTATCTTTTGAAATAGGAGATGTTAATCTTAAACGCGAGCGCAACAATGGCATTGACACATCTTTTAGATATTCTGGTAAAAAACTTCGTGGTGAGCTTAACTTTTTTTACTATAACCTGGATAACTTTGTTTTTCTTGCCCCTACTGGAAATATTGAAGATGGACTCATAGAAGCTAATTTTACACAAGCAGATAGTCGTTTTGTTGGTACAGAAGCAAATTTTGATTACGCAATACATCCTAACTTTTCATTGAATGGTAGTTTAGATACGGTTGATGCTGAAGTAAAAAATACTAACTCTCCGCTTCCTCGTATTCCACCCTTACGCGGTAAAATTGGCTTTGAAGCTCGCTACAAAGGCTTTTCTCTAAGACCTGAAGTTGTTATGGCACGCGCTCAAAATCAAATCTTTTCTACTGAAACCCGAACAGCAGGCTATACTACAGTTAATTTAGCTGCGTCTTATACACTAGTACAAAAACATGCTGTCCAAGTTTTTTCTATTAATGCTTTTAACTTAAATGATCGGTTGTATCGTAACCATTTATCTTTAATTAAAAATTTAGCTCCTGAAATTGGACGAGGTGTTAGATTTACTTATACAGTTAGGTTCTTCTAATAGCCAAATCTGATAAATTTACTTAAGCTTTACCTTAAAACCCAGGGTATAAAACTCTGGGTTTTTGTTTTTGCTTTATAAATTGCTCAATCTATGGGGTTAAGCATTATTAAAAATAAAATAAATGGTTGTTTAAGAAGCTTATAATGGGAAAAATAGTAAAATAATGTTTTTATTGGTGTTAGGATAAAATAAATTACGAGAAAATAATTTATTAAAAAGGAGGTGGCGGACTACTCCCTAATCAAAGGGGTATCTGCTGTTACTTTAGTGAAGGAATGTTTTACTTGTAATAGATGTTTTGGTGATCATAATGAAAATTGTGATGTTGACCAAACTCTACTAGAAACTACTCTACCGGGATTACCCTTAATAAAAAATAAATATAGATTAGATAAACGTATTTCTAGAGAAAATATTAATATTAATTACTTAGGTTTTGATATAGAAAAAAGACATTTTGTTATAGTTAAAATATTTTTAATTTCAGAGCTACCCATTGACCCTAATAATTTTTTATACAAAATTGAATTAGCCACTCAAATAAATCATCCCAATATAGTAAAAATACTTGATTATGGAAAATGTGATAATAGTTTCTTCTATGTAGCTACAGAATATATTGAAGGTCAAACATTAGAAGATATTTTAACTGAAAAAAAACAATTGCCTCTTGCAGAAGTAGTAAATTATATTAATTTACTTTGTGACATAATAAATGTGATTAATGAAAATGAACAGATTCATCAAGACTTAAAACCTGCTAATATAATAGTTACTTCAGATAATCAACTTAAGCTATATCATAGTCTAATTGCTCATCATAAACGCTTATCTAGGATGAAGAATAAAGCAATTACTATTTTTGAACAGCCGTTTTATTTTTCTCCAGAACAATGTCAAAATACAGAAGTTGACGAACGTTCAGAAATTTATTCACTAGGAGCTATTTTATATAGAATGTTGACAGGAGAAGTGCCATTTTCTGGACAAAATTACTTAACTATTATGGAACATCATATAAGGCAAAAAGTTAAAGATCCGTGCCTTTTATGTCCAGAATTGCCAGATAATATAGCTAGAGTAATTTTAAGGGCTTTAGAAAAAGAGCCTGATCGACGTTTTCAAAGTGTTTTAGCTCTTTCTAATTTGCTAATGCAGGCTACTAAACAAAAGGTTGTAAATAAAATAGTTGATGAACGTCCGACAACAGAAAAACTCCCTTTAGCTCAAGCAGTGGAAATAGTTAAGACAAAGAAAGCAACTTTTCCTGATATACAAGTACAAGAATTTCCACAAACTAATGTAGAGGGATTTTCACAAACAAGTTTTAATGAATTTCAAGAAACACGAGTGGAACACCCTGTAGTAGGGTTAGAAAACAAGACTTGGTTTGATGATAGTTCTATGAATAGTGTTAGCGAAATAGCAGTCCTTGATGAAACAGATACAAATAGGACAATAGAAGTAACTAGTTTTAAGCTACCACAAAAAAGAAAAAGTGAAATTGTTAGTAGAAAAGAAATAATTGAGTTAGAACAAAAACAACAAGAACAACAGATAGCAGTAAATATAGTAAGTGAACTTGTTAGTAAAAATGATGAAATAGAAAATATAGTTAAAAATATAGAAGATAATATAGCAGAATCTCAGAATATATCTATTAATACAGATCCTTTACCTAATAGTTTACAAGATGGAACAAAACCTTTACCACCAGAACTTCAAGCACTTTATGGTTCTCTTTTATCTAATCCAATATCTAATCCAAAAACAGATAGTTTAAGTGATAAAGAAAGAAATAAAATAGTAAATAATGAAAATAAAGTAACAATAAATAATGAAGTACCAGCACAAGAAGTTACTAATAAAGCTACCAATAATGTTCTTGAAATAAAAACACTTTCTCCCGTGCTTATTGCTTTACTTTTTGCTGATAAAATTTTACCTCCAGCTAAAGATAGTCAATATAAACGTAAGCTACACAATACTTTTGTAGTAGAAAGAGAAACTTCAGCTAGTTTATTATTAGTTTTGTCAATTTTTTCTTTAAGACGAAGAAAAGCTATCAAATTTGTTCCTTTAAGTGTAGTTCCTCAAATTTTACAAAGAAGGTTAATTGTTGGAGAAGATGAAAAAATAGTTATTCAATTAGTAAATGCAGGGGTAAAGCCTTTAGATAGTTTTGAACAAAGTGTTCTAAAAAGTTTAGGAAAAAATAATGCAATTTCTTTATATGGTCTTTACCAATATTTCTTTGTAATTTCTGATGAGCAAAAAATTGCTATAGCTGAGTTAATTAATGATGCTGTAGCCGATGAGTTAGCCAAAAATAAATTGTTAACCTTAGTAAGTAGAGATGCTAAAACTCCAGTTGAGCCAGGAGGAAGTCTTCAAGCTTATGTTCTTGCTCAAGGTTTAGAAATAAATAACTATTTACCACAACATAATGATTTAGTAGAGTTTATGGAAAGCTTGAAAAAAGAGGCTCCATTAAGCATAAATAATGAACAAATACAGCTTTATAGTTATATGTTAAACTATTACAAAGTTTTGTTTTGCCAGCATTCCTATACTTTTGAATACTAATAAATAAAATTAGCAAATATTTTGATTTCTATTACTATTTGCAAGAAAGGTTTAGAAATGTCTACCCCATTTGAGCTAAGTCAAAAAGGTTTTAACCCTTTAGTTGAACGCCAACATGAAAGGTTAATTCAATGGGCAGAACGTGTTTTTGCTCAACCTATAGCTGATGGTAATAGTATTAATCCTCAACAATATGAAATAGGTTTTGTTAGTCGTGAACAAGAAACTGTACTTTATAAAGACCTCTATAGCCGAGATAGCGAAGTAGGCTTAGGACTTGTAACTTGGCGTAAAACTGACCTTTTAGATGCAATAGCTTACTTAAAATCCTCAGTAAAAAAGAAAGAATATAATGCTTCTTTGGCACGAAGTCGGCAAGAATCCTTAGATAAACTTGCTACTAATAATAACATCACTGATGACCAATATTTTCAATCTCGTAATGATATTGCAACTGAACTAGAACGCTTGGACATAGAGTTATCTTTCTTACGGGCTTATAGCTCTAAAATAGATGCCCTAGAAAGAGTAATTAAGTTAATAGGAAATGAAAGCTCCTTAAGAGTTACTCGAACTTCTGAACAAGTTTTGCGGCTTTTTAGTCAGAGTTGGCGAGGGCTAGTTAAAATAAAAGCTTGGGAAGCGCATTTTAGTGACCAAGCACAACTACCAGCCTTACAACTCTATAAACAACCAGGTGAGCCAGCAGGGTTTATCTTACCTTTAGGCGAAAGTATGGGAGCAGTAGCTATAAGTCGAGAAACGGCTGGTTATTTGCTCCATATGCTAAAAGGTATTAATGTTTTAGCAGAAGCCTATCGTAATCAATTAGTTACACAAACTGTTGACTTAAATATTGAATGGGGCTATCCCCATATGCTTGTTAGAGCAATTGTAGAATTTTTCTACTTTTGTAATTTTGAAATGCCTTTTTCTTATGTTGATCTAGCTATAGATCCAGAAGATCCTTCACAACTTTGTGTTTATAACTATAGTAGCGGTCAATGGGAAGTTATTACAGAAGATGCTAACTCTAGCCGTACCTTAAAACGTGTTGGAACAGAAGCCTCTCAACTTCTAGTTAATAGCGGAAAACTACTAAAATGCCGTCAGGATAATGAATTAAGCGATATTATTCGCCGAGAATCAGCACAAATTACAAGTGCTGGAGAATCACATAATTATCGCTTATTTATGTGTTCTGGTCTTTCTGAATTTGATCTAGACCCTGCTAGTCAAAAAGTTAAATTCCGTATGGCTTTTAGTTCTATGTCCCAACTTGTAGAGTCTTTACTAGGTGAAAATACAGAGCTAGTGTTAGTTAAAAGTAGTAACTTAGGAGGAGCTTTACAAACGATTTTAGGAATGGCTTTACTTGATTCAAGAGCTTTTTCTTTGCCTGAAGGAATGAGGGGCTTAGATCCTATAGGACGGTTTCAAATACTTTCTGGCTTTTGGCGTGTTTTAGGTCGCCGTCGGGCTATTTCTATGCTTGGGGATGAGTATGTAAAGCAAGTAACTAGTGGTCTAGCTTCCCTAGGTGAACAAGGGCCTGAACATCCTACATTTTTAACCATGCGAGCCGGTACTGTAATAGGTTTTGGCGCTAATGCCCGTCCAGGGGTTGCTAAAGTTACAAAAGCTGGTGAAGAACAAGAAGAAGAAATACCTGCTGCTAGTCCATTTGCCACACTTGGACTATCTGACCAAATTCGTTTACTAGATCTTGCTGTTCAAACTTGGAAAATGTCTGAAGAACTGTTGCAGAAACTCCCAGAAGTCCATTCACAAGGTAAGCTAAAGCGTATTTTAGAAACTTTACCTGCTTTAGTCTCTACACGTAAAGATGATATTCAAATGCGCTTTAATCCTAAATGGTTAGTTGCTTCACATTGGCAATGGACTTTTATGCGAACTTGCGCACCTGTAGCTTGGGATTTTTGGACTAAAATTAGTAGTGATGAAGCATGGGACGATGTACTACTAAGTTTGCCTCCTTATCAATCTCTAGGGCAACTAATTAGATTATTTAGCGATGTGGTCAGACTAATTTTAGTGATGGAAATTTCTGGCTCAGAAGTTGCGGAAAGCTTACAAGTTCAGGCTGAATCTGCTGGTCAAACTATCATTATGGGGCTAGAAGGCTTTTTTAGAGAAGGTGAACGTCTCCCACCTCAACTAGCCGAAGCTATTAACTTTTACTATGACCCAGAAATTAGATTTGATTCCTGGCTAGCTTTTACTAGTAGTTTTCGTCATTACTTAGGTCAAATGAAAAAAGACTTAAAACTATTAGGTGTTGACCCTCAATTGTTAAGTTCTATTAGAGGTTTAGTTGAACAAATTGAAATTCTTTATCCTGTTCGAGATGAAAAGACTAGTAATTTGCCTGTTGCCCAAGTAGAACCAGAAACAGCACTTAGCGACTTAATGATTGATGAAGCAGGTGCAGAAAGAATAGATTATCTATTAAGTAATGTATTAAATGCGTCGGATAAAGATAACTGGACTTTCTTTAAGCTTTTATCTTTAACTATAAGAGCAGAAAAAAGACATTTAGTAACCATTGTAGCTACACATAGCAGTATTATTACCCGGCTTTTACCAGAATTAAGTCACTTAGGGTTACTTTTTAATGTTCCCAATACAGCAAGAACATTTTTTAATTATTTAAGTGGGCTAGATGAAAATAATCCTCCTGAGCAAGAAGCTTTAGTAGAAATGCGTCCAAAAATAACAGAATATTTTAATCAACTAGCTGAACTTTATAGTTCTTTAGTCCCACTAGCTAACCAAATACCTAATCTACTTCCTGATGATAAGAAAAAGTTAACAGATTATTTGATGGCAGCCCCTCAAAAGAGTAGTGGGTTAAATTTTCTAGTTTTGTTAGCTTGTAATCGTTTGGTAATTGATATTGCTGAAAGTAATGAAGTTGCCAGTATTCAAGTAGAGCGAGCCGAAACCAAAGTTCGCACTTATTTACGTGAGCAAATTGGGGCTAGTGTTGAAGAACCTTCTGTAGAAATTTATCCTATAGGCGGAGGGCGCATTTTAGCACGTCGTGGACAAGCAATAATTACCCATCAAGATGAAGGTTTTGAGCCATTTTGGAGCGAAATAACCGAAGCTTATTCACAAAAACTTTATGCTCGATTTGTTACTAAAAAACTGGCTATGGTAGCTCAGTTTTTTAGTCAAGAATTTCCAGAATATCAAATATTAGTGAGGTGAAAAGAAAAAATTTAATTTTGTTGTTTATGTCGTCCTACCATTAAATACACCTATTAACCGATTTTATTGCAACAAATAACTTTATAGCTGTTGCAGTAGTTTTCTTGATCTATTAATGTTTGTGTTGATTTATAGAAAAACAAGACAAAATTTTCAGCCTAGCCATTTGTTAAACGATTAAGAAAAATGCTTAAAAAAATCATTCCTAAATGATTTAGATAATATTGAGGAAAAAAATGCAAAATTTTTTAGATTTTTATCCAATAGCAATGTTTTGGTCTGGCTCTGAAAGTGGGAAAGTAATTTTTAGCTTATTTGTCATTTTTCTAGCTGCAAAACTAAGTGCAGAAATTTTTGAACGTATTCGTCAACCAGCAGTAGTGGGAGAAATCTTAGCTGGTGTTTTAATTGGGCCTAGTTTACTTGGTCTAGTTCAACAAACCGAGCTAACAAAAGCTTTAGCCGAAATTGGAGTAATGATTTTGCTTTTTACTGTTGGACTTGAAATTAGCCCAAAAGCCTTATTTCAAGTAGGTAAAAGAGCTTTTTTAGTGGCTGTGCTAGGCGTTATGGTTCCTTTTTTTGCTGGATGGTTCCTTTTAGAACTTTGGGGAGAGCCAACCATAGAAGGTATTTTTTTAGGTGCTGCTATGGTAGCAACTAGTGTTGGTATTACTGCTAGAGTGCTAGCATCTTTAGGTGTTTTAAGTACACAGACTAGCCAAGTAATTATGGGTGCTGCTGTTATAGATGATGTGCTAGGGCTAATAATTTTAAGCATAGTTAGCAGTATGGCTAAAGGTAAAATTAATTATGGTGAGCTAATTCTTACAGCAGGTCTTTCAATTGGGTTTACTTTGTTTATGGTTTTTGTTGGTACAAAGCTAGTTAATAAAAGTCGTTCATCTCTTGAACGCTTAAAAATTGGACATGCCTTTTTTATCTTTGGATTAATACTTTGTTTAGGACTTTCTTTACTTGCCACTTATGTTGGAGTTGCTGCAATTATTGGTAGTTTTCTGGCAGGAATGGCACTATCTGAATCTACAGAAGACACAGAACTACATCTACAATCAGGCGCGGTAATGGAATTTTTACTTCCGTTTTTTTTAGTTGGAATAGGCTTACAACTAGATTTAACAGTTTTTAAGGATAAACAAGTAATAATACTAACTATACTAGCAACTATTATTGCAGTTATAACAAAATTAATTGGTTGTGGTTTGGCAGCCTTGCCAATGGGTCGGCGACAAGCTTTGCAAATTGGTATGGGAATGGTGCCACGTGGCGAAGTAGGAATAATTGTTGCTCAAATAGGTTTAGGCTTAGGGGTTATGTCCTCTGCTCTTTATGGTGTGGTTGTTTTTATGTCTGTAGCAACTACATTAATTGCACCTCCTTTTCTTGTCCAACTTTTTAAGGATACTAATAACAAAATAATTAAAGAAGCAAAAGATCAAGTAATAGAGTCTGACCAGGATCTTTCACCCATAGAATAAATAAATTTTAGGGGAACTTATGGAAAGTACAGATAATGAAGTAAATAATAATCTAGTCAATGAAGTTATTAATAATGTTGAAAAAAGCAATATTGAAAAAAGTAATTCAAATTTTGCTGGTTGGGGAACAACACAGAAAATTGAGGATATTGGCTCAGAGCATATTAAGGTTACTCATTTGGATTCTGGATTAGCTCATAAACTAGGGGAATGGAAATCTACAGCTATTTGTGGTAATGATATTACTTCAAGTTGTCTTTATGTTTCAGCCCTTTGTGCTATTTATGCTGGCCCCTATGCCCCTGTTGCACTGGCTTGTGTTGCAGTAGTTTTATATTTATTTCGTAATATTTATGCAGAAGTTGGTCTAGCACTACCTCTAAATGGAGGGGCATACAATGTACTACTTAACACTACAACTAAGGCAAAAGCTTCTATTGCCGCTTGTTTAACGCTGCTTTCCTATCTAGCTACAGCTGTAATTAGTGCTAATGAAGCAATGCACTATGCACATAATCTTTGGCATGGATTAAATGTTTTTTGGGCAACTATTATTTTATTAGGTATTTTTGCAATACTTAATTTAATTGGTATTAGCGAATCAGCAATTGTAGCCCTATTTCTTTTTGTTTTTCATATAGCTACTTTGGTTTTACTCTCGTTTTGTGTCTCTATTCTTTTATTTAAGGATTTATCAATATTTTGGTCTAATTGGCAAACTCCTACACCTGATGGAATACTAAAAGCTATCTTCTTTGGCTTTTCTGCTGCAATGCTAGGTATTAGCGGTTTTGAAAGCTCTGCAAACTTTATTGAAGAACAACAACAAGGCGTTTTTCCTAAAACCCTTCGTAATATGTGGATTGCTGTTGCAATATTTAATCCACTAATTAGCCTTCTTTCTCTAGGTATTCTGCCATTAAGTCAAATAGCTAATCATAAAGAGGACTTGCTTGCTCAAATGGGTCTACTTTCTGCTGGTCGATGGCTACAAGTTTGGGTCAGCATTAATGCTGTTTTAGTACTGTCAGGTGCGGTTTTAACTAGTTATGTTGGTGTAACTGGTCTAATTCGTCGCATGGCTTTAGACCGTTGTTTACCTCAATTTCTTTTAGAGGAAAATAAATGGCGTAGTACAAACCATTGGATAATTTTGCTGTTTTTTGCTCTTTGCTGCTCGGTTTTAGTAATTACTGGCGGCAGAATAGAAACTTTAGCTGGTGTTTATACCCTTTCATTTCTTTGCGTTATGGCATTATTTGCTGTTGGTAATATGCTACTTAAAATAAAACGTGACCGTCTACCTAGGGAAATCCGCGCTAGCTGGGGAGCAGTTGCTATTGCTTTTATTGCTGTGATAATTGGTCTAATAGGTAATTTACTAATTAATCCTGCTTATGTAAGAGTATTTCTTATTTATTTTGGAATAGCATTTTTAGTTGTAGAAATAATGTTTCTACGTGTTCAAATATTAAAAGCCATTTTAGCTATTTCTCAAATGATGGTTGAAAAAGTCAATTATCTTAATCAAAAGATTGCTAACACTATTATTTCAGGAATTAATCAAATTAATAATCAAACTGTAATCTTTTTTAGTAGAGGTGATAGCCTTCCTACACTTAATCAAGCTGCTCTTTATGTACTGCAAAATGAACAAAGTAAAAGGCTTTTAGTGCTACACTGTTATGATACAGAAGAAGATATACCTAAAGAATTTGTAGGACAGCTAAATATTATTGATCGTATTTACCCTGAGCTAAGAATTGATTTGATAATGATTAAAGGAAAATTTGGCCCTGAACTTATAGAAAAAGTTTCTAAACGCTTAAAAGTACCAAAAAACTATATGTTTATAGGTACACCTAGCGACCGTTTCCCACATAATATTGCTGAACTTGGAGGAGTAAGACTAATAATGTAGCTAAAAATAGTTCTAGCTAACTCTACCTTATTGATTATTCTATAAATAAATTAACTAAATAATAAAGATATGGAGTAAAAATAATGGCATCTGGAGAAGTCTTTGTTGCTTTGTTTGCTGTTGCAACTGCTGTCGCAATAATTATTCGCTGGCTAAAAGTTCCTTATACTGTTGCATTAGTAGCAACAGGTTTAGTTTTAGGGACTACTCACACATTAGAACCTCCACATCTTTCTAAAGAATTGCTTTACTCTCTTTTTTTGCCAGGTCTGCTTTATGAAGCAGCTTTTCATTTAGAATTTAAGGATTTTTGGAAAAATAAATTAGCTGTACATTCTCTTGCCATTCCTGGAGTCATTGCTGCAATAGGTTTAACAGCCGTAATTTTAACCCCTATTGCCAATGCTTTGCAGTTTGTTGAGGGTTTTTCTTGGCAACATGGGCTAGTTTTTGCTGCCCTAATTGCTGCAACAGATCCAATTGCTGTAGTTGGACTCTTTAAGACTCTAGGCGCACCAAAACGACTTGCCATTTTGGTAGAAGGCGAAAGCTTACTTAATGATGGTACTGCAATAGTCTTTTTTACTATGATTTTAGGGGTTGTCGCTAGCGGGACTTTCTCAATTGCTAATGTAGTGATGGATTTTATTAAAGTTGTAGGAATGGGGCTTTTAATTGGTGGTGCAATTGGTTATAGCATTTCTAAAATAATTCAAAAAATAGATGACCCATTAATAGAAATTACTTTGACAGTAATTTCTGCTTATGGTTCTTTTGCTGCTGCTGAACATTTTCATTTTTCTGGGGTAATTGCTACAGTAGTTGCAGGGATGCTATCAGGTAGTTATGCTGCTCGAACCGGCATGAGTCCTTCAACAAGAATAGCTGTAGAAGCTTTTTGGGAATATAGCGCGTTTGCTTTTAATTCAGTGATATTTTTACTAATAGGTTTTGAAGTTAGTTTAGGTACTTTACTAGCATCTTGGAAGCCAATAGTTGCAGCATTTTTAATAGTTATAATAGCTAGGGCAATAGTTGTTTATGGGGCTTCGGCTGCTTTGCGACCAACTAAAGAAGCCGTTCCTTGGAGATGGGGAGTAATACTTACTTGGGGAGGACTACGAGGCAGCCTTTCAATGGTTTTAGCTTTAGGTCTAGCAGCAGATTTTCCACATAGAGAGTTAATAATTAATATGACTTTTGGGGTAGTAATACTGTCTATTATTGTTCAAGGTTTAACTATGTCTCCTTTGCTCTACAAATTAGGAATTTTAGGGGTAGAAGAAGGGCAAAAGACTTATGAAATTGAGCGAGCAAATGCCCGTGCTGCGTCTGCTGCTCTAAAGGAAGTAGAAAGAATGGTTAAAGATCGTGCTGCTCATATTGATCTGTTAGAAAAACTTAAAGAAGAATATAAAAATAAACTAGAAAAAGCAGAAAAAATTATTAGGGATCTTCATATTGAAACAAATCAATTGCGTGAAGATGAACTACGAACGGCTCGACGACATTTAATTTTAGTAGAAAAAGATGCTGTTATGCAGGCTTTTCATAATGGGTTTATTGGACAAGAAGCTTTAGACAAAATCTTGTCAGACTTAAACTTAGAGTTATTAACGGTTGAAGAATCAGAAACAAATCATTGATAAAAATAACTATTGTTCCTTAGCTAAAACAATATAAGTTTTTCGCTGTGCTGCAATTTCTGATAAATCTTTAAGGTAAATTCCACTTATTGAACGATGTTTTTTTATTTCATCTACCATTTCTGTTAAAGAAAGTGGTAAATGCTCAAGAAAAACTATTGCCCAAGTAGGCATATGTTTAGCTGTTTCTAGTATTTGCGAAATACTTTGTAAATAGGCTTCTTTTGTTGTAACAAGTCCGCTAGGGCTATCTTTGACCTTTGTAAGTAGTTCATCATAAAAGTAATCTGTTTCACTTACCCAGGCTTCTTTCCAAGCTTCTGAACTATTTAAGAATTTTAGAATTGATGCTGGTATAGGAAGGTTTAAATAAAGTAAATCTGCTTTGGTACGTCTAACAAATTCTGTTGCTTCTAAATTAGTTGCACGGTTATAGCTTTGATTATCAATAATTTGATTAGCTATTTTAATCATTTCTAAAAAAATTTCTGAAAGTGGACGTTTAAGAAATTCTGTTTCTTCGCTAAAAGAAAGCGCGTAATCACCTGTTAAAATCCCTGCATAAATAGCCAATGCTTTACGAGTCTCATTATTAAGCTTATTTATATTAGTTCTTAAGTTGTCTAACCAATAAGCATCAGATTCTTTGAACCAATTTAATAAAATAGGATTATTTAATCCTTGATGAGAGTGTGTATCTGATAATAAGATATTTAGGTCAAATTCATCTAGTTGCTCGTTATTATTTTCTATGCGAGCTTTTGCCACCTGCCAAGCCCATTGGCAAATATCATTATTTATAATTCTTTTATTCCAAAGTTTTAAGTACCAATCAAGCTTGGATCTTCCAGCAAAAGCAATGGCAATAGAGTCAAATTTTTGTTGTGCTAAAACGCTAGCTTCAAATGCAACCCAATTATGGTTATTTTCACTAATTTTCAACATTGTTTTTACTTATGTGTTCCATTTCTTCAAAATTTTCATTTTCTGTTTCATTTATTTCAGCGGTTACTGGGCTAGGTTCAACTAATAAATCTGTTTGAGCCGCAGATAATTCATCTGTTTCTATGTTATTTATAGCAAATAATGGTTTTGTGGCGTTTGTATCTTCTAAAAATTCTTCTAATGGAGCTATTTTTTCTGTAGGGCTTTCAATTTCTTCTGTTTCTAAATCACCAGTATCAACTCTATTAATCTCATTAACTTCATTAACTTCATTAATTTCATTAATTTCATTTATAGTTGTTTCTAGTTTGACTTCGCTAATTTCGCTAACTTCAAGATTATTATTGGGTTCAAATGTCAGGTTTTCTTGCTCCACAGGATTTTTTGTAGTTTCTCCTGTAGTTTCTAAAGCTACAGGTTGAATAATGGGTTCTAAAACCAGTTCTTGAGGGAGTTCTTGAATGGAATTTGATGATGTTATTGTTTCTTTTGTAGGTTCAATTTTTTGTTCTGATGCCAAAGACATCTCGGTTAGCATTGTTAGAAAAATTTTAACTAAAAAAGGATCAAATTCTATGCCTGAATATTGCGCAATAATTTCTTGAGCTTGAGTTTCAGAGAATGCTTGACGATGAGGACGATCAGCAGTTAAAGCACTATAAGTATCAACTAAACGAAGGATTCTAGCACCAATAGGGATAGCTTCGCCTTTTAGCATGTCAGGATAACCTGTTCCATTCCACCATTCATGATGGAAACGAACCAGGAGTTGAGCTTGTTTTGGCAGATCTTTTTTAGCTAATTGTTGTTCTCCTATAATTGGATGTCGCCAAAGATCTATCCTAATTCTAAAATCTATTGCCCCATGAGTTCTCATTACAGGGCTATTCATTACCATTTCGCCTACATCATGAAGTAGTGCCGCAACTTTTAAGCAATTTAAGTCTGAACGATTTAACCCTATTCTTAGAGCTAATGCTTCAGCAAAACGAGCCATTTGGCTGGCATGTGGATAGGCATATTGCTCAAATTGGTCTATTGTTTGAGAAAGCTTAAGTAAACTATCTACGCTTAATAACTCATTATTCTTGAGTTTATTATCACTCATTAAGAAAATCCTAGTAGTTTGATTTGGGATAACTCCCCTATTATAGCTAGTGATGATTTCTCGTCAAGTTATCGAATATGAACAAAAAAATATTTCCTTGCCCTAGTAGCTTGATTGATAAAAGATAACCAAGTTATCATTGCCGATTAGGTCTTAAAATAAATTTCAACTCTATTTAACTAAAATAATAATTTTTCAGCAAAAACATTAGGCTCGTTTTACTAAGGAACAAGTTATGCAGAAAATAAAATTAAAGTTTAATTATGGCAATGATTTCCGTATTTTTGATGTAACTTTGTCAATTGCAGAACAAGTACAAAAAACAGGTTTTGTCATTGCACTTGGACAAATGGAATTGGAACGTTATATATTTCTTGCACCTGGACATTATACGGCTCAAGCCTGTTATGACATACTAGATAGCAATGGTAGGAAGAAAACCTGTCTTTTTGAAAAACAGTTTCAAGCGGAAAATACAGAACGCCTAGCCATTAATTTTAGAAAGCCAACATCTACCCTAGATGGCTTTAATGAAGCAGAACTCTCAGATTTATCACAAATACTGACTTCTACAATAGGTGGTAGACTAAACTTGCGGCCTAACCAATCCTTTGCTACCAATGTTGTTAGTGAACTTAGCCGAAGTGCTAGTTTAGAAGAGCGTGTAGTCATTGATAAAAATGGAAAAGTTGAATATGAATTTAATTATAATGAAATAGAATTTGACTATGAAATTCCTACTGAATTTTCACAAAATACACAATTAAGCGAAGATACATTAGTGTTTACCTCTAGTGCAGAGAAAAAAACAGAAACACCTAGCCCTAGACCTTATACTATGCACTCTCTTAATTATGGACATTGGAATGTAGGTCTTTATGGGCTTAATTCTAATATTAGTAATCAGCAGAAAAATAACTATCGTAATTTTCGTGCAGTAGGTTATTTAAGACCACGTTCAGAACTTTTTAACCGTTTGCCAAATTTTATTACTGAAAATATGATGGTGGCTCGTAGGCTTAATGGAATTTAACTTAAATTGGAGATTTATTTATTATGGCTAATGGTTCAGTAATAACTGATGAGCAAGTAACAGACGTTGTACTAAAACATCAGTTAATACCATACTTTGCAGAGCTTTCTAAATGCAATTCATTAGAAGAACTTCATAACCACCCACTTTATCAAAAATTAAAGCCAGAAATTGAAAAAGTAACTAATGGCATAGAATATCGTAACAGCAATAATTTATCGCTACCTACAAAACCTTTTTATAGAGCAGTAGCCTGGAATATAGAAAGGGGTATGTGTTATGACGAAATATTAGAAGAACTTAAAAGTCATCCAATGTTAAAACCTGCTGATTTACTTTTGCTAACAGAAACAGACTCAGGAATGGCACGTTCTAAGAACCTAAATATTGCTAGGGAACTAGCTTTAGCTCTAGGAATGAACTATTATTTTGTCCCTGCTTATATAAATCTTTGTAAAGGTAATGGTATGGAAGTAGATTTTGCAGGCGATGCTGGAGATAATGACCTTGCATTGCATGGGAATGCCATACTATCGCGTTACCCTATAAAAGATTTACAAAGAATCCCACTAAAAAATGCTAAAGATAAAATGGCAGGAAAAGAAAAACGTATTGGAAACCAACAAGCCCTAGCCGCAACTATAGAATTTCCTCAAGGAGATTTAAGAACTGTTTGTATCCATTTAGACGCACTTTCAACCCAAAAACAACGCGAGCAACAAATGATTTCTATCCTTGAACGCCTAGAAGTAAATAAACAAATGCCTGTTTTACTTGGAGGAGATTGGAACACTAGCACATATAATTCAAGTCATGCTTTTTATGCTATTTGTGGTTTTTGGTATCGGGTTTTTATGGGTGTTGGCAATGTGATTGCTAATCATTATCCTTATCCAGACCGATATTTTGAACGAGGACTATTTGAGTCATTAAAAAAAGCTGGTTTTGAATATGAAAAATCTAATGAACTAGGCGCAGGAACTAATCACTATTCTAGCGATGATATGAAGAAATATAAAATTTTAAGAGATTGGGTTCCTCATTGGTGTTTTGCTTTTATTGAATGGGCTTTGCGTCCACATGGCGGGCGTTGCTCACTAAAATTAGACTGGTTTGCTTCACGAAACTTAAATCTTGTAAAAGCTACAGATAAGCTAGAATATAATGGTTTAACGGCTACTGCCCCTAAAGTAATTAATGGTCTAAAGAGAGATGGAAAAGAACTTTCTGACCATGACCCAATTGTAGTTGATTTTGTTTTATAAACCATTTTAGGAGTTATTTATATGGAACAAGTTGTTGCTGACACAATGAAAAAACTAATAGAACTCACTAAAAAAGGGACTTTACGCTGGCACGCTAGTATGTTTTGGGGAACAGGCTACACTACAGTTTATCGTAATGTTGTTCTACGTATTCAACCTGATAAGCTAGAATTAAGTAATGCTGAAGGAGATGTTGCCCGTTTTGAAATTGCTACTTGTGGCAATTCCATTACTCCTTATTTAGCAGATTTACATGCAGGGGCCCGTCGTGCAATCTCAAATTACCAATCTGTGCAAATTAAAGGCTTAGATAATATGATGGAAGGGATTTGTCAGACTATTTTGGCTGAAGAAGATTAAGCTAAATTATTGATTAAACAAAAAATAACCCAGTGTTATTAATCTTTAATAGCACTGGGTTATTTTTATCTAATCAAAACTATTTATGCGCTTACCTTTGTAGCAGCTTCAGTTTTATAAATTGGAGTACACCAATCTAAATATTTTTTATTATGCCCTCTAACTACATCAGTATAAAGCTTTTGTAGTTTTAGTGTAATTGGCCCAGGATTACCATCACCTACTTTTCGATGATCAACAGAACCTATTGGAGCAATTTGCGCACCTGTTCCACAGAAAAACAACTCATCTGCAATATAGAGTTCTGAACGGTCAATTTGTCGGACTTCCATTTCTGTATTTATTTCTTCTTTGGCGATTCGTGCAAGAGTAGTTCGGGTAATTCCTTCTAAAATATTAGCTGTAATTGGAGTAGTAATTAACTTACCCTCTCGTACCATAAAAATATTCATTGCCGCACCTTCAGCAACATGACCATCATTATTTAGTACAACTGCTTCATCAAAACCATTGTCACGCGCTTCTGTTGCCGCTAAAGCAGAATTTACATAAGAGCCACAGATTTTTCCTCTAGGTGGAATAGAATTATCTTCTACTCTACGCCAAGATGAAATACAAACTTTTAATGCTCGATTTGTAGCAATATAGTCATCCATTGGTACAGCAAAAACAGTAAAATCACTACCTGGAGATAGCTTAGTACCTATTTGACAAGCGGTTTTATAAGCAAGTGGGCGAATATAAATATCACGACGGAAATTATTTCGCTTTACTAAGTCACAAGTTAAATCAGCTAGTTCTTGCTCATTAAAAGGTAGCTCGATTTTGATGATTTTGCAGCTTTTTAGCATACGTCGATAGTGTTCTACTAGACGAAATAAATACATTTCTTCTTCATCAGGGTTATAGTATCCACGGATTCCTTCAAAAATTGCAGTTCCATAATTAAAACCATGTACCTGCACACTTATTTTAGCGTCAGAAAGAGGAACAAATTTCCCCTCAAAAAAAGCAATTGCACTATCGGTCATAAATCCTCCTGAAAAATATAGGGTCAATAGTTAGTTGTTAAAATTTAGGCTTTTTAATTAAATACTTAAATTGGTTAAAGGTTTTGCTATATCAAAGGTAAAGTATTTTGCTTAAAATTATCACTTGCAGATGAGTAAGAACGATTAAGCAATTTAATAGCTGTCTGTCCTAATATCTTAAGCCCTCGATCTAGCTCTGTTTCTGTTAAATTTCCAAAACTAAGCCGCAAAGTATTATGGCCGCTACCATCAATATGAAACAAATGTCCACGAGAAAAAACTACTCCCGCTTGCCTAGTTTCAAGCAATAACTCTGTTGTATCAATTTGATATGGTAATTTTACCCAGCAAAAAAGACCTCCTTGGGGTTCACTCCACTGAGTATTGGCTGGAAAATAACTTTGCAGACGAGAAATTACAAAATCCCTCCGTCGCCTATAAATTGCCCGTACACGTTCTAAATGTGCTTGATAACGACGACGATGACAAAAATCCCATAATGCTGCTTGTAGTAATGGGGATGTTGTAATATCTCCAATTTGCTTAAGAGCTACTAATCTAGTAAAAACTGGAGCAGGAGCAACACACCAGCCAATGCGGATGCCTGGTAGTAAATTTTTAGAAAAAGTGCCGAAGTAAATTACTTGATCAGTAACGTCTAATGCTTTAAGAGAGGGTATTTCCCGACCTTCATAACGTAAATCTTCACCATAAGCATCTTCTAGCACAGGAATTTTATATTTTCTAACAATTTCCATTAACTGATGACGACGCTCTAAAGACAATGTGTAGCCTGTAGGGTTATGAAAAGTTGGTATTAAATAAATTAATTTGGGGCGTTGTTGGACTATTATTTGTTCTAAATTGGAAACCTGCATGCCTTGATTATCTACAGGAATACCAATAAGTTTTGCTCCTAAAGCAGCAAAGGCATTTGCTGCACCAGGATATGTTGGGTTTTCTAAAATAACTTTATCCCCAGCAGAAATAAAGCTACGCGCTAGTAAGTCTATAGCTTGTTGTGAGCCATTTGTAATTAAAATGTTTTCTGTATTTGCCTTTATATTACGCTTACGCATATCTACAGCTAGATATTCTCTTAAAGCCTGCAAGCCTGCTGCTTGTTCATATTTAAGGACTGATTTGCCAAATTCGCGTAAAGCGTGATTAAGTGAACTCTTAAACTCTGCAATAGGAAAAGATGATTCATCAGGGAATGAACCAGAAAAAGAAATTACATCAGCTATTGTGCTAACTTGATATAAATCTAGTAAGGCTGAGATTGTGCGTCCTTCTGATTCTCCAGCAAACAGGCCATCCCAAACCATTTTTTGCCAAGAAATAGCTTCTGTCTTTATTGGCTCACTCTTAAATTCAGGAATTTCTTTTTTGTTAGCAACAAAAGTGCCTTGCCCAACATGTGAGCTTAATAAACCGTCTGCTAGCAGTTCATCATAAGCATTTGTTACTGTACTGCGATTAATACCAAGGCGACGTGCTAAATCTCTAGTGGCAGGCAGCCTATCACCAGGTCTAAGAGTACCAGCTAATATTTGCTCAATGATTCTATTTTTTATTTGCAGATAGAGAGGAACATCACTTTTGCCATCAATTTTTAATTCCATTTTTCTACCTTTTAGCTCTAGAAGTGGCCTAGTCCAATTTCAAATTTTAGAAAATTAAATTAAAAATGAAAACATCCAATTTTAGAATTTTATTCCATCCAAACCATCCAATTTTAAGTTTTGTGCTTTAGTTAGGAATAAAAATAGCAAAAACTAGCGTGATAACTCCCAAACCATATGATTTATTTCTGGTAAAATTAGTTTTTCTAATGCTAGTTTAACCGCTGCTGGTGAGCCAGGTATTGAAATAATAACTTTTCCTTGATAAGTACCAGCACATGCCCGCGACATAATCGCAGATGAGCCAATATCTAAATAACTTAAATAGCGGAAAATCTCCCCAAATCCTGTTAATCGTTTTTCAAGCATAGAATCAATTACATCAAAAGTGCGATCTCGGCGGGAAATACCTGTTCCACCATTAAAAATAATGGCTTGACAATTTTCTAACTTAGCTAGGTTTAATAACACTTCACGAATTTCTATTGGCTCATCTTTAACTATTTTGTAATGAATAACTTCATGACTATTTAAGACAAGTTGTTCTTTAATAATTTTTCCACCCATATCAGTTTCTACTGTACGAGAATCACTAACAGTAATAACTGCACAACTAACACATTTTTTAGCTTTTTCTTTATGTTCTGTATGACTCATAAATTAACCTCTAAAAATTTCTCCAATGACTAAAGCCTCTATTTCTTGGCCTTTTTTAACTTCTTTTATACCTTCTTCTAATATTACTAAAGCATTTGCCCCTAACATAGAGCTTAGTACACCTGAGCCTTGTTTTGCAGCTAAATGGGCATAAAAGCTGCCTTGATTGTAACGAATATTAGCACGTAAATAAGTACGACGATCTCCTTTTGAATGTGCATCTGCATCAAGAATTACTTTTATTTTAGGTGCGTCCCAAGGGGGAAGTGAGTTCATAGCTTTTTTTAAGGCTGGTTGGACAAAAAGTAGAAAAGAAAGCATGCTGGAAACAGTATTTCCTGGAAGTCCAAAATAGGGCTTTCCAGCTAATAACCCAAAAGCTAAAGGTTTGCCAGGTTTTATTGATACCCGCCAAAACCTTAAATCTGCTCCAAGTGACTCTAAAACCGCTTTTACATAATCATAATCTCCAACAGATACCCCACCAGAAGAAATAATAAAATCCGCTGCTAAAGCTTGCTCTATACTTGCTCGAATTTCTTTTTCATTATCTCTTGCTATTGGTTGAATTATGGGGATAGCTCCAACAGATTTAACTAATGTTGCTAAAGAGTAACTATTAGCATTAACTACTTTACCTGGGGCTACGGTTTCTTCTACTTCTACTAGCTCATCTCCTGTAGAAAGAATTGAAACAATGGCTTTTCTACTTACTTTTACAAATGGACGTTGAACAGATGCTAACACCCCAATTTCTGCTGCGGTTAATTTAGTCCCTTGTGTAATTAATAAATCCCCTGTTTTTAAGTCTTCTCCTTTAGATCGAATATGATCACCTGGCTTTGCTGCTTTATAAATTTTTACTAGCTCACCTTCACTTTTTGTTACTTCAACCATCACAACACTATTAGCCCCATCAGGTATTGTTGCACCCGTCATAATACGAATAGCTTCACCTTCACCAACTTGAGATTTAGCTAAATATCCTGCTGGTAAGTCTTCTATGACTTTTAATAATACAGGGTTGTCTATAGAAGCTTTTTGAGTATCTATTGCCCTACTGCATAACCATCCATTGCCGAATTATCAGTTAAAGGTACATCCATAGGAGCAGTAATATTTTCTACAATTACTCTATCTAAAGCTGATAACAAATCTACTCGTTCAGTACCTAGCGGTTTTATAGGTTCTAGGACTTTTGCTAAAGCTTCTTCAACGGTTAATAAATTAGTCATTAAGGTTTTTCTCCAAAAATTAAAATTACGTTTATCTTAAAATAAAATCAAAAAGGGTTCTGGAAAACTTCCAGAACCCTTTTGTTTATCTATCTTAGATAAAATAGATTATTTATTTTGGTTACGTCGGCGTTGACGTGAAAGCATTACTGCAAGTGGCAAGAAAATAATCGCAAATCCAACTGCTGGAGCAGCAGAGTTGACTTTATTAGGATCATTGCCTTCATTAGTAGCATTCTTAGCTGCTTCTGGTCGGACAAATTTCTTTGGCTTACCATTCTTAGCAGGATCGTCATTTACCTTAGTTTGTACTCTCTTAAGCATTTCCATAGGTACTGGGCCAGCACCACGACGGTTGAATACGGAAAGTTGATTACCACTTTCATCAACACCACGGTCACGGTCTAAACCTTTGGAAAGAGCTAAAGCTTCGCCGGCTGTATGGTAGGTAGCAATAAGTTTTGGTCTTGGTCTTGGACTCCAACCATAAACATCTGGATTTTCATCTGGCCCAAATAATTGGACAACACGAAGTCCATGATGACCATCTGCTAAGTAAGCAAATGCACTATTAGCAACCATACCAACTTTAACATCATGTGTATCATTGATTTCACCATGTTCATTGAAGGTTTGATCTAAAACAGGTTCTTCAGGTTTGGTGACATCAATAATTGCTAAACCATCTTTACCTGCTGCTACATAGGCATAGGTACGAGCAATATAAAGTTTATGAGCATCTGCTAAAGGAACTACTACAGTATTCTTTTGTTTGTCTTTAACAACTTTTGGTTTAGCTAAATTAGAAACATTAAGAACTTTCAAACCATCTTTATCAGTTACAAAAGCATAACGGAATTGTACTGCAACATCATGTGGATGATGAATTCCATCTGCATCGCCTAATTCAGCAGTGATTTGAGGATTGGTTGGGTCATTAATGTCAATGACATATAGACCATGATCGGTTGATACATAAGCATATGTACCAGCAATTGTGACGTTTTGCGCGCCTTTTAATTTACCATCTGGATTGAAAACTTTCTTACCTTTATCAATAAAGTTATTACGGGTTTCACCATCTAGTAATGTACCAACAGGGCCAATTATAACGAAACCTTCTTCTGAGTCAGTACCATAGAGGAAAGCATACATTAAGTGAATTGGGCCTTCTTCATTTTCTGGGAAGCGTTTACGTGTTGGGTCAACGCCTAAAGTAGTTGGAGATGCAATTGAGGTTGCATTCTTACTACGAACATAGAATCTTTGACCTAATGGAGACACTGGAGCAGTAACAAAACGCTCGGAGAAGTCTTTAATGTCTACAGCATTAGTATCATAAACTCGGAAACCACCAGTACCATTAGCAGTATAGAGATATTCGCCTCTTAATTGTAAGCTACGAATTTCTGAACCATTAGCACGGTGTTCGTAAACATCAGTCTTAGGATTATCAAATCCTCCATGTTCACTCTTCTTAAGTTTCTTAAATTGCTCTGGATAAGCTAGTTCATGTAGTTTGCTACCAATTACGGCTTGTGGCTCTTCACGTTCTGTTACTGCAATAGCTTCAAAACCATGATGACCAGTTGCTACATAAACAAAGCGATACATAAAGTTAACAAGGTTTGTACCTTGTAGGTAAACTTGAGCAAGCCAAGCATTGTTGTTATTGTCACTAGAGATATGACATTCACTACATTTCTTGGTTTCTTCTGTTCTAACTGTATGAGGTACAAAGGTAGAGAAAGCTTGACCTGAGAAACCTTCACCAGAAATTGTTTGTTGTTGGCTATAAATCCAGTTACGTAAAGCGTTTTGTGAACCTACTAAGATTGCACAAGTTGAACGAACTGGAGCAATACGATGTCCACTTACTGTACTATCAATACCTAAGAAGAATATATCATCACGTAGGGTTTGATAGTTGTAGTTAGTAAAGTTACGGAAATTTTCTCTACTAGCAACTTTATTTTTTGTTTGATCTTCATAGTGGAGTAATGGTTTTTGTTTGTTAGCTTCCATTGGTAAATGGCAACCAAAACAACTAGTTGTCCAAGCAGTATGACAAGCATAACAAGTCATCTTGCTGTTAGAGTGGGCTAAAGTTTTAGCTTCATCAGCAGAATCTTTAGGTAATGCACCCCAACTACCACTACGAGTGTAAGTTTTAGCCATTGCAGATTCAGGATCGTAATCCTTATGTTCTGGGTCAATGGTATCAATTGTTTGCATTACTCTCCAACGCAAGCCTTTTGTCACCATTGAATTTTGATAAACGTCTCCTGTTGCTTTATCAACTTCAAAGAGTCTCTTACCAAAAGGAGTACGAATAGTAGCCATGTTAAAGCCATCTTTTTTATCAATGACTTTACCATTAAAGCGTCCTTGACCGGCTGCTGGGCCAGAAGTACGTAAATTAGCTTTAGAATAAATTGTACCGTGACAATCTATACAATCTAATTCAATTGCTGCACGACCTTCATCATAAAGATTACCATTACCGTGAGAATCATTACGGAAGTGACAATCTACACAGTGCATCCCTTTATCTAAGTGGATGTCACGCATTTGGACAACTTTCTTAAATTTTTCAGGGTCATCAAAACTGACTTTTTCACCTTTTTCATCTAACAAGTTGCCTTTAGAATCTTGTTTATAAACAGTACGGAATACCCAACCATGTCCGTGGAAATCAGCAAATTGAGTATGTTTGAGTTTTGGATTAACTTCTTTCCATAATTCCGCTAAAAACTGAGGGTCTTGTCCCCAAAGACCACGAACAGCAGAACCTTCGGGATTACGTTCACGAATGGCTTCTTTTTGTTCTGGGCTAAGATTTTGTTCTTTAGGATACATATGTTCGCCATCAGTTTCGTTATCCCACCACATCATACCAAAGTAACCAAGTACCATATTACCACCTGGGTGGATATGGCAAATCATACATTGGCTAGAAGGGATACCATTTGTCATAGCATGCTTAATTGGATGACCAGATTCATTTTTAGCAATAGTTGGGTCTTCTGTTGCAGTATGTCCCATATTGCCAAACTTAGCAAATTCAGCAGAATGAATTGGGTCACGATCATTAGCATAAACTACGTGACAAGCAGTACAACCAGCACTTCGGAAATCGCCTGGTTGATCATTTGTACCTAAGAATGTAAGTAATGGATCAAGAAGTCGGGTTTTTTGTAACCCTTGGAAAGTTGGATCTGTACGTAATTTTGTACCAAAACCACGATCAGACAACTTAATATTTGGTTTGCCTGGATCTTCTAATGGATCAGGATCGCCTACATCTGAAGGTAGACCAACAAAAAGACTACCTCTTTCAAAAGCACGTAGAACGTTACCTGGTTGGGTAATTTCATAACGTGGTAATGGATTTAAGAATGGCAACACACCTTTAGTACGGGTTTCTTCAGGTGTTGGCATTGGAATAGTTTGGATACGTTGTGGTCGTCCATCTGGACTATAGCTTTCACCAAAACGAGTAGACTTAAATGGTACTGCACCATTGTTATAAAGTGCTGCTCCCCAAAGCATACCACCGTGAGTCATCATGCTTTTCTTTGAAGCATAAACTTCTTGTGGATGGCATTCTGAAGCACCACAACCAATAGATGCTACTCGTAAATCACCTGGATTAATAAAACGAATAAACTCTGGGCTTTCTCGGTTGAGTAAAGAGTTAGTTCGTTCAGGGTTACGAGAAGAATCACTATCTTTTTGAGGCTTATTTTTACCCCAAGCTTCTGGGAAGCGGGGTTGAACGTGAGCCTTATCTTTAACTTGATTATAGCTAGCTGAGCCTTTTGTATCACCTGCTGTGATTTCAAGCGTCGCATCGCCGCCGTGACAATCAACACAACCTATGCCTAATTCATGGTCTGAAGAAGCTTGGTGCATTGATTCTGAACCTTCATGACAGGATAGACAACCTTTAGCTTTAGGATCCTCTAAACGAGTTTTACCTCGTTTTTTGTACTGAGACTGAGCATTAATAGCAGTGTTAGCACTACTATCAGCGTCTGCAACACCCGGACCGGAACTGAAGGCGGCCACAATGGCGACCCAAGCAATCACAGCAATGCACACCACTTTGATGCGATTGTTACGAGTTTGCTGAGCCATATATTTCCTCATCTTCCTTAAAATTTATTGGACACTTGGTCCAGGATGAAATTAATAGTTAATCTTCACAGTAGCGAACACATTAAATAATGTTTTATTACCTGTTTCTCTACCACATTCTACTGGGCCGGCAGGCTTACAATTTTGGTCAAAAATAGAAGTAAAACCTGCGCCTGGTCTAAAAGCAGATACACCTGAGAAAATAACAATATTTTCAGTTAAAATTGGGCGGTATTTAAGTCCAGTGCTAAAGTCAACACCTAAGCTTTTTTCAATAAATGGTTGTCCTAAAGCTTGTTCTAAAGCTTGTGGAGCAGCAAAGCTTAAGAAATTAACATTGCTGATAACACGAAGTTTTTGTGTAATATCAAAGTCAGCACCAATATTATATAAATAAAGCCCTGGGTTAACGTGGTTTGCTTGTCCTTGAATCTTGCTTGAGCGAAGATCTGGAATCAAACTATGGGGGTTAGAAAGCTGTGTAGTTGTACCTAAGAAAGGTATTCCTACTTGGTTAAAGAAGCTAAATTCACCACCAGCAAAATTATTGTTATCTAAGATGTGGTCAAAACCTCTAGCCGTACCATCAGTTGGGTTACTATCACCAGAAGAATAAAGGAAAGAGGTACGAAACCGTTTCCAATCACGATCTACTGATAGTTCAACAGCAACTAATTGAGCATTAACATCTACTTTACGACCAGCCAAACCATTAAAATCATCTTCTCCAAGAACTTGATAAAATGCAGTGCTAAGATTTAAGCCACCACCAATTTTGTTTAACCATAGGAAACTTGGTAATCTTTCTCCAAAGTGACCATCAGAGGTAAAACCAAAATAATGGGTTCTAACTTTATGTGGAACTACTCTTCCAATGACTGCTGGACGAATTGGAAAACCATTATTGTCAACCTTACGATTAACACCATCATCACGGTTATAATGATAACTAAATTGAATAGTGTAGCCTTTCTTTATAGTATCTTGACGATAAAGGTTAGCTATTAATACTCTTTGTGCGCGTGAATCCAAGGTATTTAAGCCACTATTAGTGTCTTTTTCTAACATATCAAAGTAAGCAACATTATATTGGTAACGATTAGAAGCAAAATTACCAAATAATCTTGCTCCAAGGTTAGAATCATTAAAGATAAAGCCTCGGAAATCGCTATTAAAATGTTGGATACCTGCACGAAATGAAGTTGTATCAAAGAACGGGCTATAACCGCCTTTGCTGCCTTTACCACGTAGGAATGGGAATATTTTAGTTGTATCACCTAAACGATATTCTCCATAAGCTTGTTGTAGAGCAACAATACCATCTCTACGAGTATTGCCTCGTCGAGGGTCAATTCTAAGGACTACATTTTCACGAGCATGGGCATAATTTATATTGAATATAACTTCAGCATGAATACGCCAATCAACAGGTTTAAAGTTAGCAGCACCTTTGAAGAAATCACCTTGGATAAAGAAGTTTTGGTTAAAGAGGAAAAGACCCCCGCGACCAAAAAACTCTCTACTATCAGGACGTTGTGCGCTAATGTCGCTAGGTAGCGGAATGCGTCTAGCACTTAAGAATGTTTCACTACCTAAGGTTAAAGTAAAGAACTTGTCTGTACCAAGGATTGGATAATCTCCTTTAAGTACATTCTGTCTATACGGGTTAAGTAAACTACCTTTGGTATAAGGATAGTTCGCTTTGGTTGGGTCACCGTGTCGATCCCATTCAGGGAAGCCGACTCGCCACCGATCATCAACAGGGATGAAATCTCCACTATCTTGTTCATCTGTTCTCATTGGGTTACTTACTCGAACAGCAGATTTTGGGCCAACAAACCCAAGAGGTGGATCTTCTGCACCTGGTGGAGTAGGTGGAGGATTACCGCCAGAAGCGGGGCTATCGCCTCCAGAATCTACTTTCTTTTTAACGTCTGGCTCTTTTTCTGATGAAGCTTTCTCTGTTACAACCTTTTTTTCGTCCTTTTCATCACTGGCAACATTAATAACAGAGTTGCTAGCGACCAAATTAAACAAGGTTGGACTTGTTGAATTTGAAGAACTATTTTGTTGGCTACTTTGAGCAAAAACTGCGGTCAACAAAAAGCAAAAGACTATAGGCAGAGCAAACCCTCTCCAAACGATGTGTCGTTTACACATTTTCATAGTCCTACTTCCTATTAGAATGAAGAGTTTAACAAACTTAACTTAGTTCTAGTTTTTTATTCTATATAATAATTTTTATAAGCACTCGCTGACAGTCGCGTATTATAGGATCTTTAAAAAGCCTGGATTGCGGGATACTCGCCAATGGTAGCACAAAGAGAAAAGTACAAGCAAGTAAGCAAGGGTCGGAAAAATTCCTAAATTAGCAGATTTATTGGGCTAGACAAAAAACCAAGCAGCATGCTATCTTAAACCCATTCACTGTCTCGCGTTATAAGGACCTGGAAGCCCTGCAGATACAAAAATAATTTTAATACTATATAAGTAAGAGTAATATCTTGCCGGAGGAAGATTATGGCAACCCAAAAAAAGAGATCCTTTTGGGGTCTGGTCTTGTGTTGTGGTCTAGTCTTGGCAATTTCAATGATTTGGGGTTATAAAAACCCTACCGCTAATACAAGTTCTGATCCTACGATAGATCGGGAAAAAACAGTATTAAAACCTGGCAAGAAGCAGCTAGTAATCGTTGGTCAAAATTTCGAGTCTAATATGTCCATAGAGATAGCAGGCAAGAAAGGAATTTTAACCAACGGCCAGGCTAACTTCCAAAATTCAAACACAATTATTATTACAGGAGTCAGTAAAACCGATTTTCCTGATGGTGTTGCAACCATAAAAATGCGTAACTCAAAAGGTGTTGAAGTCGCGGAAAAAGTAGCTGTTATTCCCAGTGTTATCGGGCCTAGTCCACTAACAGAAGCTGATATTAGGCAAATCATTGGTCAAGGTGTAGCACAAGCTCAAAAATTAGGTGTAGCAGCAACCTTTACAATCGTTGATCGTGAAGGCAACATTTTGGCTATTTACCAAATGAAAGGAGCTGCTAAAACTATAGTAGTTCGTGATGTTGGTAAACAAGGGGTACCTGGAAATCTACAAGGTTTAGAAGGTTTAGGTGGTTCAGTACTTCCTGGTGCTGTTCCAGCCATAGCAGCAACAATTTCCAAAGCAGGTACAGGGGCATTCTTAAGCACTTTTGGAAATGCTTTTAGTACTAGAACAGCAGCTTATATTATTCGTGAAAACTTTCCTCCTTTCATTACTAACTTAAGTGGTGGCCCACTCTTTGGAGTGCAAGTTTCCAGTTTAGGTTGTAGTGATGTAAAACAACCAGGTTTACCATTAGGTATGTCTGGAGACACTGGTGGCATACCAATTTACAAAGCTGGTATTCCTTCAGGTGGTTTAGGGGTTGAAATTAATGGCGAATATAACGTTGCATTAAATAGACCTGAAGATTTTGCAAAACGCATGGATCCAAATAACGAGCTATTTTTTAGAGAAGGAATAGAAGAAATTACTGCTTTTGCCGCTACTAGAGGCTTTGAAGCTCCAGATGGTATTACAGCAGATAAGATTTTTGTTAATGGTTTCCGTTTTGTATACCGAAGTGACTTTGATATTCCTGCTGTTCAAGCTGCATCTTTGACTGGAGTAGGTAATTTTTTACCAATTCCACCTTTAAGCACTAATCCAGCAGATGTTCGTATTAGAACTAATGTTCCAACAGAATTTAGAGATATCACTTTACGTGGTAAATCAGTTCGTGTTGTACCTCGCTTTTTCCCATTTAAGAATGGTACTTTGTTAACTTCTTCTGATGTTGAACAAATTTTAGTCCAAGCTGTTACAGAAGCTAACCGAGTTAGAGCCGCTATTCGTCTTCCAAGAGACGCACCAGCAGAAGTTAATATGACTTGTGTTGATGTAAATGGACAAATATTAGGTATTATCAGCACTCCAGATGCACCTATATTTGGTTTTGACGTTTCAGCAGAAAAAGGTCGTGCTGCAACTTTATTTAGCCGTGCAGGTACAGATCAAATTCTTAATGCTGCTGGCTTAAATAAATATACAAGAGCCTTATTTGCTGAAGGTCTAAGATTAGATGGTTCATTTGCTTTTGCTGCTCGTTCTGTAGGGTTTATTCATCGTCCATTTTTCCCAGATGGAATTGATGGTGCTGCTGAAGGCCCACTTTCAACACCAATTTCTACCTTTAGTCCTTTAAACAATGGTTTCCAAACAGACTTCTTGTTACAAGGTGCTAATAAAAATCCAAATTACCAAGTTGGCAAAAATGACCTTTCTTTTGTAATTGGTAGAAGTATTGTAAATGTTTTAGCTGGTAAAGATAGAGATACTCAGTTTAAACAACAAAATAACTTCTGTGATCCTACTAATGGTAGATCTGGTACTAGCTTGCTAAATAGCACTGTAATGATTTTCACTGGCAGTAGCCCACTTTATAAAGGTGGAAGACTAGCTGGTGCAGTTGGTATTAGCGGTGATGGTATTGACCAAGACGATATCATTGGTTCTTTTGGTAGTGAAAATTTTGAAGCAAATCCAGAAATTAGAATTGACCGCTTCTTTATGCGTGGTATTCGTATACCTTTTACTAAATTCCCTCGTCACCCACACATTGGTGAAGAAGGTGATTAATTAGTTAAATTTAACTAATCAAAAATTAACCTAAAAGCCTGACATTGAAGAAATGTTAGGCTTTAGTTTATTAATGGGTAAAATTTTTCTAAGTGTTTAAACTGCAATCTGTTCTTTAAAAATAGTCTTTAATAGCTATTGCTAGTTCTATTGCATTAGACTGATTTGGGCAAATATCTACTTTTAAGCCAAAATCCTTAGCAGCTTTTGCTGTTACTGGGCCAATACAAGCTATAGAAATTTCTTTTAATAAATCTTTTAAGCTTTTTGGTGCTACTAATTCAGCTAAATTACTTACTGTAGATGGACTTGTAAAAGTAATTAGATCTATCTTTTCTATGCTGAAAATATTTAGTAAATCTACTTTTGCATTAGCGGGAATAGATGTTTTATAAGCGGTAACTAAATCTACTTTTGCACCGATTTTTGCTAACTCCGTAGGCAAAATATCCCTCCCTATTTCAGCACGAGGAAATAAAAAATTACACTTAGACAATAAATCATTATTTTGATAATACTTTTGTAAACTGTCCAAAGCTCCTTCAGCATGAAAATTTGTAGGAATTAAAGTTGGAGAAATTTGAGCTTTTTCTAATGCCTTAGCCGTTGTTAAACCAACTACAAGTATTTTTAAGTTACTTAAATCTGATAACTCAAAATTTAATTTTTCCATTCTAGCTAAAAATTTTTCTACCCCATTACGACTAGTAAAAATTACCCAATCATATCTATAGAGATTACTTAAAGCTTCATCAAGAGGGGAATAATCTTCTGGATCAATAATTTCAATAGTAGGGGAGTAAAAAACTTTAGCTCCATAGTTTTCCAATTGGATAACAAGCTCATCTTCCGCACGTTTTGCACGAGTTACTAAAATTCTTTTATTAGATAAAGGTTTTTCTAAAGACATAATAATTTCTTAACTTATTTAGAATCTTGTGTTTTGCGGGCAGTATAAAGTAGTGGTTCCCAAACAGGGGCAAAAGGTGGAGCATAACTTAAATCTAGTTGTAAGACATCTTCTATTCGTAATTTAGCGTAAAGAGCCGTAGCTATTACATCAATTCTTTTTGCTACTGATTGGTGTCCTACCATTTGACCACCAAGAAGTTTTCCTGTTCGTTCATCATAAACTAGGCTAGTGTAAATCTCTTCAGCACCTGGATAATAGCCAGCACGGGAAATAGAACGAGAAGAAATTTCTTTAGCTAAAAAATTAGCTTCTAAAGCTTGATTAAGTGATAAGCCAGTAGTAGCAACTTCTAGGTCAAAAATTTTTATTGCTTGTGTTCCAACAATACCAGCAAAACTAGCACGTCCCCCTACAGCATTAATTCCAGCTACTCGACCTTGTTTATTAGCTGTTGTACCTAAAGGTATATAACAGGGTTTATCTAAAACTAAGTGGTGTGCTTCTGCACAGTCCCCCGCAGCATAAACATTAGGAAAATTTGTTTGTTGATTGTTTTTAACAGCAATTGCTCCGCTTGCTCCAAGCCGGATATTCGTTGCTTTTGCTAAATTAACTGTAGGATTAACACCTATTGCAATAATTACTAGATCTGTGCTGATTGTTTGTGATTTTGTAATGACCTGTTCAACTTGGCTACGACCAACTATTGTTTGAATTGTCTCTCCAAGTATTACATTAACTTTTTGATTAGCTAGTTCTTCTAAAATTTTATCTTTTAGTTCACCATCGAAAGTATTAAGTAGTTGATTGGACTGATCAATAACAATTACCTCAAGACCTCTTGTCTTTAATGCTTCGGCCATTTCTAAACCAACATAGCCAGCACCTAAAATTACAGCACGATGAGGGCTAGCAATTTTTAAGTAATTATCAATAGCACGTGCTTCTGCCATATGACGCAAAGTAAAAACTCCTGGAAGTTTAGCACCTTCAACATTTAATTCTTTAGCTTTTGCACCTGTAGCCATAACCAGATAATCAAAAGAAAGTTTTTCCTCTTTTTTGTCAATTAAATTATTTATTTCTGCATACTGTGCTGAAAGATTAAGCCCTACTACGCTACTATTATTAAGAATTTTTATTTGATATTTTTTTTCTAAATCTTGTGGCTGATAACGGACAAGATGATCTAAGCTAGGGACTTGACCACTAAAAACATAAGGCATTCCACATTCAGAGTAAGAAACTTCTGCGCTACGTTCTAGAACTATAATTTCGGTGGTAGATGAAAAACGACGCGCCCAAGTAGCGGCTGTCATACCACCAGCGACCCCACCAATAATAAGCAACCTCTCTGACATTTAGCCTTACCTCACTTTTGGAACTATTACTTTTTGACAATGCTCAACATTTTAGCATAGACCAAACTGCTAGCGTGATTGCTTGGTGTTGATTAACTAGCACTAAATTTTTTGTTATAAATAACTTCTTGGAATTAAGGTTAATATAAAAAATAATTAAAATAATTATAAGGAGAGTTATTATTCACGAATTATCTATTGTTTTAAGCATCATAGAGATAGCAAAAGAAGAGGCTGAACGCCAAGAAGCTAAACAGGTTCAAGCTGTTCATCTTAAAGTAGGGCAACTTTCTGGAGTTGTAAAAGAGGCTTTGCTTTTTTCTTATAAACTAGCTTGTGAAGGAACAATTTTTCAAACTTCACAACTGCTAATTGAAGAACTGCCTGTTATTGTATATTGTTATGTGTGCCAAGAAAAAAAAGAATTAATTTCTATTCAAGATTTTTCTTGTCCTACCTGCAAAACTCCTAGTTTTGAAATTCTACAAGGTAGGGAATTAGAAATTGTTGCCCTAGAGATCCAAACATGAATACACCAAGATTAGTTGAAGTTAGAGAAAAAGTATTAAAGCAAAATGATATTTTAGCCCGTGTTTTAAGACAAAATTTTAAGTCGGCTGAAGTTTTTGTAGCAAGTTTTGTTTCAAGTCCTGGTTCAGGAAAAACTAAACTGTTGGAAAAAACTCTTTCTGCTCTAAATAAAAAATATTCTATGGCGGTTCTTGTAGGGGATTTAGCTACAGATAATGACGCTGTAAGACTTGCTGCGACAAATGTTCCTGTTAAACAAATAATTACAGGAACAATTTGTCATTTAGATGCTGCAATGATTGATAATTCTTTGAAAGAATGGGACTTAAATAAACTTGATGCTTTATTTATTGAAAATGTAGGAAATCTTGTTTGCCCATCTAGCTATGATCTTGGTGAAGAGTTTCGCTTAGTCTTAATGTCTGTTACTGAAGGTGAAGACAAACCACTTAAATATCCAACTATTTTTAATACTGCTGATATAGCAATAATAACTAAGATAGATTTAGCAGAAGCAGTAGAGTTTGATTTTTCTTTAGCGCACAAAAACATCCAAGCTGTACGCCCAGGAATAAAAGTTTTTGAGTTATCTGCAAAAACTGGTGAAGGAATGGACAAGTGGTTAGAATTTGTTCAAGAAAACTTAAAAAAAGGTTAATTTTATGTGTTTAGCAATACCAGGAAAAATTATTGAATTTATTGATCTAGAAAACTCAATAGCAAAGGTTGAAATAGGTGGAGTAAAACGCAATATTAACACTGCATTACTTGATCCAACAGAAATAAAAATAGGCGATTATGTTTTAATTCATGTTGGTTTTGCTATGAATAAAATTGATGAACAGCAGGCACAAGAAACTTTAAAGCTTTTACAAGAATTAGGCGAATATGAAATAGATGAATAAAAAACTAATAATTTAAGGTAATAATTATGAAATATATAGATGAGTATAGATCAGGAGAATTAGCTAAAAAACTAACAGAAGAAATTGCTAAAATATCAAATAAAAAATTAAGCATAATGGAAATTTGCGGTGGTCATACTCATACAATTTTTAAGTATGGAATAGAAGATTTATTACCTCCAAATATAAATATGATTCATGGGCCTGGCTGTCCTGTTTGCGTAATCCCTCTTGGTAGAGTTGACGATGCAATATCAATTGCTTGTAGCCCAGAAGTTATTTTTACTACTTTTGGGGACACAATGCGTGTGCCAGGGTCAAAAACTAGTTTGCTAAATGCTAAAGCTGCTGGTGCAGATGTACGAATGGTTTATTCGCCACTTGATGCACTAAAAATAGCTAAGAAAAACCCTGATAAATCAGTAGTATTTTTTGCAATTGGTTTTGAAACTACCACACCATCAACGGCCATGACTGTTTTACAAGCTGCTAAGGAAGGAATAAAGAATTTTAGTATTTTTGCTAATCATATAATGGTTGTACCAGTGCTTAAAGCTTTGTTAGAGTCGCCAGACCTTAAGCTAGATGGTTTTATTGGCCCTGGGCATGTTTCTACGGTGATAGGAATAAAACCTTATGAATTTATTGCTAATACATATAAAAAGCCAATTGTAGTTTCTGGTTTTGAGCCGCTAGATGTTTTACAGTCTATTTATATGGCAGTAAAGCAAATAATTAAAAATGAAGCAAAAGTAGAAAACCAATATGGGCGAGTAGTTACAGAAAATGGAAATCAAAGGGCAATAGATGCTATTTCAGAAGTTTTTGAACCTAGGGAATATTTTGAATGGCGTGGTTTAGGGACAATTGCTTATAGTGGTTTAAAATTACGTAAAAAATATGAAGAGTTTGATGCTGAACTTAAATTTCCAATAGCTAATTTCCAAATTGCAGATCCAAAAGCTTGTCAATGTGGAGAGATCTTAAAAGGCGTAAAAAAACCTTGGGAATGTAAGATTTTTGGGACAGCTTGCACACCTGAAACACCTATTGGATCTTGTATGGTTTCATCTGAAGGGGCTTGTGCTGCTTATTATAATTTTGGTCGGCTTTCAAAAATTGCTCAACGATAGGGAGTTAAAAATAAATATAAAATGACGGAAGATTTTACGCCGCTATTTCAGAGTATAGAAATAGCTAGAAGAAAAAAAACAAAAATAAAAGATAGTATTATTACCTTAGCGCATGGTAGTGGAGGCAAAGCTACACATGAGCTAATAAACGGCTTATTTTTAGAATATTTAAGTAACCCTATTTTAGAAAAACTTGAAGACCAAGCCACGCTTGAAATTAATAGCCCAAACTCTAAAACAAGACTTGCATTTACAACAGATTCATTTGTAGTTGACCCGATTTTTTTTCCCGGTGGAGATATTGGAAAACTTGCTGTTTATGGAACTGTAAACGATTTAGCAATGAGTGGAGCAACTCCGCTTTATCTTTCAGCAAGCTTTATACTAGAAGAAGGTTTTCCAATTAAAGACTTAAAACAAATAGTTAAATCAATGCAGGAAGCTGCACAAGAAGCGCAAATTCAAATAGTTACAGGTGACACAAAAGTTGTACAAAAGGGCAGTGCCGATAAAATATTTATTACTACTTCAGGAATAGGAATTATTGATTTGCCCCTACAGATTTCTTCTACACAAGCGCAGGTTGGAGACAAAATAATAGTAAGTGGAACAATAGGAGATCATGGAACAACTATTTTAATTGCACGGGGAGAACTTGAGCTTGAAGCTGAAATTAAAAGCGACACAGCACCGCTAAATTTACTAGTTAAAGATATGTTGGATGAAGTCTTGCAAATAGGAAATTTAGAAGCAATTCATTGCTTACGTGATCCAACTCGCGGAGGTATTGCAACAACATTAAATGAAATTGCTTTAAGCTCTAATAAATACATAGAGATATACCAGAAAAATATCCCAATTTGTGAAGAAGTTAATGGAGCATGTGAAATTTTAGGACTTGATCCTTTGTATGTAGCTAATGAAGGGAAATTAATTGCTATAGTCTCAAATGATGTTGCAGAAAGGCTTTTAGAGCGAATAAGAGAAAATCCTCTAGGTAAAGATGCTGCAATAATTGGAGAAGTCAAAGCAGAGCCTAGCGCGATAGTAGCCTTAGTAACGAATTTTGGTAGCACAAGAGTAGTAGATATGCTTGTAGGGGAACAATTGCCCAGGATTTGTTAGTACACTGTAAACTAAATATTCTGATATTTTAATCTTAAGCCCCAACGGGGCGACAGATATGTAGCGTAGAGTTTTAACCCTACGTATGATAATGAGCAATTCCCAAAAGCCCCAACGGGGCGACAGAGTATTTTCTTAGCATTAAAAGACTATGTCGCCCTTACAGGGCTTAAAAAGACTTAATTATTATTTCCTAGGGCTTGCGCCCTAGGCTACAGTTATTTCGCCCCTCTGGGGCTTAAGAGTTAAGAATACAAAATTGCTATATTACTTAGTTTACACTGTAGTTAGTAGTAAAATACAATATATAAAAAACACTTATTTTTTAGTATTTAGAATAGTTTTTTTCTCAAATGAATCACTTGTTGAAGCTGAATTAAAATTAAAAAAAGGAGTTTGTGCAGAGATTATTTTAGTAGTTAGATCGTTAGAGGATTCATTACTTATTGATATTTCATCTGTTTGTGGGTCATTCGTTTCATCTAACAAATGCTTAAAACCAACCACACAAGCAAATTTTTCAGCTAATTCTTTAGTAGTTGGACGTTCATTAGGATTTTTTGCTAAGGCTTGGAAAATTACTTTTTCTACTTCAGGTGAAATTTTAGGGTTTTGCTCTGTCATTGATCGAGGAGTTTCAGTTAAATGTAAAGATATTATTGACCAAAAATCTTCTTTACTTGCTTGAAAAGGAGGGTGTCCTATAAGTAATTCGTAAAGCATTACACCTAAACTATAAACGTCAGCTTTTCCATCATAAGGCTTACCACTTAATCTTTCAGGAGCCATATAAACAGGTGTTCCAATAATGCAACCAGCTTCTGTTAGTGTATCGACCTTATTGCTAGCAGCATCTCCTAAAAGTTTAGCAATCCCAAAATCTACTACTTTAACTATTTCTCCATTTGCTCCTTTATGCAAAAAGATATTATCTGGCTTTATATCTCTATGAATAATGCCTGCGCTATGAGCTTTTGAAAGAGCATTGCAGACAGGTAGTAGAATTTCTACACAGCGTTCTAAGGAAAGAGTCCTTTTTTTAGTTAGCTCTTTTTCTAATGTGCGTCCTTTTAGTAATTCCATCACCAGGTATGGAATACCTGCTGCGGTTATTCCTGAATCAAGAATTGAAATTGCATTTGGATGATTAACTCTACAAGCAGATACTCCTTCCATTTGAAAGCGTTGTAGAGCTTCTTCTGTGACATTATTATCTATTGGGCGAAACACTTTCACAGCTACTTGATGGCTAAGATTTAGGTGTGTTGCTTGAAAAACTATTCCAAAACCACCGCTGCCAATTTTATCTTCTAGACGGTATTTGTTGTCTAAAATAGAGCCTGGCAAAAGCTCCGATAAAGCAGAAAATATAGTTTCTATTTTTTTGTTTGATTGTAGTAATTCTTCCTTAGATTTAACAAGCTCTTCATTCTTTTTATTTAATTCATCATTTTTTTTATTTAACTGTTCATTTTTTGATTCTAGCTCATTCTTTTGTGAAAGAACTTCATTAGTTCTTTCTTTTACTACTAGTTCTAATTGTTCTTTTTGTAGCTCTATTTTTCTAATTCTATAAGCATAAAATCCATATACTAGTGTTACTATAGTAAGAAATGACAAACTTAAAAACCAAAATTGTAGCCAAAAAGGTTTTAGAATTTCAATTTGTAAGGTTTTAACCTCGCTTGGTAATCCATTTTTATTTAATGCTTTAACCTTAAATAAGTATTTTCCTGGGGTTAAATTAGGATATTTAGCAATTTTTTCTTTGGTAGTTATCCAGTTTTTATCAAATCCTTCTAATTGATATTGATAAGAAATTAAGTCTTCATTTATAAAAGATATACCTAAGAAATCAAACTCAAAACTATTTTCAAAATAAGGAAAAGAGATTAGTTTATTTTCTAGTAGTTGGGAGTATTTTTCATATGCTAAAAGCTTTTGATCTAATCGAATAGCTTCAATTTCAATTGTAGGAGGTGTTTTAACTTGATAATCAAGAGAAGGAATATATTTTTTTAACCCAAATTCAGTAGCAAACCAAAGATTATTTTCTTTGTCTAACATTAAAGATCTAACATCAGAACTTTTTTGAGATGTTCCATCATTATAGTTATAATTCTTAAACTTACCATTAACAAACCTATCAACGCCTCTAGCCGTAGCAATCCAAAAAATACCTTTAGGCATTTCTAAAATTGTATAAGTAATATTGCTAGATAAACCATCTTTGGTAGTATATTGGGTAAAAGTTTTGCTATCCCACTTAAACAAACCAGAATTATCACTACTAAACCAAATATTTCCTAACGAGTCTTCATAAATATTTTGTACTCGTTTAGCTGGTAAACCTTCTTTTGTAAAGTAATGCTTAAAAGTAGGTGAACTATCTAAGCCAAGTGTGATTTTTATTGCTCCTTCATTTGCTCCTACCCAAATATTTCCTTTTGAATCAGTATTTATAAAAAGAAATCTGGTCTCAGGGAAATTTACAGTTGTGTTACTACTGTAAGTTTTGATAGTTTGTCCATTATAGCAAATAAGTTCTGCGGCATAGGTTGTAATCCATATTTGGCCTAAATGGTCTTCGACTAAACTAAATGCTCTGTTAACTTTGTCTTTTGCTTCTAGGCTAACTACTTTTTTAAGAGATATTTTTTCTCCTTGACGCTGTTTTTCAAAAGCATAAACCCCATTTAATTCTTGTACTACCCAAATTCTTTCTTTGCTATCAATAAATACAGAATTAGTGTTATTACCTAGCGTAGAGTCCGAATTAGATAAGATTATAGCTTTATTATTTACTAGTAAATTTACGCCTTTATGAGTAGCTATCCAAATATCACCATCTTTATCTTGGACAGTTTTATAAATAGTATTAGAAGATAGTCCAGTTGCAATATCATAACTAACAAATTTTTCACTTGTTAATTTACTTAAGCCATGATGAGTACCAAACCATAAATTATCTTCTCTATCTAATAAAATAGGGTTCATATTGTTATGAACTAGTCCATTTTGTTCTTGAAAAATTTGTAGGATTTTTAATTTATCAACTTGAGTAGGTTCTAAAGATTTTTCTAGTGTAAATTTAATTACGCCATTATAAGTAGTAGCCCAGTAGTTGCCAGCTTTATCTTGAAGTATCTTAAAACATAAATTAGAAGGTAGTCCGTCTTTTTCTGTAAATAATTGTGTTTTAGTAACAATTTGATCTTTAAAAACAACTTGCAAAATTCCTGATTCTTGAAATAAGAGCCAAAAATCTCCTAGTGTGTCCTGATAAATACCTCTAATTAAATTATCATTTGATAAAATGCCATTTTTATTGTCATAAATTTTGTAAGTAGAAGAAGTTATATCTAATTTAATAAGACCTTGGTTACTACCAACCCAAAGATTATGGTTAGGGTCTTTATAGCCACAACGAAAACGCATTTGAGGGTTTGAAGGAAGATTAGGAAAAAGACTAAATTGTTGACCATCAAATTTAATAATTCCTGTTTTTCCAATAAAAAAGAATTGGTTATCTTTTTCTAAAATATTTGCAATTGCTCCAACATCAGGAATATCTAGTAGTTGGGTAAATTTTTCCTTACCCTCCTTAATTTCTAATTTTGTAATACCTGTTTCTGTACCAATCCAAAAAAGATTATCAAATTGTTGGTAAATTGTATAAATTCGGTTATTAATTAGCCCATCATCAGTAGTGTAATTCTTAAATTTAACTCCATCATAACAACTTACTCCATCTCCTGTACCTATCCAAATTTTTCCAGATTTATCTTGTAGTAGGTCTATAACTAGATTGTTGGCAAGTCCATCTTGAGTTGTATAATTGCGGAAATTATATTTTTGGGCAAAAACTACCAGGTTTAAACAAGCAAAAAAAATATATAAAAAAGTTACAAATAGAGAAAACTTCTTAGTCATAACTGCTTTATTACTTATAGGTTAAAATTTCGGATATTAACGACGGTAGTTTTGTTTATTCTAGCAGAAGACATAATTAAACGAGATAAAAATTTCTAAAAAGATAGCCTAAAACTTATAAATTTTAGGCTATTTTTTAAGCTTTATGCTGTGGCGTGAGACTTAGCTTGCTTTATTTCCTGAATTTGACTTAAGTGTCGCATATCATGATAAGCTAACAATGAAAGCCAACCCGGGCCACTAATCATCATTCCCATTTCTTTAACTGGGTGCTGAATTTCAATAGAAGCTAAATCATCTAAAGTAGTATTATTAAGAAGCTCTTTTAAAGCATTACGAGACTCTTCTAAATACTTAGGTATTTCGCTTAGAGAAGGACAATTAACAGGTACTGATCCTTCAGGTGCTACTATACGTTGTTTTCTACCTGGGACACGTTCGGCAATTTGTTCCCATTCAAAACGTAAATATTCATCAGATTTTCTTTCAACTTTTTGTGCTGCTAAAGTTTTTTGTATACCTGTAGTAATAATTTTTTCTACTAGATAAAGATGATAAGTAATTTCACTAACTGACCAACCATTTTCAGGTTTTGCATCTACTCCATCACTTATTTCATTAAGTATCATTTCTCTTGCTGTTTCTAATGCTGCTAGACGATCAGAAAGTGTTGCTGGAAATTCTTGTAACGGATTTGACATTAATTTTTACTCCTTAAGATTGAACTCTAGTAAATATTAATTAAATTATTTAATTAATTATTAAAAATAATTATTGTTTAAGCTCTTTAAGTTGTTCTACATGTCGCAGTTCATGACGAGCAATTAAAGTAAGCCAACCTGGGCCACTAATTAGCCCTACTTCTTTTACTAAATGCGGACGAGAAACACAAGCTAATTGGTCAAGTGTAGTATTATTAATTAATTCTGATAAAGCTGCACGAGACTCTTTTATTAGCTCTAATGATTCACTTAACGAAGGGGCGTTGTTAGGTTCTACTACGCTAGGTGCTTGAACTTTTTCTTCTCTATTTCCGGTAAAACCAACAATTGTTTGCCATTCTATTTTTAAGTCTGCATCAGATTTTCTTTCAGCTTGTGTAGTTGAAGCTAATGCTTTTTGAAGCATTCCTATAATACCTTTTTCAACAATATATAAATGGTAAACAATTTCGCTTACTGACCAGCCTGACACGGGTTTTGTGTCTATTCCATCTTTAGTTAGTTCTAGTAAAGTGTTTCTAGTTGCTTCTAACTCAGCTTGTCGGGCAGCCAAAGTTGCTGGAAATTCATTTAATACATTTGACATTAATTTTACTCCTTGGATTGAAAAACTTAGAAACTAACCAACATGCACATAAGGACGACGTTTTGGATTAGGTTCAGCTAATCGCAGCACTTCGCGTGTTACAGGTGCAGTATCACCTTCACCAAATGCTAAGTATTTTAATACATAAGTAATAGGATTGCCTTCTGTCCATCCAAAATAAACATGTGGTTGAAGGTGAGTTTTATCACGAATATGTAAAAGTAGTGCAGCTATTGCATTAGGTATAGCTGGGCTTTCGCATCTTAAAATATAATGTTTTCCTTCTTTGACTCCATGCACCTCTAAAACTTCATCTGTAAATTCTGAAGCATCCCCAGCTTTTATTTCAAGAAAAACTATTAGATCATCAAAAATATTATGAGTGTCACGAGCTTCTTTTTCCTTAAAAGTATAAGTATGCCCGCCAGGTCTATGGGCTACAATGCGAATAGATCCTTGTTTAGTAGCTTCTTTAATGAATTTTTGTGCTATATCATCCAAAATTACTTTCTTTGTACGAAGTTCTGTAGAACGTAAAGCACGAGATACTAAAGATGTTCCTACTATTGTAAGAATAAAAAATGATGCTATTTTTATTCCTTCAGGTCTTTGATACACATTAAGTAATAAAGTATAGCTAAAAATACTAGTTATGATAAAAAATAGTATTCTTTTCTTCCATCCGCTTTCCCAGGTAATAAGGCTAACTGCTATTGCTGCTGAAGTAATTAAAGCTAAAACCCCAGTTGCATAAGCACCGCCTTGAGCGTTTATATCAGCTTCAAAAAGAACTGTAAGAATAATGCCTACAATTGTAAAGAATATTACTAGCGGCCTAGATGCTCTTGCCCAATCAGGAGCCATTCCATACTTAGGTAAATATAAAGGTACAAGATTAAGTAATCCAACCATTGCCGAAGCACCAGCAAACCATAAAATAGAAATAGTGCTTAAGTCATAAATAGTTCCAAATATATTGCCTAAGTAAAAATAGGCTAAGTAGGCTAATGCACGTCCATTAGCTTGGCCGCCAGTTTGGAATTCTTTTACAGGAATTAAAATAGTTGTTATTAAACTACTGCCAATTAAAAAGAAACTCATAATTACAGCAGCAGTTGTTAATAAATATTTTGTATTACGAATACGGCCAAGAGGTTTGTCTATTTTATCTGTAAGCTCACCTTTTACTAAAGGCATAACAGAAACGCCAGTTTCAAAGCCTGACAAGCCTAATGCTAATTTTGGAAATAGAAGTAAGGAAAAGGTAGTTATTCCCCAAATAGAACCATGTGTATTAAAAATATTTACTTTCCAATTAGTAACTACAGAAAAATCCTTAGCTATATAATAAAATCCTACAGCAATAACAATTAAATTTAATAATAAATAAGCAAAAACTAAGAAAACAGCTAAATTAATAGCTTCCTTAAATCCTTTTAGGAAGATTAGGCCCAAAGCCATTATCAAAAGGGAAGTAACTATAACAGGATGGTGAAACATCGCTGGCACAAAGGGATTTTCAACAATATGTGCTGTAGCATCTGCGGCTGAAAGTGTAATGGTGATAATAAAACCTGTTGCTGCAAATCCAAGTAAAACAAGAACTAATGCTTTACCTTTCCAACGAGGTAGCATTGATTCTAGGATAGAAATACTTCCTTGACCATGAGGGCTATTTTCTGCAACTGTATTATAGACTGGTAAAGCTCCAAATAAAGTTACTAGCACTAAAACTAGGGTTGCCATTGGTGATAAAACACCTGCGGCTAAAATAGCAATACTAGGTTGATAGCCTAGTGTAGAAAAATAGTCTACCCCAGTTAAACACATCACTTTCCACCAAGTAGAGCGTTCATGAGACTTTTGTTTTTCTGGTGTTTTAGTGGATTCTTTTAAGCCTTCTAATAACCATAAATTAAATCGTTTTTTTAGAGCCTTATTTATCATAATAGACCTTATTTGATAGACGAGTTGCTACAGGAAAATTTTGGCAAGATTAAAGAAAAAGCTGTATGGGCTGGAAAATTAAACATGAACTAAATTTAACTGCATTATTAAAAAAAAGTGAAGCGAATTTTGGAAGGAAAATTTCTTGGAAAAGCTAGTAGCTTATGCTTATAAACTACCTAAGCTACTAGCTTAAAATGAAACCTTATTTATTTTTCTTACCAGCGGCTAAAATTTGTTTAATTGGATCAATTAAAGTAGCAGGACTAAAAACATGTACATTATGAACTGTATTTGCGCCTGTTAGGGGAAAGAAAAGCTTGCTAGAAGAATCTTGGGTTAAATGAGTATAAAGGTCTTGGTGTTCCTTAAGTGTATAAATTCCATCTTGTTCTAGTGCGATTAAACCAGCGGTTGTTCCAGAAGATTTAGCAAAAATACCTGCTGAAACGGTTGGACGTTGAAAAGGAGGTGCGCCAAGAAATTCTGCTACCATTAATGCTGAATCATTGGAGATAAAGCCATTGGCTACAGCTTGATCTGGGGTTGGTGCGCCAGCAACAACTCTTCCCATTAAATCACCATAAAAGAAACCAATCCAAACAGGAGGAGGAAATACTACAACTCTACCTTGTTGTGGATCGTCTACACTTAACATAGAAAGCACTGCTGCACCTGTTCCACTATCGGTAAATGCCCAGGCTGGCGGGCCCACAATATCTGGTACAACAAAAATAGCGGTTTTAACGCCAAATTCTTTTCTAAAGCTACTATTTTGGCTTACAAGTCTTTGTTGAGCTAAATGTAGCATTTCTGCACCAAGGCTATGACCCATAATTACATCTGGAGCCATATCAATTTCATTAAGTTTTCTTAAAGATTCAATTAAAGCTGTTACATAATCACTTAGTGTTAAATCACCAAATTTAACACCAGTTGTTGAAATAGGAAGACTGCTATTGCCATGTCCAGGATAGTTTAACAAAATGGTTCTGGCTACAAGCTTATTGGTAGTTGTGTCAGTAAATAATTGTTGTGAAAGTGGAATAAAGGTATTGGAATTTTGCCCAGTGCCGTTTAATACTAAAATAGTTGAACCTTTTTTTGGTTTAGCTGGGTTAAGTACTACATTAGCTCCCATATCAACCGTTACACCAGGTTTAACTTGTACGGTAAAATTGACTCTAAAAGTTGGGGCTTGAGCATTAACTATATGGCTAAAACCTAAAGTTAACATTAGAAAAAGCCCAAGAAGTGTGGATAAAACAAACTTTTTCACTAGATCTGTCCTTTCTAAATAGAAGATGTTTTTAAGCGTATCGTTTAAGTTAAATTCTGAGAATTTTTAAGATTTGTAGATTATTCCATAAATCTTAACCAATAGCCAAGTCTATTTTTGCTAAAATTTAATAAAATCTTAATTTTTAGTTTACTTGCTAATATATTGATAAATAATGATTTATATTTATGACTATAAATAAAATTTCTTTTTTTGACTTAATTACTAGTAAAGAAAATGTACCAATAAAAATACATGTTATTGCTGTTTTAACATTACTAGTAATTATTGTTGGAATGTTTGCACAAGTTTTCTTTTTAGGAGAAACCTTAGTTGATTTAGCAGCACATTCAAATCAATTACCCTGGGGAGCAAATACAACTGAATATAGTAGTTATGCTTATAATCGACGTGATTTAACTGACACCTATATAACACGAGACTATTTTTTAGTAGATAGCTATCGTAGCAAAGAATTACCACTTTGGAACCCTTATATTTTAGCTGGACACCCAATCTACGCCGATGGGGTGACAAAAATTTTTGCTCCTACAAATTTGCTTTATTTAATTTTTGATATTCCTTTAGGTTACTCACTTGCAAGACTTTTAGAGCTTACTCTAGCTACAATTTTTATTTATCTCTTTTTAATTAACTTAAACTTAAGTCCTGCGGCAGCCTTTACAGGAAGTTTAGTATTTTTACTCTCTGATAATGTAATGCAGCATTTAACCTGGCTAGGTTGGTTAGGTGGGCTGATGTGGCTACCTTTAATGTTATTAGCGGCTGATAAAGCTTTATCACAGCGTAAAACCTTGCCTGCAATTGGTAGTGGTATAGCCTTAGCCTTACAATTTTACTGTGGTTACACCCCAACAGCTATTTATTACCTTGGTGCATTGATTAGTTATTATTTACTAGTTAGTTTGCTAAATAAAACAATCACTAATAAATTAGCTGCAATTAAAACCTCCTTAAAATATCTATCTATAACATTATTTGTAGGTTTTGGATTGTCGGCTGCAAATTGGTGGCCTGTCTTTGAGCTACTTAGTTTTTCTAATCGCAAAATTGTTCCTACAGAAATTGGTTATGTTTGGCTTCCACCTTGGCATTTGCTGACGTTAATTTTACCTCGTGCCTTTGGTCGTGCCTTTGACCATAATATTTCTAGCCGTTTTGTTGATATTGGCGTTTCACAAGATCATATAATTTACTTAGGACTAATAACTTTAATTTTAATAGCGTTTATTTTTTGGCGTAGCGGATGGAAGCTAGCCGACACTAGAATTTACTATTTTCTGTTTTTAACTTTAGGCGCGTTGTTGGTAATGACTTGTACACCGGTTTATGTACATATAACTAAATATATTCCTGTGCTAAAAACTATTAGAGCCGTTACTAGAATTAGTGGGCTTTACTGCTTTGGTGCTACAGTTTTAGCTGCATATGGAGCAGACCTTTTATTAAAAACTAGTTGGATAGAACTAAAAGCTTATCTCCAACAAGTTAAAAAGATTATGTTAGTTTTATTAGGTAGCTTAATTATAGTTATGCTAGGGTTTAATATTGTAGCTATACCTAATAATTTTAGTGAAATGTCAGGAGTCAAACGCTTAATTTTTAGAATATTAGTTTCTTTGAAAGAATATTTTTACTGGCGTAATTCAGATTTTATAATTTCGTTAATAATAATAGTTATTTTAACCATACTTTTATTGATATTGGTTAACTCTGCAAAAGACCAAAAAATAAAATTTGCTGTTGCATCCTTGTTAATTTTGTTTTTAGAACTAACTTGGCAATCAAATCAATATAATCCTACATATAAAAGCTCATTAATTTATCCAAAAACTAATGCAACAGAGTTTCTAAAAAATAACATAGGTTTTAGTCGTGTAATTGTTGCACCTGCTGAGCTTCGAGGTAAAGCAGAAAAAATTATTGGTGATAAAATAGTTGCTCCTCCTAATACTCTACTTCCTTATAAAATCAATACTATTTATGGTAAAGACCAGTTATTTCCAAAATGGTATCGTGAATTTACTAATTTAAGTGAGCGACAAGATAGACTAAGCCATATTGTTTTTAATCAAATAAGCTCACCAATGTATGATTTTCTTGGTGCTAAATATTTACTTACAGAAAATAATGTAGAGGTTGATAATGTTAATTACAAAGAAGTTTATGAGGGCGAAGCAGTAAAGATTTTTGAAAATCTACTGGTAAAACCAAGAGCTTTTTTTGCTACAAATTTTGAACAAGTCGATAGACAAGACCAAGTAATTCATAAACTTAAAAAGCAAACACTTGATAATTTATCTAACATAATAATTAGTGATAAAAACGTAAATATAGATAATATTAAGGCTGCTAGCAGCACTGATAAAGTAGAAATAATTAGCTATAAAAATAATCATGTAGTCTTAAAAACAATTTCTAGTGGCACAAAGTTATTGGTTTTAACAGATACTTATTATCCAGGTTGGGAAGTACTAATTGACAACAAGCCAGCAAAGCTAATTCGGGCAAGTCATGCTTTTAGAGCAGTTGTAGTAACAGAAGGGGAACACAAAGTAGAATTTATTTTTCGCCCTAAGTCTTTTTATTATGGTGCAATGATTAGTCTTATAAGTTTGATACTAACAAGTGTTGCTATTTTGTTGTGTAGAAAAGATTTAAGTTAAAAATGTTTTTTATAAATTTGAAATTTATAAGCAAATTTTTCACTTTCTGAGTAATGATTTTCTTCCTGAACAAGTTGCCAAACTTTAAGGTCTAGTTTAGGGAAATAAGCGTCACCATCAAAATTTTTTTCAATTAAAGTTAAATAAACTGTTTCAACTAACGGCAAGCTTTGTTTATAAATTTCTGCTCCACCAATAATAAAAATTTCTGGGTTTTCTGCTAGCTCTATTGCTTCTTTTAAGCTGTGAGCAACTTTAACTCCTTGCACTTGATAGGTTTGTTGCTGAGTCAGCACAATATTTTCCCTAGATGGTAAAGCTCTCCCAATGGACTCAAAAGTTTTTCGTCCCATTATTATAGATTTACCTAAAGTTAGCTTTTTGAAATATTTAAGATCTTCAGGTAGTTTCCAAGGTATGGTGTTGTTGATTCCTATAACTCGATTAGCTGACATTGCTGCAATTATTGAAAGGCTCATACAGCTACATCACCTTTGATTGCTGGGTGTGGGTCATAGCCAATTAGCTCAAAATCTTCATACTTAAAATCAAAAATAGAAGTTATTTTAGGATTTAGCTTTAACTTAGGAAGATCTTTAGGTGTTCGACTAAGTTGCAATTTAACCTGTTCTAAATGGTTATCATAAATATGAACATCGCCAAATGTATGAATAAACTCGCCTGGCACTAAATTACAAACCTGTGCAACCATAGTTGTTAACAGAGCATAAGACGCAATATTAAAAGGTACTCCTAAAAATACATCAGCACTTCGCTGATATAATTGGCAAGATAGTTTGTTATCAATCACCATAAATTGAAATAAAGTATGACAAGGCGGCGGCGCGTGGTGGTGGTTTTTAATTAACTCTTGTATTTCTCCAACATTCCAACCATTAATAATTAGCCTTCTAGAAGTTGGGTCAGTTTTAATTAGATCAATTAAATTTTGGACTTGGTTAATTTCCTCACCAAATTTATCTTCCCAACGAACCCATTGCTTACCATAAATTGGCCCTAACTCACCCCATTTTTTAGCAAATTCCTCGTCCATTTTTATACTGTTGATAAAGTTTTTAAGCTCTTCTTTCCAAACACTTGAGTAACGAGGATATTTTTCTACTAGGTTATTTTCTTCTAAGAAAAACTGATAGGCCCATTCATTCCAAATACTTACATTATTATCAACTAAAAACTTTATATTAGTATCACCCCTTAAAAACCAGAGTAATTCATAAGCAATAAACTTAAAGCTAATCTTCTTAGTAGTCAGTAGGGGAAAGCCTTCTGACAGGTCAAAACGCATTTGATAGCCAAAAATACTAGTTGTTCCAATTCCAGTGCGATTAGCTTTTTTATGACCTTTACCTAGAATGTGGTCTAATAATATTAAGTATTGTTTCATAGGCTAATGTAGGGTAGTTGATTTTTCTACCCTATCTTTATTTAGGTCTTCAATAAGGATTTCCAAAATTCTTAAACGTTCAGTTTTAATAACAGTAAATACAAAGTCATCAAATTCTAATTTTTGTCCTACTTGTAAGACGTTTCCTGTTTCAGACATTAAAAAACCTGCTAGTGTAGTGTATCCTTCTTCTTCAGGTAACTTAATTTTTAGCTTACGGTTAATATCTCTAATTGGAGTGCTACCTTGAACTAAATAAACACCTTTGTCTTTTTCTATAATAGTTTCTGGAGTTTCTTGGTCAAACTCATCATCTATTTCCCCAACGATTTCTTCAAGTAAATCTTCTAGGCTAGCTATACCGACTGTTCCACCATGTTCATCTACAACTACACCTAAATGAACACGAGCGCGACGCATTTGACGCATTGCTTGTTCTAGGGTGACGGTTTCTGGTAAATAGAAAGGTTTATTTAGCAATTTTTCTAAGACAAATCCTTCAGGTTTACTAAAATAAGGAACAACATCTTTTAGCACTAATACGCCCACAATAGTATCTAAATTATCTCGATAAATTGGCAGACGAGAAAATTTATTTTCAATAAAAATTTTATAAATCTCATCTACAGTAGCTTTATCAGAAAGGGCCGTAACTTCTGCGCGAGGTGTCATAATGTGGCGAAGTTCTGTATTAGCAAACTCGATAACATTATTTACCATTTCCATTTCTTCATTTTGTAGATGTCCGCCCTGATGACTCATTTCTACAAGTTGGCGTAGTTCTTCTTTAGTGTAAGCTGTAGCATGTTCAGCAGAAGAACTTAGTCCAGCAAGACGCAATACAAGCGAGCCAGAGTGATTTAACACCCAAATTGGGGCCTTAAAAACTTTATAAAACATTTCCATTGGCCAGGCTACAAATAAAGCTACTTTTTCAGTACGTTCTAAGGCAAGGGTTTTAGGTGCAAGTTCTCCTAAAACTATATGAAGAAATGTAATTGTAGTAAATGCAACTATAATTGCAGCAGAGTGAGAAACTGCCGCAACATAAGTTGGAGGCAGTAAGCGTTGAAAAACAGGTGTTAATGTACCAGCAATTGCTCCTTCTCCAACCCAACCTAAGCCAAGGCTTGCTAAGGTTATACCTAGTTGAGTTGCAGAAATATATGAATCCAAAGAGTTTATTACTCGTAGTAATGTTTTAGCTCTTGTGTCTCCTGTCTCTACTAGAGATAAGACTTTTGAGCGACGTACACCTACTAGAGAAAATTCTGCTGCCACAAAAAAACCATTTGCAAATACTAAAAAAAACACCATTAGCATTTTTAGTGAAAATGAAAGAGCCGTTTCACTAGATTCAACTATAAAAAACAACATCATAGACGGGTAATAGTCCATAATTTTATTTAATTAATATCTGAAGAATTATTATTATTAGGGTTTTGTTCAAAAACTTGACCAATTTCCTCTTCATTGTCTGAGAGTATTTCCATTGCTTCTAAACTTAGATCTCCAATGGTGTGCATAGAACGTATCATTTCCGTTTTATTTAATTGGCCCGTTTTTAATACCTCAGCAAGTAGATCTGAAACTACACCTAGCTCTGCTTGCATTGTTAACACTACTTGTAGCAAATCGCTTATATCTATTTCTTGGAATTCATCTAGCTCATCAAATTGATCTTCTGACATAAAAGTTTATCCTTAAATTACTAATTTCTAAAAGACTTATTTTCCAGCTAAAAAATTTTTTACTTCTGCTAATGTTGGAAGTCCGGTTTGCGCTCCTAAATGCAGACATTTCATTGCTGCTACAGCATTAGCAAAACGTAAGGTTTCTAAAATTGACATTTCATTTAATAAAGCATAAATAAAACCACCATGAAAAGCATCTCCCGCACCAGTTGTATCTCGGCAAACTATTTCAAATCCAGGAACATGTAAATATTCACCTTCATGATAGGCTAACACTCCATCACTACCTAAAGTCATTGCTACAAAATAGCTTCCACTTACTTCTTTTAATTTAGCTAAAGCCTGTTTTGGCTCGCTAATTCCTGTTACTCGTCGTGGAAAATCAGATGATGTTACTAGAAAATCGATAAAAGGAAGTAGTTTATCTGCACCAGGATAAAAGTTATCTACATCAATTACTACAGCCATTCCTGATCTATGTGCCATTTGTGCTGCTAAAATATCTGCTGCTACGTCATGACCATCTATATGAAGAATTCTTCCACTATTTATAGCTTCTTCTTCTACTTCTTCAGCAGAAAAAGCTAATTTTTCATCCCGATCCCAAATTATGGTTCTCTCCCCATTTTGTTCATCAATGATTATAAAAGCGATTTGGTTTGTAGCATTTGCTATTTGTTTAACAAAGGAATGTTCAACACCTTCTGCTTTTAAGCGAGAAAGTTGCAAATCACCGCTAAAATCACTTCCTACTTTGCCAATATAGCGAGTTTTACAACCTAATCTAGCCAGTGCAGTTAAGGCTGAAGCAACTTGTCCGCCAGGTTGCTGACTATGGTTGCTAAGGCGAATTTTAGTATTAAATTCTGGGTACTTTGGAACAACTATAATATGATCTACTGCATTAAGACCAAGACCTACTACATCAAAAGGTCTATTTTCTGGTAAAGGGAAGTTAAAATTTCTTTCCACTGTGCTGTTTTACTCTCCTGCAAAACCTTGAATAATCATTAGTATTACTTGAATAGTATTAAAAATTAAGTGAATAACAAAGCATGGTAAGAGCGAACTGCTATAAGCCCTAACTAAAGTTAGAGTTAGACTAAGCATCCCTAAACCAGTTATAACACCCCAGGATCCCCAATATTGAGGAATATGTACTAAAAGAAACAGAAATGAAACACCAATTATTGCTGGAGCAACTCCAAAATCTCTTCGCAAGCCAGCAAAAAGAATACCTCGATAAATTAATTCTTCAACAAAAGGTGCGCCAATTATTGCAATTATTCCTACTAAGATCCTGACTGCCATAGATATTTCAATAAATTTCTGCATATCTGTTTTTTGGTAAGGAAATAGAGAAATGACTATTGCAGTAACAAAAAATATAAAAATTGTAAAAAGAACTGTTTTTACTAAACCAAATCGCTCGGGCCAATGCCATCCCAACGCTGAAAGGAAATTGCCTTTACTAGTCCTAGTGATAAATCGGTGACTAACCATTAGAGTAAGTATTTGGGCTAAAAATGTTCCACAAATAAAAAAGATTGCTAGTTCTGGATTTTCTTCTATTTTTGGCTTATCTGGTAAAGTTTGCCCAGATAGTTGCATCCATATAGACCAAGTTAACATTGCAGGTAGCGGTGCAGTAATTATTAGAAATACAGATAACAACCAAATAACAATGCCAGCCCCATAACCCCAAGCCGGTTTGTCAGGGTCTAAATTGCTAAAAATTTTACTAGTCGTCTGATTTGTTAAAGCCTTAAAATTACTACCACATTTAGAACAAGTTACAGGTGGCATTTTAGGCAGTGGACTTAAGCATTCAGGGCAACAATATTCTATTGTCATTGAAATACTAACCTTATTATTTTCTTAAGTTATCTATTCAAAACAGAAAAATTTCACTATTCTTTTAACTTTCGTTCTGTTGCTAGAAGTCCAATAATTGTTTTAGCATCGCGGATTTCACCACTAAAAATCATTTCGCAAGCTTTAGAAAAAGGTAAAACTACCACTTCTATTTCTTCGTCAAATTCTGGACTACTACTTACTACTTTAAGCTTTTTTGCTAGATAGATATAAAGCCTTTCACTACAATAACCTGGTGCTGGATAAGTAATAGAAAGAAGTTCTAGTTTTTCGGCTTGAAATCCTGTTTCTTCTTTAAGTTCTTTTGCAGCAGTTTTTTCAGGGGTTTCTTCTTTTTCTATTTTTCCCGCAGGTAATTCTAGCAAATATTCACCCATTGGATGACGATATTGTTTAACTAAGATAACTTCTTGTTTATCTGTAAGTGCTACTACTGCCGCGCCACCATTATGATGAACTACATCTAGTTGTATAGTTGCGCCAGATTGAAAGAGGACTTGATCAATGGAAAACTCAAAAATCCGTCCACGATATTTTACTTCCCGACTTAAAAGCTCATAGGCCATAGGGTTTCTCTTGATAGGGTTTTTTGCTATTTTTTAAGTGTTGTTTAATACTTCCAACTAAATGAAGAGAACCGCTAACAACTACTAATTTTTCTCTAACTGCTTGATTATTAGCAATTTTTAGGGCTTCATCAACATTTTCAACAATAAAATATTGTTTTGCTAAGTTTAATATTTTCCCGTCCATCTGTCGAAAGTCTATTGCTCTTGTATCTTTTTGATTTAATAAAATTACTGAATCAAAAAGAGGAAAAAGCAAACTTGCCATTTTAGGCAGTTCTTTATCTTTCATTACACTAAAAATTAATGTTTTTTGAGAGTAATTTCTTTCTTTTAACCAGCTAACCAAAAAATCTGCTAAAGTCTTGGTTCCTTGTGGGTTATGCGCTCCATCAAAAAGCAAATCAAATTCTTTTAATTTAATTAATTCTAATCGTCCGGGCCAAACCACTCTTTCTAAACCTTCTTTAATGTTTTGCTTAGAAATGTTAAATCCTTGTTGATTAAGTATTTCAGAGGCTTTAACTACTAGAGCAGAAGTTATTACTTGATGATAAGCTCTAAGACCTGTTTTTAAGGCTTTATAGTTTTCTTTCTCAGTAGAAAAATCAAACTCCCAATAACCATCCTTAATAGCTAAAGCATTGATTTGACTAGTATCTAACCAAATTAAAGGTGCTTGAACTTTTTCTGCTACTTCTTTAATTACTTTTTCTGCTTCTTCAGTTTGTGGAGCGATCAAAGCAGGAACATTTGGTTTTAAGATGCCTGCTTTTTCTCTAGCAATCTCTGTTAATGTATTCCCTAAATATTGCTGGTGATCATAATCAATACTAGTAATTACACTAAGAATAGGTGAAACTATGTTAGTAGAGTCAAGCCTACCGCCTAAGCCTACTTCTAAAATTGCTAGTTTAGCTCTACACTCTCGAAAGTATTCAAAACCTACAGCCGTAATATGCTCAAAAAAAGTTGGACGAGACAATAACTTTTGCTCTAATAATAAGTCATCTACTTGAGATTTAACTTTTTCAAGTAAATTAGAAAACTGAGTTTTAGAGATAGGTTTAAGGTTATATTGAAAACGCTCGGTAATATCTAGTAAATGTGGGGAAGTAAAAAGCCCTGTATCAATTTTAGCTTCTGTCAAAATCGAGGCTAGAGAAGCACAAAAAGAGCCTTTTCCATTTGTCCCAGCTACATGAATTGTAGAGTAAGTTTGTTGTGGCTGTCCTAGGCTCTTAGCTAAAATGTCAATGTTATCTAAACCTAGCTTCATTGCTAAGGTTTCATGTCCTAAGCTATAAAGATAGTCAAGTGCTAGCCAGTAGTCCATTAGCTCATCATAAAATCAAGAGATTGACAAATATAATCTTTTAAGCTCTTACGGTCGATTACTGCATCTAACATACCATGTTCTAATAAGAATTCTGAGCGTTGAAAACCAGCAGGTAATTTTTGTCTAATGGTTTGTTCAATTACTCTGGGCCCAGCAAAGCCAATCAACGCGCCAGGTTCAGCAATATTAAGATCGCCTAGCATTGCAAAACTAGCAGTAACTCCACCAGTTGTTGGGTCAGTCATCAATGAAATAAAGGGAAGTCTAGCCTGATCTAAATTTGCTAGTGCTGCGCTAATTTTAGCCATTTGCATTAACGATAATGCCCCTTCCATCATACGCGCACCACCAGAAGCAGAGACAATAAGTAGCCCACAACGTTCTTTAATGGCACGTTCAATAGCACGAGTAATTTTTTCTCCTACAACAGAACCCATTGAACCGCCAATAAATTCATAAACCATACAGCAAACTATAACAGTATGATTACCTATTTTACCTTTAGCAGAAATTAAAGCATCTAAAACGCCTGTTGTTTGTTGGGTTTTAGCTAATCTTTCATTGTAAGGTTTAGTATCAACAAACTTTAATGGATCTGTAGAAGCAATATTTTGATCAAATTCTTCATATTCGCCATTATCAAATAACATTTTTAAGCGTTGGTGTGCATCAATGCGAAAATGATGATTACACTTAGGACAAACATAAGCACTTTCTTCAAGTTGACCCTTAAAAAGTGTTTGTGAACACTGCGGACATTTACTAAATAATCCTTCTGTTTTTACTTTTCGCTCTGCATCAGTTGGGATTGGGGGTAAATTATCAGTTTTCTTACGCTTAAACCATGCCATTGAATTACTGCCTCATAGAAATAAAATCAGATTTTGTTGTTGTTGGAAAATTTGTAAACGACGAGTCTAACATGTTAATCAACTTTAGCGCAAAACTAGCTAGCAGACAGGCAGTAATACTTATATGCTTTAAGGAGTAAAAGGAATAAAACGTTTTTAAGCTAGATTTATTTATTTAGATAAAGTTGCTCTATTTGGGAAATCACTTTTTTCATTAAAAATTTTTCTTCTACAAAGCTATAAGCATTTTGAGCTAGTGTTTTTGCTAGGTTTTTATCATTTATTAATAAATTAAGTTTTTCTGCTAGCAAATCGCTACTACCTACAGGAAAAACTAGTCCTGTTTCGCTGTCTTTAACAAGTTCTGCTAAACCACCAACATTAGCTACAATTACTGAACGATGGCAAATCATTGATTCTAAACAGACTATAGAAAAAGCTTCATTTTCTGAGGGTATTACAACTATATCTAAAGCATTATATAAGCTAGCCAAATCTTTAACATGTCCAAGAAATTTTACTTGCTCAGTTAAATTAAATTTTTTAGCTAAATCTTCTAAATATTTAGTGTAGGGTTTTTCTTTGTTATGTTCATTTCCTGCAAATACAACAAAACAGGGAGCTTTTAACTTAGTAACTGCTTCTAATAACAGATGTTGACCTTTTGCTTGAGTTAGTTGGTTAACAATTCCAACAACAGGCAGATTACTTGAAATACCAAGTTTTTGGCGCGACTCTTCTTGAGTGTCGGAAATAATAAATTTTTCTCTGTTTATCCAATTAGGAATAACTGCTAGCTTTGGATAAGAATTATTAGAAGTATCAAATTTTAAGTTAAAAGATTTTGCCCAAGTGTCGCGAACACTTGTAGATACAGCAATTACAGTGTCAACATTGCTTAACAAATGACTATAAGCCCAATTAGCCTTTACAGGTAAGTAATGATGTCTAGTTAGAAAAAACTTTGGTTTAACCCCAAGTTTTTGAGATAAATGCACAGCAATTGCGGTTAATGGATAATCGCGGGCATAATGGGTATGGACTACATCGATCTTTAGCTTTTGAATTAGATTAGCTAATTTATAAGCAGAGATTAAATCTATTGCTCCTCGTAAAGCTAGAGTATGACAGTTTATGCCAAAGTCTTTAACTTGGCTAGGCAGTGGACTAAATGGACGTACTGCAAGATGAATTTCATGGCCGCGAGAAGCAAGTTCTATAGACAAATCTACTACATGACGTTCTGCTCCACCAAATTCTTGTGCTGAACTAATCTGCAAAATTTTCATAATTTTGTTATTTTAGTTGACAAATTTTCTGAAAGCCATTACTTACAAACTATTAAGCTCGTTCTAAACCAGAAATATCAACAATTCTTAATTACTTGTGAGGCAATGTGGTAAATACAGGTATTCCAGACATTGATCTACTTCCAGAATGGTTTTGGGTTTTAACTGTAACTTTATTTGGTTTGGCAATAGGTAGTTTTCTAAATGTTGTAATTTACCGTATCCCTTTGATGTATAAAGACGAATGGGAAGAGATGGATGAATCTAGCGATAGTGAAGTCAGTAATACAAGCAAAGAAACTAAAGAACAACAAATAATTAAAGAAAAAATCGCAGAAGAAAAAATAGAAAATATACAAAAAGAAGCAATATCAATAGATAATGATAAGAAAGAAGTTGTAGAAACTAAAGAGCAGACTACAACAGATGAAGAAAAAATCTCGCTAGTTTATCCAGCGCGATCTTTTTGTCCTAATTGTAAACATCAAATTACTGCACTAGAAAATATTCCTATTTTAAGCTATATGGTTTTAGGTGGAAAATGTCGTAAGTGCAAGGTTAAGATTTCTATTATTTACCCATTTGTAGAAGCTTTAACCACCATTGCTTTTTTACTAGCCTTTTATCATCAAGCTTCAAAACCTGTTTTTAGCATTGCTGATTATGTTTTTAACGTTGCGTTTATCTCTGTCAACATAGCTTTAATATTTATTGATTACCAGAAAATGATTTTGCCAGATGTACTAACTTTGTGGGGAGCCTTGCTAGCTTTAGTAATTCGCGGGTTTGTTGTTAATGAACCACAACTACAAAATGTGTTTTTAGCTACATTACTTGGGGGTTTTGTTTTTCTGATGGTAGTTGTTTTAATCATTCTACTTTTTGTAGACACAAAGCTTTTTCAACTGCTAGTAATTGCAGGAGCATTAATAGCATTTTGCCTTGCTTTGACTTGGCTAATGAGTGATCCAGATAGGTTTTTTGATATTCAGGATAGATTTATATTTTTCTGGCAGGAAAAACTTGTTCCTTATCCCGCTTTGACCTCCATAATTAACAGCATATTAGGTGCAATAATTGGTTTTGGCCTACTTTTTAGCCTATCAGAAATCTATAGGTTGCTACGTGGGGTAGATGGTATGGGAGGCGGCGATTTTAAGATGATGTTGTTTGTTGGGATGTATTTAGGCTGGCAACTTTGTCTTACTACATTGCTGCTTGCTCCAGCACTAGCAATGTTACCTATAATTGCTATTTTTATCTTGAAAGGTAATGAAGCATGGCAATCTAAATTGCCTTTTGGCGTTTTCTTAGGCTTAGGAGCAATTGTTAGTTTGCTATATGGTAAACAAGTAATTGATGGTTATTTTTGGATAGCACAGCAATATCTTGCTCCTTGATTAACATTAATTAAAACTATTGTGGTTTCTCTGCAACATCGCTTGTTTAAGATTGTGGTCAAGTTGCAACATCTTAAACAAGCGTCTTATTTTTGGTTAAAGATTAACTCCAACAAATAGAAATAGTTGTTTTAGATCAAGTAAAGAAAAAATCTTTTGGTACAAAAAATGCTTAATAGCAAAGACTTGCAATAAACTGTAATACTTTATTTTGCTCAAGTTGCTGGGAGGATAGAAAAGTTGACTGTTTTTACGTTCGCGCAAAATGTTCTAAGTAATCAATTTAATACTTCTTTTTCGCAAAGAACTCTTAAAGAAGCTATTAGCTGTCAAGGTCGTGGGTTACACACAGGTTGTGATGTAAAAATGACACTTAAACCCGCCCCTCCTAACACTGGAATTTGTTTTCAACGAGTAGACTTATCTAATTTTGAAATTCCTGCCTTAATTGAATACGTTGCTAGAGTTAGTTACGCTACTACATTAATGCGTTTAGGAGTAATGGTAGCTACTGTAGAGCATTTACTTTCTGCCTTAGCTGGCTGCCAAATTGACAATTGTATTGTTGAACTTGATTCGTTGGAAGTGCCAATAATGGATGGTAGTTCACGGGAATTTATTACTTTAATAAAAGCTGCTGGTGTAGTTGAACAATCTGCGGCTAGGGTGTGTTTAAAAGTTTTAGCTCCGTTAGAAGTGTGTGATGGCAATCGTAGAATTAAAATTGAGCCAGCAGAGGAATTTTCTATTAATTCTTTAATAGATTTTGCTCATCCATTAATAGGAAAACAAATGTTTAGTTATAGTTCTAGCAAAACAGATTATATCAATGAAATTGCTCCAGCACGAACATTTGGTTTTACTAAGGAACTAGACGCACTACGCCAAGTGGGTTTAATTCGTGGTGGATCGCTAGAAAATGCTATTGTTTTAACAGAAAATGGATTGCTTAATACAGAAGCCTTACGTTTTATTGATGAATTTGCACGGCATAAAGTTTTAGATATTCTTGGAGATCTTGCTTTAATAGGTCGCCCAATTATTGGTCGAGTAACAGCCGAACGTTCAGGACACGCGCTACATGCTCAATTAGTTTCGCAATTGCTTAGGGATTCTAGTTCTTGGAAACTTATTGAACAAGAAAATCCACAACAATTAGCCGTTGCTAGATAAAACAAACTAATTGCAAACACTTCTACAATCCAGTAGCAATCCAGACTTGACCTTGTAGATTTTAAGGTTAAGCTATCAAGTTATTGTTTTTTAGCGAAAAGCTTCTATTACTTTAGTATTTGTTTGATTTATGAGTAAAAAATTATTTTTTCTTGGTTTAGATGGAACAACATTTGATTTACTTGACCCGTTAATGCGGGAAATAGGTCTTCCTAATCTTGAGCGTATTATTGCTAGTGGTGCTAGAGCTTCTTTAGAAACAACTATTCCACCCATCACCCCTACTGCTTGGGTTTCTTTAGTAACAGGTAAAAATCCAGGTAAACATGGAATACTAGAATTTTTACTTAGACGTAATGGATCAATGCACAATCTCCCAGTAAATCAAGCACTTAGAGATAGTCCAGCAATTTGGGATATACTTTCCCAGCTAGGTAAAAAAGTAATTGTTACAAATATGCCGGTTACTTATCCACCTGCTTCTGTTAATGGGTTGATGGTGTCTGACTTTTTAACTCCAAGAGGAAAACGAGATTTTACTTATCCATCAGATTTACTTGCAGAACTTGAATCAAAATTTGGCCCATATCGCCTCTATATTACAGAGGTTTACGCACCTGGCAATATTGATAAAGTGCTAGACCAGCTTTTTGATGAATTAGAGTATAAAACCAAGGTGACAGAATATTTAATGGAACAATACCCTTGGGATTTTTACGCTAACCATATTTGGAGTACAGACCGTTGCCAACACGAACTTTGGCATATTTGGGATGAAAAACACCCTCTTAGCAATCGTAAAGAAGTTACCAAACATCGTGACCGGGTTATGCAGTTTTGGAAGGCAGTTGATGAAGCAGTTGGAAGAATGGTAAGAAAAGCTGGGCCAGATAGTTTAGTTATGATGGGGTCAGATCACGGTTTTGGCCCAATTCATAAATTCCTTTGCTTTAATATTTGGCTACTTTCCGAAGGGTTACTTGTACTTAAGAAAAGTGCGATGACTCAACTTAAGAAACTGCTTTTTAATCTAGGGTTTACTCCAGAATTTGGCTATCGCATGTCAATGCGTATGGGACTAGCTAAAATCCGGTTGGCTGCTGGGGTGACTAATCGCTCGCAATTGTTTAAGATTATTAATAGTTTGATGCTTTCGCTCCAAGATGTAGATTGGACACAAACAGTTGCTTACTCTAAAGGAAATTACGGACAGATTTTTATTAATCTAAAAGGACGTGAGCCTAATGGAGTAGTTACACCAGGTGTTGAATATGAAAGAATTTGTCAGACAGTGGTAGATAAATTAAAGGCAATAGTTAATCCTGATACAGGAGAAAAGCTAATTAATCAGGTTTGGCGACGCGAAGAAATCTACACCGGCCCACACGTTGAAGCGGCCCCAGATATTTCTTTCTTACCACTAGATATGCGCTATAAGCCTATGGGGACGCTAGATCTTACTTCTAACCGTTTTATTACAGATGTTTATGGTAATTCAGGCGATCATAGAATGAATGGGCTTTATATTGCTACAGGCCCTAATATCAAGCCTGCAATGAGACTTTCCCGCGCTCGTATAATTGACATTGCACCAACAATGCTTTATTTACTGGGCTATCCAATTCCTAAAGATATGGATGGCGAAGTTTTAACGGAAATGATTACAGACGATTATCTAAGCGCAAATCCTATAAGTGCTACAGATGGAATTGATAAGCAAAAAATTGCAGCAGATTTTTCTGAAGAAGATAGTGAAGAAGTAAGCGCACGCCTTAAGAGTTTAGGATATTTATAAAAATGACGAGCAAGTTTAATTCTATTTCCGCAGTGCTGCCAGCTTTTAATGAAGAGGAAAATATTGAAGCCGCAGCACTTAAAATGCTAGATGCACTTAAAACACTTCCTTTTTCTTCATATGAAGTAATCATTGTTAATGATGGTAGCAAAGACCGAACAGGCGAAATTAGCGACTCGCTAGCAGCAAAATATCCAGAAATTCGCGTAATCCATCACCCAACTAATCTTGGCTATGCTCAAGCTTTAAGTAATGGTTTTACTGGTGCTAAATCAGACCTTATTTTTTATACTGATTCTGATAACCAATTTGATGTCAAAGAGTTAAAGAACTTTATTGCACCTATTGAAGATTATGATTTAGTTTGTGGATTTCGTATTTATCGCTATGATCCTTTAACTAGATTATTTTTGTCTTGGGGTTTTAATTTACTGGTTAGAATTATTTTCCGTATTCGAGTTAGAGATATTGATTGTGCTTTTAAGTTATTTCGTCGCAGCATTTTTGACAAAATTAAAATTGAATCACAACGCTTTTTTGTTGATGCTGAAGTGTTGGCTAAAGCCAGATATCATAAATTTTCTATGACGGAATTAGGCGTAAGACATTACCCTAGAACGGCTGGAAGTTCTACCGTTCGACCTTCTCATATTTTCTACACTTTACAAGAGTTAGCCAAGATTTGGGTTAATATTCATTTGAAAGGTGACAAATCTTGAACTCACAGTCACCTGAAGCCACTTTACTTAATCCTAGTCCTGTAACAGATCTAAAACTTAATCAAAACAAATCGAGTTTACTCTGGAAAATATTACAAATTGCTATTGGACTAGTAGCTTTTATCTTTGTTTTAACAAGAATTGACCAAAAGGAATTATTAAAAGTTATTGCTCAGGTAAATTATTTTATTTTACTAGGAGCAGTGCTAAACACATTATTTATGACTTATTTAATGGGTTGGCGTTGGCAACTATTAATAAAAGTAAAATACTCTGTTAGTAGTTGGACATTGTTTGGTCAATATTTAACAGCACAGTTTTTTAATTTATTTACTCCTGGTGCTGTTGGGGGAGATCTAGCAAGACTACTTAGAGTTGGAAAAATTACAGGTGATAGTAGCTTTGTTTTTACTTCTATTGTAGTTGAACGCTTAGTTAGCCTTGTTGGACTGCTTTTAAGCAGTTTAGTTGGACTTTATCTTGGACGAGATTACTTAAATAATCCTAATAATTATTACTTTGTTGCAGGTTTGCTAATAATCTCTATTTTTCTTTGTTTGCTACTATTTAGCAAAATAGCAATGAAATTATTTCTTAATTTAGTTATTAGATTTGAATTATTACTTAAGCGTAAATTAATTAGCAAAACTATAGAAAAAATTGGTAATCATTTAGCAATTTTTAGTCAAAAACCTTTGCTACTTTTAAGTATTATTCTGACTACGTTTTTAGTTCGCACAACTTGGACAATTTCTTGTTGGTTAGTAGCACAAGCTTTAGATTTAAACATCCCTTTATTTGTTTTAATGGCTTTATTTGCAGTTGTTGATTTAGCTAGAATGCTTCCAATTTCGCCACCTAATGGAATTGGAGTACGTGAATATTTGCTGGTTTTGCTACTTAGTCCCTTAGGGATATCTAACACACAAGCAGCATTATTTTCTTTTTTAGCTTATAGCTTATTGATGGTAAATGGTTTAATAGGAGGGCTAGTTTATACTAGCCAAGCAATGTTAGAAAAAGAATGAGAAATGATTATGGCTTGGTAGCAAGTGCCAAGCCATATCTTTTAGGTAATTTTTTGTTAAATTCCTTATATCAAATAAGTTGTTCTTGTTGTTGCGATTGAAAGCTTTGTATAAAAGATAATAATGGCCCAGCCATAAAAGTTGTAATTAATGCCATTAGTACCATCATAGTAAAAATTTCTGCCGAAAGTATGCCTAAATCATAACCTACATTAAGCACCACTAATTCTACTAAGCCTCGTGTATTCATTAAAGTACCAAGAGCAAAAGATTCTTTCCAGCTTAGTCCTGTAAAACGTGCTGCTATAGCACTTCCAAACAATTTACCTACAACAGCTACTGTAATTATAAGCAAGCATATTAACCAACCATTTATATTATTTAAAGAGCCTATTTCAGTACGTAAACCAGTAAAGGCAAAGAAAAGGGGTAAAAGAAAGACTACAGAAAAATCCTCCACTCTATCTCTTAATAGCTTTCTAAATTTGGGATTTTCAGGAAGAATAACTCCCATTAAAAAGCCACCAAAAAGGGCGTGTATTCCAATGATTTCAGCAAATAAAGCAGATAAAGAAAGTAAGATAAAAATCCAGGAAACAAGACTTCTGCTTATATCATCCTGAACCATATGTTTATCAATAAACTTACTTAATAGAGGCTTAACTAAATAAAACATAAAAAATATAAAACCTAGTGCTAAAACAACTGTATAAATAGCGGAAGTAGGAGAACCAGATTTTACAATAGCAACTACTAAAGCTAAGATGCTCCAAGCAGAAATATCATCTACAGCAGCACAAGTAATAGCTATTGAACCTAATGACGTACCTGATAAACCCCTTTCTTGAACAATTCTTGCTAGAACAGGAAAAGCTGTAATACTCATAGCAATACCCATAAACAAAGCAAAAGCAAGAAAGGAAACCTCTTTTGGTGCATATAGTTTGTAAAGAAAAAGCGACAAGATTACGCCTAAAAGGTAAGGAACTATTATACTTGCATGACTAACAACAACTGCTGATTTGATACGATTGTTAATAGCTGAAATATCAAGTTCCATCCCTATTGTAAACATAAAGAAAACTAAACCTATTTGACTAACTAGTTGGATGTTACCCAAAGATGTTTTTGGGAAAAGAAAAGTAGTAAAATCTGGCGTTATAGTTCCTAGTAATGAAGGCCCTAGCACAATTCCAGCAAGAATTTCCCCTATAACTAAAGGCTGCCCAATTTTTCTCAGAGGAAAATTAAGCAATTTAGCAAGCATTATAATAAACATAATTTCTAGTAAAATAAGGCAAATAGGGCTAACAAAGTTTCTTTTAATATCATCTATAAATCCTTTTTCTGATTTTGCTTGGCTTGTTTGTTCTGCATTTGAGTTAGATGTGATATTTTGAGAAGAAGCAATATGTTGCCTTTCCAGGGTTTTTCCATAGTTTAGCAATAAAAAAAGACTAATTCCAAAAACTAGTATAACTGCTAGATAAAAAATTACATGATTTCGCATGAAGTGACTCCTATTTTACTACATTTGACTCAACTAAAAATAATTTTTATGAGAAGTTATGAGAATAATTAATAAATAAAGTTAGGTGTTATGAAATAAGATTAGCTAGCTAAGTTACTTATTGATAAGATCTTGATCAATTTTTAAGCCAAATTTACAAATATATTTTGAATGAAATTAGTTTTAATATGTATCTTACTTTTTAACGGTTTGTCAATTATCTTTATTGATTAGTATTTTTTATCAAGTTAAATTTTTTTCTTGATATTCCAACTTCTACAATAGTTTTAGAAGTAGTAAGCATCTTCCTTGACACTTCTTAAAGGCTCAATACATAATAACACTTCTTTTCTACTTAACAATTTCAAATCATTAACTTAGGAGCTTTTAGCCTTGATAGAACAAGACCACGAACAAACCTTGCAACGAAAGAAAAATCTACAAGACATTATAGAATTAGGTTTTCCTGCTTATACCCATTCTTATGATAAAACTCATACTATTACTGAAGTAGTAAATTTATATTCAGGGAAAACTAAAGATGAGCTAGCCGAAGCACATATTGAAGTGTGTGTGCCGGGTCGTATTCGTGCTGTTCGTAAAATGGGCAAAGCTGCCTTTATTACTTATTCAGATGGTCAAGAGATTTTACAAGTTTATCTACGTAGCAATGAAGTAGGGGAAAAACTTTGGAAGTTATTTGAACTCTTAGATTTAGGTGATTTAATTGGAGTTAAGGGACATCTATTTCGCACTAAAACAGATGAATTTTCTATTCACGCAACAGACCTAATGTTTTTAGCTAAAGCTTTAATTCCACCGCCAGACAAATATTATGGATTACATGATAAAGAAGTACGTTATCGTCAACGTTATGCAGATTTGATTGCAAATCGAGATGTTAGAGATGTATTTGTTAAACGCTCGCAAATTATTCGAGAAATTAGAAGTTATTTTGACAAGAATGCTTATGTTGAAGTAGAAACACCTATGCTATCACCTCTTGCAACAGGAGCCGCTGCACGTCCTTTTGTAACTCATCATAACGCACTAGATATTACTCTTTATGCTAGAATTGCTCCAGAACTCTACCTAAAACGTTTGATAGTTGGTGGACTAGACCGAGTTTATGAAATAAATCGCAATTTCCGTAATGAAGGTCTATCCATTAAACATAATCCTGAATTTACAATGCTAGAGTTTTACCAAGCTTATAGCGATTATAAAGATTTAATTGAGTTAACCGAAGAGCTAATAACTGATTTAGTTGCTAAAGTTTGTGGGACACTTGAAATTGAATACAACGAGAAAAAGCTTAATTTTGCTCGTCCTTGGACACGTCTTACAATGCGTGAAGCAGTAATTAAGTATTGGCCTGAAAATCTTTCACCAATTACCGAATCCGATTTAGTTGGTATTGATAATCTACGCTCGCTTATAGAAAAAACGGGTGCAGATGCTCATCCAAAGGCTAATGCAGGACAATTGCTAGGTGCTTTATTTGAACATTTAGCTGAACCTCATTTGCAAAGCCCAACATTTATTACAAGATTTCCTACAGAGCTTTCACCACTTTCTAAACAATCAGCAGATGACCCAAATTTTGTTGATCGTTTTGAGCTTTTTATTGCTGGTATGGAAGTAGCAAATGCTTTTAGCGAGTTAAACGACCCAATAGAGCAGCGAAACCGCTTTGAAGCACAAATGAAACAGCGTGAAGGAGGCGACGAAGAAGCTATGGTCTTGGATGAAGATTATATTCGCGCTCTTAGTTATGGTATGCCTCCAACAGCCGGTGAAGGCATAGGAATTGACCGACTGGTAATGATTCTAACAGGGCAACATTCCATTAGAGATGTAATTTTATTTCCTCATATGCGCCCAGAAAGAAAAGCAGCCGAACAAGAAACAGAAGAAACTGAAGAAACGCAACAAACACAGGAATAACAACCAAACTTATTTCTAATAGCAAGTTAAGACCTAAGATGATGGTTAGGTCTCACCTTGCTGTTTTCAGTAGAGAACTTTCCAGCAAATTCAATACGTTATTCTTACCTAACATCTACAATTTAGTAGTTCCTTTGTAACCGACTACAATTTACAGACGTTCACCTTTGTTAAAAGGAATTTCACCAATTAAAAATTGTAAGAGGAGGATTAAAATAATGAATCCAACACAACAACGATTTATGGTTTTTTGTGTTTTTGTTGTTTTAATAATTGTTGGAGTAGGTTTTGTGGTAAGTAATGCTTTGACGGGAAAAGCTGGAGAAGTCGACTTAAATGGAAAAGCAAAAAATATTCAAGCTGAAAAAGGAGCAAACCTAGAAGAACGTCTTGGAGTAGACGATGGTGCTTCACTAGCATTTATTTATGGTGCAGATATGCAGGGAAGTTTGGATAATTGCGGTTGTAAAGCTAATCCTGTTGGAGGGTTAGTTAGACGGGTTAAATATGTAAATTCTTTTAAGGAAAAATATAAAGATATACCAGTATTACACGTAGATGTAGGGCATTTATTTAATGAAGAATTAGCAGCAGAAAAGCCAGAAACCTTAAGAGAAGACGCGCTGTTAATGAATGAATGGATGTTAAAAGCATTTAGCCAATTTAAGTTGGATGCAATTAATTTTTCACATCGGGATATGCTTTATGGAAAAGTAGTTTTAGACAAAGAAAAATATCAACAACAATTAATGTCAACTCCAATACTAGGAGACATGATTTCTGCTAATATTTCACCATCCCAAGATATTAATAAAATTACTCCTCTTAAACCTTATGTTATTCGTGAAGTTCAAGGAAAACGCTTAGGCAAAAAAGCTAATTTAAGAGTTGGTTTTGTTGGTTTAACTGAAACTTGGCCTAATGCTATAACAGGTTTTGTTGTTAATGAACCTTTAGAGAAAATTAAAGCTATATTGCCAGAAGTAAGAGCAAAAGCTGATCTGGTAGTAGTATTAGCTTATTGTAACTTAGGAGTTGCTAAGGAAATTATTAAACAAAATCCTGATATTGATGTTTTAATTACTGCTAATGCTGTTGCTTTACCTCCTCCTGCTCAACGTGATGGAAAAACTATTTTTGTTCACAGTATCAATCAAACCAAGAGTTTAGGAGAATTAAGACTTTATTTAGATGATGAGGGTAAAGTTAAGGATTATCTTAATCGCTATATATCATTAGATAGAAATATTCCTGATGATACAGAAGCGGCTAAAGTTTTTGCTGCTTCTAAAGTAGAAATAGAAGCTGCTAAAGCTAAAATCTTGGCAGCAGAGGAAGAAGAGCTAAAAAGGCTTAATGAAGCAAATAATAATCTTAAGCCAAATAAAAATGCGGGTTCCACGAATTAGATAAACAAAATCTTTGATTAGAATAAAGATAAGCTCACTTTAGGACTATGTTTTTTTACTATGAGGCTAGCTTTGCTCTAGCTTTATTAAAGTGAGCTTATTTCTGACATTTCCATAAACTAATAATTAGTTAGTATGTAGTTTGACTTACTACAATATTTTTGCCAAATATTTTTTCTTTTTTGTTATATACCCTTCTAAAATCTTGTCTTCTTCAAGAAATGCTAACTTTAATCAATTAATTCCAATAAAAATATTTAAGTTAACTTTCTTATGGTCTTTCAAGATCAGCTTCTAAAAACATCAATTTATAAATAAGTGAGAGAGAAAATTATGAAAACATACAAACATCGGGTTGTTTGGAAGTATTTTATCCTTTCAATGATTTTTTGTTTTATGTGTAGCACTGCATTAGCTCAAAATAAACAAAAAGAAAATGTTCTTTTAACATCAATTAAAGCAACAAACTCATTGAATAATAATGAACTTAGCGATGATGAAAAAAAAGACAATAAGAAAAAAATAGTTGAAAAAGCGAGTAAAGAAGTAGAACCAAACATAAATGAAACTTCTGTTACAAATATAGGTGCTGAATCTGCTACTACAGATGTTTTACCTGTCCCTGTTGGAGCAGAAGATCCACCACTTGGTTTTGTTGGGCCAAAATCGACTGTTAAAATCAAAAACCCAATGAAAACTGATGAACAAGAAAGCGGAGATTTTATTCCTGTAGATGATCGTTGGAGAGTAGGGTTTCCTGAGTGGGATAGACATGGCGATCCAACAAAAGCAAATTACCCTTACACTAAAGGTAGTCTGCTTAATCCTTATAGGCAAAATGTCTTAAAAGGCGATTATCCAATACTTGGCACTGATAAATTTTTTAACTTAACTTTAACTAGCGAGACTTTCTTAAGTGCTAGACGTATTCCGCTGCCTAGTGATATTAGTGCGCAACGTCCTGATAGTAGAGAGTTTTTTGGCCGTGGTGGACTTTTTCTTTTTAATCAAAATTTCAGTATTGCTGGAGATTTTTTCCAAGGTGCAGCTAACTTTAAGCCTGTTGATTGGCGCATTCATGCTACGGTAGTTTTTAATATAAATTATGCTCAGGCACGTGAAAATGTAGTTCTTAGAATTGATCCTAGTCGAGGTAATACCCGTCGAGATGGTTTTATCGCTCTTCAACAAGCTTATGGAGAATATCGTTTGGGTGATACAACTAAAGTTTTTCCATTTCTTCGTGGTAAAGGCAGCAAAGGCGGTTATAGCCCATTTTTTGATACAACTTCATTTCGTGCAGGTATTCAGCGGTTTAATAGTGATTTTCGGGGTTTTATTTTTAATGATTCTAACCTGGGCTTAAGGTTATTTGGTAATTTTGCTTCTAATCGTTATCAATATAATGTTGTTTATTTTGATATGCTGGAAAAAGATACTAACAGCGGTCTTAATACTATCAACTCACGTGCGCAAAGAGTGTTTATTGCTAATCTTTATCGTCAAGACACTATTAAAAAAGGATACACCACCCAATTTAGTTATCACTATAACCGTGATGATGGAACAGCTTTTCGACTGGATAGAAATGGTTTTCCAATACGTCCTTCGGTAATTGGAACAGTAGTTCCACATAAACTAAGGACACATTATTTTGGATTTACTTCTGATGGTCACTTTGGAGAAAAACTACCTAAAATATTGTGGCTAAATAAAATTGGTGGTGGGCTAAATCTTAGTACTGCCGTTTATCAAGTTCTTGGAACAGATGATTTTAATGGTTTAGCTGGTCGTAAAGTAGATGTTAATGCTCAATTAGTTGCTGTTGAACTTTCTGTTGACCGTGATTGGAAGCGGTTTCGCACTTCTTTTCTTTATTCTTCTGGTGATGGTAATCCTACGGATGGTACTGCTAGAGGTTTTGACTATATTTTAGACAATAACAATTTTGCTGGAGGGCAATTTAGTTTTCTTAATCAAGTTGGAATACCCTTTTTAGGTACAACTACGCAGCTTTCTACACCTAATAGTTTAATTCCTAATCTTCGTTCTAGCAAAATTGCTGGTCAAGCAAACCATGTAAATCCTGGTTTATATCTTTATAATGTTGGAGCAGATTTTGATATTACACAAAAACTTCGTGTTATCAGCAATGTTAATTTTTTAAGCTTTGCTGCTCCACAAGCTTTAGAACAAGCTTTAGCTCAACCATTTATTGAAAAAAACTTAGGAGTTGATTTTAGTACAGGAATTAAATATCGCCCAATTTTAACCGAAAATATTGTTATTTTTTCTGGGGTTTCGGCTTTTCGACCTGGAGCAGGTTTTAGTTCTATTTTTAGTCAAAATTGTAAGCCTGCTGGCCCGCTAGAATGTGGAACTGAGACAGGAAACAAAACTCTGTTTAATATTTTTGCTACAGTAAGAATAACTTATTAGTTAAAATCTTGATTGGAAAAAGATAAGCTCACTTTAGGACTGTGTTTTTTGGCCGCGACACTAGTTTCTAAAGTGAGCTTATTTAGGTGTGATTTTTATAAGCTAAAGCGGAAAGTTATCACACCTTGAACTTTTACGGGTGTACCGTTAAGGAGGGTTGGGTTAAATTTCCATTGACGAGCAGCATCTAAAGCAGCTTTTTGTAGTAAGCCATGTCCACCTAATACTTTGGTAGAAACAACTTTCCCATCTTCACTAATTAATATTTCTACTTTTACTTCACCAGTAATATTACCATTACGAGCTAATGCTGGATAATCTGGAGCGACTCTAACTAGTGCATTACCAGCTATTACACCTTCGCTACGTCTAACAATTGATGGTATGGGTTTAGCTTCTGGTTCAGCTACTTTTAACTCTTCTTTTGCTGGTGGAGGAGGGGGAGCAGGTTTATCTGTTGGAACACTTCCTATTACACCATTAGGTAAACCACCAATAGAGCCACCATCTACACCATTAGGTAAACCGCCTAAATCTACACCACCATTAGAAGCATTAACTAAGCTTGGTGTTGTTGCTATTTTAGGTGTAGATTCGGTGATAGGTTCGATTCTATCAGGAACCCTATTTGTTGGGTAATCTGGTTTTACAGTGGCATTATTATTTCTTACAACAGGTGATCCTGCTGGAGGTGGTGGAGGTGGCGGAGGCGGTGCCACAAGCATTGTTAAAAGGGATAATTGTTCATCTAGTTTTGCATCATATAGAAAAATTCCTCCAACTATTGAGCCTGCTAAGGCTAATGTCCAAATTGTTGAGGTGACAGCAAAATACATCCAAGTTCTTTTATCTTTCTTTGTTTTGGTACACTCCACCAGATTGTTAAACATAGTTATACACTCCTTATTGTAATAATTTTTAAGATACTTAAATTTTACTTATTGAATAGTTTTTTGAGTGTTTTCTGATGGGCCGGCTCTCTTTATTCACTCTCTTGCTTTCTGTAAACTTTGACACCTGGTTTTATTTTTAGTTCCCAAAATTTCCCAAAAATCTTAAAAATTTTTGCAAAAGTAGCAAAATTCTATCTATATGCAGTAGTTTCTGTAACTGTTTAATGATTTAATTACTTGTAAATAAAGGAGAAGGTAAATTGATTTTAGATTTAATTAAAAACCTTAAAATTCTTTAATTTTATAGGTATGTTTTTTAATTGTTGGTGCCTAGCCTTCATGCTAGAATCTTTTGCCAACCCCAAAAGCTAAAATGCAATCTAATGCCATTAATAACTTATAAAAAGGTGGGACAATGAAAAAATATATTACAAAATTCTTTTTACTATTAATTATTATTTTCTCTAGTAGCGTTTTAACATTTTCTCAATCTGATGAAGTATCTAAAAAAACTCCAACACAAACTCCAACACAAACTTCACAACAACCAACACAAACGCCACAACAAAATGAACAAACAAAGACCGAAGATGAAGACTTAAATGTAGAAGCAATTAAAATTGGTGGTGAAGTCGTCCTGCTTAACGTGCTAGTTACAGATACAAAAAATCGTTATGCAGAAAATATGAGAAAAGAAGAATTTGAATTATATGAAGATAATAAAAAACAAGAAATAAGCTTTTTTTCCAGACAAAATGAACCCATTAGCCTTTGTATTATGATAGATGCTTCTACTTCTATGATTGAGAATGGCAAACTACTAGAAGCACTTAAAGCAGCAAAAGCTTTAATTGCTAATAGTAACAAATCAGATGAAGCTTGTTTGATGAAATTTGATGACCGAGTTACTTTAATTCAAGATTTTACTAGTGATCAAAATTTGCTTTTTACCCAAACTGACCGAATTAAACCTTATGGCGGAACTGCCATTTATGATGCTTTAATTAGAGGCATGGTTCATACAAATAAAAATTCTAAACGCCTTCGCCAAGCCATTGTTTTAATTACTGATGGACTAGACCAACACAGCAACAAAGCTTTCCAAGACGTTATTCCTATTGCACAATTAACAGGAATTCCTTGTTATATGATTGGAATTTATTCACCAGAAGAAAAACAAGCTTTTTCTACAGGACAACAAAAAATTAAATTAGATACAGGGGTAATGGTTGATAACCCAGAGGTTATATTGACTAGACTAGCAGAAGAAACCGCTGGACGAGTATTTTTTCCAAGCTCAGAGAAAGAATTAGTAGTTATTGCAGAAAAAATAGCTAATGAACTACGTAGCGGCTATGCTGTAGGTTATTACCCACCAAATACTTCTTTAGATGGAAAATATCATTCAATTTCTATAGTTTCTAAATCCAAAAAGTATCTTGTCCGCGCTCGTCGTGGATATATTTCTAAACTACCAGAATAAAATTAATAGACATGTCCTAAAGAACTTGTCTATTGTTAGATGCCACTATATAGCATTGAACGGGTTTAATATATTTAATAAGTCCTAGCAATGCTTATGCTACTAGGTTGCTATTTATTTATGGATAGCTATTAGAAGTCGCTAACCTCTGTTTTGCTTACTTAAAACTCTATATATAATGCTAAGTTTAAAGTGTGAGTATCTTTAAGCACTTTAATCTTTAATCCCCCAGCAAATTTTTCTTAGGAGTCTTTATGAAAAAGATTGTCAGCATTAGCCTTGGCAAAGCCGAGCGAGATTATGAATTTACGGGTAATTTCTTAGGGAAAAAATTTCAAATCAAGCGGGTTGGCTGCGATGGTAATATAGATTTGGTTAGAAAAAGAATTAAAGAATATGATGGACAAGTTGATGTGATAGGCTTAGGTGGTATTAGTGCTTATTTTAAGATTGGAAATACAGTTCATATTCACCAAGAAGCACAAAGCCTAATCAAATTAGCAAAAAAGACTCCTGTTGCTGATGGTCGTGGGCTAAAGTCTATTTTACAAGGTTGGACAATTCGTTCCATCAATCAACGCTTAAAAGACTTATTTAATTATGAAAATGTGCTATTTCTTTCAGGAATTGCCCAATATGAAATGGTACAAGTTATGCAGGAATATACTAATAACTTCTCTTTTTGTGACCCACTAATTCATTTTAATACACCTTATACTTTGGATTCAGTAAATGCTTTAGAATATTATGCTGCTGCTTCTATGCCTGTTTTAACACGTATGCCTTATTCCTGGTTCTATCCAAAGGGCTGGGATGGCGATCAATGGAAACCTTTGTTACTTAGCAAACCTTTTGAAAAAGCAGAAGTTATTGTTGGGGATTATACTTATATACGTCATTATACCCCTAGTATGCTACCTAATAAAATTGTAGTAACTGATTCAGTAGATGATGCAGCAATAGCACTTCTTAAAAAACGTGGAGTTAGAACTATTATTAGCACTGTTCCAGATTTATTTAAGCAACAAAGAATAGATATTAATGTAATGCACGCGCTATTTGCTGCTTATTTAGAGAAAAAGCCACAAGAAATTAGTGAAAATGATTATTTAGAAATATTTGATCGTGCCAATATTGAGCCAAGAGTTATTTATCCACAAGGTACACCAAAAGAGAAACATAAATTTGCTTTTGTAATACATCCTCTTAGCCGTCGTTATTTGTTTAAGCATCCTTACTTAAAATGGATGGAAAATACTCCAAAACAAGTCCAGCAGCTAGTAGAAACTACAATGGCTTATTCTCCACCATTTATTTACTCACATGTAACAGGAATCAAGTCACCTCAAGGTGTAGAGGCCGAAGGATGGCTAATTGCACTGGGTGCAACACCAGAAGAAATGATGAGCCGTGATCCAGAGTTTACCTATCAAAGATTAGAAGAAGCTTCTCGTATGGCGGAAAAATTAGGTGCTAAGATGATGGGACTAGGAGCTTTTACTAAAATTGTTGGTGATGCTGGTATTACTGTAGCAAAACGCTCAAGAATTCCTATTACTTCAGGAAATAGCTGTACGGCTTCGGCTACGCTTTGGGCAGCTAATGAAGCTTGTAAAAAAATGGGCATGAAGACTGATAAAAAAGGACGTGCTACAGGTTATAAAGCAATGGTTGTAGGTGCTACGGGTGCAATAGGTGCAGTTTGCTCTAGGCTGCTAGCTTTGATTTTCCCTGAAATAGTTTTAGTCGCTCCTCGTGGGGATAAACTATTAGAACTTAAAATGACTATTGAAAAAGATAGTCCTGGGACAAAAGTTCATGTCACAACTAATGCTAATTCTTTTGCAGATCAAATGGATCTAATTGTTACAACTACCTCGGCTCGTGGCAAGAAAGTTATTGATATTATGAAGGTTAAGCCTGGGGCGGTAATCTGTGATTGTGCGCGTCCGCTAGATATTACAGAAGAGGATGCAGTTAAACGACCAGATGTTTTAGTTATAGAATCAGGAGAATTAGAAGTTCCTGGGCCAGTTGATTTTGGTGGTGATATTGGTCTACCACCAAAAACAGCTTATGCCTGTTTAGCTGAAACTATTATTTTAACCCTAGAAGGTCGTTATGAGTGTTTTACTTTAGGTCGGGATATTAATCTAGCTGGAGTAAAAGAAATTTATAAAATGGGCTTAAAACATGGATTTAAGTTAGCTGCAATTCGAGGTCATAAAGGTGTTATAACTGACCAAGAAATTGCCTTAGTTCGTGCTAAAGCAGAAGAGTCCCGCGCACGTCTAGCATTAAAGACGGCTGAAGAAGATGAAGCAACGGCTGAAATAGCTCCTAGAGCTAAAAAGCCTCGTGTAGCTAAAACTACAGAAAAAATTGTAGAAGAAAAAACTATTAAAGCTGCTAAAACTAGTAAAACTACTAAAATTGCTAAAGTTGATAAAACCGACAAGTCCGCTAAAAGCACTAAAGCTAGAAAAACAAAAGAAGAAGTTGTAGAAGCAATTGAAGCAATTGAAACAATTGAGCCAATTACAGCAACAGAAGTAGTTGAGGCAGAAAATAAAGCTATAAAGCCTAAGCGAACAACTCGCAAAAAGAAGGCTGCTGAAGAAGTAGTAGAAGCTTTAGTTATAGAAGGTGAAACTTCTAAAGATTTAGAGGCTAATGCTGCAACAAGTTAATTTTATTATATTTAAAGGAAAATTATGCCACGTGGCAAAAGATTAGTTTTAATTACAGGCGCGACAGGTTTTATAGGCCGTCGTCTGGTGAAAAAACTTTTAGCACAAAAACAAGTTCAAATTTATCTGCTAGTGCGACGTAGTTCTTTTGCCAAAGTTGAGCGAATGATTGAAAGCTTGATGTTAGATTTTCCTGATGCCCCTGCTCGAATACATATTGTTAGTGGAGATCTATCAAAACCAACTCTACTGGAAAGTGCGGTAGAATGTGGCGAACTACAAAAGAAAATTCAGGAAATTTTTCATCTTGCGGCTCATTATGAATTAGGGATTAGCCGAGAAGATGCTATAAAAGCTAATGTAGATGGTACACTTCATATGCTTAATTTTGCTCGTGGTTGTGAAAGGCTAAACTGTGTTCATTATGTTAGTACTCTAGCAGTTGCTGGTGATTATTCAGGTGTTTGGTATGAAGATATGCTTTTAGCAGGTCAACAATTTGATAATCATTATGCTTATAGCAAATTTTTAGCAGAAGTAGAGGTTAGAGAAGCAGCCGAGGAATTGCCAATTGCAATTTATCGTCCAGGTGTAGTTGTTGGCGATTCAACAACAGGAGAAATGGATAAAATTGATGGGCCTTATTATTTATTAGTCCCTTTTATGAAAATTCAAGCCCTAACAAACGCTATTTCCCCAATGATTCCAACTATTTTTGCTATTGCTCCAGGTGGACAAAAAATTAAATGTCATGTTGTGCCTGTGGATTATGTAGTTAATTGCTTAGACTATATTAGCCGTAAAAAGGGGATTGAAGGGAAAACCTTTAGTTTGACTGATCCTAATCCTTTAAGTATGCGACAGTTTATAGACGTTTTCTGTGAAAAAGCAGGTTGGGTTAAACCATTTTTTAATGTTGCTACTGACCCGCTAGTTTGGACATTGCGACTGCCAGGAATTAAACAACTAGCTCAAGCTTTTGAACCTCTTACTAAAATACCTGTGGAAATGGTTCACTATACTGCTTATGCCACAAAATACGATACTACTAATACTAAAGAATTCCTAAAGGAGTCTGATATTAGTTGTCCATCAGTAAAAAGCTATGCAGGGAAATTACTTGCTTATGCTCGTAGACATTTTGTTTGATTTATTAGCGAGGAAAAAATGTTTAAGAAGAAATCCTTTATTGTTTTTACTTTGTTTATTAGTTTATTAAGCTTTACAGCTTGTGATGAAGCACCAACGGAAGCAACTAGTAAAGAAGAACCTGAATGGGTTGGAGATGCTGATCCTGTACAAAGTAAACTAAAACAAAGAGGTGAACAAGCTACTAGAGCTTTAGGTTATCAAAAAGAACTAAAAGAAAAGTTAGCAGAAATGCCTTTAATTGAGCTATTTACCCGTGAAACAATAGAAAAAGAGGCAATTGCTAAGTTAGGTAAACCAGATGAAATTAGAGAAGTAAAACTAGAAGATATTCCTCAAAAAGTGCTTTATTATAATAATTCAAATTTTGCTTTATGGTTTTGGAAACCAACAGATGAAAAAAGTCCTTATCAATATCGGGCTACAGTAATCCTTAAAGAAGGCAAATTTGATATGCCCATTCATAATGTTTTTGAGGAAGGCGAATTAAAACAAGTACAAAAATTATTTGAAGAAAAACCTAAGTAGCATTACATTTTTATTGATTACTTTGTTGCTAAGGCATAGAATTTACACACATTTAGTGTAATTCTGTGCCATTTCTCGTTAAAAAGGCTTAAAACTAATGACAGATACTACAGGGAGTAGTTTTCCTAGTACAGAACGATTTCTTATTCAGGAGTGTTTAGGAGCAGGCGGTTTTGGTGCTGTTTATAGAGCCTTTGATAAAGAGCAAAATACTTTAGTAGCCTTAAAAACCTTTACTGAACTAGAAGCAGAAGCCCTTTATGCTTTTAAGCAAGAATTTCGTTCTTTAGCTGACGTTACTCACCCCAACTTAGTAGAACTTTATGAACTCTTTTTTGATAAAGACCAATGGTTTTTTACTATGGAACTAGTTGAAGGTGTAAATATACTAGATTATATTTGCCAGCCTCTTGCAGAAGAAGACCTTTGGCGAGGCATTACACAAGAAGTATCAAGCAGCCTTAATTCCTTAGATACTCCTATTCCAGATTTAGAACCTAGTTGGAAAACAAAAGCTGCTAGTGCAAATGCAGAAACTATTAGCGATAGCAAAATTAATCCAATAACAAAAAGATTAAAATCTCCTGCTAGATTTGACCGCCTTCGCCGAGTATTAAAACAACTAGTAGAAGGATTAAACGCTCTACACGAAGCAGGAAAACTACATCGTGATATTAAACCTTCTAATGTATTAGTCACTAAGCAAGAACGTGTAGTAATCCTAGATTTTGGTTTAGTTACAGAAGTTACAGGACAAAAATCAGGTAAAGTTAAAACTATTGTAGGTACACCAACTTATATGTCACCTGAACAAGGTGCAGGGCAAGTAGTAACAGAAGCAACAGACTGGTATAGCATGGGGGTTGTTCTTTACGAAGCTTTAACAGGACAAGCCCCTTTTGTTGATAGTTTTGACCCAAATCCCATGAGAATTTTGTTAAATAAATTAAAGTATGAGCCTACTCCACCTAGTCAAATAGCTACAAGTATTCCTCAAGATTTGGAAAAACTTTGTTTAGATTTATTGTCTTGTGATCCTATTAAACGACCTAATGCTATAGAGATTTTACGGCGTTTAACAGGTGTAGAAACTAAACAAAAACGCAAGTTAATAGCTGATCAAGCGCGACTTATTGGACGTGAAGAGCAATTAGACATTTTACAAAAAACATTTTTGTCAGTTAAAGCTGGTAAAACTATGGCGGTCTATATTCATGGTCAGTCGGGGATGGGAAAAAGTGCTTTTATTCGCTATTTTTTAGATAAACTTCAAAGTCAGGAACCAGAGCTTATAATTTTAACAGGTCGTTGCTATGAACATGAGTTTGTCCCTTACAAAGCTTTAGATAGTTTAATGGACTCTCTAGCTAGTTACCTAAGTGATTTAACTAGAAGAGAAAAAGCTTCAATAATACCTAAAGACATAAATGCTTTAGCTAGAATTTTTCCAGTTTTCAATCAAATTTCTGAGATTTCAGAAGCTAGTGGAGAGCTTTTAGATCAACTTAATTTTCAACAACTACGCCAAAGAGCTTTTATTGCTCTTCGTGACTTGCTAATACAATTAGGAAAAGAAAAATCCTTAGTTCTTTATGTGGATGATTTGCAATGGGGAGATAGTGATAGTGCTATTTTACTTCAAGAAATACTTCGTATTCCAAATGCTCCAAGACTATTATTTTTAGCTTCTTATCGCAGTGAAGATGCCTTAGGTAGTGAATTACTAAAAATATTGCTACATGAAGATGTAGATATGTTGGCAGAAAAGCAGGAAATAGAATTAAAAGCTTTATCTTCAGAAGAAGCTTATAAACTAGCAAAAATATTGCTAGATGATATGTCAAAAGAACAAGCAGAAATAATTGCTGCTGAAGCTGGGGGAAGTCCATTTTTTATAAGTGAATTTGTTCGTTATTCCCAACAAGGCCATAACTTTACACACACAACGGCAGAAAGAACAGTAAAAAATGGGTTAAGTTCTTTGGATGAAGTTATACAAAGAAATATTCAAGAATTACCTGAAACTGCGCGTAACTTGTTGGAAATAATTGCTATAGCTGGGCAACCTATAGATAGAAAAATTGCTAAACAAGCAGCTAATATTAAGGATGAAGATCAAGTAGTGGTAATAAATGTTTTAAGAGCTAATCGTTTAGTACGTGCTAAAGCCTCAAAACAACATTATGAGCTAGAGCTTTATCATAATCGTATTAAGGAGGCTATCGTAAAAAGTTTAGCTTCCCAAACTATAGAATCTCATCATGCTAATTTAGCCTTAGCCTTAGAAGAACTAAGTGGAGATGATCCACAATGGTTAGCATATCATTTTAATTGTGCTGGTAATAATGCAAAAGCAATTAAATATATAATTTTAGCTGCTGAAGAAGCTTGTCATACTTTAGCTTTTAATCAAGCCGTTCAGTTTTATCAAAAAGCTTTGGAATTAGTTGCAAAATCTTCTGAACTTGAAAACTTATCTTTAGGAATACAAAAACAAGATCTAGAAATTAAGCTAGCTGACTCACTAGCTTTTGCTGGCCGTAGCAGAGAAGCAGCAGAAATTTATATAGCTATCGCTGATGAAATCTGTAATCTCTGTATAACAGATAACGTAGCATTAAAATTTCAACAACGAGCAGCAGAAGAACTATTTCGTTGTGGTCATATTGATGAAGGCTTAGAGGTGCTAAGTAGTGTATTAAATAAAGTGGGGATTAAAGTCCCAACTATGCGTTGGCAATCACTACTTTCTTTTGTTTTCCGTCGTTTGTGGATTCAACTGCGTGGACTAGAAACTAAAGAAGTTACAGCAGACAAAATAGCTTTAGACACTTTATTACAAATTGATATTTGTTGGACTGGAGCAATTGGATTAAGTTTAGTTGATAGTATGTTAGGTGCAGATTTTCAAACTAGGCATCTATTACTCGCGCTTAAAATAGGTGAGCCTTACCGTCTAGCTCGGGCCTTGACTTTAGAAATCCCTTATTCTGCTATTGATGGTGCTAGGGATTGGACAAAAACCAATCAGCTAATTGAAAAAGTTAAATCACTAGCAGAAAAACTTAACGATCCCTATTTAGTTACTTTAGTAAATTTCTCTGCCTGTGTTGCTGCTTTTTTGATGGGTGATTGGAAAAAAGCTCATGAATTAGGTGAACTATCAGAAAAAATGTTGCGTGAGCGTTCATCAGGTGTAAGCTGGGAACTTTCTACAGTAGTAATCTTTATGTTACGCCCCTTATTTTATATGGGGCAATGGGATAAATTATTTGATCGTGTAACAGCCTTGATTCAAGAAGCACAAAGATGTGGAGATTTATATACAGAAACAAACTTAAGAGTCAGACTTTATTATTTAATGCGACTTGCAAGCGATGAGCCGGAAAAATTAGAAGTAGAGCTTCGAGAAGCTTTAGAACAATGGTCACATAGAGGTTTTCATGTACAGCATTATTGGGAACTAGTTTGTCAGGTAGAAACTACTATGTATCGTGGAGAAGGTGAAGAAGGTTGGATTTTTCTTAACTATCGATGGCGAGAGATGAAAAAGGCACAATTTCTTAGGGTGCAATTTGTAAGAATAGAGATGTATCATTTACATGCTCGTAGTGCTTTATCTGCGATTATGTCGGGAGCAGATAAACATACATTACTTAAAGCGGCAGAAAAAGATGTAATAAAGCTTGAGGGGGAAAAAAGAACTTATGGAGATGCTTTGGCTTTATCAATTAAAGCAGCCATAGCTGCTATTAGAGAAGAAAAAGATCTAGCTATAAAATTTTTAATTGAAGCTGAGGAAAAATTTACTCTTGCTGATATGGAATTATTTGCTACGGCTGCTCGTTATAGACGAGGGCAATTAATTTTAGATAAAAATTTAATGCAAGCTTGTTGTCAATGGATGAAAAAGCAATATATAAAATGTCCAGAAAAAATGTTTGATATGGTGGCACCAGGTCTTTGGGAAAATTAAAACCTTTTAACTCCAACATCTTATAGCAGGAATTAAAGATTTTCTCTTGATGCTGGCTTAACAAATTTTGCTATGTTAGGATATGCAGCAAATAAGCATCAAATTCTGTGCCATGTTGGGAGAAAGTAAATGGCAGAAAAAACAAAACTTAAGTGGTTACGTAAAGAATTTAGCTCATCCGAAGAGCTAGAATATTACTTAACACAACTTAAACATCAAGATAAATTAAAGTCTGATATCATTGCTTTGCTAGAGCGGTTTCAACATTTGCTCTTTCAAGACTATGAACCAGACTTTCTAACCATTACTTATAACGGTCAGTGGGATGTTAGTTTTGGGCCAACTATGCTGGATGAGCAAAAAAAAGTAGATTCTGCCAATTCTTTGTTAAATGCTGGTAAAGAAGAGGTTAATGAAAAAATAGAAATCCATAAAAAGCCGGTCAAAACAACTTTAGAAAATTCTACAAAGATAGAAACTAATACTGTTAGCAAAGCAAAAGAAAAAAATAAATCTGTTAATAAAATAGCAACTAAAGAAGAACAAAAGGCTAGAGTAGTTAAAAAAGAGGATAAACCTACTAGAAAACATAAAAAAGTTGGTGAAAGAATAGATTTATTTGATCTACTTGAAGCAAAAATGTTAATGGCTGGAGCAAAACTTAAACATAAAAGCCAAACAAATATTTTTGGTATGGTGACAAGAGAAGGTAATCTTAAGGTTGGTAAGGAAGAATACAGTAGTTTGTCGGGTGCTGCTACTAGTTTAGCTCCTGCTGGAAGGCGAGATGGTTGGCTTTGTTGGTTATTTCAAGATTCTGATGGTGAATGGAAGCCCATAGATCTACTTAGGGATAGATGGAGAGAAAAGTTTGCAAGCCAAAGATAGCAATGAGATATTGGAACACTATTTTGCTAAACTTGCGGCTGCCTTTGTCCGAGGTCAACTTATTGATAGTCAAACAGCTTATAGCCTGTCTTCACATTTACTTGAAACCCCGCTAGATGATTTAGAAACAGAAGCATTTGCAGAAATTATTCAATTTGGTTTAGCTGCTGGACTAAAATTAAACAAATTCAAGAAAACAATGGGACTTGCTAGAGTACAGCGTGTTTTAGGTATCCTACATGGCCTAATGCCAAATACTTTGCTAGATATAGGTAGTGGACGAGGTACTTTTCTTTGGCCTCTTTTAGATGCTTTAGCAAACTTAAATGTAACATCAATTGATAAAGAAGAAATTCGTGTAAGAGATATAAATGCAGTAAAAAAAGGTGGGGTTACTAACCTTATTGCTAAACAATTAGATATAACAGAGTTAGATTTTGAAGATAAAAGTTTTGATGTTGTTACAATGTTAGAAGTCCTAGAACATATCCCTAATGCCCAACAAGCTCTAAATCAAGCTGTAAGAGTTGCTAAAAATTTTCTTGTCCTATCTGTTCCTAGTAAAGAAGATAATAACTCTGAACATATACATCTATTTAATAAAAATAGCTTAAGCAATATGCTAAGTTTAGCTGGTGCTAGTAGCTCTAGCTTTGATTATGTATTAAACCACTTAATTATAGTTGCTAAAACTCAGGTCTGATAATGCAAATCTATAAGTATCCTAGAACTCCACATTTAGAAGGCTCACGCTTTCAACCCGGTGATGAAGATTTAGATTGTCTTCCTTTTTCAGAAATTGCTGATAACTATGTTGTTATAGAAGAAAAATTAGACGGGGCTAATTCAGCTATTAGCTTTAATGAAAATGGGCAGTTAATGTTACAAAGCCGAGGACATTTTCTTTTAGGTGGAAATAGTGAAAGACATTTTAATTTGCTTAAACAATGGGCAAATTGTCATACTAGTATGTTATGGAATTTATTAGGTTTACGCTATATTATGTATGGTGAATGGCTTTACGCAAAACATACTATGTTTTACAATGCTTTACCTCATTATTTTATTGAATTTGATATTTTAGATTTAGAGGAAAATTGTTTTTTAAGCACTGAGTATAGACAACAAATGCTAAAAGATTTGCCAATAGTGTCGGCTCCAGTTCTTTTTAGTGGAAAAATAAAAACATTAAAAGACTTACAAAAATTACTAATTACCTCTAACTTTATTACTCCCAATCATTTAGAAATACTAAAAGAAATCTGTCAAGAACAAAATTTAAGCGTTGAACGAGCTATCAAAGAAACCGACCATAATAGAAATATGGAAGGGCTTTATATTAAAGTAGAAGAAAATGGAAAAGTAAAGGCGCGTTTTAAGTATGTACGTGCTAGTTTTTTAACTGCTGTAGAAGCTTCAGAAAGCCATTGGCAATCACGTCCGATAATCCCTAATCTTCTTGCAAATGGGATAAATTTATTTACTACTGGTAATCCCTTATGCTAGATCCCTGTAAAATTTGGGAATTTTGTCCAACTGTCCCCACCTGGTTAATCAACTGGACAGCAGTTTTAGCGTATTTCCCAGAGCTAAACACAAAAATATCGTTATTTACAAAACAGCTTTGTGAAACTTTAGTTCAGCTAAACAATTGGCAAGAGTTTACAGAAGACAACCGGGCAGCAATTTTTCTTGCTGCCCTTTGGCAAGATTTTCCTAGCTTTACAAATATAGAAAATAACCAAAAAATCCTAGTCAATTTACGTAGCAAAGTAAAAGAAGCAAGACAGATTTTTTGGCAAAAGAAAATCCCCTTTTACTTTAGAGAACAAGCGGTTAATTTAATTAGATACAGTAGTTTACCTTTTTTTATTTTTGAAAAATATAATCTACAACACAGCCTAATCAAAGCAAGTCAAACAGTAAGGCTAGATTTACTTGCTGTACTAGCAAAAGCTACTGTGCTAGCAGCAAAACCTGATAAAGAAAAAGACTTAATTGAAAAAATAGAACTATTTATAGAGTTTGCCAAAGAAGAAAATTGTTTTGATCAAGCAAAAAATTTTCCTTCACCACATAGCCGATTTATTTATTTTCAAAAGCAAAGCAGTGATCCTAATTATTTAGCTTATGATGACACAATTTTTAAAGTAATCTTACTATCAGGATTACCAGCATCAGGAAAAGATACTTGGATTAAGCAAAATAACTTAGCTAATTGGCCTGTTATATCACTTGATGATATTCGTAAAGAGTTAAAAATTTCTCCTAAAAAAAATCAAGGTGAGATTTTATCAGAGTCTAAAAAACGAGCAAGAGAGCTTTTAAGAGCCAAACAAAGCTTTATTTGGAATGCTACTAATTTAATGCGTTCACGGCGTAGGCAGTTAATAGAGCTTTTTACAAGTTATAAAGCTAGTGTAAAAATAATTTATTTAGAAGCAAATTCAGAAGAACTATTTAGGCGCAATAGCTTACGCCAAGAGTCTGTACCAAAAAATATCATTGAAAAAATGTCTGCTAATCTAGAAATTCCCGATCTAACAGAAGCTCAGCAAGTAGAATGGGTAATTGATTAAGTACAGCATAAACAAAATAATCAGTATTTTAAGCTTAAAGCCATGAAAGGGCGTGCATAGTCTTTTCTTGCTATTAAAAAACTCTTACGCCCCGTTGGGGCTTTATACAATATATTACTTAAACCCAGAGCGTAAGCTCTGGGCTACATGTCTTACGCCCCGTTGGGGCTTAAGGATTTAACTACTCTATCTTCAATTAGTTACTCTTAAGTTCGCGCTTATGGGGTGTAAGACCTAGATATGGTTTAACATTAAAAGGCTATGTTACCCCTATGGGCTTAAGGGTTAAGAATATAAAGTTGCTATACTATTTATATTATATTATGGTAGTTAATGTTTTGAGAAAATTTTCTCAAAACTTGGGTAAATTTCAACATTGTATTTTTTAAGATTAGCTTTATTTTAAGTAAAAGCAACAAGATAGCAAGAGTTTAAGCTACATTTTATATTTGGCATAACTATTGCTATTAAGTAAAATAACAATAAAAAATCCTAATAATTTAGGAGGGCTTATGTCAAAACTAAAGGCTATTGAAAGTCGCAAAGAAAATCGCCAATCAAGTCATTATCCTCGTTCCTATATCAAAATTAAGGCTTTAAATGATTACCAATATACAGGTGGATTGATTGTTGATAGCAGTGTTTCAGGCTTAGGTATTGTTACTTCTTTATCTGTTCCTGTTGGGGAAAAAGTTGCTATAAATTTAGATGATGAATATTCCGCTATAGGGGAAGTTATGAGTATAGAAGATGAATGGGGTGATTGGGAATGGTCTGGAATGATGAGGATAGGTATTAAATTAGTTGATAAAAATAATTGGCCTATATAATACATTAGTATATATATTTAGTTGCTAAATGGTTTATATTTTTAACATAAATAAGGAGAAAATATTATGGCTATGGCAAATACCCAATCTCTTTATCGTCATGAGGAGCGTAGTAATTACCGAAGATTTGTTGAAATAAAAGCTAGTGGTGAAGACAAAGATTTTATTGACGGTCTTACGATAGATTTTAGCGAGTCTGGAATGGGAATATTAACCTATATGCCTTTTCCTATAGGAACAGAATTAGAAGTTAGTCTTAAAGATGATCTTTCTGTCAAAGGAGAAGTTGTTAATATTGAACCTTGGCCGAGTTATGATTTAGTACGCTTAGGAATACGTTTTGTTGAAGAGAAAGAAAATTGGATTGTTTAATCTCCTTTTAGTTTAGATTTTGTTTTTTGCCCTCAATAGCCTAGCCTCGAACCTAGGTAAAGCGCGTAAGTATTTTACCTAGGTTCTTTTTTATAAAAATTTTAGTAATTTTTAACTAGCTCTCTGGCAGCAGAGAGTAATTTTTCAACTTTTTCTTCTGATGAAGCCTCACAATAAAGCCTTAAAACTGGTTCAGTGCCAGATTGCCTAAGTAGTAGCCAGCTTTCATCTTCAAAAATAAGTTTTGTTCCATCTAAAGTAGCAACATCGACAATTTTTTCTTCAGCAATTTCTAATGGAGGGTCAGACTTCATTTTTTCTACAAAAGCTTGTCCTCTCTCAATTTCTATTGGTAAATCTAGCCGGTCATAGGAAAAATAGCCAAATTCCTGCCAAATGCTTTTAAGTAACTCGCTAGGTGTTTTTCCACTAGCAATAATTGCTTCTGCTAGCAAAAGGCTATTAAGAATACCATCACGTTCTGGTATATTGCCTTTAATACCAATCCCTCCAGATTCTTCCCCACTTATTAAAACATTTCTTGTAAGCATTAGCTCTGCCAAATACTTAAAGCCTATAGGGGTTTCATAAATTGGTAAATTAAAATGCTTGGCTATATGTTTTACCAACGTACTTTGGGAAAATGTTACTGCTACTGCTCCAGATAGCTTACGCACTTTAGCTAGATGTAGTAAAAGTATTGCTACAATTTGGTGTGAATTAATAAATTTTCCTTGTTCATCAACTGCGCCAACTCGGTCAGCGTCGCCATCAGTTGCAAGACCTAGTAGAGCAGAAGTTTCCCTAACACTTTCTGATAAGGCTTGAAGATGATGTGCTAACGGTTCAGGGTTAACACCGCCAAAATAAGCATCCTGGTTAGCTCTAATGGTAGTAACTTGGCATTTTCCGCCGCTTAACAAATGCTCTACCCAACGTGCGCCGCTGCCATGCATTGGATCAACTATTATTTTGGCTGTTGATGCTTTGATTTGTTCTAAATCTACAAGGTCAGCTATATGTCGTCCATAATTTATGGATGGTTGGATGGCTTTGACTTTACCTGTTGTGATGGCTTCAGCAAAAGACATAAGTTTTGGAGGAGTTTGACCTAATCTGGCTTCTATTTGTTGGGTTATTTCTGGAGGTGCTGAGCCTCCAAAAGGTGCTTTAACCTTAAACCCATTAAATTCTGGAGGGTTATGACTAGCAGTAATTACTATACCAGCAGCTAAATTTTGTGTTTTTACTTCAAAAGAAACCATAGGAGTCGGGACAGCTTCATCAAAAAGCAGGGCTTGAAAATCATTTGCTACAAGTTGTGCTGCTACTTGGCTAGCAAAACGGTCAGAAAGAAACCTACGGTCATAACCTACAGCTAAAGTTCTGTTAGGGAAATTTTCAGAATTTAAGTAATCTGCCAGTGCTTGAGTAACAATAGCTACATTTTGAAATGTAAATTCTTCTGCAATAACTGCTCGCCAACCATCTGTTCCAAATTTAATCATTTTAGATACCACCTATTTGGCTAAAATCTGTTATTACTGTGTTATCCCCTAAAACAGAGCCTTGTTTAATATTTGCAAATTGTTTGATTAAACAATTTTGACCAATAATTGAGTTTTCGATTGTCGCATTAGTTTCTACTTTAGTATTAGCTAGTAGTACAGAGTTTTTAACAGTTGCTCCATCTTCAATTAAGCAGTTTTCGCCGATTACAGAATTAGTAATTTTAGCTCCAACTCCAACTTTTACATTTTTAGCTAGCAGAGAAAGCGCATCTATTTCAGCAGAAGGAAAACTAGTTTGGTTACGTGTTGGATGGTAGGCTAGCCGATTAGCTATCACATCTAAATTAGCTTGCAAGTAACGGGCATTAGTTCCAATGTCTAGCCAATATTCTTTGCTAATTACAGAATAAAAAGGCTCATTTTCAGCTTTTAATCTTGGAAATAATTGATATTCAAAGGAATGTTCTACATCAGGAGGGATATATTGTAGAACTTTAGGTTCTAATACGTACATACCAGCATTAATTGTATTACAAGTAATTTCATCAGTTTTAGGTTTTTCTAAAAATCTTAGGACTTGACCATCGCTAGCAGTTTCAACTAGTCCATAAGCAGAAGGGTTTTCAACAGGTACTAAAATAATAGTTGCTGTTGCTTGACGCTGTTTATGTAATGCTACAGCAGCAGCCATATCAATATTAGTAAGAATATCTCCATTAAATACTATAGTGGTAGTATTTATATATTTTTCTGCAAATTTATAAGCCCCGGCTGTGCCTAGTGGTTGAGGTTCAACCAAATAGCGAATTTTAAGCCCTAACTTTTCACCATCTCCAAAAACAGCCATAATTTTTTCTGGCTGGTAAGATAGAGCTAAAATTACTTCTGCTACACCAGCTTTTTTTAATATTTCTAGTTGGTAATAAAGAAAAGGTTGGTTAGCTATTGTAGTAATGGGTTTAGGAGTGGAAAGAGTCAATGGACGAAGACGAGTTCCTTTTCCTCCAGCTAAGATAACGGCTTGCATAATTAAACCCTTCTTAATAAAAATTTAAGACAAATAAAATTAATCTTAGGAATGCAGACTACTTTTCTTCTTGCAATATGTTGTTAAGAAATTTTCCTCTAAATTTTTATTTTAGCAAAAAATTAAAGGCCACATTCTAGCACAAAAGTTAAGTTGCAAAACTATTCTAAACAGTAGCGATTTCTTGTCTTTTTATCTTTGTGAGGTAATATCTAAAGCTAATTGCGATAAATTCATTTTAGGAAACTTTTATGGCAGAAAACTCACAATCACATAATATTGATATTATTAGAACAGCTAGATATTCTACTCTAGGTAAAATATCGGAAAACTTAAAAGAAATTTGGTTTGTATGTCATGGACAAGGACAGCTTGCAGCTTATTTTATAAAGCCATTTGAAATTATTGCTAACGAAAGTAGGCTAATTGTTGCACCTGAAGCACTTTCTAGGTTTTACTTAGATGGTTTCGGTGGTAAAATTGGAGCTTGTTGGATGACTAGAGAAGATAGGTTGAATGAAATTGATAACTATGTAAACTACTTGGATAAACTTTATGATCAAGTTCTATCAACTGTTGCAAACGCCAATGTAAAAGTAAATGTGTTAGGGTTTTCTCAAGGAGTTGCTACGGTTTGTCGCTGGATAGGTCTAGGTAAAGCAAAACAAATAGAAAAATTAATCCTTTGGGGAGGTTTAACCCCACCAGACCTAGATTTAACTGCTACTTATGAAATATTTTCTCACTTAAAGATATTTGTAGTAGTAGGCAATCAAGATCAATTTGCTGATGCTAGTGTTATTGCTAATGAAGAAGAAAGATTAAAATCACATAATTTACCTTATCAATTAATTACTTTTGAAGGTGGACATCAGCTTAATAGAGAAGTAATTAAAAAATTAGCAGAAAATTAAGTATTTTTAAGGAAAAATTCTATGAAATCTGGCCCCATTGCAGTTGAAATTGCTGCTTGTACAGATGTTGGATTGGTGCGTAAAAACAATGAAGACTATTTTCTAGTAGTTGATCTATCTACAGGTAAAGCTTTAGGAGATATTTATAAAGGTGACAAAACTACCAATACTTTATCCATGTTGCTGGTTGTATCTGATGGAATGGGAGGACAACTAGCAGGAGAAGTAGCTAGTCAAATGGCAGTAACTAGTTTATGGGAAAATATGCTTAAACTTAGCAATGTTCCTGCTTATGATAGGCTAGTTCAAGCAGTGGAAGAAACAAATAGTCTTGTTTTTCGCGAGAGTAGAAGACCAGAATATAAGGGTATGGGAGCAACTCTTACTGCTGCATTGGTTGAAGGTGATAAGGCTTATATTGCTGAAGTTGGAGATAGCCGAGCTTATTTAGTGCGTGATGGACGTATTAAGCAAATTACTACAGATCAATCATTAATAGAAGTTTTAGTTTCACGAGGCTTAGTTACTCCAGCCGATGCAGAAAAATCCACTAATCGAGGTATATTGCTCCAAGCTATTGGAGTTAAACAAGAAATTCAAGTGGCTGTAACCTCTTTACCACTACAAAGTAATGATTATTTACTAATTTGTAGCGATGGGTTGTCCAATAAAATTAAAGCTCAAGAAATGATGAAATTTATTAGTCAAAGAGGAGCTACTCAACCTGCTTGTCAAGATATGATTGTTGCGGCTCGTCATCGAGGCGGAGAAGATAATATCACAGCCCTGCTAGCTAAATTTAATGGCTCAGGACTGCCAACAAAAATTTCTAATGGTAAAATTACTACTACTCTGCAAGCACTTTCTACTTTTGATCCTGATCGTCCTAAGCCTTCAAAGCGGAAAACACAAAGACTTTCTTCCTTAAGTAATAATGATAAAGCAGTAAGCTTTTCCTCTACAGTAGGTGGATTAAATAGTCAAAATCGGGATTTAAGCTCTTATCCAGAAAGAGACAATTTAGTTGCAGAATTTGAGCGTCTTTCTTTTCATTTAGATAAAGCTAAAGAGTCCTTAAGAGTAGAAATGGAAGGTCTACGTAAAGCTGCTGAATGGTTGCAAAAGGGTGGATCTATTAATCGTGAACTCCCAGAAATATTTACTAAAATGCGTAGTGCTGAATCTACCTTAGAACATACTCGAACTGTAGTAGCAGAAGCTAAAGAATTATTTAAGAAAAAATAACAAAGCATTTAATAATTAGCAAAGTTAGCGCAAGGAAAAATTTTTTTTTGGGGCAAAATGTGTCAAAAATAGACTTTAAAACTAATCGTTATTTTGTAGATACACTAGTTAAATCAGGGTTTACACGTAAAGAAGCACATAAGATTTTTAATAGCTTATTTACAAACATTACAGAGACTTTGCTAGCAAATAATACTGCTCAAATAAAAGGTTTTGGTACGTTTCAGCTTTATTCAAAATCTAATAACCGGCAAGTTTTACCAACAAATGATAGTAAAGCAGAAAGATTTGTTAAGTTTTACCCTACTAATTCGCTTAAATCATTTATTGGACAGATAGCAACTAATCTAGCAATACAAGAAAAGTTACCTAGTCTTAATAAAGTAAACTCTGAGAAAAACCTTGCACAAACTCAACAAACAGATAATTTAGGTGAAGATAAAACTATTGATGAAGCTTTTATAGAAGAAAAAGATACATTAGGAGATGTTGAATTAACTGAAGAACAAAGATGGGTAGAATTTGATTTACATTACAATGTTGGCATTGCTTACAAGGAAATGATGCTTTATGAAATGGCTATAGAAGAATTACTGGTAGCTATTGGCTTAATAGAAAGTCATTTATCTAACAAAGAGCAAAAAAGTAAATTAGTGCAATCTTGTGAGATAGTTAGTTTATGTTATGTTGGCTTAAGTGCTTATGAAAAGGCAGAGAGTTGGCTTTTAAGGGGCTTAGATTTAATTGATTATGAAGCTAATGAATATAAAGCTTTACGTTATGATTTAGCTTTACTTTATGAAGCAACAGGGCGAATAGAAGAGGCAACCGAAGCTTTTTTTGATGTTTATGCAATAGATATTAATTTTCGTCGAATAGCACAGAAGTTAAAAACTTTGCAAAGTCGTTATATAAAAAAATACCGTGATGAGCGACGGGATCAGCTAATTCCAGTGCTAGTGCGCGGTCGAAGTATTTCAGGCGAGAGATTTGAGGAAGATACTTTAATAGTTAATGTTTCACGTCGAGGAGCAGCAATAAAAAGCTCTTATCCACTTCAACCAAATACCTTTTTAGAACTGCATTTTCCAAATGTGGTAGCTGTAAAAATAGCTAAAATTGTTTGGTGTACTGCTGCTAGTAACTCTGTAGGTGGATTTCAAGCAGGGATTTTAGTTTATCATGATAAGCCAAAGTAATTATTTTTAAGTTTTAGTATTTAAGAAGAGTTAAATGTAGAGATTAAGTTAGATTTAGAAAGGATTAAAGATTAGGTACTTTTTGAGTACGCCCATGTGGATTCGAACCACAGACCTACGGCTTAGAAGGCCGTTGCTCTATCCTACTGAGCTATGGGCGCAAAAGAAGGCAATCGGGGAGAGTGGATTCGAACCACCGGTCTCTTGGTCCCAAACCAAGCGCGTTACCAGACTACGCCACTCCCCGTAAAATTAAAATGATTAAAATAACTTGTTGTTTGAAAGTGTGTACTCTACTAAAATCTCTTTGTTACTGTCAAGCAGACTAAGCAAAAATTTACGGAAAATCTGCAAGTGCCATATCTGACAGCTATAGTCAAATATGGCATTTAGTTAGTGCCAAGCTTGTCAGGCATAGGATTTTAATTTAAGAAAATAGCTATGAAACTTTATAGGCCAAAAGGCTAATTACTAGTAAATACAAGTATTTATCTAAATGACCAATAGATTAGGTTATAAGCTACTTAAAGGCATATTATTTGATTTAGCTATCAGCAAAATATTCCAAAAATTCTTTTAGGAGAAAGTTATGATAGCTACAAATCTTAATTCTTATAGTGGCACAAATATTTATCCAATAAATAATGCAAATGTAAACTTAGATAAAAGCCAAGATAAAAATATTAATGAAAGTATAAAGGTTGATATGCCATCTCCACCAATTTCATTAATTTCTGATTATCAAAATTCAGGGAACTTTATTGCTTATAAAATTTCCCAACAATTAAATAATTCACCTGTGATTAACCTTCAACTTAATTTATCAGGCTATGGAATAGGTGGTTAAAACATACTTAATTAAAACTAACTAAGCAAATAAAAAAGGCAGCTATAAATTTATAGCTGCCTTTTTATTTTTAGGAACAAGATAATTAATCTTTTTTAGGAGATCGTTTATTAAGAGCTTCAATAAATAAGTTAGTATCTTCTGGATATTCAACTAAATTACTAATTAGTGCGTCTTTTGCAGCTATTTTCTTTCCATATAAACCTAAATTAGCCTCTTGGTCTGGTTTTAGAGAAGAGCCTTTAAGAGAAATTCCAGCAAAAACACCTTGAGTACGTGAATAAGCTAGGATTTCTGCTTTTAGTGCAGCATCAGTTTCTGCACTGCTAGCACGGCCAACCGGCCCGGCAGCAACAGAAGCATCTGCACCTAAAGTAAATTTATCTTTTAGCAGTGAATTAATTCCTTTGTCATTCATAATGACTAATACTAAATCAATTGATTGTCCGCCAATTTGAAGACCAAAACTCCCACCTTTAAGGGAGAAAAATAGCGGCGCACTCCAACCATCTGGAGATCTACGACAGCTTGCTAGTCCCTTTCCATATTGACCACCAAAGACAAAAGCTCCTTTTTTTACCGATGGAATTACCATAATACATTCACATTTACCTAAAATGTCTTTTGGGACGCTTTTATCAGGAGTGTCTAGTAGTTGGGTTAAAACATCTACTGCATTTGTAATTCTTTCTTTTTCTGCTTGGCTGATTTTGGCCGCAGTTGAAATAACAAAAGAAAAAACAAAAACTACTAAAACTAAAAATCGAGTAAAGAAAAGACGGTTTTTCATAAATTTACAATAGCTATTTTTAGAAGTACCTAAAAATAATGCTAACTCCTTTTACCTATAAATCCTAGGTCTTACGACTTAGTCTACAATTACATAGCCCTTGTAAGGCTTTATACTTATGATTTTATCTTATACTTAATCTTTTAGACATAAGTAGCTAATTAGATTCAAAACCTCTTGTTTGATGATTGAAAATATTTTTAGAGCTAATAATTTTTTCTATAGCTGATTTTATAGAGTCAGCAAGAAAAGGATCTGATATATCATTAAGTTTGTTTTCTAGCGGCTTAATTGCAAATTCATCTCCTATTTCTTCTAAAGCTTGAATTACGCTATAAAAAACTGTTTCGTCAGAGTCCGATAACATATTGATTAGTAACTGTGTTACTTTTGGAGTTTTAATTCTAGATAAAGCTTTAATAGTTACATTTCTAATTGTTGGATCTAAATCTGTTAGGTAGATAGTAAGAAGGTCTAAAACAGTTTCTTGACCAACTTGGCCTAAAGCTTGGATAGCAAAGTATTTAACATTTACATCAGGATCATTTAAGGCAAAAATTAAAGGATTAATTGCTAAGTTTGTACCTATGCTTCCAATTGCCTGGACAGCTTTTTGGCGTAAATCAGCCGGTTCATCAGTTAAAAGATTGCTAAGGGGCTTAATAGCTTGTGGATCAGCTAGAATTTCCAGGGCATGAATAGCAAACCATTGAACTTCTATATCTATGTCTGTTAGGGCTTTAAATAAGGCAGAAATAGCGGTTTTGCTGCTAATATGGCCTAGGGCCCAGGCTGACAGCCTTCGTTTAGCTATATTTGTATCAGCTAGTAAATTAATTAGTAAATCTATAGTTTCTTCACTTGGAATTTGAGCTAAAGCTAAAATAATTTGTTCTTTGATTTGGTTTAAGGTTTCGTTTTCTTCTGTATCAGCAATACTTTCTAATATATTAAATAAAGGTCTTACCGCTTTTGGATTAGCTATTTTTCCTAAAGCTTCTATTATAGTAGTGTAAATTGTTATATTTGGATCATTTAAGCAATCTAATAAGCAATCAAGAGCTTCAGCAGCTTTAATTTCTCCTAACCAATAAGCTGCTAGATTACGATAAGGTGAGCTAGGATCTTGGAGCAGGTAAATTAAATTTTTTACCAATAATTCCTGAGAGAGACTAGATAAAGTTACTAAAGCTGTGCGTCCAAGTAAATTTTCTGGATCTCGTTCTAAGTCTTCTAAAAAAATAATCTTAAATAGAGGTTCAAATGCTTCAAGACTGCCAATTTGCTCAAATGCAACACAAGTTTGTATTTGTACAAAAAGATCTTCGTCTGATAATAGAGGTAGTAAATCTTCAGCAAGATTTTCTTCTGTAATTTCGGCTATTTCTCCCAAAATACGTACAACAGCAGCACGAGTTGATGCACTTTGGCTTTTAAGCATTCCTAACAAAGGAAAGATACTTGTAGGATCTTTTAGCGCAATTATTTGTTCAATAGCATTTTCTCTAACATCTATATCATCATCTGAAAGTTCTGTTAGTAGGCTATTGAGCATTTTTAATAGCTCCCAGATTCATCATTTAAGCTAATTTGGCCTGTTGATTCTAATAAATTGACAATACGATAAGTTTTTGCATTACAACTAGGTGAGCGAGCTAAAAGCTGAGCTAAATTCATTTCAGATTGTTGAACTAAATACCAAATAGTTTCTGCTAGGGTTAGGTTAGTTTTATCTTGCCAATTTAGCCTATTTGAATAGATTTCAAAACCAGCAAGTAAGTCAGGAAAGATTTCTTTATATTCTTGTAACTCATTTTTTAGGGATATTGCTTCATTCCAAAGATCTTCCCCAGATTCAATAATAGGTTCAAGATTTCTTAATTCATCTAAATAAAGTGCAGGTCTGAAAATATAGCTACCTTCAACAGGCATTTGGAAAAGTTGGAAGAAAGCTTCTTTACCAACACGAACGCCAAGTTTAGTGGAAACAACATTTCCTTGTTCAAAATAAAGGCTACAAAAAGGTGGAGGAGGCAAATCAGTAGTTTTATTTTTAGCTATTTCGTGGGCTGCTCCTTTATTAGTATAGACTAGTAGAGAGCCTGTAACTTGAAGTCCAATTAGGGTATGTATAACAGAAGCTAAGTCACATTCTGGAAAATATCCGTGTAAAAATTCTTGATCAACAGCAATAAATTCTGATGAAGAAACAATATTTGACTTAGGTGTTTCTGATTGAGGCAGAGTTACTACAGAAAGAGGCTCTGTTTCACTACTAGGGTTATTTACTTTGCTACGTGGTTCAGGTCTATTACGTCCAGCAGAATAATCTAAAGAATAACCAGAAGGATCAAGGCTCAATAACACGGCTGCCTCCAAATCCTGATCAGTTGCAGAGCTAAAAGCATTTCTAAAATCCTGGTCTGTAATGGTTTGCACAACTGCTGATAGTTCTCTAGCAAAAGTAGTGATATCTTTTGGTCGTCTATCAGGGTCTTTTTCTAAAGCATGCATTACAACCGCATTAATAAGAGGTGGGATGTCAGGACAGATTTCATTAATTGGTTGAGGCATTTCTGTCACCTGTTTATAAATTACAGCAATAGAATTAGGCCCTTCAAAAGGTAACTTACCAGTAAGAATGCGATACAGTATAATACCGACAGAATAGATATCAGATCTTGGGTCAACTGCTCTAGCTGTACATTGTTCGGGGGAAATATAATGAGGTGTACCAATTACAGAACCCATGCCAGTAAGATCACTAGCACTCATTCCATCTAAAACTTGTATAAGTTTAGCAATTCCAAAATCTACAACTTTAACAATTTCTTGTCCATCTTCTTTGTGGATAAAAATATTATCTGGCTTTAAGTCTCGGTGGACTATACCTCGTTTATGAGCAACATTAAGAACAGCACAAATTTGCTGAATAACATTATTAGCTTCTATAACGCTAAATCGGCCTTTTTCCTTAAGTCGTTCTGAAAGCGAACAACCAACCAAAAATTCCATTACTACATAAACAAGTTCATCAGAGGTTATGCCGAAATCCATAACGGCAATAGCATTTGGATGGCGTATTTTCATTGCTGCATAAGCTTCACGACGAAATCGCTCTACAGCAGTAGGGTTATTTACTAGGTCACGGCGCATTAATTTTACAGCTACAGGAGCTTGTAGTTGTAGGTGAGTAGCTTTATAGATAGTGCCAGTAGTTCCTTCACCGATTTTTTCATCTATTTGATATTTACTATCAATTTGAAAACTAACAAAATCTGTTTGTGAGGCATTAGCCAGCGCGCTGCCATCATAGGGACAAAAACTCTTCTCTGAGGGAAAAGCTTTTTTGCATTTAGGGCATTGCATTAACATAAGGTTTTCTACTGGTCGTTACAGAAAATTTTAGGATTAAAATTACAAAAATTATTACAAAAAATGTTTGGTGGGTAGCAAAACCCCAAAATAGCTATTTGTAAGGCAACTAAAATAATAACGTTTGGCTATTAGCTTTACTTAAAACTTAGCGTGTTATCATATGGATAATTTCTTGTATTAAGTTACGTTGCTCTTTTATTTTGGCACGTGCGCGCCAAAGGGGCTTATCGCTTAAATGGCTAATATGGTCTCTCCAACTATCAATAAATACTTCTGCACCAGGGTTTTTTCTTTTGTAATCTTCAGATGCACGTTCTACTTCGCTACGATCTTCAGATTGTAAAATTAAAGTAAAGTATGGTTTTGCTTGTCCTAACATTTTGTTCCTTGTGTTTTTTTGGGTGTAAAGTAATTATAAGGAGCATTTAACATATCTAGAATCTTTTCTCAAGGAATAAAAACGGAAAAACTTTCCAGTAAAGCTAGATATTTTCTGCTTGTCCTTATTTTATTTGTGAAACAGTTTTTAGAAAATTAATAGTAGTTTCACTATCCCATTTAGCCGCACCTAAATGATCAAAAACTATCTTACCATTAGCTGCAATTATAAGCGTTCTAGGTATTGCGTCACCTCTATATATTTGAGGCAAATTTTCTACCGTATAAACAGGCAAGGAAAATTTCCTTTTTTGAATAAATTGGTTAACTGTTTCCTGGTCTTCATCTGAAACTAAGGCAAAGACAATATCATCATTTTTGGTTTTTTCGTAGAGGCTTTCTAAGCTAGGCATTTCTGCTATACAAGGGCCACACCAAGTAGCCCACATATTAAGCACTAATACTTTATTTTTCCAATCTCCTGCATTAACAGTTTTTCCACTTAAGTCTTTTACTGACCAATTATATTCTGCATCCATAGTGTTAATAATGGACTCAGGAAATCTTGGGGATGGAAGACTAGCAGAAGCCTTTTTTACTTCTTCTTCATTAGGAACAGGACTAGTTGTTTTTACTGATACACTCTCACACGCAGTTAGAGAAAGTAAAAAGATAAAAAGTAATGAAAAAACCAGTCGGTAATAGGATTTTTGCATTTTATACATCCATTAAGTTAATAAGTTAAAAGCTAATTATTTCCTTAAAGCAAACTAGCATTATGATTTTAAGTTTTCTTTTCTACAATGTTACGATGCGAAAAAAATGCTGTTGCTTGTGTTAAAACAAAACCTAGGGCAAAAGTAATAGGTAAAGTAGCTATTTTTATAAAAGAACCACTAGGACGAGTTAATTGGTTTTCACCTACAAGGAATTTTAGATGATCTTGGTCATAAGTCATAGAAAAATATATTGATAAAGCCCAAATAGCTCCCAAACAAATAGAAATTGGTATAGATAAAACTAAAGTCTGTTTATATTGGTAAAGTAATTTACCTATTAAGTTTCCTAGCATAAGGCAAAGTATTGGACTAAGAATCCAGGCTAATAAACTAGTCTTAAAAAACCTTGGAATAGGGGCTTGTACGGTTAATGCTAGGGAGTTTGATGGAGGTGTTAGCCAGGTAGCAGTTAGTTTTCCATCTTCATTATTTAATTTATTGTTGCTAGCAAATTGCCAACCTTTAGGAATATAAATAGTTGCATCTAAAGACTTAAAGCCTACCCAGTCTCTAGTTTGCGTTAAACTATAAACAAGTTGCCAAGGAATAGTTTCATCCCCTTGTAAGTATGTAGTAGGTTGTGCTAGGTAAGAAACCTTGATTTTATGAGTACCTGAAGGTATAGACAAATTAAAACGAATATTTCCACTTTTGAGTTGAGGCCGATAAGCAACTAGCCAAGTCCCATCAATAGAAGGAGTATTATTTGGGATTCCCCAATTAATAGGGAGATCTTTTTCTGTTGGGTCAAAAGAAAAATCTGTAATAGGTTGATCATTTAACCAAACGCCTGTATTAGTACCAGTAAAACTCATTGCATCAGCAAAAAAAGTTAGACTAATTGCTTGTTCTTGCTTGTCATTACGCACTTGATAAATAGTTTCAACGGTGACTAAACGTTGGGAATGTTCGCCAGTAAATTCTAGTAGCTGATTTCTATGAAAATTAGTTAAGCCTCGTAAATCCAGGGTTAAGTTTTCTTTTTCAATGACAACTGAGCTTAGATCTGCTATTGGCTCACCAATAGGGTTTCCAGAAAGAAAAGGGTTAAAGATTCTTATTTCATTTGCGGCATTTGTGGTGTAAGTGATAGCAAAAAAAACAGTTAAAAATATAAAGACAAATAGGCTCTTAAACATAAGTTTAAGCATAAAAGTAGTTCCTTGATTAATAAAAATTAGCTTAATTATGATGGAGAAGTGGTTTTCTATAAATGTGTGATTCCTGCCTCTATTAACTCCTCTAGTGCAGCAATTAGCTGGACAAAGCTCTTAAAGTGTATTTTATAATCTATAATATTATCGGCTCTAAGCTGTAAGTTAATAGCTTTTAATAAAAAGCTTTCTAACATTGGATGTATATCTTTTTGATAAGTAGACGGGCGTTTAATGTACAAAAAGGCCGACTTAAAATATTGTCCAACTAGTTCAGAACTATAAACCCAGTCAAAAAGATTTTCTCCAATGTATGTTAAATCTATAAATTCTGAAGACCCTCTTTGCATTACAAGCGGATGTTGTTGACAGGCTATTTCCCATAAAATTAACCCAAAAGCAAACATGTCATCAGACTCTAACATTGGGTAATATGCTGGAGTAGTAATCATAGTTTGAGCATCTCGTTTTTCTTTACTTCCAAAATAACCAGGGTCAATTAACTTAACTGAGTTACTAGTTACTAAAATGTTTTCAGGCTTTAGATCTCCATGATAGTGAAAATTAGGGTTTTGTGAGAGCCTATCTAAGGCAACTGCAATTTCTATCATTACACGAATAGAAATTGTACGAGTTTTCATTGTTTCTCTTAGTGTTTTACCTACAATATAATTCATTTGGTAATAACATATATTATGTTGAGAGTAAAGCTTATCTACTTTTACTAAAGCAGGGTCACTAGTTTTTTGTAACTTTTCTGCTTGAAAAGAAAGAAACTGCTCTATATCTGGGATTTTACTACCAACACAACCAAGCGTAATGTTTATTTCCTGGGTTCTAATACTAGAATGATCCGGTAAGCTTACTAATTGACGAGGTTTGGCAATCTTAAAAGCTTTTTGTGTAAGGTTATTTGGTTCAACCCCTCGATGAACCCAAGAAAAATTTCCTTCCCCAATTAAATCTGTTAGCAAATACTTATCCACTGATAAATAATTAGAAATAAATCTAAAATTATTAAGTAGTAGTTCTTCTGTAAGATCTCTAGTTGTAGAATTTTGAAAGCATTCTTTTAAGGCATTGATGAAATCATTAGCTGTTTGATAACGTTGGTTTAGATCTGAGGAAAGAGCTTTCTTAAAAACTATATTTAATGTTGTTGGTAAAGACTGATCAAGTGTTTCTACATCAAGGATATTACAGTTAAATTTTTTTCTTAACAATATTTCTATAGAATCACAATTTTCAAATGGGTGATGCCCTGTTAAACAAAGATAGGCTATTTCTGCTAGTGCATATATATCAGAGCTAGGAAGCAACAAATTATTTTGTAGTTGTTCTATTGCTAAATATAAAGGGTTGCCAACAATTTTCTCTTTCATATCAGGGTTTTCACCAAAAAAACTAGTTAAAAAAACTTGATCATCTGGAGAAATAAGTATTTTTTGAGGAGAAAGATTTCCATGTAAAATCTGTCTTTTATGTGTATATTCTAAAATATTAGCTATTTGTTTAAGTATTAGTAATAGATGCGTTGAAGAAATTTTCTTTCTTAAGATATATTCAGATAGAGTTATTCCTGGTATATACTGAAAAACGCTAAAGTAATATTCTTTAGTAATACCAACCTGATATAGTTTAGGTATATTTGTATGGTTTAACTTAGAGTGTAATTTAGCTATTTTAAGGAAACTTTCTATATAATTAGGAGAAGAGTTTTTTATCTCAAGAGTTTTTAAGAAAACTATTCGGTTTCCTAGATTAATCTGCTCAGCTAAGTAATTAACATGAGGAGAAGTTTCACCAAGTTTTTTGTTTAGCTGGTAATTATCTATTATATTTGGGTTTAAGCTAACAAGATTAGTCTTAGTTATAGCTTTATTTAATGCTCCTGTTATTTTAGTTGTTAAAGGTTTTGTAATAGGTTTTGAGCTAAACTCAATATTATTAGTAGATGATAAAGAGTTTAGTAAAGATAAAATTTCAACAATGCTAGTTGCTACAATAGAATTTTTGTTATTTTCATAAATGCTAGAAATTTTACTTAGTTCTTCATTAGATAAAGTTATAAGAGTTTTGTTATTTTGAATTTTTAGGACAAATTTATCTTGGCTATTAAGCTGAGAAGGTGGTTCTAAAATTATGTAATACCAAAAGTTAAAGGAAAAAATAGATTCTACTAGTAAAGTGGAAAGATCTAATTTTTTAGAAATACTTTGGTTTTGCTGAGTTGAAAAACTTAAGCTTAAGTAAAGCCTATTAGAAATACGCCAACGTTTATTTATAGTTAGCTGTTGGTTGGTTTCTGCTACTTTAAATGAATCTTGAAAATTATCATTTTCATCCAAGATTTTTATGGGAATTAAGTTAGTAAATTTTGTTTTAGTTAAAGAAGAGTTTTCTACAGCAAATTCGCCTGAACTAGTAAAACTCGGCTGATTAACAGATAAATAATTAAGTAAAAAATCTACTTCTTGTGCAGAAATAGTTCCTAGAGGTCTAAAATTATTACCCTTAGAATTTCCTTCTAGTCTATCAATAAAGGCATTAGCAGTTTCTTGAAATTCTTGGTCATCTGTTAGACTAAAAATAGAATTTCCTTCTAGTCTAACTAAAAAAGCTTGCCATTTTTCTCCTGCAATCAAAGTTCTTTCAGCTTGTAAAATTAAATAATGTCTTTCTTTTAAGCCTAGGTATTCTTTTATAAAAAAATCTTCATTGCTTGTAGGGTCTGAAGGTATTGGCAAGGAAATAGACAAATTTTCTGGTAAAGGACGTTGCCATTTACGAATAGAAATAGATTTTCCAGCAGAAATTATGTCCCATCTAACCTTAAAAGTCCTGCTAATAGAACGCTCCTTAATGCAATCTGCGTAATATTCAATTGAAAATTTATCATTGATTTGGCCTAAAAAAGATGTGATTTCTGAAGTAGAAATAGTAGGGTAGTAGTCCACCTGACTTCTTAAAATGCTAGTTAATTTACTTAATTCTGTTATTCCAATTATAGAAACTGATTGAGGATTATTTAATTTTACAACATATTGGGTAAAGCTCTCATCATCTAAGTCAAAAGGGGTTTCTTCTAAAATTAAATAAGTAGTACTGCCGATTTGACCAAGCCACATAATTTCTAAGTCTGGGCGATGTTGATAAAACATTTGCACAGAGCTAAAAGAAATATTTGGCGAGTATTTTTCATAAACTCGGTATTCTGGTGGTTGAAGGCGTAGAAAAACCCTTTTAGGTAGTTGTCTAGTATAGTTATCAATAGATTCAACTTGCCAACAACGAACAATTTTAACTATTTCACCTGTCGCACCTAATTCAGGAGGAAAAAAAGGTAGACCTGCAACTAAGGTTCGTTGATGTGTTGGGAATTGTCGGTGTGGAAATATAAATGGGTTTGGGTTAATGGGCATCTAAGCTTTTCCTAATTTGCAAACTAATAACTTATTATAAAGAAAAAATTTATTTTAAGCTTTTTAGTAAAAGTAAACAAAGACAAATAGAAATTGCTCTTATCCAGATATCGTTGCAAAATATAGCTATCTAAAACATAGTTATCAAAAATTAGTAACATGGAAATTGCTATGTCTAAATATGATCCTGAAAGTGATGAAGCAGTATTAACCAAGAATGATAAAAAAGAAAAGCTTGACGAACCTCCTAAGTATAAGGTCTTGCTTCATAATGATGATTTTACTACACAGGATTTTGTAGTTTTTGTCTTACAAAAAATCTTTAATCATCCTTTAGAAGAAGCAATTCATCGAATGTATCAAGTACATTTTCAAGGGCTTACAATTGGTGGAGTTTATCCTTATGAAATTGCAGAGACAAAAGCCAATAAAGTAATTAGATTGGCTCGGGAAAGAGATTTTCCTTTTATGTGTAGTCTGGAGAAAGAATAAATATGTCTAAGTATGATCCAGACCAGGCAACGATTACAAAAAATAAAGAAGAAGTAACGGAGCCTCCAAAATATAAAGTAATTTTACATAATGATGATTTTACTCCAATGGACTTTGTTACTTTGGTACTAGAAAAAGTTTTTCGATATTCTTATCGTCAAGCTGAAAGCTTAATGCTAAAGGTTCATTACTCTGGTAGTGGAATAGTGGGTATTTACCCTTATGAAATTGCAGAATTAAAGCTAGTAAAAGCTACTAGCATGGCACAAGAAGAAGGTTATCCTTTAATGCTAACTTTAGAACAAGAGTCATAGTAGAACTTCTGAGGAATAAATAAATTTATGTTGACCAAAGATTTACAAATCACGTTGCAATATGCTTTAAGCCTAACTATAAGTAGACGGCATGAGTCTTTAACATTAGAACATTTACTACTAGCTTTGCTTGCAGATAAATTAGCTAGCGATATATTAAGAAAATGTGGGGCAGATCTAAAAGTTTTGGAAAAAGAACTAGAAAAATTTTTAGAAGAAAACTTTGATCCCATTTCAGAAAAAGAATACCATTCTCCAGAACAAACACCTTCTTTTAACCGAGTGCTAGAATATGCTATTCGTCAGGCACAAGGCGCAGGAAAATATGAAATAGATGCTGGTAATGTCCTTGCAGCACTTTATCAGGAAAGCCATTCACATGCAGTATATTTATTAAAAAAACAAGGTGTTACTAAGCTAGATATATTAAATTATATTTCTCATGGCGTTGCTAAAGTTGAACAAGATTATGAACCAGTTAAAGTTAATGAAGAAACAGATGATGAAGAACATAGCCCAGCACTAGAAAAAGCTTTAGAGTCTTTTACTAGTAATTTAGTAGCAAAAGCTGCTAAAGGAATGATAGATCCATTAATTGGACGAGATGCAGAGTTAACGCGCACTATTCAAGTGCTTTGTCGACGACGTAAAAATAATCCAGTTTATGTTGGAGATCCTGGAGTTGGTAAAACTGCGTTAGCTGAAGGATTGGCTAGAAAAATTCATTTAGGAGAAGTTCCAAGCGTACTTAAAACAGCCGAAGTTTACCAATTAGATATGGGTGCGTTACTTGCAGGAACAAAATTCCGAGGACAATTTGAAGAAAGATTAAAAGCAGTTATTAATTCACTAAAGAAACGTCCTGGAGCAATACTAGTAATAGATGAAATCCATACAATTGTTGGTGCTGGTTCGGTTAGTGGTGGAACGATGGATGCGTCTAATATTCTTAAACCTGTGCTAGCATCAGGTGAAATACGTTGTATTGGGTCAACTACTTATTCCGAATATAAAGCTTCTTTTGAACGAGATAGAGCTTTAGCTAGAAGATTTCAAAAAATTGAAATTGGCGAACCTACCTTAAGCGAAACAATAGAAATTCTACAAGGCTTAAAGACCTATTATGAGAATCATCATGAGGTTAGTTATACAGATGAAGCTATAAAATCTGCTGTAGAGCTTTCTGCTAAGTATATTAATGACCGTTGTTTACCAGATAAAGCAATTGATGTTATAGATGAAGCTGGTGCGGCAGTAAAACTACTAGAAATAGATAAACGTCCTAAGCATATTGATACTGATCAAATAGAATTAGTTGTTGCTCGTATGGCAAAGATTCCGCCTAAAACAGTTTCTGTATCTGATAAAGAACGGCTTCAGAGTTTAGAAAAAGACTTAAAAGAAGTAATTTTTGGTCAAGATCCAGCAATTCACCAAGTAGCAAGAACAATTAAGTTATCACGTGCTGGGCTTGGGAATGCTGATAAGCCTATTGGTTCATTTCTTTTTGCTGGCCCAACTGGAGTAGGAAAAACAGAGTTAGCTAAACAGCTTGCTTTAGCTTTAGGTGTCGAGTTTTTAAGATTTGATATGAGCGAATATATGGAAAAACATACTGTTTCCCGTTTAATTGGTGCGCCTCCTGGTTATGTTGGATTTGATCAAGGAGGACTTTTAACAGATGCTGTTAATAAAACGCCTTATTCAGTCCTGGTTTTAGATGAAATTGAAAAAGCTCATCCAGATTTATTTAATATTTTGCTTCAAGTGATGGATCATGCTAGTTTAACTGATAACAATGGCAAAAAAGCAGATTTTCGTAATGTAATTTTAATTATGACTACTAATGCTGGAGCTAGAGAAATAAATAAAGAAACCATTGGCTTTAATGAAGGTTTTCCTGTTAATCAAAGTAAACAAGCAATAGAAAAAACTTTTAGTCCAGAATTTCGCAACCGTCTTGATGCAACAATTATTTTTAGCCCATTAACACCAGAAATAATTAAACAAGTAGTTGAAAAATTTGTTAATGAGCTAAGAGATCAATTAGTTGAAAAAAATGTTAGTTTAGAATTAACTACAGCAGCAAAAGAATGGTTTGCTAAACGTGGATTTGATCGACTTTATGGAGCGCGGCCTATGGCGCGTTTAATACAATCTCAAATTAAAGAACAACTAGCTGAAGAACTTTTATTTGGTTGTTTACAAAATGGAGGTAGTGCAGTAATAGATGCCGAGAATGATAAAGTTATTATAACTCCTAAGAATAAAATAGAAGAAACAGATAAAAAGAAAAGTAATACTGTAAATAAAAAAAGTAAATCTTTAGTAAAAGAAGTAGAGTTAGAAAAATAACTCTACTTTGTTGTGTTTTTTAGTCTAGTGCTTGGATCAAGGCTACTAGGGGTCGCATCAGGGCTAGGAGTAGCTGTAGGCATATCTTGTAGGTTTTTAAGAGCTTCTTTTTTAGCTTCTCTAGCGGCTTTAGCTTCAGCAGTAACTTCATCTTTTAATCTTCTGGTTGCTCGTTCAATATGATTGTTGGCTGAACGAAGAGCTTCGTGTAATATAGGGTCTATATAATAATAAGTGTGCGAGGCTGTTTGTAGCTCAGGCCCGAGTTTATATCTTTGTTTAACACGTTCAAAAAGTTTTGAGTCAGTATTAGCAAAAAGCTTATTATTAAAAAAGTTATTACCAACAGAAGACTTTTTTCTTTCCATTAGTTCTACAACTATGGAAAAATCTTCTAAAGCGTCTTTTATTTCTGTGTGAGATTTTCTTGGTGGTTCAGATTTATTATTTTGTAGAAAGTTTTCAACTTTAATAGCGGTTTCTTGCAAAGTTTTTTTGTAAGATTCTATGTCGTCTGTTGCTGCAAATTCTTGCTCCTGTAAACTTTTTAGAGCTTCCAGAGCCGTTTGAGCATTGTTTTGATAAACTACCCAGGTAGGAGATTCTTTTTTCTCCTTAAGTGGGCAAGCTGTAAATCCAAATGTTAATAGTAAAATTACTGGTAAAGATAAATATTTCATAACTTTAATAAAAGTTGAAAGCAAGATTAAAGCACATCTATTTTGTATGATGCAAAGCTTTTAGGCAGAGATAGGTTGAATAGAGAGATTAAATAGTAAATTTTTATTTTATATAATAATGAGTACAAGCAATAAAAAAGATAAACTTGATGATCCTATTAAAGATGACTCTCTTAAGGATGATCCCTTAGAAACATCTTTTATCAGTAATATAACTATAGATGTTTCTGCTTCACCAGATGGTAAAACTAGATCTAACAAAGAAAATTTATCATCAGGACGAACATCTACTAACAGAGAAAGTCTTTCTACTGCGCAACGTGCTTCTGCTCGTACAACTACATTAGCTTTAGATCCAAGACCATATAAGAAAAGAGAAAGAGTTTATACAACGATAATTATTATTTTATCTAGCGTAATATTAGCTCAAGCCTTATTATTATGGTTAGCATACTTTGGGAATAATATTAATGATAAACAATTAATTATTACAGGGGCTAAAGTTAACCAAAGTCTTTTAATAGAGTTAACAGAAGCATTTATGACTAAAAATTTAGGTATGGCAATATCAGTAATGCCAAAAAGTGAAAGAGTAGCCTTAGCAGAACTAACTCAAGGAAAAGCTCATCTTGTACAAACAACTTTTCAATTATCGCAAGAAGAAAGAAAGCAATTAACTTTACTTACAGGTAGGGAAGTTAAAGAAATTCTTGCTCCTAAATGGGCATTAGCCTTTTATGTTCATAAAGATAATCCAATAGACGCACTTACTTTAATTCAACTACAAAGTATTTTTAAGGGTGAAGTTAATAACTGGCAAGCTTTTGGTGGAATGGACTCAGCTATTGGTATTCAAGCTTTTTATGATAATCATTTTATTAATGAATTTATCCAAAAGAGAATAATAAATAATCCTCAAACTAAGGTTTCTCCTAAAATAATTTCAACAGTTATAGATAATCCTAGTAATATTGCTTATGGAGAAGTAAAAGAAATATTACCTAGTAATGTTAAATTATTAAAAATAAAAGTAAGTGATATAGAAGAAGGAAAATTACCTATTTTAGAAGGAAAATTAAATAAAGATTATCCTCTAGCTTATAATACTTATTGGTATACTACAGATTTAAGTAAAGATTTAGCAGATTTTTTAAGACAAGAAGTAGAAAAACAGTAAAAATAAAAAAGCCTGTAACTTAAATTACAGGCTTTTTTATTTATTGATTAAAAAATTGTTATGACAATCTAACTAAAAGTCTTTGCAACTTTTGGCTCATAATAGGATCATTTTGAGCAAAATCTGACATAGCAGAAAGAAGCGAGTCCATATTAATTTTTTCACTTAATTCAGGACTAATTAAGTTACTTACAAAAGAGCGAGCCGCTTTGTCTATAGCTACCCGGCTAGAAATTGAGTTATTAAAATCTGTAGATTGTGCAATACTAGTTAAGTCACTTTTCAAAGGAGAGCTTGTATTATCAGGGCGAACACTAATACCATCTAATTGAGCTTCAAAACTATTATTTTTAACTTCTGAACGATTAATATTTTTTGTTTCATTAAAAGAATTAAAATCGGGTATGTTAAATCTATCAATTTTCATAATTATTTACCTCACAGAAAAAACTTTCTGTAGTCCACTTAATCCTATTCAATAACCTCTAATATAGACTTAGCCATTTGTCCATGAGGGCCATCTGAGCTAAGTTCTATAGCACGTGTTAGGTGTTCACGTGCTATAGAAAAATCTTTTTTCATAAAGTATGCTTCACCTAAATGTACATAAGCATAAGCACTAGCAGAGTTTTTTTCTATTGCAGACTTATAATATTCAATTGCTTCATCGAAATTATTTTCTGCAAAAAGAATTGTTCCATAAGTAACTAGTGGAATGTCAGATTCAGGTCTAAGAGCTATAAGGCCAAGAACTACTTCGCGGGCTTGTTGATATTTACCAGCATCACGATAAATAGTTGCTGCTTCCATTAAAAATGTTAACTCTTCTTGAGAAACTTCTACTGCTAAATTTGACATTAACTAGCCCCTTAAGCTTAATTATTTATTTTAAGTTACGAACTGCGTCTAAAGCTGTATCATGACGAGCTTTAAGAATATTGGTTAAAACTTCAGTAGTGCGTGATTGTGATTGAATTCGTTCTTGTAAATTAATCAACGCTAATTGGCTCTTAAATTGTTGTTGAATAGCACTTTCACCAGCAACAGAATTTAATGCGTTTTCTACGTTTGGATCTTTTGTATTAACATCCCCAAGGCCCAAGTTACCTTCACCTAAAGAATTGCCTACACCAGCAGAACCACCACCTAAGCTAAATGAACCACCGCTATTAGTTGATGATGAAGTACGATTGGAAAGAGATTGGATACCACCTAAGTTAAAATTGTTATTTAATCCTTGAATTGCCATAAAGCCTCCCTATGCATATTATTCAAATAGAAGAATTTGATCACCCGTATTATCGGAGGTCAATATTAAAAGTTGCTCAGAGGTTAAGAAAATTTCCCTGCAAAGATTAAACAAACCCTACTTATCAACCATATTACCAACCACGAAATTTTGCTTTTAAGTCTAATAACTCATTAGCTAATTGAATAGATAAACCATAAGCATTAAGGGCCTGTTGTGCGGCTTCGGCTTGTTCTTTGTTAGCTGTACGAACTAAACGATCAAGCTCTGTACAGGTTTTTTCGCATTTTTGAAAAAGCTCATGGAAATTTTCTCTAGTAAGATACTGTTGGAAGGCAGGATAGGTTTTTTCAAATTTAATTTGCTCGTCATCTTTAGGTGTTGTAGTGCGGGGTTGGGATTGACGATTATACCAATCTCCTACTGTAAATGACTGAAATTTATCGCTCATTATCTTTCTCCTTAAAATTTTCTTACTAGTATAAAGGAAAACCGAGCAAATACGCTCGGTTTTTCTAACATGTAAATGAAGTCTGATTTTATTTTAATAACCATTCTAATTGGAAAGCTAGAGGTGTAGAAGTATCACTAGAATTTTCTATTTCTAATGTTGTTATATAGGAGTTGCTTTGAGATGGTGCTTCCATTAAACGAACCTCTGCATTACCACTTACTTTTCTTACCTTTACGCTAGCTTCCTGGGCAGGTAATGGATCACCTTGATAACTTACTTCCTTTGCTTCTTCGCCGCTAACTTGCTCAATATCAACAAACTTACCTTGTACCCGAACAATGATACGTCCATTTACTTGGCCTTGCCAACTAATCTGGCCTTGTCGTTTTAATTCCCATTCAATTTCAAAAGCAACATCTTTTGCTTTTTTAGTGTTTATAGAAAAAGTAGAAGTATAGTTATTATTAGTAGAAGGTTGATCTGCTATTTTGACTGTCACACCTCCACTAATGGCTTTAACACGTTTTATAGTATATCCTATTTCTGGAAGCCGTGAATTTATAGTACCTTCAGCATCTCCACTATAGGTAGTTTCTAGCCCTTTAATTTTTATATCTGTAGTACTTTTTATAGTACCTTTCCAAATACTTTTACCTCTTGCTGCTGTTGGTGGAGTAAGACGAATAGCTATTTCTGCTAAACGAGATTTAATCTTTTCGTCTTCAGGTAAAATTACTAGTGCTTCTTGATAGAGTTTTTCTGCGTCTGTATATTGTCTATTACGATAAAATTGTTCTGCTTTAAGTTTTTGATAATTACCTTCAGATATTTTTAGACCTGCTTTAGCTTGTTCATTTTCTGGATCAATTGACAAGGCTTCTTTAAACTTAATCATTGCATCTTCATAAGCTTCTGCCTTAAGTTTATTTTCTGCAAACTCAAGTAAGTTCTTTAGATCAAGTAAACGAAGTTTTTCTTGTGCTATTGGGTTTTTAGAATCTAGTTGTAATACTCGGCGAAAGCTATTTTGGGCAATACTATCTTGACCATTGCTTAATGCTGTTTCACCTTGTCCTAAAAGAGCAGGGATTAATTTTTCTTTTGTTTGACTATCACTGGGGTTTATACTAAGCAATTTATCAATATTTTCTATTGCACGATCATAATCTTTTTCATTTAAGGCATCTTCAACTAACTTAGCATAAAGCTGAGGTATTTCTTCTTTAGATTTTGGATCATTAGGTCTTAGTTTAAGTATTTCTAAATAATTACTTAAAGCTTTTTCTACATCATCACTGTCATCAGACTCTATATGCAATTTAGCAACTTGAATTTGTTTATCCAATAATTCTAATAATTCAGGGGTAGCGTTGCGATCTTTACGTTTTTTATCTGCTTCTTGAAAGTATTCTGATGCTAATTCAAACTCACCTGTGTCTAATAGTTCAGAACCTTTAGTTATATAAAAATCTATTGATTTACCTTTAGGAACAGCCGTTGGGGAAACGGTTTTCGGATTGCGACGCGCTTTAGCTACTTTGCGAGGTGGGTTTGTTGCAGTATTAGTGTTTGTTGGTTTTGGAGGGGGATCCTCTTTAGGACGACCAATAACAGGGCCTTGAGCCAAAATTAATTGACTTGATAAGTCCAACCACAACAAAGCAATAAACAACGAGATGATTAATTTGCTTTTGATCTTCATATACTTTTTCAGACTTTTATAGTTATTTTTATAAAATACTAACAGTTTATTTATAGTTTGTTAAGCTAGGCACTAACTTTAGTCTTATTTTTACCAAAACTTATTTTTAAGCAAAGAGATTACCAAAGGAATTTATAGGTAAATAAGCAATCCCCAAAGGTCTTAAAACTAAAATCCAAACAAGAATACCTATTCCAATAAGTGCAATAAACACAATAATTATTAAAATAATCTGTTCAATACGTTTTGTATTTTCTACTAGATTACCTGTTGGGCTATTAATAGAAAGCACCCCTGTTGTGCTATGTGAGGGAGTAACATTGCTAATAGTCCTAATAGTTCCAATAGTTTCAGTTGATTTAGAAAAACTTGTATTTACTTGAGGTTTTACAGTATTTGCTATAGGTAAAATACTAGCTACTACACCAGGTGCAGAATTAATAGGTTTTGCCGTAGATACTGCATTTATGCTTCTTTCAGGTAAAATTGGAATGTCCTCAGTTTTTTCCATTAGTACAGGCATATCAGCCGTTCTTTCTGTTAATACAGGGATGTCGGCTGTTTTTTCTATTCCTCTATCTGACAAAGCTTCCATTTCTTCTGTAGTATTAAACTCAGGATCGCCATAATCACTAAAATCAACAATAGGATTTGCTAAAGAACCATTACTAGATTTTTTTGCTACATTTGCTACAGAAGTGTTTAAAGATTCTAACTTAGCTTGTGAAAATGAGCCTACAGAACTAGACATATTGCTAATGTTACTATTTAAGCTAGTTGGGGTAGATTTTGAATAAACACTGATTGAGGATGGGGATTTAGGAACTTCAAAACCTACAGTGTCAGGTAACAATTGATGTGTAAATTGGTCAAGGGTCTGTTCAATTTCTGAAGAAGCAGCAAACCCTTCACTAGTTTTAGTTGCAATATCTGGTTGCCATTTAGCCGCAGATGGTACTTTAGCGGATTTATCAATGCTTTCTGAAAAACTACTATAAATGCTTTGATCAATTAAAGATATAGGGGGGGTATTATTTGGAGGAGTAGGATTTTCAAGCAAGTTTAATTCTTCAGCAAAAGTCTGGTAGTGAGATAAAGGGGTTGTTCCCACACTACTACGTGGTGGAGGCATAGTTCGACCACATTGGCGACAAAATTTCTTACCTTCCCGGTTTTGGTGGCCGCAGAAGGGACAAAACATCTTATGTCTCCCCTCTTTCAGTTAAAATTAGAAATTATTTTGGCAGAAAGCCGATTTTAGCAATGTGGACAAAAGCATTCTAACATTCCTAGAGAAAAACTTTCAAGTCTAGCTTCAGACAGAAAATAACTCGATTTTAGGAGATATTAAGAAATTTTACATTAAGTATTTTTTTCTTCTTTTAAGACACCAACAAAAGGTAAATTCCGGTAACGTTCTGCATAATCTAGTCCATAACCAACAACAAAAGCATTAGGAATTTCAAAACCAACATAGGCTACTTCTACTTGTCGAATACGTCTAGAGGGTTTATCTAGTAAAGCTACTACTGCTACAGAGTTAGCATCTCTACGGCGAAAAATATCTTGTAAATAATTTAGTGTTAAACCCGTATCAACAATATCTTCTACTACTAAAATATCTTTACCTTTTAGACTTGTATCTAAATCTTTAAGGATTCTTACTTCTCCAGATGATTTTGAATCTGCACCATAGCTAGAAACAGCCATAAAATCTAAAGATAAAGGTAGGTCAATATTTCGTACTAAATCACCTAAAAAAATACAAGCTCCTTTTAATACACAAATAAGTAAAAGATTTTTGCCTACATAATCTTGAGTGATCTTAGCTCCTAGTTCTTTAATTCGAGCTTGTATGTTTTCAGCACTAATTAGTACTTCTAAATTAGGCTGGCTAAATTCTGAAGGTTGTAGATTTGTAATCATAAATAACACCTTTTTAAGATTGGATAAATTCTTTATGGTAAAGTGACTTGGTTAAGATTTAAGGTTTAGCCTAAAATAGGTCACTATAAAAAACCATTACTTAACTGTCAAGCCATCTATCAATTTCAAACGCTATGATTGATCTATCAGAAAAACAAGTTATTACTGAAGAAGACTTAAAAAACATCTCTCACAAAGAAACGCTTCAATTAGCAGAGCAAGTTATAATCACGCCACTAGCTAGAGATTTAATCAACACTCGCAGCTTAGAAATTATCCGAAAACGTCGTGGTAAAAAAATTACTCGTCTAGCAATTGCTGCCGATCATGGCGGTTATGAAATGAAAGAAGACTTAAAAAAATACTTAGAAGAATTGGGTATAGATTATCAAGATTTTGGCTCTTATGACACAAAGGCAGTGGATTATCCAGATTATGCTTTTATAGTAGCTAGTAATGTGTCACAGGGTAATTTTTCATTAGGCATTATTATTGATGGTGCGGGAATAGGTTCTTGTATGGCTGCTAATAAAATACCAGGTATAAGAGCAGCAATGGCTAATACAGTTGCTTTAGCACGTAATAGCCGAGAACATAATGATGCTAATGTTTTAACATTAGGCGGAAAAGCTATTACATTTGAATTAATGCGTGAGATTGTAAAAGTTTGGTTAGAAACTACCATAACAGAGGAACGACACTTAAACCGAGTTGCTAAAATTATTGATATTGAGAAAAAATTTTTAAGAAAGTAATAAAAATATGGAGTCTTTAGAAACTTTTGTACAACAAATCATAGATGAAGTTTTAGATCGGCTAACTAATGAAACAAATGTTACTCTGGCTGCTTGTACAAATTGTTGTACAACGGGCTGTGTTCATCGTATGCAGGCGGCTGTTGCTGCTGGAGCATCACGCTTAGGGCTAGCTTCAATAGATTCACTTTCTGCCCGCGATATGGGCCAATATATTGACCATACTTTATTAAAAGCTGAAGCTACACGTGCAGAAATTAATAAACTTTGTTTAGAAGCTGCCGAGTATCATTTTGCTTCTGTTTGTGTTAACCCTATTTGGGTAAAAGAATCTGCTAAACAGCTTTGTGCAAGCGGGGTTGAAGTTTGTACTGTAGTTGGGTTTCCTCTAGGTGCTAATGCTTCTGATACTAAAGTTTATGAAGCGCGTAGGGCAATTTTTGAAGGTGCTAGAGAAATTGATATGGTGATTCAAATCGGAGCATTAAAGTCTCAAGACTATAACTTGGTTGAAGATGATATTGCTATGCTAGCAGATGCAGTTCATAGAGAAGATGCACTGCTAAAAGTAATTATTGAAACGGCTTTGCTAACAGATGAAGAAAAGATAAAAGCTTGTTTATTATCAAAATCTGCTGGTGCTGATTATGTAAAAACATCTACAGGTTTTTCTAAAGCTGGTGCTACTGTTAAGGATGTTTCTTTGATGCGGCGTGTGGTTGGTGCAGATATGGGTGTAAAAGCTGCTGGTGGAGTAAGGGATTTTACTGGCGCAAAAGAAATGCTAATGGCAGGTGCTACCCGAATTGGGGCTAGTGTTGGTGTAAAAATCGTCCAAAATATGTCAGCAAGTGCTAATACAAATTACTAAACTTCTAAGCAGGTTCTAAGCAGCTAATTTATTAACTATTTCAGATCAAAGTTAATAAATTAAGCTCGCTAAATCTCTATTTAACAAAGCTTAAAGAGTTATTTAAGCTTGCCAGTGTAAACAGTTTGTCATAAAACTGAATTAATGATATATAATCTTGATAATTTCTTTATATCTTTCCAGCCCCACATATAGCTTAAATCTAGTTAATAATATATTTGGTAATACTTATGAGTAGATCTTTTCCTAACTTAGATAAATATATTGATAGCGTTCGTGCAGAATTTGAAGATAAATTAGCAGAATTTGTTGAAATTCCTACTGTTAGCATGGAACCAGAACGACGTGCAGATATTGAACGTGGTGGAGATCTAGCAGTTGAATATTTACAGTCTGTTGGTGTAAAAGCAGAAAAAGCTCCTACGGCAGGTTATCCTTGTGTTATTGGTCATTTGGTTAGAAATGAGTCTTATCCAACTGTAACTATTTATAACCACTTAGATGTACAACCTGCTAATGCAGCAGAATGGCATAAACCTCCATTTACTTTTTTTAAGGAAGATGGGCGTTATGAAGGTCGAGGCACTACAGATGATAAAGGCCCTGCTCTAACTGCCCTTTATGCTGTACGCTATGCCTTAGAGCAAGATATACCTCTTAACTTTCGCTTTTTGTGGGAGTTAGAAGAGGAAATTGGTAGCCCTAATTTTGATGCTTTCCTAAAACCAAGAATAAGTGAATTTACTACAAACTCTGTATTAATTTCTGATACCATTTGGATTAACCGACAAAAACCAGCCGTTCCTTATGGGCTACGTGGACTTTTAACTTTTACCTTAACTTTGCAAACTGGAAGTAAAGATGTGCATTCTGGCCTTGTTGGTGGTGCAGCACGTAACCCTATTGGTGAACTCTGCAAAGTTATTGATAAGTGTTATGATGCTCAAACAGGACAAGTAAAAATAGATGGTTTTTATGATGATTTAATACCTACTACACAGCAACAGTTAGATAGCTTTTTAGCTTCTGGTTTTAATGTTGAAAGATTTAAGCAAGTTTATGGGCTAAAGAATTTACGTTTTGCTGAAGCAGCAGGTGTTTTAACTGCAATTATGAGCCGCCCAACTTTTGAAGTTCATGGAATTACTGGGGGCTATAGCGGTGTAGGAGTAAAAACTATTGTTCCTCATCAAGCAGAAGCAAAAATTAGTGTTAGACTTGTTCCAAATATGGACGGAGTAAGGGTTTTTAACTTAATAAAAGATTTTGTTAAATCTATTAACTCAGATGTAGAAGTAAATTTTCAAGCTTCTGCTCCACCATATCTAGGCCACTTTACAGGGCCTTTTGCTGATGCTGCTCGCCATGCAATGAAATTTGCCTTTGGTGAAGAACCAGCATTTACTAGAGAAGGTGGAACTATTGGAGCTTGTGTTTCTATGCAAAAATACTTAAATGCTCCGCTGATCTTTCTGGGATTAAGTTTGCCAGAACATGGTTATCATGAACCTAATGAAAATTATGACTGGCAACAAGCTTCTGGCGGGATAAAAATGTTTGTGCGCTACTTTGATGAAATAAGCAAAATCAAATAAAGCAACACTTTGGATAAGAAAAGAATCTATTAAGCAAACTTTAGTTATATATTATTAGAATAGTTACTTATTTTGCTAAACATAGCAGAATTAGCAAAATAAAGCCTTGCTAGCTTTGGGTTTTTATTTATAATTAGTTAGATAAATTCCTGATAAAAATAACGTTTTTTAATAGTTTTGGTTTAGGGAGAAATCCTTTATGATAAAAGCGAAAATTTTGGGATTTGCCCTTTTGCTTGTGCTGGTAAGTTTTAAAACATTTTTTAGCCAAGAGAAAACAGATACACCTCCTATAACAGTAGATTTTGAGCTTACTCAAGATGATGTATCAAAGTGGAATATGCCCGGTAGCAATATGTCAACTATGATGCCAGGTACTATGAATACTATTGGAAATGCTCCTAACTCATCACAGCTTGTAGATAAACAAGTCCAACTAAATGTAAAATGCAAAAATACTTCTAATAAAACAATTACTGCTATTTACTGGGAATCCCGCTTTTTGGATTCAGAAAATAAACCTATTGTTCTAGAATTCAAAGCAGATAAAAAAATAGATCCTGGTAAAGAAAAGAAATTTGAACAAGAATGTAAAGTAGATGTAAAAAAATTACCGCCGGAAGTTCGTGTAGGTTTAAGAATAACTAAAATAGAGTTTGATAAAGATAAAAATAATAAGGAAAAAACCTTTTGGGAAACAACTACTGTTAGAGAAGATGAAAACGCATATGTCTTTCATACTTATAGACTAAACTAAGAATTTTTAAGTAAAAGTATTTTGTAGGAATAGGGGGCATCTAGCCCCCTATTTTTATTTGCTTTCAGTATTTTCTGGTATTGGATCATCTTGACGCTCAATCAATGAAGCCGATGCAACATAATCTCCATCTGCTGTATCAATAAGTTTTACTCCTTGCGCACTGCGTCCTGTTTCCCTAATACTACCAACATTTAAGCGAATGACTTTTCCATGAACACTTATAATCATGATCTCATCTTCGTCGCTAACAGGCATCACAGCCACAACAGCACCAGTTCGATCTGTTAGTTTCATATTTATTACTCCAACCCCACCACGAGATTGAAATCTATATTCAGATAATTCTGTACGTTTTCCTAAACCATACTCAGCTATAGTTAGCATTTTTTCTTCTCCCGTTACTACTGCAACTCCAACAACATAATCACTTTCTCTAAGATCAATTCCTCTTACACCATGAGCTTGTCTACCCATTGAACGTACATCAGATTCATCAAAATAAATCGCCATCCCATCATGTGTAGCAATGAAAACTTTTTTCTTTCCATCACTTATCTCTGTAGCAATTAATTCATCATCATCATCAACGCTAATTGCTAAAATTCCTCGTGAACGGCTATAGGCAAAGTCTGATAGTTGAGTTTTCTTGATTGTTCCTTTGCGTGTCACCATTACAACATATCGATCTTCAGAAAACTCTTTGATAGCTAATACACCAGCTACTTTTTCTGTGCCAGGTAAATTTATTAGATTAACAATAGCTTTACCCTTACCCGAAGCACTTACATCAGGAATTTCATGTACTTTTAATGTATAAGCTTGTCCTCTATCGCTAAAAATCAAAATATAAGAATGGCTAGAAGCAATAAAAATATGTGAAACAATATCCTCTGTCCTAGTCGTCATCCCTTTTTTACCTGTTCCACCACGACGTTGATTTCGGTAATTTGTTAAAGGAGTACGCTTAATATATCCACCATGAGTAACAGTAATTACCATGTCTTCATCAGGAATTAGATCCTCTAACTTTAAGTCTGCTTCAGCATCAATAATTTGTGTCCGACGTTCGGTACTGAAATCTTTTTGTACTTCTTTTAACTCTTTGATAATCAAATTTTTAAGCGTAGTTTCATTGCTTAAAATTTCTTCTAGCTCTGCAATTCTTTTTTCAAGTTCTTTTAGCTCATTAGCAATTTTTTCTCTTTCTAAACCTGTTAATTTTTGTAGTTGTAGGTCAAGAATTGCTTGAGCTTGTAATAGAGAAAACGCAAACTGATTTACTAAACCTTCTCGTGCTTCTACAACAGAACGTGCAGCACGAATTAGCTTGATAATAGCGTCTAAATGGTCTAAAGCCCTCATTAAACCTTGTAAAATATGTTGACGAGCCTTAGCTTTACGCAGTTCAAATTCTGTACGTCGTCTTACTACTTCTTTGCGGAAATTAATAAATAAACGTAGTGTTTCTATTAAGCTTAATACCTTAGGTTGACCAGCAACTATAGCTAAATTGATGATACCAAAAGAAGTTTGCATAGGAGTAAGCTTATATAAATTATTAAGCACCACTTGAGCAACAGCACCGCGTTTTAGCTCAATAACAATGCGCATTCCTTCTCTGTCAGACTCATCCCGCAAATCAGAAATATCTTCAATTTTCTTTTCGTTAATTAGCTCTGCAATTCTTTCTATTAGCTTTGCTTTGTTTACTTGATAAGGAATTTGAGTAACTACAATTGCTTCTCGTGCTTCATTACGAACAGAACGGTCTATAGCAGCACGCGCACGCATAATAATACTACCTCGGCCAGTTTCATAAGCTTGGCGTATGCCCTCACGACCTAAAATAAATCCGGCTGTAGGAAAGTCTGGCCCTTGGACAATTTTTATTATATCTGCTAGTACAGCACTAGGATTTTGGATTAAGTAAATAGTTGCTTCAATAATTTCTGTTAAATTATGAGGAGGAATATTAGTAGCCATACCAACAGCAATACCAGATGCTCCATTGACCAACAAATTAGGAAATCTAGCTGGCAAAACTACAGGTTCTTCTAATGTCTCATCATAATTAGTATGAAAATCCACCGTTTCTTTTTCTATATCAGCTAACATCATCTCAGAAATCTTAGCCATTCTTACTTCAGTATATCTCATAGCAGCAGGTGCATCACCATCAACACTGCCAAAGTTGCCCTGTCCATCGATTAGAGGAACTCTCATAGAGAATTCTTGCACTAGGCGAACTATGGTATCATAAACAGCTACGTCACCGTGCGGATGGTACTTGCCGATTGCGTCCCCGACCACACGAGCAGATTTTTTGTAAGGTTTGTTATAGTGGTTGCTTAGTTCGTTCATTGTCCATAGTACACGACGATGGACGGGTTTAAGGCCGTCGCGCACATCAGGCAATGCTCGGCCAATGATTACTGACATTGCGTAGTCTAAATAACTACGTTTCATTTCGTCTTCGATATTGACAGGAATTTTTTGTTCTTGTTCCATGATTTCCACCTATAGGGAATTATACAGCAAAATGTGAGCATAATTATAGCATAGTTCTTAGAAAAACAAGACTAATAATAGCTGCTAATTGCTAGAAAAAGCTGGTATTTTACTACTTTTTTATCTGTTTAGGAAAGGCAAGTACGGCTATTTAATTTTCTTTGACTTCTAGGGTGTTGGTAACGTTTTTGACTCCTATGGTTTCCTTGGCGATATGTTCGGCTAAAAGTTTTTCTGCTTGAGATCTAACTTCACCTGAAAGGATCACTAAACCATCTTTGGCAGATATTTTTATAGTTTTTAGGTTAAAAGCGTCTGTTTTATAACAAGCAAATTCTATTTCTTTGGCTAACTTTTCGTCACCAGATTCATTAATAGCAGGCGTAGAGTTACTAACAGAGTTATTGATAGATGAAACTGTTAATTTGCTTGAAACAGTTTTAACACCTGTAGTAGTGCGGGCAAGCTGTTCTAATCCTGTTTGATGGGCTGCATCAATAATTTGGCCTGTTAATACTACCGTACCATTATTAACAGTTATTTCTAGTTCGTCTTTACGCCAATCAGAGTTTTTAAGAATAGCTTGGAGTAAGTTAGCTTTAATTTCTGCATCTGATAACTGAATATTGTTGCTGATAGGCACATTAGCAGGGGTATTAATTGGGGTGTTAGCGGGGGTGCTAGTAGGATTACTAGTTGCTACATTATTTTGGCTACTGATTTGTTTCCGAACCCAATCACGCACTTTTGGAGATGAAAAGTAAAGATAAAGACTTCCAGACAAAATTAGTACAATAACAATACCACTAATAACAAGATAGCCTTTTTTTGTTAACTTCATAAAAACCTTTTATAAGCAATAATCTAATTATTTGATACCTTGTTATTAAACAAGAATAGAGAAGGCTTTTACAAGTCTTTGGAACTTAATAAAAGAAATTTTTTAAGAGAAAACTTTTTATAGGCTAGATTTTAGGTAGCAAATTACTTAATTTTACTAATAAACAGCTAAGAGTTTTACTTCTTAGCTGTTTATTTTTATCAAGTTAGCTAGCAATATACATTTCTAGTTGTTTAATTAAAAATTGTTGTTCTTCAATAATATCTTTAACAACATCTCCTATAGAAATTAGACCTAGAACTTTCTTATCTTTAATAACAGGTAAATGGCGTATCCTTTTTTCTGTCATTAAAACCATACATTCTTCTACAGTATTTTCTAAGCCTATAACAGAGATTTTACTAGTCATTATTTCTTCTACTAAGGTTTCTTTTGAAGATTTTCCTTTTAAGATAATTTTTCTAGCATAATCTCTTTCCGACATAATGCCTACTAGCTTTTCGTCTTCCATAACTATTACAGCACCAATATCTTTTTTTGCCATTAATGTTAAGGTGTCAAATACTGTTGTGTTAGGTGTAACTGAGTAAACTTCTTTTGGCTTTTGTTTTAAGAGTTGATTAACTGTTCTCATAATGTTAGCTCCTTAGTTTATATAAATTAAGCTAAATACTTAATTTATAATGGTTATTATTAGCTATAGTTACTAATAGATATAGCTAAAGGTTTGTTGGGGCATATTAAGAGTATTGTTATTAGCAAAACAAAAGAGTTGTAGTTAAGAACATTGTGCTAATTACTTGAAGTTAATTAAGTGGTTGAACTAAATCTTGTGTAGGTGCAAAAAAATAATAGCTTATTTTTTAGGCTAAAGTCTAGGTGACTTAGTAATTAAAATACCTAATATAAAATAGATACTGTTATAAAGCACTAATAAAGTTACTTAGACTTATAATTAATCTAAATTTAGGACTAGGGTTTTTAGCTCAGTCATTTCTTCAATAGCATAGCGTATTCCTTCACGACCAAAGCCGGAATCTTTAACCCCTCCATAGGGCATAGTTTCAGCACGATAAGTAGGAATATCTCTTACTATTAAACCACCTACTTCTAAACGCTCATAAGCTTGGAAAATGGCTTTAATATCTTGGGTAAAAATCCCTGCTTGTAGACCAAAGCTTGATTTATCAATCATTTCTATAGCTTCGTCAAATGTTTCATAAGGAGTAAGTGTAACAACAGGAGCAAAAATTTCTTGGGATTGAACTTTTAATTCAGGGTCAACATTTGTTAAAACAGTTGGTTGGAAAATATTGCCGCTACGACTACCGCCACAAAGAAGTTTTGCATTATGGTCAAGGGCTTCTTTAATCCAAGACTCTGCTCTAGTGGCTTCTTTTTCGCTAATCATTGGGCCAAGGTCAGTTTGTTCATCTAAGGGATTGCCTATTTTTAAGGTTTTTGTAAGGTTTAAGAATTTGTCTGTAAACTCTTGATAAATAGGGTTATGAACATAAATTCTTTGTACAGAAATACAAACTTGACCAGCATAACCAAAACCGCCTGCAACACAACGAGAGATAGCAAAGTCTAAATCTGCATCAGAATGTACAGCAACACCAGCATTTCCACCTAGCTCTAAAACAACCCGACGATCAAAAGCAGCCTTTTTTAATTGCCAACCAACCGCAACGCTACCAGTAAAGGAAAGAATTTTTACTCTAGGGTCAACTACTAGAGGGTTAGCGTCTTCATTGCGACAAGCTAAAACACTTAATGCTTGAGCAGGCCAACCTGCATTAAGTAAGATTTCTCCTAAAACTAAACCTGTTAAAGGTGTTTGTGGAGCAGGTTTTAAGATAAATGGACAACCAATAGCAACAGCAGGTGCAAGTTTATGGACTGCTAAATTTAGTGGAAAATTAAAAGGTGTAATAGCCGTCATCAGCCCTATAGGGAAACGTCGGACTATCGCCATACGACCTTGGGAGCTAGCATCTAGGTCTAAGGGCAATACTTCACCATTTAGGCGTTTAGCTTCCTCTGCTGCCAAAGTCAAAGTGTTAGCGGCGCGAGCAACTTCTATACGAGCCGCTTTTATTGGTTTACCTGCTTCTAAGGCAATTAACCTACTAATTTCTTCACTACGCTTTCTTACTTCAGCGGCTGCATTTAATAAAACTTCCACTCGTCTGTAGGTAGGAAGACGACGTGTTAGACGAAATGCTTCTGAGGCAAGCGCAATTGCTCTATTAATTTGATTAGGTGTAGCTTGATAGGTAGTTCCTATTAACTCACCATTAAAAGGCGAGCGAATTTCTATTTGTTCAGAGCTAGTTTCACGTTCTCCAGCAATCAATAAAGGGTAATCTTTGACCATAGTTTTTACTTAATCTTTGCTTAGTTATCATTAAATTTTTTAGATGATAGCTTAACAGACAAGTAAAGGAAACCTTTAGACCTAAAATATTTACCTAAGTTATTTATTAATTTTTTTTAATATCCTGCAAAAACGAGTAAATCCTAACAGGATTTTGTTATAAGATTCGTATTCTTTTTTATAATTTTTGCAATAATCTATAAATAATAAAAAATAATTTAGGAGGTTTACTGTTTAATGGCAGCGAAAATTGGCCGTAATGATCCTTGTCCTTGTGGTAGTGGAAAAAAATATAAAAAATGTCATGGTGATGGTGCTGCTGCTATGCCACAAACAGCAGAAAGAAATGTTGTTAGGCCACGCAATTTATTAGAAACTAACGTAGTTTTACTTTATGCTGTGGCTGATATCTTTGGCCTAAAACGAGGCTTTAGATGGAAGGATGTTAAACGTAATATTTCTGCTGAACAAATTTCCAATCTTTACCGTGTGATTGCGGAATTATATCCAGCTAACACAAATATACTTAGTTTATTACCAAAAGATGATAAACTTAGGGCTTTTTATGTTGGTGATATGGATCCACAACTTACTGGACATAATATGGCGAGAATGGGTCTTTATGTAGATGAAATGCTATTTATTGCACCCCTTTATAACCCACATTGTGCAGTAAATAAACTTAATCCTATTCATAATCCAGAATTATTTAAGATAGATACTTACAAACTAATTTACTTTCTCTATTTGCTAGGCCCGGCTCTAAATTCAGGCATTGTAAGATTTATACCTAATCCAGGAATTTTTGATAGTTCTTTACAACTAGATTTCTTAAGTGCTGCATATGCTAGAGCTAATGGAAAAGAAGTTAGTAAAGATAATATGGAAACTCTACGTTTAGACTATAGCAATGATTTACATAAAGTTATTCGTGCTGAGTCGGCAGAAGCTAGAGAAGCACAGTTAAGAAAAATGTACCCACACTTAACAGACCAAGAAATTAACTTAACTCTGCCATATCTTGAACAATTAGGTAAAGAACAGTCGTCTGTTGTTCTTACCAAAGAAGTTGAGCAAAGGTTAATAGAAACTGCTGCTCAAATATTAGCTGTACGTGCTGGAATAAATACAGATACAGCAATACATATTTGTCAATATACTGGAGCAATGCCTTATACAGGTACTTCCTGGCGTTGGCAAGAACTTTTAAGTACAGCAAATAATGATGCAGAAAAAGACAACTGGACAAGCTTAACCGAAGCTTTTCAATCACAAGAATTTGGTTTCTTAAATAATGTTGAACGTGGTTTTGTAGGAGAATTTCACTCAATGAAAAGGCTAGAAGGCACTCGTGATTATATGCGACGTGTTTGGCAAGCCGCAGATAGCAAATTAAATGCTGAAAGTGCAGAAAATTCTGTAGCTGATTTACAAAATGAATTAGTAACAGAACAACAAAAAGCTTCAGCCGAATGGGCGCGAATGCGTCAGGAAACTAAACAATGGATTGCTAGAGTATCAGATCCAGACAGCACTTTAGAACCTGTAGTTAATGGTAAATTTAACCTAAGTCTGCCAAATAATGGATTTACTACTATAGTTGGACAAGAAAAATTTGCTTCGCTTGCAAATGCTGAGACAATCAAAACAAAAGTACCAGCAGCGGTTTATATAGAACTCACTTAGTAATCTATTTTTAGCATTTTTCCTAAAATTGGGAACACAAATAAAAGTTGTGTTCCCAATTTTTTATGGCTTAGTTCTTTGCAATGTAACCAAAATAGTTTATAAAACGTTCCCATTAGTTAAGTATAATTTTATTAAAAGTTTAAGTTTATGGCTAGGCAGGCTGATGAAAAAAGCCGCACAAGAGGCAATTCTTACAACTACAGATACAAAGCCAAGTGCTACACAACTAACAGATGAATCTTTAGTTGTCAGTGCTAGTAATGGTGATGATGAAGCTTTTAAGCATCTTTTTGAGCGTCATCGGTTTTGGGTTAGTAGAACTGTTGGCAAGTTTTTTCATCGTCCTGAAAGAGTAGAAGAAATAGTACAAGAGGTTTTTACCAAGCTGTACTTTACTTTAAGCTATTTTTCGCCCCAACCAGGTAAAACTTTTAGTAATTGGTTAGCTAGTGTGGCAATTAATTTTTGTTATGATGAGCTAAGAAAAAGCCGTCGTAGACCAGAACATTCTATAAGCGAAGTAACAGAAAATGAACAAACTTGGCTAAAAGAAAAATTGATTGATAACAAAACAGCTAGCACAGAGCATCAAGTTATTGTTCGAGACTTAGCCAATAAATTACTTTCACAACTTAGTGCAGAAGATCGTTTAGTGCTAACTTTACTTGATGTAGAAGAACTTTCAGTAAATGAAATTGCTGAACTAACAGGCTGGTCAGTTTCAAAAGTAAAAGTTCGCGCTCATCGTGCGCGGATAGAATTACGCGGACTATTAAATAAATTTCTCTAAAACTTTTTTATTAAGTTAGGAAAAATAAATGTTTTGGAAAAAATATAAAGCATCAGACGAAAAATTAGACGAATTAGGCAAACAGCTTCTTAAGGCTTCAACACTTACAGATGAAGAGCTTAATAAATTAGCCAATTCACCATTTTTATATTCAAAAATACAAGCAAATATTAAAGCAAAGGGCCAAACTGAAAACTTAAATAATGGATTTGCTATTTTATTTTTAGCTAGATATGCAGTTCCAGCACTATTTTGTATAGCTTTATTTTCACTAACAGCTTTTTGGCTAAATGATTTGCCAGTACCACCCGTCAATGATACTTCAGATGATTTTCTAGCTACAGAGCTTATTTCTGCTCCTGTAACGGTTTGTAATATTTCAACAAAATCTGAATGTTCTGTTTCAAACAATGATGTTCTTTCAATAGTTTTTCAAGAACAACCATCGGAGAAGATAGAAAATGAATAGTCAAAATAGAGTTTGGTTAAAAGCTACAGCAGTCTTGATAGTAGTATTTTGCCTAGGCATAATTACAGGCGGAGCCTTAGATAGCCTCTACCGCTCACAAGCAAAAAGTGTTGCAAACAAAAGTAATAAAATAGACACAGTTGATTACTTAAATAACTTAAAAAGAGAATTAAATCTATCCCCTGAGCAAGTTAGAGATATGCAGATAATCCTAAGTGATATGAGTAAAGACTATAAAATTTTATGTGCTGAAACCAGCCCACGTTACAGCGTTTTGCGTGAAAAAGGCCGGTCAAAAATGAAAGGGTTACTTTCCACTGATCAACAAAAATTATTTGATCAAGTCGTCACCCAAGAAGACTGTAATTGTCCTTATTTGAAGAAATAGAAAATTTAGTTTAAAAGTTCTAATAGTTTTTTTGCAAAAGACTTAATAGTATTTACTGCCTCCTTTGCTTTACAGCAAGCAAGAAGTCACCCTGCCTTTGTCAATCGTAGCGTTTGACACCACAATATAAAGTAACGTATAAATAACTAGTAGGCAGCAAAAAACGTTATTTTTATTGGTTTTTATACCCTTTGATTTTACTAATTTACTTATTTTCAATAAATTACTCTATTCTTCAAAAACTTGAATATTAAGTAGAAGTTAGTAGTGTATTGGTAAATTATGTCTAAGCTTAACAATATCAGCCTTTTGCTAACAGAATGGAAAAACGGTAAAAAAGAAGCATTAGATGAAGTAATACCATTAATTTATAATGATTTACATTTACTAGCAAAAAAATATTTATCCAAAGAACTCCCTAACCATAGCTTACAAGCCACTGTTTTAGTAAATGAAGCGTATATTAGACTTCTTGAATGTCAACAAATAGACTGGGAAAATAGAATACATTTTTTAGTAGTAGCAGCAAAGTTAATGCGTAATATTTTAGTTGATCATGCTAGAAAATACATTGCTGCTAAAAGAGAAGGAGCTAGATATAAACTTTCTCTTTCTGCTATTGATAGGTTAACTAGTAAAGATCCTGATCTAGACTTATTAGCTTTAGATGATGCCTTATCCGCTTTAGCTATTGTTGACATTCAACAAAGCCATATTGTTGAATTAAGATATTTTAGTGGCTTAAAAATTGAAGAAATTGCAGAAGTTCTTAACATCTCTACGGCCACCGTAAGCCGTGAATGGAAACTTGCTAAACTCTACTTACTTCACTATTTAAGTAAAAAAGAGTCTTAACATAAAAAGTTTTCCCGATTTTTGATAAAATTTTTCTAAATTATCCGCAATAAGTAATATGACACCTGAAAGATGGCAAAAAGTAAAAGGAATTTTGGATAAGATACTGCACAATGAGCCGGCAGAAATAGAGAAAATTCTTTTACAAACTTGTGGGGATGATTCTGTTCTTAAAGCTGAAGTGTTGGAAATATTAGCACTTAATAGCCAAGCTGATTCTTTTCTTTCATCTCCATTAGTAGACTTATTTGAACAATCAAATAACCCATCTGAAATAGAAACCTTAAACCAATTGAATTTAGAACAGGATTTATTACTTATGAAAAGCTTAATTGGAAAAACTTTAGATGGTAAATATTTAATTGAAAAGCAATTAGGCCAAGGTGGAATGGGCGCAGTTTATAAAGCTACCCATCTTGGAACTAACCGACCTGTAGCAGTAAAAGTAATAATGCCTCAATTTATGGCTAACCTTGAGTTTATAGAACGTTTCAGAGTTGAAGCAAAAGCTACAGGAAAGTTACAGCACCCAAATATAGTAAATATTACTGATTTTGGATTCACTCAGCTTGATTTAGATAATATGGCCTATTTAGTTATGGAATTTTTAGATGGCTATAATCTAGGAGATTTTCTAAAAAGTAGAGGCAAATTACCATTATATTTAGTAGTAGACATAGTAGAACAAATATGTTTAGCACTAAATGAAGCTCATAAACAAGGAATCATTCATCGAGATCTTAAGCCTGATAATATTTGGTTACAACCTAATGGTAGAGATGGTTACAATGTAAAAATATTAGATTTTGGATTAGCTAGGCTAAGAGATAATACTCTAAATCCTAGCCCTGTTAGTAAGCTCATAGGCAAATCCACTAATTTACCTACTAATCCACTAAATACACAAGTAGAAACAATAGCTCAACTCCCGAATCAACAAATAACTAAATTTTTTGTAGATGAAGAAGCATATACAAAAGCACTAGTTAATAGAAGTAGTAACAATGAAGTTAAGACATTAAAGGTAAATAAAGTTGTTACTGTTGGAGATATAGATCCTAAGACCGTTCCTGAATGGTTAACTAGAGTTGGGATTATAATAGGTACTCCTCTTTATATGTCTCCTGAACAGTGTGCTGGTACTGAACTTGATGCTCGATCTGATATTTATAGTTTAGGTATTATCATTTATCAAATGCTTGCTGGGGAGACTCCTTTTTCTGGTAACACGTACCAGCTTATTGAAAAACATAAAAAGGAACAACCAGTTAATTTGAGAGAAAAAAGAAAAGAGCTTCCCAAAGATGTTACAGAATTAGTAATGTCCACATTGTCTAAAAAGCCAGAAGATAGGCCAAAAAGCTCTTTACTTATAGCTAAGGTACTTCGTTTGTGTGCAAAAGGCGTTGACCTTGCATTATTAGAATCGAAAGAATTTTTTTATACTCACTATTTCAAGTTTATTGTTCCATTAAGTATTGTTTCGCTTCCTTTTTTAATTCCTTATCTGTTTTTTTATGTAATTTTTCTTGTTAACCTTCATCAGTTAGCAGATAAGACATTATCTGTTTCTTTGGCAGAAAGTGTTTTTGATTTCTTATCTCAACCTTATACACTAACAGTAGTATTTCTTCTTTGGGGACAGATTATTTTTGGGACTTGCTTAATTATGATTGAGCAACTTCATAGTAATCCAAATAGCTCAATTAAACTTAAATTTATAGTAAAAACACTATTAGGACATTTTCCTGAAATAGTAGTTGCCCAAATTTTGTCTGTTGCTATGTTTGTTCTAAAATTTATACCATCAAATGTTTTAACAGCCTTTAAGTTTAATCTATCTTGGAAAAAGCCTTGGCGAGGGCATTCGTTTAAGGTTGCAAGTATTTTGTTTGAGGAGAAGACTAGATATAGTGCTTTAGAAAGTTCTCAGTCAGTTGTTAAACTATTGTTTTCTTTTGTTAGATCGCTTAGATCTCGCCAAATAGGGTTTTGGCTCCAAGCATTTTTGGTTGGTGGTATCTATTTTGTAGTTGTTCTTCCAGCAACAGCCAATATTACGATGGGAGCAAAAGGAGAGTTTTCCCCAGGAGTGTTGGAAATGGTAAGCATAGGTTTTGCAGTTCTTATGTCTTTACTTATCACATTTTATCTTTTTTTAAACTATATAGTAATTGCTATTACTTTATCTAATCTATACTTAGAAATTAAGTTAGAGCCTAACAAAATACTAGAAAATATATCTAAAGATAGACAATCACGAAATAGATTTTCAAGATCTTTGTTCACTCAACATTTTTTTGCAATCTGGTCTAACATCAAGGAATTTAAGTTGCTAATAGGTTTAATGATTGCAATGTGGTTAATATCCATAAATGATTCATTTTTTTATGAATCTCATTTCATACCTGATGTTATAAGTATTTGGCATGGAATATCATATGTGCAGCCTAACTATGTTCCTGATACTAATCGCTTAGTAGTAGAGGCTGTATATATGGGTAAAGTTGAAACTGTAAGGTGGTTGTTGGAACAACCAAAATATGTTGATGTAAGGACTAAAAGTTCTACTGGAAAAAACTTACTATTTATTGCAGCGCAAAGCGGTAATTTAGAAATGGTACGTTTATTAGCAAAAACACGCAAGGGATTACTATTAGATTTACCAAATGATCAAGGAGATTCTCTTTTAATATATTTGGTAAAACAGCCTTTAAGTAATAATAGGAAACAGGTTATTGAAGAACTAATTTCTCTAGGAGCCAATACAGATCTTAAAAATAGAGAAACAAAAACAGCCTTGGATGTTGCTCAAGAAACTAACCAAAATGAAATCATAGAAATACTAAAAAATGCAAAGAAGAAATAACTTTCTAAAAATAAATAGGATGGGAAATAAACTTCCCATCCTTGAAATTGCCTAACAAATGAGGTTAGAGGTTATAGCTACTAGAAAACGTTTCCTAAAAAATTAAGCTGCTGATGCAACGATACTAGGTATTACATAAGCACTAGCATCAAAGCCTTCTATTGCATTGTTTAGCACTTGCTCAATGGTTTTTACAGGTATAAATTCCATTTCTTGTTTTACTTCAACTGGTAATTTAACCAGGTCTTTTTCATTAGCTTTAGGCATAATGATTCGACGAATACCGGCCCGACGTGCTGCTAAGACTTTTTCTTTAAGCCCTCCTATTGGTAAAACTAGTCCTGAAAGTGTGATTTCACCAGTCATTGCAGTATCGGCACGCATAGCTTTATTTAAGTAAAGCGAAGCAAGCGCGGTGGTCATTGTAATACCGGCTGATGGGCCATCTTTTGGAACTGCTCCAGCAGGCACATGCAAATGTAGTCCAGCATTCTTAAAGACCTCTCGATCTATACCAAAGCGATGAGAATTTGCCCAAAGATAACTCATTGCTGCCCGTGCTGACTCTTTCATTACATCGCCAAGTTGACCAGTTAGAGTTAGGTCTTTGCCTCCTGGTAGAAGTGTTGCTTCAATATAAAGAACATCGCCTCCTACAGGTGTCCAAGCTAGGCCGGTTGCTACACCTGGCTGTAATTCTGTTCGCATTTCTTCGGGTAAAAACTTATCTGGCCCAAGTAGATCATCTAGCATTGAAGGTTCAATTTTCATTTCAGCTACTTCACTTAGAGCAATTTTTACAGCTACTTTTCTGGCTAACTGTCCTAAAGTGCGCTCTAGTTGGCGTACTCCAGCTTCACGAGTATAAGAACTAATTAGCTCGCTAATAGTTTTTTCATCTATTTGAATTTGAGCATCTGTTAAGCCAGTTTCTTTTAGTTGTCTTGGTAAGAGATAGCGTTTAGAAATTTCTAGTTTTTCTTGTTCCGTGTAGCCAGATAGAGAAATTACTTCCATGCGGTCTAAAAGTGGCCCAGGAATAGTTTCTAAACTATTGGCTGTACAGATAAAAAACACTTTGGAAAGATCAAAAGGCAAATCTAAATAATGGTCACGAAAAGTTGTATTTTGAGCCGGATCAAGCACTTCTAAGAGTGCTGAAGCTGGATCACCTCGAAAATCTCGTCCTAGTTTATCTACTTCATCTAGCATTAAAACAGGATTTTTAACTCCAGCACGGCGCATTGATTGAATAATACGGCCTGGCATAGAACCTATATAAGTACGACGATGACCGCGAAGTTCTGCTTCGTCATGAACTCCGCCTAAGCTCATACGCTCAAACTTTCTGCCTAAAGCACGCGCAATTGAATGTCCTAGGGAAGTTTTTCCAACTCCTGGAGGCCCAACAAAACAAATAATTGGAGATTTTGCTGTAGGGTTAAGCTTTAACACTGCTAAATGCTCAATAATACGGTCTTTAATATCATTTAACCCATAGTGATCTTCTGCCAACACTTCACGAGCATGTTTTAAGTCTAAATTATCCGTTGTGGCTTTATGCCAAGGAAGTTCTAACACTACATCTAAATAAGTGCGGATTACTTGATGATCTGGTGCAGCAGGTGGAAGTTTTTCTAAACGTTTCATTTCACGATTAACTTCTTTTAGAACTTCTGCTGGCAGATTAGCTTCATCAATTTTTTGACGGAGCATTTCTAGTTCTGCTTTTTCTGGATCTTCTTCTCCTAATTCTTTTTGAATTTGTTTTAATTGCTGTCTAAGCACATATTCACGTTGTGCTTTATGGATTTCTGCTTGAGCATCACCTTGAATTTTTTGACGTAATTCTAAGACTTGCACTTCATGTGTTAAATACTCATGCATTGTTTTAAGTAAATCTAGTTTAGTGTTAGCTTCTAAGAGCTTTTGTTCCTTGTCTATTTCCATATGAAATAGAGTTGCTAACATATAGCTTAATTTTACAGGGTCTTCGGTTGAAACTACGATGGATGTTAGATCTTCTGGTACGTTTTGCAACATTGATAAAGATTTTCCTACTAAATCATTAATTGCACGGTGTAGGGCTTCAGTTTCTGTTGAAGACTCTTTTAAGTCGGCTAATGGCTCAACTGTACCTAATAAATAGTTATTATCTGTTATATCAACACTATTTATTTTTACTCGCCCAATTCCTTGAACAATTAATTGTAGATTATTTTCATTCATACGAATTGAGCGTTTAATTACTGCTAATGTGCCAATATTATATAGATCATTTTGGCTTGGTTCTTCAGTTGCCACCTCCTTTTGTGTCACCAAAACAACTAGCTTTTCTTCTGTATTAGTAGCCGCTTCAGCCGCAGCTAGTGAGCGAGTTCGTCCAACAGAAAGTGGCAACACCATATAGGGAAATACTACTGTATTTTTTAAAGAAATTATTGGGTATTGAGTAGTAGACAAATTCATAGTTTTAACCTCCTGAACACTATCTCTTCTTTAGTTAGTGCTGTTTGTCCTTCTATTGGTGTGCCATCACCGCCGGAAGTTTGTTAAAGAAGTTGAGTGTTTAATTATCAAGTATTTTGCGTGACTGAATGAATCTTACAGAAAGCATTTTAATTTGTCCAAGGAAAATTTCTAAAAATTTCCTGGAAAAATATGCTTGACAAGTTAACACTCAACTTTTATGATGCAAACACAATCAAGTTAAATTAATACTTAATCATCGATAAAAATTTTTGGAGGTAATTATGACCAAACCAGTAGCTGCAAAAAGTCTTGCTAACTTAGAAAAACAATTAAATTCTTTATTTAACCCAGCCGCTTTTTCTGTAAGTGCTGAGGACTTAGGTTTTGCAGGTCACGGGCCAGCAATAGATATTTGTGAAGATGACAACAATCTATATCTAATTGCAGATTTGCCAGGCTTTCGCTCAGAAAATGTTCAAATCCGCTATGAAAACCGCACTTTAACGGTTTCTGGTGAGAAGGTACACGAAGAGTTACCTAATGTGCGCTATCACCGTACAGAAAGCTTTTCTGGACGTTTTCAACGCTCGTTTTCACTTCCATTAGATATAGATATAGAAAAGATAGGTGCTGAACTAAAAAACGGGTTGTTAACTATTACGTTACCAAAACAAGAAGTACATAAACCAAGACAAATTACCGTAAAAGTAAATTAGTTAGTAAAAATCTTAAATAAAGGAAATTAATTTTGGAGGCAAGATTATGAAAAATAATAAATCATTTACCAATCCTTATAGAGCAATGAGCGATTTAGGGCAACTGCAAAAGTTTTACCAAGAATTTTTTGGTATACCAACACGCACTAATAACAGTACAACAGAAGAATGGTCGCCAGTAGTTGATATTTATGAGACAAAAGATGAATTAGTCTTAGAAAGTCAATTGCCTGGTATGAGTGAAGCAGACTTTAAGCTTAGTGCAGAAAACAATATTTTAACATTAACAGGTGAACGCAAATTTGTTGATCAACCCAAATATAAACTTCATCGTCAAGAACGCCCTCAAGGGACATTTGAGCGTAGTTTTACTGTACCTAGCACATTTGATTTAGGAAAAGTTTCAGCTAGTTATAAAGAAGGTATCTTAAAAGTAAGTGTACCTAAAAGAGTAGAAGCAAAACCACGTCAGATTGAAGTAAAAATAGTTTAATAAAGTTTAACAAACATAGGGTTAATCTAAGGATTAACCCTATGAGTGAGGTGATGTTATGGATATAAATAAAATGACACAAAAAGCACAAGCAGCTATTTTGGCTGCTCGCACAATTGCAACCAAAAATGCCAATCCAGAAGTTGATGTTGAGCATTTGCTCTTAGCTCTTTTAGAACAAGAAAACGGTCTTGCTCCAGCTATTTTAGAAAAAGCAGGAATTGCATCAGACATTGTTCGTAACCACCTCGCAAAAGAAGTTGACAAGTTGCCAAAAGTAAGTGGTGGTAGCGTTAGCTTAGAGCAAATGTATATTACTCAGCGATTAAATAAAGTTTTTGTTGTAGCTGAGGATGAAGCTAAAAGACTTAAGGATGAGTATATTTCCGTAGAACATTTTCTTTTAGCAATTGTTAAAGAAGGAAAACGACATCCAGCAGGCAAGTTACTCCATGAAATGGGTTTAAGTGAAGACCGTTTAATGAAAACTTTGCAAGAAGTACGTGGTAAACAACGGGTGACATCTCAAAATCCAGAAGAAACCTATCAATCATTAGAAAAATATGGACGAGATCTTACAAAACTAGCTCGTCAAGGCAAAATTGACCCAGTAATTGGGCGAGATGATGAGATCCGTCGAGTTATTCAAGTCCTGTCCAGGCGTACTAAAAATAATCCTGTCTTAATTGGTGAGCCAGGCGTAGGTAAAACCGCTATTGTAGAAGGTTTAGCAACAAGAATTATTCGCGGTGATGTGCCAGAAGGCTTAAAAGATAAACTAATTGTTGCCCTAGATATGGGTGCTTTAATTGCTGGTGCTAAGTATCGAGGTGAGTTTGAAGAACGCTTAAAGGCGGTTTTAACGGAAGTTTCAGAATCTCAGGGGAAAATCATTCTTTTTATTGATGAACTCCACACAATTGTAGGTGCAGGAAAAACAGAAGGCGCGATGGACGCAGGCAATTTATTAAAACCAATGCTTGCACGTGGTGAACTGCATTGTATTGGTGCTACTACCTTAGATGAATATCGTAAATATGTTGAAAAGGATGCAGCACTTGAACGACGTTTTCAACCAGTGCTAGTTAATGAACCTACAGTAGAAGACACTATCTCTATACTTCGAGGCTTAAAAGAACGCTATGAAGTCCATCATGGAACTAGAATTAAGGATTCTGCTTTAGTTTCGGCTGCTGTACTTTCACAACGCTATATTTCAGACCGATTTTTGCCCGACAAAGCAATTGACTTAGTAGATGAGGCAGCAGCACGTTTAAGAACCGAAATTGATTCAATGCCTCAAGAATTAGATGAAATTTTGCGCCGTGTAATGCAATTAGAAATTGAAAAAGAAGGTCTAAAACGAGAGACTGATAACCCATCAAAAGATAGGTTACAAAAATTAGAAAAAGAATTGGCAGATCTTCGCGCTCAATCTGATTCCTTAAAAGCTCAATGGCAAGTTGAAAAGCAAGCTGTGTTAAGACTTCGCAAACTAAGAGAAGAAATTGAGCAAACCAAAATGGATATTGAACGAGCCGAGCGAGATTATGACTTAAATCGAGCAGCAGAACTTCGCTATGGTAAGCTTGCTACGCTAGAAAATAAGCTTAAGACAGAAGAAGAGCATTTATTTAAGAAGCAAGGTGTTAACCGGATGATTAAGGAAGAAGTGGACGAAGAAGACATTGCAGCAATTGTAAGTCGTTGGACACATATTCCTGTTAGCAAATTATTACAAGGTGAAATCGATAAGTTACTTAACCTTGATGAATGTTTGCATCATCGTGTAGTTGGTCAAGATGAGGCGGTTCAAGCTGTGTCAGATGCAATTGTCCGCGCTCGATCTGGGCTAAAAGATCCAAATCGTCCAATAGGCTCATTTATTTTCCTTGGCCCAACTGGTGTAGGGAAAACCGAACTTGCTCGCGCACTAGCAGAGTTTCTTTTTGATGATGAGCAAGCAATGGTTCGGCTGGACATGAGCGAATATATGGAAAAACATTCCGTTTCCCGCTTAATTGGCGCACCTCCTGGTTATGTTGGTTATGATGAAGGGGGCCAGTTGACGGAATCCGTTAGACGTAAGCCTTACTCAGTGATTTTATTTGATGAAATTGAAAAGGCTCATCCAGATGTTTTTAATGTGCTATTGCAAATACTTGATGACGGACGTTTAACTGATGGTCAAGGTCGGGTAGTTGACTTTAAGCACACTGTAATAATTATGACATCTAACATAGGTAGCCAGCTAATTTTAGACTATAGCAGCAAGGGTAATGATGAAGCAGCTTATGAAAAAATGAAACGCGGTGTTTTAAGTGCAATGCGTGGAGCATTTAAGCCAGAATTTCTAAACCGTGTTGATGAAATAGTTGTTTTCCATGCTTTAGGCGTTGAACACTTAAAACAAATAGTTGATATTCAAATTGCACGTCTTCAAAAACGGCTTGATGAAAGAAATATCAAACTTGCAATGACAGATGAAGCAAAGGAATTTTTGGTAAAAAGTGGCTATGAAGCTAGCTATGGTGCTAGACCTTTGAAACGAGCCATTCAACGAGAAATTGAAACACCTTTAGGGCGTGATCTCTTGCGCGGTAAGGTCAAAGATAATCAAACGGTTGTAGTTAGTGTTGCAAATGAGGCCTTAAGTTTTATGGGTATATCTGAGGAAGCTTTCTTGTCTGGTAAACGGGGGGTTGCTACGGCATAAAAGCTCTTAAAAAAAGTGAGAAAGGCTAGCTTGATTTAATGGGCTAGCCTTTTTTGTATTTCCTGCCAACTTAATTTTTATCCTACTCACTTGTAACTTAAACTACCTATTTCACTAACAAACTAGGAATAACTGATGATCACAATAATAGACTATGGCGCAGGAAATTTACGTAGTGTAGAAAAAGCTTTTGCTGCTGTTGGTGTTGAGACAGAAATAGCTAGCAATAAAGATTTGTTGATGCAGGCTAAAGCACTAGTTCTACCTGGTGTTGGTGCATTTGGTGAAGCAATGGATTGTTTGCGAGCAAAGGAATTTGACCAAATAATTTTAAGTGCTGCTAAGATGGGTAAACCTATTTTAGGTGTTTGTCTAGGCTATCAACTATTATTTGAAGAAAGTGAAGAGTTTGGACTACATAAAGGATTAGGTTTATTGCCTGGGCGAGTAGTTCGCTTTCCAAAAAATGATTTGCATGTGCCGCATGTTGGTTGGAATCAAGTACATAAACATCAAGATCACCCAATTTTATTTAATATTGCTAATAATAGTTTTTTTTATTTTGTACATTCTTTTTATGTTGAGCCTAGTGTAAATAGTGATGTAATTGGGCTAACTGATTATGGAGTAAACTTTTGTGCTATTGCTGGGCGGGGTAATGTTGTTGGCGTGCAATTTCACCCAGAGAAAAGCCAACAAGCAGGGCTAACTTTATTAAAAAATTTTTATTCACAATTAAAATAAAAGATAGGTAATAAACAGTAAGTTCTGTCTTTTAAGCTCCCTAATAAAGAGTCCATAAAATTCCTGTCATATATTTTAATAAGGTTATGTTAAATCATACGTAGGGTTGAAACCCTACGCTACAAATATGCTGCCCCGTTGGGGCTTTAAGAAATAAAAACATCAGAAAACTTTGTTTACGCTGTATTTAGCTTATGGAAAAAATAAAGCTTAGCTAAAATCTAACACTTTTATTTGTGATTATCAGATTTATCTTAATGAACTATCTTCAATAAAATTAACTAGCAGATATTAGTTAAAAATAATATCTTGATAAATTTCACGTAAAGCTAAAGTAAAGTCAATTGAAGAAAGGTAAATAGAGCTTTCTAGTCCATTAATTTGACTTGATTGCCAAGTATTATCTTCAGATTTAACATAATGAATAATGCTAGCATTACTTTGTTCAACTAATAGATATTCTCTAAAGCTTTCAATTGATTGATATAATGTAAACTTAGCACCTTTATCATAAAACTGGCTAGTTGGGGAAAGAACTTCTGCTATTAATAATGGATTTACCAAAGTTGCAATTCCGCCAACAGTCTCAAACTCTAAGTTTCCACAAGCAACTAAAAGATCAGCATAACGAAAAGGAGGTGCTAGAGGTACTTTGATGGCAACTTCCCCACTCATTGCACGGCAAGGGTGGTTTTGTAACTGAATTTTCAAACTTGTTAAAAGGTTGTCTGCTATTAAAGTATGATTTTGACTTCCGCCAGACATCAAAAAAATTTGCCCATTCCAATATTCATACTTTTCTTCTGAAGTCTTAACTAATTGAAAATATTCTTCTAAAGTGTAAAAAGGTTTTAGTTTTGCTGACATTATTTAACCTTAGATTTTATTTAATATATTTTTAGAAAGTATAGCAGCCAGAGGAATTTAAGATAATTACTATTTAAGAATTTATGGTAACTTCTTTGTTTTCTCTGTTTAGCTCACGGAAGAAATATAGCCCAACTAAAGCAGGCACCAAAGAATTGATTATGTAGGCTAGAAATGTTGCATTAAAAGCTACTTCTTTAGCAATAGTAAATAAAGCAAATAATGCTACTGACGTGCTTTCACGTACTCCTAAACCACTAATTGTAATAGGAATTAGATTAGTTAACATTACTAGAGGATAAACAAAAACGACAGCTTTTAGATTATCTACACCTAAAGCGCGAACTAGAACATATAGAGAAATTACATCTAATAAATTAAGTAGGATTGTTAGAGAAAGATTAATTGCAAGTGCAGTTAGAGTAAGGCGTTTTAGCCCAATAGATGCAGCACTAGTGATTTCTTGGAGTTTTTTTAGTGGAATTAATTTTGCACCTAGTTGTAAAAAAAAATCTAACTTAAAAATTCCAATTAATAAGAAAATATTAGCAATTAGCAATAATGGTAAAGTATTTGTACCAAAAAAAACGGTTATTCCGATTGTGCCAAAAAATAGAACTACTGAAAGATCTAAAAAGCGATCAATTAAAACTAGTCCGCTAGCCTCGGCACGTTGTCCGTTTTTAAGAAACGCTACACGGCTTAAATCTCCTACTCTAGCCGGGGTTACTAGCGCAAAAGACATTCCACCTAAAAGTGAGGCAAATGTTTGTTGATAGTTAGCTTCTCCTAAACCTTTTTTTACTAGCAAATGCCAATTAAACCAACGAATTAGCAACATTAACATACTTAAAAAAGCTGCTAGTAACATCCACTCTAGTTTTACCTTTGCAAAAGCAGCAACTAGAGTTTGAATGTTAATTTGAGTAAATAATAATGCTAGTATTGCTAAAGTTAAGAGTAGTTTAATTGCGCGTTTAGCTGTCACGTTTAGTTAGAACCTCTTAAGCGCGTTCTTCTATATCAACAACAGGTAGTCTTTTACCGCGAATAACTTTATCAACTGTATAAATTGTTTGATTTTGTGACTCAAAGTAAGTTCTAGCCAGTAGTTCAGCAATCAAACCTGTAGAAACTAGTTGAACACCTGTTAAAAACAGCATCATAGCCAAAATCATTAATGGGCCGTGTTCAATAAAAAGGTCTGTTGCAAAAAAGATTTTCTTAAAAAGTAGAAAAAAGCTTAAAAATCCTCCTCCAACCATACCTATTAAGCCTATTGGCCCAAAGAAATGTAGCGGACGAGTAACATATTTAAGTAAGAAACGAACCGTAAGCAAATCAAACATTACTCTAAATGTCCGAGAAATGCCATAATGAGATTTTCCATTTTCCCGGTCAATATTTTTAATAGGGACTTCAACAATTCGCGCTCCATTCCAAGACGCTAGAGCAGGAATAAAGCGATGCAATTCACCATAAAGTTTTACTCGTTTGATTGTTTCTTTGCGGTAAACCTTAAATGTAGTGCCAAAGTCATGCAACTTTACACCAGAGAGTTTTTCCATCATTAAATTAGCAATACGTGATGGAATACGGCGAAGAATTAAATTATCTATTCGCTTTTTTCTCCAACCAGACACAAGATCATAGCCTTCATGTAGTTTTTCTACTAAATCAGGAATATCAGCCGGGTCATGCTGTAAATCGCCATCCATAGAGATAATTATTTCACCTTCAGCATAATGAAAACCTGCTGCTAAGGCAGGAGTTTGACCGTAATTGCGCTTTAATTTAATTACTGAAACTCGCTTATCACAAGATGCCAAGTCTTTAAGCAATCTATAAGTAGCGTCCCGACTATCATCATCTATAAAAACCATTTCAAATGGTTCATAACGTCCTTCCATCACTTCTACAATACGTTTATAAAGTTCAGGAATACTGTCTTCTTCATTATGAAATGGGACTACTACAGAATAAGTAATTAAGTTATCGTCCTGTTTGGATGTGCTAAAAATAGATTTGCTTGCACTCTGACTCATAAAATCTCTGCTCCTAATACATAAGGGGTTAGCCTTACGCTAAAGTTATGCCAAGTCTTTGGCTATTTAAGTTTTCGAGACGAAAATAAGCTATTTGCTTATAAAGCTTGTTTTGATAGTTCGCGAAAAGATGTTAATTCTATAGACTGGGCTTTTAATGCAGCAAAAGCTTGCTCAGAAGTTACGGCTGCTAGTTCTTGTTCACGAGAATGTTTTAACCTTGTTACAGTTGTTTTTAACTCTTCATCTAAAACAGCCGGATGACACATTAATTCACTTAAACCTTCTTTTACCTGTGATAGTATCTTGCTAATTAATGATGGAGTTAAACATCCTGTAGCAATAAAACCTTGAAAATGATCAGGATAACAGAGTTTGCTGCTACGAATTTGTTTATGAAAATTCCATTTATAATAATCTAACATTCTGGTAAGTAAATATTTTTTCCCTATGTCTAACTTAGGCGATTCATTATAAACTTGGCGCAATTGCTTAATGTTGCACTGTTCAAAAGGTTTACGGATATAGCGAATTTTATATTCTTCTGCTACTTGAATTACTGCGTCTAAAACTTTTGGATGTGCATGTGAATGTTTGTGTGAATCACAATGAGAAATTGTTAAACCTTTAGAAAGCAGATAATCAAGCTGTGCTTTAAGTTCTGTAACTATCTCAGCATACTTGACTTGTCGGACTGTCATTAGCCAAATAAAATCCGTTAAAGTACGAGGTAACTTTCCCTTACTGTCTAATAATGATCGAATCTGTGATGCTTTTGCCATTGGTTCTTCACCAATTAACACTAAATGACAGCCTAAACTAAGCTTTGGAGCGTCTTTTAGACGAGAAAATCCGTCTGATAACGCTCGACCAGCAGCCATAATGGTTGTACTTGTAACAATTCCTTTTAGGTGAGCCTCAATAATTCCAATATTAATCCCTTTGGCTTGACCATAATCATCAGCATTTACAATTAATTGCTTTTTCATTGCTTATTAAACGATGGGTTTTCAGTTAAATTTTGATTAAGATCAGTAACATTTAAGTTATTGATTTTATAGATTTTTACAGCCACAGCACCTAAAGCTTTTATTTCTTTTATAGGCGCATAGTTAGCTTCAATAAAGTTTAAGAGCTTTTCATTTTCAAAATAACGTCGTCCATCTTGAAACATTACATAAGTAGTTTGAGTGTCAGAAAATTGAAATTTAGGATCCGACATTGTTTCTGACTTAATATCAAGGCGGCCAAATGCTTTACAATAATAGTTAATTACTCCTGGTGCTTCACTTGCAATAATTGAATTGGGTTCAGCTTCTTTAGCTACATAATTTATTGCCTCACGTAGTCCTAAGTCATAAAACTCATCATGTGGGAAGTAATAGCCTACCTTATCTTTACCTGCTAATGGGTTTAGATAAAGTGAGTAAAACGGAGCAGCATTAATTACTATTAATGTTGGTATAACAAGAAAAACTATTGATACTAAGCTAGTTAATACAAATTTTGTTTTAGAACTAAGTTGAGGATATCTTCCTTCACACCAAGTTTTTAAATGTTCGTAGCCAAAACTTAAACCTATAGCCATAATTGCGCATACTTGCGGCATACAAGCCAAAATATAGCGTAGCCATTTAGCTCCAAATATTGAGTATGGAATTATCCAGACTAAAAACATAAATCTTAGGAAAAAATACCCTTCTTCATTGTTGCGACGAAAAGTTACTATTAGCCCAAGTATAAAAGCTAAAAGTATTGGTAAAGGTGTTTTAACTAGTAAAGCTAATAAATAGAAGTAAATAGGTAGTCCGCTAAGTGGAATTGCTGCATCAGTTTGATAAAGTTCACCCATCATATAATAACCATGATGAGTAACTGTTAAAGTACGTGAATATTGAGCCATATATTTAATTATACCAGGCATTAATACTGCCGGATTAGCAATTAAAAAGACGACTCCCATCATAATAAAAAATAGTAAAACGTGTTTACCTTTAATTTTTGTATTCCATTTATTAGGCCCAAGTAAATGATAATAAAGAAAATTTAAGCCAAAGAAATGAGGGAAATACTTAGACGCTAGCATTAAACCAAAGCTTGCTCCACTGCTAGCCCAATAACCTAGTTTAGCAAAACTTTCTGTCTCGGTAGCTTGTTTAGCTTTTCTGGCTAAATAGTAGGCTAGCCAAAGGAAAAATACCATTAGCGTATCTTCTTTAGCTACACGATTTATTAAAATTGTATGGATATTTATTGCCCACATTAGAGCCGTTAAAATGCCTATGCGGAAGTTAAATAGATTGGAAAAAAACAAGTATAAAATTATACAAGTGAGTGAGCCAAAAATTACATTAGGAAGACGTAAAGCACTTTCAGTAGCAATAGGATTACCTAGTTGATCATTTGCTGCAATGCAAACTGCTCCAAGGACTTTCATCAACATAGGATGTTCTGCATTAGCAGTATAATCACCTTGTTTGTAAGCTTCTATTGCATCAGTTTTATGGGTTTCATCCTCACTTAAACCTGCTATATCTAGTTGATAAAACCTAAGCACAAAAGCAAGTAAAGTGATTAGCAATAAAAGAACAACTCTA